>Ga0134126_10013050_pt1 | contig 10492 bp, 10 predicted proteins | sample KB31752_FD_96881 | JGI IMG/M metagenome (GOLD analysis project Ga0134126, IMG submission 96881) | Terrestrial soil microbial communities with excess Nitrogen fertilizer from Kellogg Biological Station, Michigan, USA - KB3-175-2 | ecosystem: Environmental > Terrestrial > Soil > Unclassified ...
ACGAAGTAATCCGTGGCGTCGCTGATGCCGGCGAGATCCAGCAGGACGACGTCGCGCGCCTTGAGGTCCAGGCAGAGTGCCGCCGCGCGGCGTGCGTGTTCGAGGGAAAGCGACCTGACCGGAGCCGCCGGTGCGGCGGCTCTGGAGCGTGCCCTGGCTGACATCTTCAAGAACCGTCCTGCTCGACAAGGGTTGCAGCGCCCTGCAGGGCCGCCGTGCTGGCAATATGCATCATCGTCGCGCGCGGCGCAGCACACGCCACGCGCCAAATTCCGTTGCACTGTAAACGAACGCGCCGGACAGCGTTGCTGCCCGGCGCTTCTCGTGCACGAACCGCTGTTCGCGGCCATCAGGTCGCCGGCCGCTATTCGCGGCCAGCGAGCGTTCCGCACGCTATTGCTTGATCACCCAGACGCGGATTTCCGGCTTCACGTCCGCGTGCAGGCGCACGGGTACCTTGTAGATGCCGAGCGACTTGATCGGATCGTGCAGCTCGATCTGGCGCTTCTCGATTTCGGGGAACCCCTGGGCATGGAGCTGCTGCACGATGTCCGCCGTGGTGACCGATCCGAAGAGCTTCTCTTCCTCGCCCACTCGCGCCGAGAAGGTGAGCGAGACCTGCTCGAGCCGGCCGGCGAGTGTCTGCGCCGTTTCCCGCCGCTCGTTCTCGGCCGCTTCGAGACGGGACCGCTCCATGGTGATCCGCTTGCGATTGCCCGGCGTGGCCTCGTAGGCGAGACCGTGGGGCAGGAGGTAGTTCCGGCCGTAGCCGTTGGACACCTTCACGATGTCGCCGGGCTTGCCGACGTTCTCGATGGCCTGACGCAGGATGACTTCCATTGCTGTGCTCCCAACCAGTGATAGGGGTTGAAACCGGTTCATGAATTCGGGCGCCGCCCGCCAGTGGGCGGCGGAAGCGCCACACGACTGCGCCAGTCGAGCCAGGTGTCGCTGAGACCAAGACCCAGAGCCGCCGGCAGCGTCGCCAGCGAGAACGGGAACGTGAGGATGACCGCCACGATGCTCGTCACGGCGACGCGTCGGGAAACGAACCACGCGAAGATGCCATAGCCACGCAGCACATACAGCGCACCGAAGAACAGCAGCAGATTCAGCCCCACCGTGCCCAGCGGCGAGAGCGAGGGCAGCAGCAACAGCGTGATCCCCACGACGAGCGTCCACACGAGCTGGTCGCCGAAGGCGAACCGCTTCAGCGGAGCGAGCGTCGCGCCGATGCGCACCCGGCTGATCCGGTGATAGACGGACCACGCCAGCGCACACGCCATGAGCCCTTCGAGCGCCAGTATCGCCGGGAACAGCAGCGCCGCACCGTGCGACAGGAGTTGCTGCAGCTGTATCCGCTGCGTGACGCCTTCGGATACGACCGTCGCCATGCTCGGCAGTCGCTCGCCGATGATTCGCGCAGTCTCCTGCATGGCCATCGTTGCCGCCGAGTTGCGCGCGTCGAACTCGGCCGTGAACACGTGCTGCGCCCCGGACGGATCGAGCCGTCCGGACGCAATGAGGACGAGCGAGAGCAGAAGTGCCAGCCCGAGCGCGGACAGCGCGCGCGGGAGAAACGGCCGGCCGCGCCCGGTGAGGCACATCACGCCGAACGCCCCCGCCATGATCAGCCCCCAACCCCGGGCAAGATCGTAATATGCGGCACCCGCGCTGGGCGGCGTGGGCAGCATGAAGATCCAGGCCGCCAGCGCGCTCCACAGCAGCGCGAGCATCAACGACCCGCCCTCGAGCCAGCCCACCACGCAGCACGCCGCGAGTGCCGGGATGAGCAGCACGAGGGTATCCACCACCGGCAGCACCGATGACAGTCCCGGCACGTGCGGCACGAGGACGAACGCCGCCAGCGCGATGACGACACGCCACCATCCGTGCCCGCGCGGCGCTGGCACCGGCCCACTCGTCATACGCTACGCCTGATGACCCCGGATGTACGGAATCAGCGCCAGGTAGCGGGCCCGCTTGATGGCGGTGGACAACTGGCGCTGATGACGCGCGCACACACCGCTCAGGCGGCTGGGCAGGATCTTCCCGGTGTCGGTGAGGAAGCGGCCCAGTGCACGATCATCCTTGTAGTCAATGAACCGCACGCGCGATTCGCAGAATGGGCAGGTCTTCTGTTGACGACGCATGGGCTAGTCCTCCTCCTCGTCATCATCACCGCGCGCGCGCACCGCGGCAATTTCCTCTTCGCTCAGCACCGGCGCGCCGACCTCGTGCTCGTGCAGCGCGATCAGATAGCGCACCACGCCGTCATCGAGCTTGAGCGCGCGCTCGAACTCGGGCAGCACGGCGGGTTCCACGTCGAAGCGTGCGACCACGTAATAGCCGTTCTCCCGTGTGCCAATGGGATAGGCGAGCTGGCGCCGTCCCCAGTTGTCGACCGCGATGTCGCCGGTCGCGCTGAGCAGGCCATGAAAACGCGTGAGTTTTTCCTGGATGGCGGGATCTTCGAGCGTGGAATCGAAGATGTAGACCGCCTCGTACGTGCGGGGCATGTGTAGCGATTCCTCCCTGTGGTCTGAAGCCGCCCCCAACGGGTGGGGGAGGGATGGTGAAGCCTTGTAAATTAGCCGCCACACGGGTGCGGACGCAACCGTACGACAGGGGAAACCACCGGGAATCGTCACGCGACGTGCGAACGAACCGGCGTCCGGCCACGCTACCTGTCGTCCGGCTCGGGCGCCGCGGCGCTCGCTCCCAGCAAACCGTCCTGATGCACGGCATGCACGATGGCCACGCTCGTGCGCATGACCGCTGCCGCGCTGTCGCGCTCGCCATGGGCGGCGAGCACCTGAGCCAGTTGCGCGCCGTTGAAGGCATAGGCCAGCGGAATGCCTACGGACGACTCGTCCACCCAGTCGCCATGCCGAATGATGGCGGCTGGACCCTGGAATACGTCGCGCCACAAGGCGCGCGAGCGCGCCAGATCATACCACCCGCCACCCTGGACGTGGAGCGTGTCGCCGCTCGACGCGGCCGGCGGGAGAAAGACCTTGCTGGCCAGTCCCTGCGCCAGAATCGAATCGCCGAGCCCCATGCGCTGGGCGTAGTCCCCCGTGGTGCGGCTGATGTAAATGGGACGTTCGGGCCAGCTGTCGGCGATCATGCGCAGCACGACAATGTCCTTGCGCTCGAGCAACCCTCCGCCGTCCGCGAGCTGCGGCAGGGTGCGCGGATCCAGCCGGACGGTGAGACCCGCCTTCCGCAACACGGCCGGCTGGCGCAGCTCCATGTAATCCGGAATGGAATCGGCCTGCGCCAGAGTCATGTGCAACGGCGACCCCGACGGCATGGGCCAGGCGCGGCCGCGATAGATGGCCGGCCCGTGCGCCGCATCATACGGATAGATGGGACGGCGCACGATCCCGCGGACGTACCAGTCCGTGTTGAGCAGCGACAGGACCGCGACCGTGACGTCCTTGCGAATGCCTTCCACATCCTGCGCGTACCAGAGCGGGAAGGTGTCGTTGTCGCCGTACGTGATGAGCACACCGTACGGCTCGACGGACTCGAGCAGATCGTGCGCGAAGGCCAGCGCTGTCGTATCGCCTCGTCGCGACGCTGCCGTCCAGTTGCTCGCGAGAGGTTCCACGGCCAGAAGCAGCACGGGTACCGCCGCGGCGAGCGCCACTCCGCGCAGGCGTGTCTCCGGCATGCGCGCAAACCGCGACGCACCGCGCAGCGCCCGCGCGAGACGCTCGCCGCAGACGCGCCAGACATTCACCAGCGCCAGCGCCACCCAGACGCCCCATGGCGAAAAGCTCCAGATGAAGAAATAGTCGCGGTCGCGTACTTCCCGTTCCACCGCGGCCAGCGCCGAGGGCTGCGTGGCGCCGTACTTGAAGTTCATGTAATACACGAGCACGATCGACACGGTCGCCATGTACGTGATGAAGTACCAGGCGCTCGCTCGATCGTGCCGCCAGTGCAGGCGCGCGCCCGCGACGCCGAGCAGCAGGAACGACAGCGCCAGCGCGAACTGCCGGCGAGGATGCTCGTGATGCGGATCGCGCATCCACTGCCAGGTGAAGTAGTACCACCACATGCCCACCTGCGCCGTGAACGACGCCTGGCGATCGGTGAGCGCCGGCTTGCCGTACTGGCCGCGGTCCAGGTTGAACATGAACGCCTTGTACGTCCCGGCTGAGAGCGTGCAGGAGAGATGCAGGCCGGTGCGACAGGCGGTGGGCTCGCCTTCGTTGAGCGACGGATGGAAGGCCGCGCGGATCGGCTGCGTGGCGAACGGCGTCACGCCGAGCGCAAGCGCACCGGCGCAGGCGAGGAGCAGCCGCCAGCGTTGGAGCGTTCGGGGACGGCGCGCGACGACGGCGAGCAGTACGGCTGGTGCCGGCAGCAGCCCGGCCATGTGATTGGCGTAGCCGAGCCCGCACACGTACGCGATGAGCACGAGCAGTCGCTCGGCGCCGGGCGCATCGGGGTCGCGCGACCAGCGCATGGCGAGCCAGGAGATGATGGCGATGCCGGCCAGCGCGACGGTATACACCTTCTCGTTCACCACGGACTGGTTCCACACCGTGAACGCGGTGGCGCCAATGAGCGCGCCGAGCGCCGCACCCAGTCGTTGCATCCAGCGCTCGGCGACCCAGGTCGCGAGCACCTGCTCGGCGAACAGGAACCACAGCCCGGCCGAGGCCGCACTCGCGATGGCGGCCAGCATGTTCACGCGCACGGCGATGCTCTGCGCCAGCGGCAGCAGCGTGAACACGCGTCCCAGGAGGACGAACAGCGGATTCCCGGGCGGATGCGGGAGTCCCACGGTGTAGGCGGCCGTGATGTATTCGCTCGTATCCCAGAGCGCGGTCGTCGGCGCCAGGGTGGCGACGTAGAGGGCGAAGATGGCGGCCGCCACCAGCGTCGCGATCCTCCAGGACGGTGCCGGGTGCGCCGGCGCGGACCGCGGCCGCTGCACCACCCGGTTGCTGAGAGAAATTTTTCTCTCCAGAGCTGGTGCCACTCCCTGGGCGGGTCGCTGGTGCGTCATGGGATCAACCGTCCGTCAGCGAGGCGGCTGGGTGCGGCCGGTCCCGAGCGCCAGCGCCGCCCAGGCGCGGACGCGCGGACTCGGATCGTCCGTCGCGGCGGCGCGCGCGACCGCGACGGTGTCGGTGCGCTGCGCCAGCCCGGTCACGGCATATGCGCGCGACTCCCAGCGCGTGTCCTGCATGAGCTTCGTGAGCACCTGGGGCGTCGGCGCCAGCCGCACCACGGCCAGCGGCGCCGCCAGCGCCAGCGTCAGGCACGTCGTGCCGAGCAGCGCGGTTCTTGCGGGTGCGTGCGTGTCGTGCGGGACCACGATGGCGGCGAGTCGGGCGCGGAGGCCGGTGCGCCGCACGAGCGTCCGCGCGGCCGCGGCCGCGCGACGGGAGCCGCAACACGCGGCCGCCGTATCCGCCAGCAGCGCCGCGTAGTCGCTCGCGCGAATGCCGGCGTGCAGCACGCGGTCATCGCACGCCAGCTCGCTTTCCTCGCGAAGGCGCCGCGCCGCCCACCAGGCGCCGGGGTGAAACCAGAGCAATGCGCACACGACCTGGCCGGCCAGCGTGAAGGCCACGTCGGCGGCGGCGACGTGCGCCACTTCGTGGAGCAGCACGGCACGACGCCGGGTGTCGCTCCAGTCACCGGCTGGCGCCGGGAGCAGCACGACCGGGCGGATCGTACCGCATGCGAGGGGCACGCCGTCACCGGCGGACACGCGCACCTCGGGCCGCCGCGACACGTGCAGTGCGGCGCGCACCTCGTCGAGCAGGCTGTCCCAGCATGCGTCGCCGGGCGGACGCGAACGTCGCACGGCTCGCCGCGCCTGCCACCATCCGAAGGCGACGGGAATGAGGACGGCCACGACACCTGCCCAATACAGCGCCGCGAGATCGCCTATGACCCGCGCGGCCCCGGTCGAGGGGCCCGGCGGCATCGCGACACGATCCAGCGCCATCTGCACGCGGCCCAGTGCCACGAGTGGCGACGCGAGCGCATCGGGCACCACCCACGCGATCCAGTGCACCGGGAGCCACCGGCCCACGCAGATGAGGAGCAGCGCGATGATCGCGCAGCGCCACACGAGCGCGCGCGTGCCGGCCGGTGCGCGTCGCGCGAGCGTGGCGGCCGCCAGCGCGGCGGCGAGCGGCGCCGTCGCCAGCAGTGACACGCTGTACACCTGGGCCACGGCGCGCGCGCTGTCAGCAGGCGCGAACAACGATCCGGCCATCGCGATCATGCTCAGCGCCCCTCGTCGCGCAGGTGGCGGAGCACGGCCTCGAGTTCGCGTCGCTCGGTGTCGCTGAGGGGCCGGTCCGATGCGTCCAGCAGCGCGGCGACCGCCGCCGATCGCGAGCCATTGAAGAACGTGCCCAGGAGATGGCGGAGGGCGGATCGTCGTGCCACGCTTCGCGGCGTCGTGGCGAAATACACGTGACGGGGCCCCTCCCTGGCGTGCCGGAGATGCCCCTTGCGCTCGAGAATGCGCAGCATGGTACGCACCGCGGCGGCGCAGGGGGGTTCGGGCAGGCGCTCATGCACCTCGGTCGCCGTCGCCCGGCCCAGCCGGTACACGACATCCATGATCTGCCGCTCGCGACGGCTCAGGGTAGCGGCCGTGGGTGGCGTTGATGGGCGGTGCGATGCGGTCATGACAGCCGGGACAGTGGGACACCTGCAGTGGCCAAACGTCGACGTTCACCTGGTGACAATATTTTATCTCTCGCGCGCGCCGTCAAGCGCACCCCTTTCCATCTCCGAGCGTCCGATGCACCTTGCGGGACCCCGGTCCGTGCCGGCCGGCATGCCGCGACTGCTGCGGAGCCCATCCGGACCCGTCCCGCTCCACCCTATCGTCCGCGTGATGTTCTCCACCCACCTCATCCGTGCGTGTCGCACGGTCATGATCCTCATGGGCGTGCTCGCTGCCCCCAGCCTTGCCGCGCAGCAGCTCGGCTGGAAGGGCACCACCGACGCGAGCGCCACGCTCTTCTTTGGCAACACCAGCCAGTGGGTGGTCGCCGGCGCCTCACAGCTGGCCTATAGCGACAGCGCCATCGAGGTTCGGGGCGAGGTCCATGCCGGCTACGCGGAGACCGCCACGGACTCCGGCGGCAGCGTCGTCAGCCGCCGCGCATGGCTGGTGTCCGTCGGCGCCGACCGGACGCCCTACGCACTGCTGTCACCCTTCGTGCTGGGCAGCGCGGAGTCCAGCCTGCAGCAGCGTATCGCGCGCCGCTACTCGGCGGGCGCCGGCGGCAAGCTGTCGTTCGTCCGGAAGCCCGACGCCACCCTGAGCGCGAGCCTGGCGCTGCTCTGGGAACACACCGCGCCCATGGATGTCGACTCGACGACGAATCTGGATGGATCGCGACTGCGCTGGTCGTTCCGTCTCAAGGCGAGCCGCACGCTCGACGAGCGCGTGCACTTCACGCACGTGAGCTTCTATCAGCCCAGTGTGAAGGCCATGCAGCACTTCACGCTCACGTCCACCACCACGCTGGCGTTCGACCTGACCAGGACCTTCGCGCTCACCGCCTCGCTGGACGACACCTATGACAGCGAGGCCCGCCGGCGCGGCGCCCGCAGCAACACCGATGGCCAGCTACTGCTGGGGGTGCGCGCGCGCTACTGATGCACTTGACGTGCAGACGGCGCTGGCCTGGCGGGCGCGGTATCCTGACTCCCCATCCCCCCACCGGGCGTGTAAACTGCTCGCATGTTTTCCCTCGTCCTCGCGCTCCTCGCTGTTGCAGCAGATTCCGGCGCCGTGTACAACGGGCGCGCACGCCAGCTCGACGTCGCCATCCCCCGCATGGATTCCGCGGTGGTCATTGACGGATCGCTCGCCGAGCCCGTGTGGCGCTCGGCCGCACTGCTCACGGGATTTTCTCAGTACCGTCCGGTGGACGGCCTGGCCGCGACGGACTCCACGCAGGTGCTGGTGTGGTACGCCCGTGATGCCATCTACTTCGGCATCCGCGCCTACGAACCGCACGGCGCCGTGCGCGCCACGCTGGCCGACCGCGACAACATCGACGCCGACGACAACGTGCAGATCCTGCTCGATACCTATGCGGATCACCGGCGGGCGCTGCTCTTTGCCGTGAATCCACTTGGCGTGCAGGAAGACGGCGTGCGCAGCGAGGGGCAGGACGCCGGCGCCGCTGGCGGCGGGGGTGGCGCGACCGCGCGGTTTGACGGCGTCGTGGATCTCAATCCGGATTTTGTCTGGGAGTCCCGCGGCCACGTCACCTCGTGGGGCTACGAAGTGGAAGTGCGCATCCCGTTCAAGAGCATTCGCTATCAGGCCGCGAATCCCCAGAACTGGGGCCTGCAGGTCGTGCGCGAGGTGCAGCATTCGGGCTACGAGGACACCTGGACACCAACCGTGCGCGCCAATGCGAGTTTCCTCATTCAGGCCGGCCGGCTCATGGGACTCGCTGATCTGCACCGCGGACTCGTGATGGATCTGATTCCCGAATTCACGACGCGCGTGGATGGAGACTCCGCCGGCGCGGCCTATGGCTACAGCACTCACCCTGCCGTTGGCGGAACGCTCGTGTGGGGAATGACGAGCGCGTTGAGTCTGAGCGCCACCGCGCACCCGGATTTCTCGCAGGTGGAGGCCGACGTCGCGCAGGTGACGGTGAATCAGCGCTTCGCGCTCTTCTATCCGGAAAAGCGCCCGTTCTTTCTCGAGGGACTCGAGCGCTTCGACACGCCCAATCGCCTCATCTACACCCGCCAGATCACACAGCCCGATGCCGGCGCGAAGCTCACCGGCAAGATCGGCCAGACGAGCGTGGCGTATCTGGCGGCCGTGGATCAGGCGGACTCGCTCTCGGGAAGCCATCCGGTGTTCAACGTGCTGCGGCTGCGACGCGATGTGGGCGAGAGCTCGACGCTCGGCCTGGTCTACACGAATCGGCTGGATGGCGGCGACTACAATCACGTGGGCGGCGCGGATGCCCGCGTGATCTGGGGGAAGATCTGGTTCTCCCAGGCGCAGGCGGTGGAATCGTGGACGCGTGATGCAGCCGGCGTGCGCCGCGGGACGCTCTGGGATCTCACCTTTGCCGATCGCACGGGCCGCGCCTACGGCAATCACTTCGAGTTGCAGGGCGTGAGCCCCGACTTCGCCGCCGCGAGCGGATTCGTAAATCGCACGGGGATCGTAACGGCGCACCTGTTCAATCGCTATACGTGGTACGGCAGCCCTGGCGCGCGCGTGGAACAGGTGACCACGATCCTCTCTGCGTCGCCGCTCTGGGACTACGATGATTTTCAGCATCTGCGCGGCGCCCTCGAAGGCGGCTTCTCCAACTCGTGGTCGGCAACGGTGCATGGCGGCTGGGTGCTGAGCGCGTCGGCGAACGACAATTTGCAGCGCTTCGACTCGGTGGACTATCGGGGGTATCATGTGGCCGGCGCCACCGACACGAGCACCTTCGCACTGCCGCACGGTCTGTACAATCTCCTGAGCGGCGAGGTCGGCCTCTCCACTCCGAACCGCGCGATAACGGCGAGCGTGAACGTCGGCTATGGCCAGTCCGTCATCTTCGCGGAAGCCGCCGAGGGGCGTGAGACGACCGGGCAGCTGGACGTGGCGTGGCGACCCACACCGCTCTGGCGCGTGAGCACGAGCTGGGTGCACGACCGCATCACGCGTGCCCGCGATGGCAGCGAGTTCGCCGTCGCCAACATTCCGCGCCTCCAGGTCGAGTATCAGTTTCGCCGATCGATCTTCCTGCGCTACATCGGCCAGTACGTGGCGCAGCGGCAGACGGCCCTCGTGGATCCGCGAACCGGTGCGCCGCTCGTGCTCGCGGACACGACCAGCGCCGCGGGCTACACGCCGCTCGGCGCCATCGTATCCAATCAGTTCCAGAACGACGTGCTGCTCTCCTACAAGCCCACGCCCGGCACGGTGTTCTTCCTGGGATACGGCGCGCTGTTCAGTGAGCCGGAGGCATTCGCCTTTGGCCGCGGGCTGCAACGCATGAGCGACGGCTTCTTTCTGAAGGTGAGCTACCTGTTCCGGCCGTAAGTGCGGGGCGCGCGTGCCTCACACATTGAAGCGGAACAGCTGAGCCGTTGGTAAGTGCTGGTCATTGCGCGACTTGCTCAGAGGGTGTGTCCAAAGTGTGTCCGCGCGAGGGGCCTTTCGGGTCCGTTTCGGTTGCCGTGGCCCGGTCCACGACGGCGTAGATCGTCGCCGCGTCCGAGTGCTGGTAGCTCTCGCGCATCACCTTGATGGAGGCCCATCCGCCGGCGGCCGCGATCTCTCGCGCGATGTCAACATTTGTCAACAGGCGCGCACCCTGCGCGCGGGCGGTTCTGGCGGAGTAGCCCGCGCGCAGGGCGGCCTGGGTGGCGTTCAGATCCACGAGGTATTCGGCCACGAAGCGCGCGCGCGGCGCGGAAAGGGGACGCGGATCAGGCATGGGCCGCATCCTCCTGCATTGCCGGC
>Ga0134126_10013051_pt1 | contig 10492 bp, 8 predicted proteins | sample KB31752_FD_96881 | JGI IMG/M metagenome (GOLD analysis project Ga0134126, IMG submission 96881) | Terrestrial soil microbial communities with excess Nitrogen fertilizer from Kellogg Biological Station, Michigan, USA - KB3-175-2 | ecosystem: Environmental > Terrestrial > Soil > Unclassified ...
CTCGATCGCCTCCTGGTGGCTGAGCTTGTCGTAGCGCTTGGCTTTCGGGTCTTTCTTGGGGTCGGCGGTGTAGACGCCATCCACATTGGTGGCCTTGAGCACCGCGTGACATTCGAGTTCCGCCGCGCGCAGCACCGCCGTGGTGTCGGTGGTGAAGAACGGATTGCCGGTGCCGGCGGCAAGCAGCACGACACGGCCCTTGCCGAGATTCTTCGTGGCGCGCTTGCGGTTATAGGTTTCACACACCGCGGTCATGGCGATCGCCGACAAAGTGCGAGCCTCGCTCCCGGCGCGCTCGATCGCGGCTTCCAGCACCAGGCAATTCATCACGGTTGCCAGCATGCCCATGGTGTCGCCGACCGGGCGCGGCACGCCACGCTCGGAAACTTCAACGCCGCGAAAGATATTGCCGCCACCAACGACCACGCCGAGCTCGACACCCATTTTGGCGGTAGTCACGAGATCCTTGGCGATTTTCTCGACCGTGGCCTGGTCGAAGCCGGAGCCATGCGGGCCGCCGAATGCTTCGCCCGATAATTTGACGATGACGCGTTTATAGGCCGGGTCACTCATGCATTGCGATCCATCATATTTTCCTTGCGCATGATCTTATCCGAAGATCATACGACGAGATCGCCGTCACCATCCCGCTTAGGTTGACCGGCGGCGGCCGCGACCTCGGCGGCGAAATCGGTTTCCTGCTTCTCAATTCCCTCGCCGAGCGCGTAACGCACGAACCCGGTGATCTTGATCGGGCCGCCCACTTTGCCTTCAGCTTCCTTGAGCGCCTGCGCGACGCTCTTGTCCGGCTCATGCACATAGGTCTGCTCAAGCAAACATACTTCCTTATAGTAGGTCTTGAGGCCCGACTCGACGATCTTGTCGATCACATTGGCAGGTTTTCCCTGCGCCTTGAACTTGTCGGCCAGTACGGCCTTCTCACGCGCCACCACGGCCGGATCGAGGCCCGAAGCCTCGATCGCCTGCGGATTGGAAGCGGCGATGTGCATGGCGATCATGCGCCCCAAGCTTGTCAGTTCGTCCGCCTTGCCGGTGGACTCAAGCGCGACCAGCACACCTATTTTGCCGAGCCCATCGACCACGGAGCTGTGTACATAGGCGCCGATCGCGCCCCTCCCGACCGAGAGCGCGGCCGCGCGCCGCAAGGTCATGTTCTCGCCGATCTTGGCGATGGTGTCGGCAATCGCTTCCGAGATCGTGATGCTGCCGACCCTGGCGGCCTTGATCTTTTCGACATCGGTGCCCGCGCTGAGCGCCACGCCGGCGATCATCTTGACCAGGCCCTGGAACAGATCGTTACGGGCAACGAAGTCGGTTTCAGAATTGACTTCGACCAGCACGCCCTTGATGCCCTGTACCTGCACACCAATGAGGCCTTCGGCCGCGACGCGGCCGGCTTTCTTGGCGGCTTTCGACAGACCTTTCTTGCGGAGCCAATCGATTGCGGCCTGCATGTCGCCATTGGTCTCGGTGAGCGCCGCCTTGCAATCCATCATGCCGGCGCCGGTCGTCTCGCGCAGTTCCTTGACCATCTGGGCCGTGATATTCGCCATTGTCGTTCTTACTCCGCCGTCAGTTCTTTGGCCTTCGCGATCCAGCCATCGACGCGGCCGGGCAAGCCAACTTCTTCGCCGACATTATGTGCGGCTTTCTCGTTGAGCTCGGCGATCTGCGAAAAGTGGAAGATGCCGAGATCGTTGAGCTGCTTCTCGATCGCCGGCGAAATGCCGGGCAATTTCTTGAGATCGTCGGCGACGCCGCGCGGTCCGGGCAACTGTTCGAAACCGAGATCGCCCGGCGCAGGTGCGATCGGCACCGGCTCGACGACCGGCTTTTCGGCAGCACCGGCATCGACGCCGGCCTCGCCTTGGGCGCGCGAAATTCCATCGATCGCGGCTTTCGCGACTAGATCGCAATAAAGCGACACCGCGCGGCTGGCGTCATCGTTGCCGGGAATGGCATAGGTGATGCCGGCGGGATCGGAATTTGTATCGACGATGGCCGCGACCGGGATATTGAGCCGGCGCGCTTCCTTGATGGCGATGTCTTCCTTGTTGGTGTCGATCACGAACAACAGATCGGGCACGCCGCCCATGTCCTTGATGCCGCCGAGCGAGCGATCGAGCTTGTCGCGCTCGCGCTGCATCGTGAGGCGCTCTTTCTTGGTATAGCCGCCGGGATCGCCGGAATTGAGCATCTCGTCGAGCTTGCGCAGGCGCGAGATCGAGCCGGAAATGGTTTTCCAGTTGGTCAGCGTGCCGCCGAGCCAGCGCGAATTGACGTAATACTGCGCCGACTGCTTGGCAGCGGCGGCGATGGCGTCCTGCGCCTGCCGCTTGGTGCCGACGAACAGAATGCGGCCGCCTTTTGCCGCGGTGTCGCTCACCGCCTGCAGCGCGCGGTGGAGCATCGGCACGCTCTGGGCCAGATCGATGATGTGAATATTGTTGCGGGTGCCGAAGATGTAACTGCCCATCTTCGGGTTCCAACGGTGGGCCTGATGGCCGAAATGTACGCCAGCTTCCAAAAGCTGGCGCATGCTGAAGTCTGGAAGCGCCATAATCTTCTCCGGTTGATCCGCCGCGGACGTTGTGAGCCCCGTGAAGGGACCACCGGACGGCCTCTTTGACCCATTGTCGGGGCCTAAAGCCACGGTCCGCGTGAGTGATGTGACGGGCTTATATAGGCGCAATTTTGGGTATGCAAGACGTGGCTCCGGCCCGCAACGGGCACCGAACCATCGGCGGCGACAAGCGTTATCGCCGTATACACAGCACAGCGACCGACTTGGCCGCGGCTTCCCTGGGGCGACGATACCATGGAGGACGCCATGACGACGCACACCCATCACACCCACCACCGGCGGATTCATGACGGCCTGCATCCTCTCATCTATCGGAGCATCCTCGGGCTGACGCTCTGGCTCGTGCTGTCAATCTGGGCGTTTTTCGGTACCGGCGCTTATGTCGGGCTGACACTGGCAATGATCACCGTGTTCTTCGTGGTCGTAGTCGCGATACCGGTCGTCATCTGGACGACTTGGCGCCACAACGCCGCGCCGCGCGAAAAGCGTGGGCTCGCGGAGTCTTTCCGCGATTGGGCGTCCGAGGACTTCGCCACCTGGACCGGCGGATTGAGCGGCCGTGAAGCGGCGATACAGGTTCTGTTGCCGATAGCGGCGGTGTCGATCGGCATGACCGTGTTCGGCCTGGTGTTTTATTTCTCCGTGCCGCATGCCGGCTATTAGGCGCGGGTCAAACGTGGAAAATCTGCGAGTAATGGCGTTTGAGCTCGTCGCCTTGGGCCTCGACCGCCGCCGGTCCCGACGGAAGCGCCCCGGTAAATTCTAGCACGGACTTATAAGGGCTACAGCGCCTCGACCTGCACCACGCCCGGCACCGCCTTGATGGCGCCGGCGATCTGCGGCGAGACCTTAAAGCGGCCGGGCAGCTTCACTTCCACCTCGGTGCCCTGCTCCAGCATCAGCACCATGCTCACTTCGCCGTCGCCGTTGGCGGCCGAGCGCGCGATCGGCTCCAGCCGTTTGGCCACCGCCTCGATCGGCGCAGGGTGACGTAAGAAAACGCGCAAGCCCTTGTTGAGGTTGGCGGCGGCGGCATCGAGCGGCTCGGCAGACTGGATGCGCGCGCGCACGTCGTCGCCCTGGACCTCGGCCGACAGGAACAGCAAGACAGCGGTGCCGGGTTCGAGCAGATCGCGATGTTCGGCGAGCCCCTCGGAAAAGATCACCGCCTCGTAGTGGCCGGTCGAATCCGACAGCCCGATGATGCCCATCTTGCTTCCGGTTCGGGTGCGCCGCTCCTGACGCGCGACCACGGTGCCGGCAACGCGGCCGGCGGTCGCGCCGCCTTTCACCGCGCGCGAGAATTCGGCCCAGGACTGTACGCGCAATTTTTTGAGCACGGCGGCGTAGTCGTCGAGCGGATGGCCCGAGAGGAAGAAGCCGACGGCCTCGTATTCGCGGCGCAGCCGTTCGGCCGGCAGCCATGGCTCGGCCTGCGGCAACGCGACCGGCTCACGCTGTCCGCCGCCGAACAATTCGTTCTGCCCGATGGTCGCCGAATCATGCGTGCGCTGGGCGCGGGCGAGCACGGCGTCCATCGCGGGAAGAACGCGCGCGCGGTTGCCTTCAAAGTCATCGAAGGCGCCGGCTTGGGAGAGGCTTTCCAGCACACGCTTGTTGACGGCGCGCGGACTGATGCGGTCGGCGAAGTCGGCCAAGTCGGCAAATTTACGCTCTCCGCGCGCCGCGACGATTTCCCTCACCGCTTGCGCGCCCACGCCCTTGAGCGCGGCCAACGCGTAGATGATGGTGTTGCCGTCGACCTCGAAGTCGACATGCGAGCGGTTGATCGAAGGCGGATCGATCGTGATGCCGAGCCGTTCGGCCTCGGCACGAAATTCGGCGAGCTTGTCGGTATTGCCCATATCGAGTGTCATCGAGGCCGCGAGAAACTCGACTGGAAAATTCGTCTTCATATAGGCGGTCTGGTAGGCGACCAGCGCGTAGCCCGCGGCGTGGCTCTTGTTGAAGCCATATTCGGCGAAGCGCTCGAGCAGATCGAAGATGGCGTCGGCTTGATGACGCTCGATGCCGCGTTCGGTCGCGCCCTTCACGAAGTGCGAACGCTGCTCCTGCATTTCCTTGCGAATCTTCTTTCCCATGGCGCGGCGCAGCAGGTCCGCCTGCCCGAGGGTGAAGCCGGCGAGGATCTGCGCCGCCTGCATCACCTGTTCCTGATAGACGATAACGCCGAAGGTTTCCTTCAGGATCGGCTCGAGCTTGGGGTGGATGTAGTCCGGCTGCTCCATGCCGTGTTTGCGCGCGCAATAAGTCGGAATATTCGCCATCGGACCCGGACGATAGAGCGCTACCAGGGCGATGATGTCGTCGAAACGGTCGGGCCGCATATCGAGCAGCGCCCGCCGCATCCCCGCACTTTCTAATTGGAACACCCCGACCGCTTCTGCGCGAGCCAGAAGATCGTAGGTATTCTTGTCGTCGAGCGGGATCGCGGTTAGATCGATCTCGATGCCGCGCCGTTTCACCAACGCCACCGCGGTCTGCAACACCGTCAGTGTCTTGAGGCCGAGGAAGTCGAATTTCACAAGGCCCGCTTGCTCCACCCATTTCATGTTGAACTGGGTCACCGGCATATCGGATTTCGGATCGCGGTAGAGCGGCACAAGTTCGGATAGCGCGCGGTCGCCAATCACGATGCCGGCAGCGTGCGTCGAGGCGTGGCGGGTGAGACCTTCGAGTTTCCTGGCGATGTCGAAGGCGCGTTTGACCACCGGGTCGCCGTCACGCTCGGCTTGCAGCTTCGGCTCGTCCTCGATGGCGCGCGCCAGCGTGACCGGGTTGGCAGGATTCTGCGGCACCAATTTGCACAGTTTGTCGACCTGACCATACGGCATTTGCAGAACGCGCCCGACGTCGCGCAAAACGCCGCGCGCCTGCAAGGTACCGAACGTGATGATCTGCGCGACCTGATCGCGGCCATATCGCTCCTGGACGTAACGGATCACCTCGTCGCGGCGGTCCTGGCAGAAGTCGATGTCGAAGTCCGGCATCGACACGCGCTCGGGGTTCAAGAAGCGCTCGAACAGGAGTCCGAAGCGAATAGGATCGAGATCGGTGATGGTCAAGGCGTAGGACACCAACGATCCGGCGCCGGAGCCGCGGCCGGGGCCGACCGGAATGCCTTGCGCCTTCGCCCACTGAATGAAGTCCGCGACGATCAAAAAGTAACCGGGATATTTCATGCCGGCGATGACGCCGAGCTCGAAGTCGAGTCGCTCCCGGTATTCCTGCTCGCTATGACCGGGTGCGACGCCGGCGCCGGCGAGCCGGTGCGTGAGGCCAGCCTCGGCACGCTTACGCAGTTCGCTGGCCTCATCCACCACGCTGTCGCCGACCGAAAAGCGCGGCAGGATCGGCGCCTGGATGTGCGGACGGAAGGCGCAGCGCTTCGCAATTTCAACCGTCGAAGCCAGCGCCTCCGGCAGATCGGCGAACAGCGCGGTCATCTCGGCACGACTCTTGAAGCGGTGCTCGGCATTGAGCTGGCGGCGGTCGCTCTCCGCCAACATGCGGCCTTCCGCGATACAAATCAGCGCGTCATGCGCTTCGTGGTCGGAGCGGTCGGCAAAATAAGGCTCGTTGGTGGCGACCAGCGGAATGCCTTTACTGTAGGCGAGATCAATCAGCACCGGCTCGGTCATGCGTTCGTTCGACGTGCCATGACGCTGTAGCTCGACATAGAGCCGGTCGCCGAACAGACGGGCAAGCGCGTCGAGCCGCGTGGTGGCGGGATGGCTCTGGCCGGCGGCGATAGCTGCATCGAGCGGGCCGCCGGGCCCGCCAGTGACCGCGATGACGCCCTCGGTCTCGCCTTCGAGCCAGTCGAGTTTGAGCCGCGGCGGCTCGTTCGGCGGCGTATCGAGGAAGGCGCGCGAGGACAGCCGCATCAGACTGCGATAGCCGCCCTCGCGCGCGGCTAAGAGCACGATGCGCTCGCGCGGCTGTGGCGCGTTGGCATTGCACGCGCCGTGGTCGGTGTCGCCGAAATCGATGGCGAGCGCGCAGCCGACGATCGGCTGGATGCCGGACGCAGCGAGCTTTTCGGAGAATTCCAGCACACCGAACATATTGTCGGTGTCGGTGAGCGCCAGCGCCGCTTGCTTGTCGGCTTTCGCGAGGTCAGCCAGGCGCGCCAGCGGTATAGCGCCTTCCAGCAGCGAATAATTCGAATGCACGTGCAAGTGCACGAAGTCGAGGCTTACCACGGGTGATTCCTTTGCACCGATGGTGGTGCCCTCTGCGGCCAGAGTCCACGGCAGCGGGCGCTCAGATCTACGCTATGCTGGTTTTCAACAAGGCAGCACCCACCCAACTTGTCATGCCCGGCACAAATCCGGCCAGGACAAGGCTGATTGCGCCACCGACAATGACAAGCGATTACAGATTGCTGAACACCTGCGACCAGATGGCGATCATGCCAACGAACAGTGTCAGCGATGCGAGGGCAGCGGCTTCTTGAATCATGGCCTTGAACATGGTTCTCTCCTCAGAACGAATAGAGAACATAGTTCATGGTATGTTCTAGAGTCAAGGATAATCACAACACCCGCTTCTCAGCGACAATAGATAAATTCAGACAATGAGTTAGCAAACTTAAGGCGTCACCGCGGCCAGCCCCAATTGAATTTATAATTCAGACCCAGCCGCGCGGTGTCGATGGTTGCCGTCGCATCGACCCGTTGCGCGGCGAGCGGGAACGTGAAGGACTGCGAGCCCAAGTCCAGATGCAGATATTCGAGCCGGGCGACCCAATTGGGGGTTATCCCCCACTCGATGCCGCCGCCCGCGACCCATCCCGTGCCGATACCCGATGCCGATTCCACCGTGCCCGGGGTCGCGAGATTGACCGCGCCGATTTGCTGGGTGCGCGCGAGCTGTTCATGTGCCCAGGCAAAGCCGCCGGTACCGTAAAGCAAAACATTGTTCCACGTATAGCCGAACCGCCCGCGTACCGTACCGAAAGTGTCGATCTTATTGTCGCGCTCGCCAAAGGCGGGGGCGCCATTAGCGGAACTTTGCAAATCCGCGGCCGAAATGTCGGCTTCCAACCCTACGATCCAATTGCGGCTCAGTGCGTAGTTAAATCCGAACTGGCCGCCGCCGGTCAGACTGCCGCTCTGGGTCGACCCAGAGGTTAGAAACGCACCGGTCGCCTCATCGAAAACCGAGCCGTCGCGACGATCCCAGGCGCCACCGATATGGCCGCCTGCATAAAATCCGGTCCAATCATAGGGTGTGGGCGCCGCCGGGGCCTTGTAGATCGGCGTAAGCGACAAATCGGCGGCTGAGGCAAAATTGCCTCCCGTCGCCGCAGCACATGCGCCTACAGCAAGAAGCGTAATCGCCCATCGACGCATGCGTACGCCTCGGCTGCCGTACTTCGCCCCACGCGATCTATAAGCGGGAATAAGGCGCCGAAAGGCCCGATTTGGGGCACAGACCGGCCCCTAGACCATCTCCGTCACCACGCCATCCTTCAGCGTCACCCGTCGGTCCATGCGGGCAGCGAGTTCCAAATTGTGGGTGGCAATGATGGTTGCGAGCCCAGAAGCCCGCACCAACTGGGTCAAAGCCGCGAACACATGGTCGGCGGTGTGTAGGTCGAGATTTCCGGTCGGCTCATCGGCAAGCAAAATGCGCGGCGCATTGGCAACGGCGCGCGCGATGGCGACGCGTTGCTGCTCGCCACCGGAAAGTTCCGCGGGCCTATGCGTTAGCCGGTCGCCCAGACCTAGGTATGTCAGCAGTTCGACCGCGCGCTTCTTCGCCTCGTCGCGGGTCAGGCCGCGGATCATCTGCGGCAGCAGCACGTTCTCCAACGCGGTGAATTCCGGCAGCAAGTGGTGCGACTGGTAGACGAAACCAATTTCGTTGCGGCGAATGCGGGTGCGTTCGTGATCGGGCAGGATCGCGGTGGCGCGGCCGTTGACATAGACGTCGCCATGGTCGGGATGCTCGAGCAGACCGGCAATATGCAACAGCGTCGACTTGCCGGCGCCCGACGGCGCCACCAGCGCCACCGATTGTCCGGGCCAGACCGCGAGCTCCGCGCCATTGAGAATGTCGAGCGTGGCGTCGCCTTGCAGGTAGCGGCGCTCGACGCCATGCAGGAACAGGACCGGGATATCCTCGGTCTTTTCCACGACCTCGGCCCCGGCCACGGCGGCGTCACTCATAACGCAGCGCCTCCACCGGATCGAGGCGCGCGGCGCGCCAGGACGGATAGAGCGTGGCGAGAAACGACAACACCAGCGCCATCACCACCACCGCGCTGGTCTCTCCGGTGTCCATGTCGGCCGGCAAATGCGAAAGGAAATAAAGCTCCGGCGAGAACAGCTCGGTGCTGGTGAGCCAGGACAAAAACTGCCGGATGTTCTCGATATTGAGGCAGACCACCACGCCGAGCAAAAACCCGACAATGGTGCCGACGACGCCGATAGCGGCGCCGGTGATCAAGAACACGCGCATGATCGAGCCTTGCGTGGCGCCCATGGTGCGCAGGATAGCGATGTCCTGGCCTTTGTCCTTCACCAGCATGATCAGGCCCGACACGATATTGAGCGCGGCCACCAAGACGATCAGCGTCAGAATGAGGAACATCACATTGCGCTCGACCTGCAACGCGTTGAAGAAGGTGGCATTGCGCTGGCGCCAATCGATCATAAAGATCGGGCGGTTGGCGGCCTCGGTCACCGCCTTGCGATAGCGGTCGACGCGATCCGGATTGTCGGTATAGACCTCGATGGCTGTGACATCGCCGGCGCGGTTGAAATAAGCCTGCGCTTCCTTCAGCGGCATGAACACCATGGCGCTGTCATATTCCGACATGCCGATCTCGAACACCGCGGTAATCTTGTAGACCTTGATGCGCGGCGTGGTGCCCATCGGCGTGACCGCGCCGCGCGGCGCCACCAACGTGATGTTGTCGCCAGAGCGCAGTGAGAGCTGATCGGCAAGCCTGCGCCCGATCGCCACGCCCTGGCCTTCATCGAAGCCGGCGAGCGTACCCTGCTTGATGTTGTTGACGACCGAAGGCAGGCCTTCGAGGTCCTTGAGCCGGATGCCGCGAACCAGGACGCCACCCGCGTTGAACGGAGAGGATGCCAGCGCCTGGCCTTCCACAATCGGCGCGGCCAAACGGATGCCCTTAACACCAGCGATACGCGCGGAAACCTCTTCCCAATCGGTCAGCGGTTTTTCGAGCGGCTGAATCAGTAGATGGCCGTTGAGGCCGAGGATCTTGTCGAGCAATTCATGGCGGAAGCCGTTCATCACCGCCATCACGATGATGAGCGTGGCGACACCGAGCATGATTCCGAGGAAGGAAAAGCCCGCGATGACCGAAATGAATCCTTCCTTGCGCCGCGCCCGCAAGTAGCGCAGCGACAGCATCCATTCGAACGGCGAGAAGGGTCGCGTCCCGTTGGGCTCGGTCATTGATTATTGGTTCCCGTCACGGGATTTTCACACGATTCTGGCGGATTCAAGCCGGATATCACGGCGAAAGGTCTTGGCCGCACACAAGATTCTTGATTTGCAGCTGCGGGAGAAGGCCAGGCATCACCGGGACAACAAATCGAGCACGGCCGCGGGCGTCATCAATTCCTTGACTCCATCGGCGCGTTTCTTGACCTCGACCTTGCCCTCCGCCAGGCCGCGCGGGCCGACCATCACCTGCCAGGGCAGCCCGATCAGATCGGCGTTTGCGAATTTCGCGCCGGCGCGCTCGTCGAGGTCGTTATAGAGCACCTCGACGCCCTTGACGGTGAGATCGCGATAAAGCTGCTCGCAGGCCCCGTCGGTGGCGGCGTCGCCCTGCTTGAGATTGAGGATCGACACTTTGAACGGCGCCACCGGCTCCGGCCA
>Ga0134126_10013052_pt1 | contig 10491 bp, 8 predicted proteins | sample KB31752_FD_96881 | JGI IMG/M metagenome (GOLD analysis project Ga0134126, IMG submission 96881) | Terrestrial soil microbial communities with excess Nitrogen fertilizer from Kellogg Biological Station, Michigan, USA - KB3-175-2 | ecosystem: Environmental > Terrestrial > Soil > Unclassified ...
ACACAACTTGCAGAGATATATTCTTCCTTCACCGAGGGCCACGACACCGCAGACCTCAAGCAGGCTAAGGCCCTGTTGCAGACAGCCGAGCATGCATAACGTGTAGTTATTGAACTTCGTTATTGAGGCGAAATTGTTCCAAACAGGCCGTGGTCTTCCGCGCTCGAACCAGCGGTGAAGTAGAGGGCGTCGGGGTTCCCTACTCCATCATTGCGGAAGATGAGCGCCCACAGTCCAGGATTGACAATTGCCTTACCCAATGAATTTTCCAGGACGCCAAGGAAATCCCCGGTGCTTGGGTCGAAGGCATTGATTGTACCGTCGCCAAAGTTTCCGATCAGAATGTCATTACTAAAGCGGCCGAAGTTAGCGCCCGCCTGCACAATGCCCCACGGCGCGTTGAGCGGACCATTTGAGACAAAACGGCGTATGAAATTACCTTCCAGATCGAAAACATTTACCAATCCATTCCCTCGACCGGTCGCGGGATTGATCCCGCTCGCATCTTGCACCGCATAAGTGACAAATACGTGTGTGCCAATTTGCTGGATGTTGAACGGCGCATACCCTACGGGTAGATTGGAGTCCTTGAACGATCCAGAAGTGGCCAGCAGATTGAATCCGACGTCATAAGTGGCAATGAAACCGCCGCGGAAGTCAGCCAATGCCAGATACTCGCGGCAACACTCGGGAGTGACAATGGTCAAGCCTTTGTACACGGCTCCGCTTGCAGAATCGTCACGGGCGAGGAGCGCGGTTGTGGGCAAGTTGTTATTAATGGACGCCCAAGTAGAAATCGTGCCGTCTTCCGTAGCAAAAACAAACTGCGCGGGGGTGCCGCGGACAAGAAAGTCTTCGACAACTGGATTAAACACAACCCCGGCAGGCTTAGCAGCCAGAATACTACCTGAAGGTACGGGAACAGTAACCGTACCGGGACGCTCAGAGGCCCCGGAAACATCGAATACCTTGGCACTTCCTCGATTGTTGTCGGCGATCCAGAAAGAGTCGCCTGGTAAGAGCCCGACACCCCAAGGGTTTAGCAATAATGGATCGATGTGCGAGGCAGTTCCAACTGTATCTGAGACCAGATTAGTCTGCTCAAATCCGCCGCCGCCCGGTATCATTATTTGATTTTTGGCGCCGCCACAGCCAAGAAACGCGCTGATTAAACAGAGAGTAACGCCGACTACTGCAATCTTACCCAAAGGATCGCCTCCTACCTGCTTCTCATTAGACTTCGCAAGTCAGAGGTCGGCGACATCTGAACGGCAAGAGTATCGAAAAATATTTGATGACCCAGCGTCGGAGCCTATGTCATCGTTAGAATGAGGAACAGCAACGTGAAGCTTTACCGTACAACTCAGGGCGCATTCATCGAGAAAGACGGCCAACTTTATGAGCTCTCGCCGATAGCTTCGGCAGAAGCATGGGACGAGTTGATTTGCGATGGCGATTTGACAGCCCGAGTCACGGCAGCGGCGAAAAAGAATTCTGTGGGCGGTTTTGACCCCACGACCGTCCTTCCGCCAGTCGGCGACCAGGAAGTTTGGGCTGCTGGGGTCACGTATTTTCGCAGCCGCAAAGCCCGCATGGAAGAGAGCAAGACCGCAGGAGGCGGAGATTTTTACGACCGAGTCTATACCGCTGAACGGCCGGAGCTCTTTTTCAAAGCTGCAGGATGGCGTGTCGTAGGCCCAGGGCATGCAGTGCGCATCCGCGGCGATGCAAAGTGGTCCGTCCCTGAGCCGGAACTCACTCTTCTGGTTAATCCGGAAGGCAAGCTCGTGGGTTACACCATTGGAAATGACATGAGCTCGCGGGATATCGAAGGCGAAAACCCGCTGTATTTGCCTCAGGCCAAAGTTTACGACGGCAGCGGCGCGCTGGGTCCTTGCGTCCTGCTTTCGTCTCAGCCATTGACCGACAGCCTGATCCGCATGGAAATTATGCGGCAAAATAAAGAATTGTTTTGCGGAACCACGTCAATAGCGGAGCTTAAACGCGATCCCCAAGAGCTGATCGAATTTCTATTTCGGGAGCAGACCTTTCCGCGAGGTGTATTCCTTATGACTGGCACCGGAATCGTTCCGCCCGATGAGTTGACACTGGAACATGGTGACACGATACGCATTTCGATCGACGGCATTGGCGTGCTTGAGAACCATGTGGGATAAATGCTTGCCCGCGGCTAGCTGCGGGCAAATGTGCCGTTCACCAATCGCAGCAAACCAAGCGGGTTGGCGTCTTGGAGCTCCGGCGGAAGCGCTGCGTCAGGGAAGTCCTGATAGCAAACCGGGCGCACAAAACGGAAGATCGCTTGGGTGCCAACTGAAGTTGATCGCCCATCAGATGTAGCGGGAAAGGGTCCGCCGTGCACCATGGCGTGAGAAACTTCAACCCCGGTTGGAAATCCATTGAAAACTACGCGACCGACCTTGGTTTCAAGGACCCGTACAAGTTCATGGGCTCGCGCCAGATCTTCTTCTGTGCCCTGAATTGTGGCAGTAAGATGCCCATGCAGTCGCCGGGCAGCTGAAACCAGGTCCTGTTCCTTCCCATAGTGCACCAGGAGGGTTGTCGGTCCAAAAACCTCCTCTCCGAGTTCAGCATGGTCAAGAAAGTTGTCCAGCGAAGTGCGGAAAAGCATGACGGCGCTATTCGCGCAGCTTGCATCACCAGTTTCATTCTTCCCGGCAATTAACTCGGCTTGTGATTGTGCGAGCCGTTGCCCGATAGCTTCCTTATACTTCGCAGCGATGCCGTGAGTCAGCATCATTAAAGGGTCGAGCGCGCCCACCCCCTTTTGAAGCAAGCGCTCAAATTCTTTGCTGTCGTCCTGGGGAAGGAACACGATCCCTGGTTTCGTACAAAATTGTCCCGAACCCAGCGTGAAGGAAGCCTGCAAACCTTGCGCGAGCTGCGGCCCTCGCTCACGCATCGCGCCAGAAAGGATAAATAATGGATTCGTGCTTCCCATCTCCGCATAACACGGGATCGGCTCGTGACGTCCGGCTGCCAGACGCATTAATGCCTGTCCCCCACTCGCCGAGCCCGTAAAAGCCACTGCTTTGACTGCGGGATGTTGAACTAACGAAATGCCGACCTCAATTCCGGCGTCAAAAAGCAATGAGAACATTCCGCGGGAAAAACCGCTATCCTTTATCGCTTTTTGTATGAGCCCACCAACGAGTTCGCTGGTTCCAGGGTGCGCCGGATGAGCTTTGACAATCACCGGATTTCCTGCCGCCAGAGCCGACGCAGTGTCGCCACCTGCAACTGAAAAGGCGAGTGGAAAATTGCTGGCGCCGAATACCGCAACTGGTCCGAGAGGACGCAACATGGAACGGATGTCCGGTCGCGGAACTGGTTTGCGCTCGCGGTCGGCTTTATCAACGCGAGCATTCACCCATGAGCCTTCATCGAGCAGGTCGGCAAACAAATTGAGTTGACCCGTTGTGCGTTTGAGTTCTGATTGCAAGCGCGGCAGAGCCAAGCCAGTTTCCAGGTTTGCACGTTCTACAATCGCCGCACCTTCAGCAAGAAGATTCTCAGCGATAACGCGCAACAACCGCGCACGCTCCCGGCCGCTCAGGCTTGCTAGATCATGAAATGCGTCCGTCGCAAGAGTGGCGGCTTGATCAATGTCATCACTCGTTGCCGAGTAAAACGCGGGTTCCAGTTTCTTCCCAGTCGCGGGACTTACAGCGTAAAAGACCGGCCCCTGCGCGTCCGCGCGATGTTCGCCAATCAATGATTGACCTGCCAAATTCATCGTTGCTGTGTGAGTACTCATACAAAAATTGTACGATACGATTGTCTCTAAGAATCAGCCTTTCATTACCCCTCAGGGAATTCGCATAAATCTCGTCTAATGCATCGAGTGTTCCGCGGCAAGATTTCTCAAATCGCAAAAATCGACTTACCTTTCTCAACGCCTCGACTTTATGGCGGCCATTTTGGACTCGCCTATATCGGCAACGGCCTCGATTGGGGGCCTGACTACAAGTTTGGACAGGTCTTCGGCACCCCCAACGATCCGCGAAATATCCAATTCAGTTTGGAGCTTATGTTCTAATGGGGCCGATGACTCGAACAAAGCTTCGATGGTTCGCATGCATTCTCGTAATGACCGCGCTCGTGCCCATGTATTCGCAAAGCGCGGATCAGAAACATAATCAGGACTGGGCGACGTATGGTGGTGATCAGGCAACCCACTACTCGTCGCTCGCCCAGATCAACAAATCGAACGTTAAGCAGCTTGAAGTTGCCTGGTCCTACGACACCGAAGAAACCGGCGGTCTCCAGACCACTCCCATTGAAGTAGATGGGGTTCTGTTTGGCATCTCGCCTTCGCAAAAGGTTTTTGCTGTCGACGCCGGCACCGGAAAAGTGAAGTGGAAATTTGATTCCGGCATCGTCGGCACGCAGCCTGATCGCGGCCTTGCCTATTGGGCGAGTCCTGACAACAAAGATCGCCGCATCATCGTCGGAGTAATGAATTTCGTTTACGCGCTAGATGCCGACACCGGCCAGCCAATCCCTGGCTTCGGCGTCAAAGGCCGCATTGACTTACGCGAGGGTCTTGGCCGCGATGTAGCCACTGGCTTCATCGCCATAACCAGTCCAGCCGTCATCTATAAAGACCTTGTAATCGTCGGCGGCCGTTTACCGGAAACCCTGCCTGCCCTTCCGGGTGATATTCGCGCCTACGACGTTCGCAGCGGAAAACAGCGCTGGATATTCCACACCATTCCGCACCCTGGCGAATTCGGCTATGACACTTGGCCGAAAGATGCCTGGCAGAAAAGCGGAGCTGCTAACAACTGGACCGGTATGACGGTTGATCAGAAAACCGGCATCGTTTACGTTCCCACCGGTTCCGCGGCGTTTGATTTTTACGGCGGCGACCGTGTCGGCGACAATCTATTCGCCAATTGTGAATTGGCATTGAATGCCGAAACCGGTGAACGCATCTGGCACTTCCAGGGCGTTCATCATGATCTTTGGGACCGCGACTTCCCTTCCCCTCCAGCACTGGTTAGCATGATGCACGACGGAAAACAAGTCGAGGCAGTCGCGCAGACCACTAAGCAAGGCTTCCTTTATTTATTTGATCGTGCGACCGGCAAGCCGCTGTTTCCAATTGAGTCTCGCAAATATCCGCCGAGCGATCTACCGGGAGAAGTTGCCTCCGCGGAACAACCGCTTCCGACCAAGCCCGCGCCCTATGCGCGACAGCGGCTGACGGAAGACATGCTCACCAACCGCACACCAGAGGTGCACCAGTGGGCGGTCGAACAATTTCGCACTTATCGCAGCGATGGACAATTCGTTCCGCTCACCACGAAGCAGAACACGATTATTTTTCCCGGCTTTGATGGCGGGGCGGAGTGGGGTGGACCGGCATTCGACCCCGAGTCAGGACTTCTTTACGTAAATTCCAACGAAATGGCATGGGCCGTTGAACTTGCGGAAAATAAAGCCGACCCACAGAGCGGCAAAGGCATTTACCAGAGTCAATGCACGATTTGCCATCGCGACGACATGAAAGGCTCGCCGCCGCTGTTCCCATCACTTGTGGGCGTACGCGACCGCATGACTCAGGAGATGATCAGGGAAAGAATCGAAAAGGGTAAAGGCCGGATGCCTGCCTTTCCCAATCTCACGGCCGACGAAGTCAAGGCTTTGGTCTTATTCGTAAGTGAGGGACAGAACAAAGAGATATCCGGGCAGCCCGTGCAGCCACAGATGGGGTACCGCTTTTCCGGATATACCAGGTTCCACGATCCGGACGGCTATCCCGCTGTGGCACCGCCGTGGGGAACACTGAACGCAATCAATCTGAACACCGGCGAATACGCGTGGAAGGTCCCGTTAGGTGAGTATCCCGAACTTGCGGCCAAAGGCATGAAAAATACTGGCAGCGAAAACTACGGCGGTCCCATTGTGACGGCCGGTGGACTGCTCTTCATAGGCGCGACCAACTATGACAGGAAGTTTCGTGCCTTCGATAAGTCCACGGGAGAATTATTGTGGGAGACCACACTTCCCTTCTCTGGCAACGCCACGCCAATTACCTATGAAGTAGATGGCCGCCAATATGTGGTGATCGCGGCCGGCGGCGGAAAAGACGTCAAACATCCTTCTGGCGGCGTTTACATAGCTTTCGCGTTAAAGAAACCGGAATGAATCGTCGAGAATTTTCTAAATTGATTGCCGGCTCTGCCTCTTTTCTTTTGCCGCGGACTGGCTTAGCCGCGACGGCGCCGCGGATTGAACCGGCCAGCCATCCCACTCCCGGACTGCGCGAATTTGAAAAGCTTCAATTCGGAGTTTCCTTTCACTTCAGCATGAACACCTTCACCGGCAATGATTATGAGACGGGTGGGGTACCCGCGAGCACTTACAATCCGACAAATCTCGATGTGCGTCAGTGGATTCGCGCAGCCCGCGACTTGGGTGCTAAATATGCCGTCCTCACCGCCAAGCACATGTCAGGATTTTGCTTATGGGATTCGGCGAATTACAACTACGACGTCGCGGCCAGTCCTAACAAAACCGACGTGGTTGCCGCATTCGTGTCCGCCTGCAAAGAATATGGATTGAAGCACGGCTTTTATTACTGCATTCTCGATCCGCACAACGAAGGCAAATTCGACTGGGACATCCCGGTGCAAAAGGGTTATTACAAGCTCATCAAGCAACAGCTGACTGAGTTGCACAGCAAATATCCAAATGTGTTTTATCAGCTGCTCGACATCACCTGGAAGCTTTCGCAGGACCAGCGCTCGGAACTTTACGAGCTGATCAAGAAGTACAGCCCTCACGGAATTGTCGTGATGAACCAGGCCTATTATCAGAGTAAGCGCAATTTGGGACGCATTTGCGAGCCGAAAAGCTGGCCGACTGACGTCATCAATGGCGAGGACCAGCTGCCTCCAGCCGAAGGCCACGATCCGCACGTGAAGTTTCAAGACAAGACCTACTACATGCCCATGGAAGCCTGGATACCAACCGGGCCTCCGTACAAGCCTATGCCGCCGATGAACAGTTGGTTCTGGCGTCCCGGATTTCAAATTCAGAGTGCAGATAAAATCGCTTCATACTACTCGGACTGCCGCAAGCGCAATTCGAATTTGCTTCTTAATTTGTCCCCCGACACAACCGGGAGAATGCCCGAAGATGCCGTCGAGACATTGCAACAGGCCGCTCGTATAATCAATCGAAAATCTTGATCCCGTGAAAACCATCAAAGGTCCGGCAATTTTTCTCGCGCAGTTTGCGGGCGACAACGCTCCCTTCAGCAACCTGCAAGAAATCTCCCGATGGGCTGCGTCGCTTGGCTACAAAGGCGTACAAATCCCCACCTGGGACGGCCGTCTCTTCGACCTGAAGCGCGCCGCCGAAAGCAAAACTTATTGCGACCAGATACGCGGAACTCTGCAATCCAATCATGTCGAGCTGACCGAACTGTCAACCCATTTGCAAGGACAGCTGGTTGCCGTTCATCCCGCCTACGACCAGGCATTCGACGGATTTGCGCCCGCTTCGGTTCACGGCAATCCTTCAGCCCGTCAGGCGTGGGCGGTTGAACAGCTTAAGTTAGCAGCGAAAGCTTCGGCGAATTTCGGACTCAACGCGCATGTGACTTTTTCAGGAGCGTTGGCATGGCCATACTTCTATCCCTGGCCCCAGCGTCCAGCCGGACTTGTAGAAACGGCCTTCGATGAACTCGCAAAGCGTTGGCGGCCCATTCTTGAAGAATTCGACAAGCTGGGTGTCGATCTATGTTTCGAGATCCACCCCGGCGAGGATCTTCACGACGGCGTCAGCTTTGAAATGTTTCTAGATCGGTTGGGAGGACACAAGCGATGCAACATCCTCTACGACCCCAGCCACTTCGTTTTGCAACAGCTGGATTATCTGGAGTACATCGACATCTATCACGAGCGGATAAAAATGTTTCATGTGAAAGACGCGGAGTTCCGTCCGAGCGGGCGCCAAGGCGTTTACGGCGGATACCAACCCTGGATTTCTCGTGCCGGGCGTTTCCGCTCGCTTGGCGATGGTCAGATTGACTTTGCTGCAATTTTTTCCAAGCTCGCGCAATATGATTTTCCCGGTTGGGCTGTCCTCGAATGGGAGTGCTGCATAAAAAATAGCGAGCAAGGGGCCAAGGAAGGTGCGCCCTTCATCGCTCGTCACATTATTCAGACCGCAGAACATGCCTTCGATGATTTTGCGAAATCAGGCGCCGATACTGAAGCCAATCGCCGAATGCTCGGCCTCGGCAATCGAAAGGAACCCTAAATGCCCATCAAGGGCACCACTGAAAGGCAGAATCGTCGCTTGCGCCTTGGCATGGTCGGAGGCGGGCCGGGAGCTTTTATCGGCGGGGTGCATCGTATCGCCGCGCGGCTTGACGATCACTATGAACTCGTTGCCGCCGCTCTGAGTTCGGATGCGGAACGCTGCCTTGTTGGCGCAAGACAGCTGCATATTCCCCGCGCCTATGGCAGCTTCGAAGAAATGGCATCATCGGAATCAAAACGCGCCGATGGAATCGAAGTGGTTTCGATCGTCACTCCCAACAATTTGCACCATGCTCCGGCCAAGGCTTTTCTCGAAGCTGGCATTCATGTGATCTGCGACAAGCCTCTGACCACAACCCTGGGAGATGCATTGGATTTGGCTGAGACGGTGAAGCGAACTGGCCTCGTATTCGGGTTGACCCACAATTACACCGGCCATCCCATGGTCCGGCAGGCGCGCGAGATGATTAGCGCCGGGGAGCTTGGAACCATCCGGCTGGTCCAAGCCGAATATGTTCAAGATTGGCTAACCACTCCACTTGAGAAAACGGGACAGAAGCAAGCAGAGTGGCGCACCGACCCGGCTCGCAGCGGCCCGGCCGGATCGCTCGGTGATATTGGAACCCACGCTTACAATCTTGCCTGCTTCGTGACCGGTTTATCTTGCCAGCAAGTGGCGGCCGACGTGACCACATTCGTATCTGGACGCCGTCTCGATGACAACATTCACGTGATGCTTCGCTTCTCGAAAGGGGCAAAGGGAGGTCTCTGGGCGACCCAGGTTGCTCCCGGAAACGAAAACAACTTGAGCTTGCGAGTCTACGGCGAAAAAGCCGGGCTAGAATGGCGGCAGGAAGATCCAAACCAACTAGGCTTCACGCCTTTGGGAGAAACGCGTCGAACAATTCGACGCGGCAGCGCCGGCACCGGACCTGCAGCCGCTCACGCAACCCGCGTTCCGAGCGGCCATCCTGAAGGATATTTAGAAGCGTTCGCGCAACTTTACACAGACCTCGCGGAACAAATCACGGCGAAGATCGAGAAGCGGTCGCCTAACCCCGAGTCGTTGCTCGTTCCGGGAGTTGTAGACGGGGTTGAAGGCGTGAAATTTATCAACGCTGTACTTGAGTCGTCGCGAAACCGTTCCGCTTGGACTGCAATCCCTGCTGCCCATTGAGCCCAAATGAAACTTACATTCAGCCGTCGCCAGTTCGTAAAAAGCGGAGCGGTAGTAGCCGCGAGTGTTGCCCTGCCCTCGAATGTCTTCGCCGCCCACAAAAAGTCTCTTCTCGTTTTCACTAAATCTTCCGGATGGGAACATGACGTGGTGAAACGAGTAGACGCCAAGCCAAGCATTGTTGAGCAGGCTGTCACTTCGCTGGGAGAAAAGCACGGCTTCAACGTGACCACCAGCAAAGACGGCCGAATTTTTGGCTCAAAAGACTTTCACAAATATTCCGCCGTACTCTTCTACACGACTGGCGATCTGACCACTGAAGGGGCTGATAAGAATCCCCCGATGTCGCCACAAGGCAAACAGTCATTGCTGGACGCAATTCACAACGGCATGGGCTTTGTCGGTGTGCATTCCGCGAGCGATACTTTCCATACCAAGCCCGATCCCGAGGACGGTTCGAACCGCTACATTGCCTACGGAGACAAGTCCGATCCCTATCTGCGCATGCTCGGCGGCGAATTCATTACTCATGGCATGGCGCCCCAGTTTCAAAATGCAAATATCGTTGTCAACGATCCGAAGTTTCCTGGGCTAGAAGGAATCGCGTCTCCTTTCAGCTTCAATGACGAGTGGTACTCGCTCAAAGACTTCCGAACCGACTTGCACGTCATATTAACCATTGATACAAAAGGTATGAGCGGAAAGCCGTACCAGCGTCCGCCTTATCCAATGACTTGGGCCCGGATGAACGGCAAAGGCCGTGTGTTCTACATTGCCAGTGGCCATCGCCCGGAACACTGGTCGAGTGCGATATTTCTGAATCTTTTGGGCGGAGGAATTCGCTGGGCAATCCGCGACGCCAGCGCTTCATTGGATCAAAACCTGACCTCGGTCGCGCCCGGTTACAACGTGATACCGCCAAAACCCTGATGAATAGAGCGCTTGCCTAATTTCGGTCAGCTGTGGCGCCCATTAATAAATTTCGGGACAACTCATTTA
>Ga0134126_10013054_pt1 | contig 10490 bp, 11 predicted proteins | sample KB31752_FD_96881 | JGI IMG/M metagenome (GOLD analysis project Ga0134126, IMG submission 96881) | Terrestrial soil microbial communities with excess Nitrogen fertilizer from Kellogg Biological Station, Michigan, USA - KB3-175-2 | ecosystem: Environmental > Terrestrial > Soil > Unclassified ...
ATCGCGCGCAACCGCGAGCGAACGGAACGGTTGGCAGAGCGTTCCGAGCGCGCCATCTTGACGATGCTCGACCGGCTCGAGGCGCGGATGATCCACAGCGGGCAGCTGCTTACGGCCTTGTCATATCGCAGCGTACTCGCGCGCGGCTTTGCTTTGGTCCGCAATGAGGCCGGCCATCCCCTGCACGCCGCAGCCGATGTCGGCGCTGGCGCCCGCCTTGAGTTGGAATTTTCCGACGGCCGCGTTGGCGCCACCGCCGATGCCGACCGGCCCGTGCTGGCAGAGCCTCAGCAGCCCAACCCTACGCCGCGACAGCCGAGACGGCCGAAGCGCGTGGTCAAGCCGGTCGGACAGGGGAGCTTGTTTTAAGGGCACCGTCATTCCGGGATGGTGCGCAAGCACCAGACCCGGAATCTCGAGATTCCGGGTTCGATGCTTCGCATCGCCCCGGAATGACACTTCAATGGAATGAACGCCCTACCGCGACAGCCAGTCTGCGACGAGCTTTTGCGCGGCCACCCGTGCCTTCGGGTCCGTACCGACGTGGCCGCGCGCGGGCAGGCGGACGTCATCCAGGGCGCTCGTCACGGCGTGCGGCGGCAGGTTTGCGCGGTCGAAATCATGATACGCACCGGGATAGACCACGATCCGCGTGAACGCGCTGCGACCGCGTGCCCCGTCGATCATCTGCCGGCACGCCGGGGGCGAAGATACATCATCCTTCGCGCCGATCAGAAGCAGCGTTGGCACGCGCGCGCTCCAGCCAAGCCCTGCTGAGAGCCGGCAATCAGGATAGAACGCAACCGCCGAGCGGAAATCCTGGTCGGCGTTGCGCACGAACAGCTGCGGACGCACGGCCCAGAGCAGCGCGCTGGCGCCATTGGCCCAACCGATCAGGCTGATGCGGTCGTGCCTCGCCCAGGGCTGCAGCATCAGCCATCGCCTTGCCGCTAAAATATCGGCCACCCGTTCGCGACGCGCGGTGAGGCGATGCTCCTTGACTCGGCATTGCGGGCCGAGTCCCCGGGAGCCGTAGCTGTCCGGAAACAGCACCGCCCTGCCATTCTTCACCAGCCGCTCGGCCCAGTCCCGGTAGCGCTGCAGCACCGGCTCGGAGTGACCCGCCAAACCACCGCAACCATGCAGTGCGATGACCGCGGGGAACGGGCCGTTCCCTTCCGGTTTGTAGAGCTGGGCGCGCAAGGTGATCTTGCCCGCGGGGATCTCGACCTGATGCGGGACCGGCGAGGCGGGCGCCGCTCGCGTCGCGGCGGCGATTATCAACAATGCGAGTGCGGCAAGAGGGCGCATCGAACTTTGCAAATCGTTAAGGCGGCGAAACCGGCCTTGTCCCGTGAAAGAGGTAACATGCGGCCCGAACCACAAAACATCACAAGTCGGTGGGTTTCGCAGGCGGACAGCGCGACCTATTTATGTTAGCAGGATTTGAATCCAGCGCCCTTAAGATTACCGGGATTTCATTCGGAGCCCTCGACGTGCTGAACAAATTTGGTCCCTCGGGCCATGGGGAAGCCCAAGTGCAATATCTGGACGGCGATTTCCGCGTGATCTCGCCGGGTACATATGTGCGCTGCGCGGTGACCGACGTGCGGATACCGCTTGATGAATTGAAATATTGGAGCGTCGATCTGCAGGAAGCCTATGCTACGCCGAACGCCGTGCTGCAGCGGCATCATCCGGAGCAGGTGAAGAAGTAGGGGTCCGGAAACGTAGGATGGGTAGAGCCAAGCGAAACCCATCTTGGGTCACCCCACATGTGATCGGTTTCGCGGAGCCTGTCATCGGGCGCGCGTTCGCGCGACCCGGTGGCTCTACCCATCCTACGCGTCACGAGTCGTAAATCTTTTCGCGCGCGCCTCAAACAGCCGGTCGGATACGAATTTGCGCAAGCGCGCGACGTCTTCGAATTGCAAGGTCACCGGAAACGGCACGATCTCGTGCGCGAACTGCGCGTCGCCGCGCAACCGCGCCAAATCCTTTTCCGTCGTCACCGGCGTCAATCCATCGCACTTTGCGATCGCGGCGAGAGCCTCGATTTCCCGCTGCGAAAACTGGTGATGATCGGCAAACGCCTTCTGCTGCAGCACCTCGACCCCGTTGGCGCGGAGCGTCCGAAAAAACCGCTCGGGATCACCGATGCCGGCAAAGGCGAACACGCGCTTGCCCTTGAGACCTTGAACCACAGCCGAGTCAGGCTGTAGCCGAGCAGCAAGCACCGGCTTGCCAGCGGCCGCGACCGCCGCGGCCACCTCCTTCGCCGCCATGCCCTTCCCGATCACGATCAGCACGCTGGTGCGCGCAAGCTGTGGGGCGAGCGGTGCCCGCAGGGGACCGGCGGGAAACACACAACCGTTCCCGACGCCGCGCTCGCTATCGATCACGATGAGCGCGGCGTCCTTCGCAAGGGTGGGATTCTGAAAACCGTCATCCATCAAGATCACGCTGGCGCGCTGCGACTTGGCAAGCGCCACGCCATCGATACGGTCGCGCGCCACCACCACCGGCACGTGCGCGGCCAGCATCAGCGGCTCGTCGCCGACATCGATCGCCGTATGTCTGTCAGGATCGACCATCAGCGGGCCGCGCCGCCGTCCGCCATAGCCACGGCTCAGCACCACGGGCGTCTCGTCGAGTTCGCGCAGGATATCGGCCAGTGCCAGCACGGTCGGCGTCTTGCCGGCACCGCCCAGGTGATAGTTGCCGACGCAAAACACAGGAATTCCCGCGTCAAAGCCCTTGCCGCGCAGACGGGCCGCGGCAACGGCGCCATAGAGCGCCGCGAGCGGCTGGAGCAAATGCGATTTCCACGATGCCGGCCTATGCCAGAAGGCCGGCTCACGCATGGAAGGCTCCGCTTTCGAGCCGCAACTGCAACAGATAGGGCTCGAGCGCAGCCAGCGTCCGCTCCAGCGCGCCGCCAAGCTGTTCGAGCACGCCCGCGGATGCCGCGATCAGCTTCTCGCGGGCTTTCAGGTCCGCGAGCAGCTGGCCGAGTTGCTTGATCAGCGCCTCCTTGTCGGCTGCGGTCCGCGCGCCGCCGGCCCGATCCAAAGCCTCATAGACGTCGGTGAAGTTGAAGACGTGGGGGCCATGCACGATCGCCACACCCAACTTGACCGCCTCGATCGGATTCTGCCCGCCATGCGCGACCAGCGAGCCGCCCATGAATACGCTTCCGGCCAAGCGATAGAACAAACCCAATTCGCCGAGCGTATCGGCGACATAAATCTCCGTCGCCGCGTTCGGCAATTCCTGGCGCGAGCGCAACGCCGTCCGCAGACCCGCGCCCTGGATCAGGTGTGCAATCGCCAGCCCGCGGTCGGGATGCCGCGGGACGATGACGGTCAACAGCTGCGGGAACAACCCGGCGAGCGCCCGCTGCGTTTCGATGAGAATCTCTTCCTCGCCCGGATGGGTCGAGGCCGCCACCAGGATGGTGCGACCACGCGTCACCGCCCTCAGCCTTTCCAGCTTGACTGGATCGGCGGGAGGAGCGGGAACGTCGAGCTTCAGGTTGCCCGTGACGATGACATTGCGGCTGCCGAGCACCGAGAAGCGTTCCGCGTCGGTGCGTGATTGCGCGAGGCAGATATCGAATTTTTCCAGCAGCGCCGAAATGGTGCCCGACGCCCGCCGCCAGCGCGGAAACGAGCGTTGTGACATCCGTCCGTTGATCAGCACCATCGGCACCCGTCGCGCCGCGCTTTGCAGGATCAGGTTGGGCCACAAATCGGACTCGATGAACAGCGCCAGCGACGGCTGCCAATGGTCGAGAAAGCGCGCGACATAGCGCGGCGAATCGTAGGGCACATATTGATGAATGATGTCGGGCGGGAAGCGCTTGGTCACGATCGCCGCCGACGTCACCGTCCCGGAGGTCAGGAGGATGCGGAAGTCGAGCGCGCGCAGCCTTTCGATCAAGGCCGCGGCGGCCAGCACCTCGCCGACGCTGGCGCCATGGATCCAGATCAAGGGGCCCGCAGGGCGCGGGTCGGGCGATAGCCCACGGCGTTCGCCGATCCGCTCGGGATCCTCCTTGCCCTGCCTCAAGCGTCGATTGATCAAAGCCGGCGCGAGCGGCACCACCACCGACGACAGCCTGCGATAGACGCGCAGTGTCATCGGTAACGAATTAGCCACGGCCGGCCTCCGGACGACCGACTTTGGCATAAGCGCGGCGGGTCGCCTCATTCAGATAAGCCTCCAGCCTCAGACGCAGCTGCTCCATGGTCGCGGCATCCGCATCGTGCGGCACGTTAATCTCCTCGACCCCGGCCAGCGCGCCGCGCCCGAAAGGCAAATTGATGGTCGTGCGGTCCCAGTTGTTCAATCGGATGAAGCGGCTGGTGGCCATCGCAAAGGGCATGATCGGCCGTCCGGTTTCTCTGGCGAGCATGATGACGCCAAGCCCGGCGACACGCGCGCGCTTGGGCACGTCGGCTGTCACCGCCACACTATAGTTCTCCTCCAGCGCCCGCACCATCTCTCTGAACGCGCCGACACCGCCCTTGCGGTGAAAGGCGCCGCTATGGTCGCCCGAGCCGCGGATCGTGCCGATGCCGAGCCGCTCGGCGGCGATCGCGTTGTACTCGCCGTCGCGATGGCGAGAGATCAGGACCTTGGCCGGATGATCCTTCTTGGTCTTGGTCTTGATGAACGGCGTCAGGAAGTGCTGGCCGTGCCAGAACACGAAAATCGCGGGCAGGCGCGGCTCGACCATCTCATCGACATGGGGCGGGTCCATGACGAAGCTATTGGTCTTCCAGACCAGCCGCAGATATTCGGCTGCGAGAAACCCCACAGCACGCTGGAACCAGCCGCTGCGCAAAATATTGCGAAGCAGCTTTTTCAACGGCCGGGCTTCGTATCTTGACTCGGATCGAGCAACCGATGGAGGTGCACGACGAAGTAGCGCATATGCGCGTTGTCCACGGTCTGCTGCGCCTTGGCTTTCCAGGCCGCGTAAGCGGCCGCGTAATTGGGGAAAAGTCCGACGATATCCAACTGATTGAGGTCCTTGAACGTGTTGTGTTCGAGGTCCGTCAGTTCGCCGCCGAAGACGAGATGAAGCAGTTGCTGCTGCGGGGCACTATCTGGCATGGTTCTCTTTCCTAGGACGGATGCCCGGCGAGCTCAAAACACCTGACGACGATCGGAACGCTAGGCGGGCGAACGATCTCGAAAACGCGCGACAATGCGCGCATGACGATCGCATCCTGCTGCCACCAGCACCCCGTGTGTCACTTCCCGGCAATTATACAGAATCCCCTCGCCGGAAAGCGCGGTCATCCTACCATTCGCTTCCTGCACGATCAAATGAGCGGCCGCAAGATCCCAATCGTGGCTGTTGCCGCCGGCAAACGCCGCATCGAGACTTCCCTGCGCCACCCGGCAAAGTCGAAGCGCCAGCGAAGCGATTCGCGGATGCAGCGTGACCTCGCCCAACTCGCCCCCGAGCCGATCAACGAGGGGCTTCGGTCCGGCGATACGGGAGAAATCCATCTCGGTTCCGGACGTGGCAGCAACAATTACATCGTTGAGCGTCGCGCCCTGCCCGCGCACAGCGAAAAAGAATTCGTCGGTCGCCGGAGCGAACACCGCCGCCAGCAGCGGCGCGTTGTCCTCAACCAGTGCCACGCTCACGCACCAGTCCTCGCGCCCCGCCAGATAACCGCGCGTGCCGTCGATCGGATCGACGATCCATACGCGCCGCTTCACCAGCCGGTCCTTGTCGTCGGCGCTTTCCTCCGACATCCAGCCGTAATCGCGGGTTGCGGCGCGCAGCCTCTCCTCGAGCAGTTCGTTGACCGCAATGTCGGCCTCCGACACTGGAGAGGAGCTGCCCTTTGTCCACCTCTTCAGATCCGTGCCGAACAGCGACAGCGCCAGCGCGCCGGCCTCACGCACCGTGTCCTTGAGCAGTCTGACATCTCGGGACAATGTCTCCTGGCTAACGTCCGCCAAGCGTGAGTTCCTCGATGCGCACCGTCGGCGCGTTGACGCCGTAACGGAATTCCAGGTCGTTGGCCGCGACCAGCGACTTGAACATCGGCAAGAGGTGGCCCGCGATGGTGACCTCGCTCACGGGATAGGTGATCTTGCCGTTCTCGATCCAGAAGCCGGAGGCGCCGCGGCTATAATCGCCGGTGACGCCGTTGACGCCGGAGCCGATCAGGTCGGTGACGTAAAAGCCCTGCTTGATGTCTGAGATGAGCTCGGCGGGTGTCACATCGCCCGCCTCGAGATGCAAATTGTACGGCCCCGGCGAGGGCGAAGAGGAGACACCGCGATGGGCGTGGCCGGTGGTCGCAAGCCCCAGTTCGCGCGCGGTTGCGCAATCGAGCAGCCATGAGGTCAGAATGCCTTGGTCGATGATGGCGAGCTTCTTCACGCTCACGCCCTCGGCGTCGAACGGCTGCGAGCGCAGCCCGCGCGGACGCAGGGGATCGTCGATGATGCGGATGTTGCTCGCAAACAGCTGGGCGCCGAGCTTGTCCTTGAGGAAGCTCGTCTTGCGCGCGATGGCGGCGCCGTTGATGGTGCCGACGAGATGGCCGATCAGCGATACTGATACGCGGGGATCATAGACGACCGGCACCTGGCAGGTCTCGACCTTGCGCGGATTGGCCCGCGCGACCGCGCGCTCGCCGGCGCTGCGGCCGACGCGTTCGGGCGAATAGAGATCGGCCGCGTGCGGCGCCGAGCTGTAATCGTAGTCCCGCTCCATCGCGGTGCCCTCGCCCGAGATAGCCGTCATGGAGATGCTTTGGCTGGAACGCAAGTAAGCGCCGTGGAAGCCGGAGCTGGTCACCAGCACCATTCCGCCGACACCGGCGGAGGCCAATGCGCCGCCCGATTTGGTAACGCCCTTAACCCCGAGGCCTGCGGCCTCGGCCTCTTGCGCGCGGCGCTCCAGTTCGGAGGTCGAGGGTATCTCTGGATCGAGCAGATCGAGATCAGGCAGATTGCGCGCCAGCAGCGCGGGATCGGCAAGTCCGACATATTTGTCTTCCGGCGCAACACGCGCCATCGCCACCGCTCGCTCCGCAAGCTTGGCGACGCCGTCGCCGGAGACGTCATTGGTCGAAACCACGGCCTGCCGGCGTCCCACCAGCACGCGCAGGCCGACGTCGTCGCCCTCGGAGCGCTCGGATTCCTCGACGCGGCCGTCGCGTACTTCCACGCCTTGCGAGACACCGCGCACCGCGACCGCGTCCGCCGCATCGGCGCCAGCGCGCTTGGCGGCCTCCACCAGCCGTTGCGCAAGATCCGACAAGGCCGACTGGTCGAACAGGTCCGCGCTTTTGGCTTTGGCGGCGAGCGTCGATGCGGATGATGGTGAAGAGATCACGAACAGATTCCCGAGCAATGGAGGGAGCGTCGGACGCGAATCCGATTCACCTCAGATGTGCGCAACTGGCGTGGACTTCAAGCATTTTCACGAGCCGAAAGCCTAAGAATCTCGGCTATCTCGCAACGTCTCGTCAATCATGCAAGCCAAGCTCTTGTCAATCATGCCGGCGAAAGGTGCGCCGGTCACCGCGGATTAACCAGGCTTTTTAAGGCGAAACCGACGGCTGCGGCGTAGGGTCTTGCGCAACGACCGGGAACAAATCCCGGCGGGGAGACCAAAGCCGTGAGGCGTCAAACAGCAACGAGCGGGATCAATCCCGCCGGGTCGAGCCGCGCATTGCGGCTCGACCCTTTCTCTTTACCAATCAGCTTTCATGCGCATGATGCTCGCGCCGACGGCTTCGTGCGGCAGGTCGAGCTTGATCGCGAGCGCGTGGTGCTGCGCCGTGCCGTTCGCGGCATGAACATGGCGCTGCGGCTGCGCGTCAGCGATTTTCTCGGCGTGGCATTGCGGTCCGTCAAGGACGGGCGGATGCTCATGCTGGCCCACCGCGATCCGTCGCTCAACATTCCTCTTTGCGTCACGGCCGACGACGACGAGATAGCAGTCGCCTGGCAGGTGTGGAGCGACATTTTCGCGCTGCCGATGCTGCAGGATGCGGCGCGCGAGCCCGCGCCACGGCGCCGGCGCCGCAACGCCATTCGCGCGCGGCGGCCGAAATTCCTGGTGCGGCGGCGCGCCGGCGACCTGCGTTCGCCTGCGATGATCTATCGCGACGAACGCGAGATCATCGCGCGAAACTGAAGCATGATCCGGAGAAGGGGGTAGCGGTTTTCCGAAAAGATCACGCTCAAACAAGAACGCTAAAGCGCGATAGAGCCATCGCGCTTTAGACCCGCATCACCGCATCGATCAGCAGACCCGCGAACAGCAATAACCCGGCATCGCGGTTGGACTTGAATATCCGCAGGCAGAGCACGGGATCGTTGATCTTCAGGCGGGCGATCTGCCGGCCGAGATGAGCCGCGAACACGGCAAGGCCAAGCCATGCCGGCCACCGCGCACTGGCAAGCCAAAGCGCTGCGCCGATGAGAACCACCGCCAGACCGTAGAAGATCACCAGCGCTTCGCGGGTGCGGGTCCCAAACAGACGCGCCGTCGATTTGACACCAATCAGCGCGTCGTCCTCGGCATCCTGATGCGCGTAGATGGTATCATAGCCGATCACCCAGGCGATTGACCCGGCGTAGAGCATGAGCGCGGTGACATCGATGCTTTGCAGCATCACGGCAAATCCCATCAGCGCGCCCCAGGAGAAGGCAAGACCCAGCACGACCTGCGGCCAATAGGTGATCCGTTTCATGAACGGATAGATCGCAACCACCAAAAGCGAAGCGATGCCGGTGAAGACCGCGAAACGATTGAACTGCAAGAGCACCGCGAGGCCGACCAGCGCTTGCAGCACCAAAAAGACGAATGCCTGGGTCACGCTTACCTGTCCCGCGGGAATGGGCCGCGAGCGCGTGCGCTCGACCTTGGCATCGAGGTCGCGGTCGGTGATGTCGTTCCAGGTGCAACCGGCGCCGCGCATCGCGAATGCGCCGATGAAGAACAGCGCGATGGTCAGCGGCAGATGGGAGAGGCCATGGGCGATGCCGGCAGCCAGTGCCGCTGACCACCAGCATGGCAGGAGCAAGAGCCAGGACCCGATCGGCCGGTCCAGGCGGGACAATCGCAAATAGGGCCGCAACCAGAGCGGCGCATGGGTATCGACCCAGTTGCCGGTCGAGTCCGCAACGCGCGCCGACGCGTCGCTCACGGCCTTACCGCTCCAGCACGTTGCCGTTCAGCGTGTCGAAGGTGCTTCCGCCTTTCTTGGTCCGCGTCGCTTCGGGGGCGGAAACCGAGGAGCCCAGCACCTCGCTCAAGGTCGGACCGGCCGGTCCGCGCGCCTGCACCTGCTGGGCCACCGCGCAGACCTTCTTTTGCAACACCTCGGTGTGCTTGTGCCCTTCCTTCAACTGATCGGCGATCTGCGGCGGAATCCCGCATTTGGCCGCATGCGTCTCGACATATTTGATCATCTTCAGTTCGGCTTGGCCGAATCTTTCGATCAGCTTGCAAGCCTCGGCGGGCGGCGCCTTGCGATCGCTCGCGGCCTTGATCAGCTTGCCGCGCCGTTCCGCTTCCTGACGCAGCGGCATGAACTGCTTCATGCAAGCATCGGCGGCACCGGCCTGCTGCGGCGCCGGGGCCGGCCCGGCAAGGCCGCCGCCACCGCCCATGATCGGCGCCGCACCGTTCACGGGAAACGAGGCATTCGGCGGCGCTCCGACCTCAGCGGTCGGCGCCGCGCCGTTCACCGGCGGAAAGGCGGGATCGTTCCGCACCGCGCCTCGCGGTGCGCCGTTCGCCGGAGCCCCGCCATTCACCGAAGGAAAGGCCGGATCGTTCGGTATAAAGCCCTGCTGATTGGGGAGCGGTGCGGGAAACGCGCCTTGCGCGGACGCGTGGCCAGCATAGGCGGCAATGGCAGCGACCATGAGTGGTCCCAGCAAGCGGCGGATATTCAAGGCTGTTTCTCCGGCAAGTCCCTGTGACTCCCAGACCGCGACGACCCCTTCGGAAAGGTCATCACGCTCTATCAGTTTGGTCGAGCATGATCCTTAACATAACCGATGGCGGGTTTACGCTAAGCGGCCCCGCGGGGGGGTCCGGATCATGCTCCCGTCCATCGCAATTGGCGTCTTCCAATTGAGGTGCGGTTTCGGCTCAAGCGCTTTTACGATTCCCGCAGGTCGTTAACAACCCGTGGAATTTGGCAACAGCGCGGCGCGAGGCCGCAGGCTGGGGCCAATATTTGCCCCTGATCTGAGACGTTTAGGTTAAAACCGCGGCCCAATGGGAACATGCCCTATGCCTGAATTCGACTTTCGTGCGCCCCGGCTCTTTGTCGATGCGCCACTTGCCGAGGGTGCCAGCGTCACCCTGGAGCGGGACCAGAGCAACTATCTCGGCAATGTGCTCCGGCTGACAGCCGGCGACACCATTTTGGTGTTCAACGGCCGCGACGGCGAATGGCGGGCGTCGATTACCGGGCGCAAGCGGCCGGATA
>Ga0134126_10013055_pt1 | contig 10489 bp, 12 predicted proteins | sample KB31752_FD_96881 | JGI IMG/M metagenome (GOLD analysis project Ga0134126, IMG submission 96881) | Terrestrial soil microbial communities with excess Nitrogen fertilizer from Kellogg Biological Station, Michigan, USA - KB3-175-2 | ecosystem: Environmental > Terrestrial > Soil > Unclassified ...
CACGTGGCGGCTCAGAATCTCCAGTGAAAAGCCAAGCAGGACGCAAGCCGTGATGTTGATGATGAACGTGCCGTAGGGAAACTTTGTCCCCAGCCGGCCCGCCACCGCCGATCCCACCCAATACCGGGCAATCGCGCCCAGCGCCCCGCCCACCGCAATGTACAGGTACTTCTGCAATGCTCATTCTCCTCGCCTCGCCGCGAACGCTGCGGTCGGGCCGAGGCAACAAAGCATCCCCAGCGCGGCTGAAGCGGCGCACCGCAAGCTCTCAATGTAGGGGAATCCTGATGGGCGGAGACGGCTCCTCCAACAGGCTTCCCTGTTAAGGAGTCATCATCTGCACGCCAATCAGACGACGGGCAGCGGTTAAGGGTGAACTCCATCACCGCAACTCTCTCTTTGTAAAGGGCCGTCCAGAACTTGTCAAGGCGCTTTTTGAGCAAGGTCAACCGGAAGTTCGGACGCAAGAAAAGGCACGGCTGCGCAGCCGTGCCCAATGACAGGAAACTACTCCGCTGTCTTACTTGATGGTTCCGTTCATGGCGTTCGGATAGAACACGCCGCCGGTCCCAGCGGCTCCGCCGCCATACACAATGCTGAGGATCTGGTTGGTGGAGCGCGCGTAGGTCATGCCGTTGGCGTCATTATCAACAATGGTCGCGGCCCCGCTGCTGCTGGTGCTCACGCCGATGTCGTCATTGTTGGTCCCGTCCAGCTTGGCCCGCGTGGCGGCAATCGCCTGCGAGATCGTCTGCGCCGTCGCCCCGGCCTGATAGATCCGCGTGCGGATGCTGGCCGCGTGATAAGCCTCGACCCCATGAATCCCCACTGCCTTATCCAGATAGGTTTTGTTGGAGAGCAGCCCGGCAGCGCCCTGATAGGCGGTCACGCCCACGTCTTCAAAGATGAAGGCGCCCAGCAGGAAATTCGTCTCGTTGGCGAACGGGTCGAAGGCCGCGCCCAGACCGGCGGCCATCGCCAGAGTGTTGAAGCTGTTCATCAGGTCGATGTTGGGCTGCGCAACCGCCGAAGCGGCCAGCGCGGTGCGCAGGAAGTTGACGTGGTTCTGCTCGTCGCTCGCCACTTCCATCGCGAAGTCCCGCAGGAACGGGGTGCTGAAGGGAACCTTGGCGTTCGCCTTCACCGTCACGGTTCCGCCCGCGGAGCCGTCTCCGCCGGTGGTTGAGGAGGCGGGAAGCCCCACTCCGGTGGTTGCATAGGTGTAGAACTGCGCCTCAAGGTATTCGAGGTTGAGGGCGAAGTTGAGGATGTCTGTATCGTTCACCGCCGATTGCGCGCGGGCTCGCTGGGACAGAAACGCGCCGGCCAGCGCCGCTCCGCCAAACAGCAGGGCGTTGCGACGGTTGGAGACGCGCGGCTCTTCCAGAGTGGGTTCAACCATTGCTAATTCCAATTCGTTGTTCATGTCTCTCCGCTCCTTATGTGGTGGACGCCGTGATTTTGCCGTTGAGGCCGTTGGGGAAGAAGCCGCCCTTGGAGACGACTCCCGCCGTGGCATTGAGATACACGATATGCAGCACCTGGTCGGTGGTGCGGTCGTACGTAATGGAGTTGGAGTCGGCGGCCACGATGGCGCTGGAGGAAAGCGTCGTCTCATTGCCTCCGCCAGCGGCGGCGCGAAGCCCCTCGATCTGGTTTGCGATGGTGACGTACGGGTCGCCGAGTTGGGCGATCAGGGTGCGGATGCCTCCGGCGTGGTAGGCCTCCGTGGCATAGATTCCCGCCGCGTATCCAAGATCGGCCGTGGCGGTGAGCAGGCTCGCCGCCCCGTGGTAGGCGGTGACGCCCACATCCTCAAACACGAAGGCTCCGAGCAGAAAGCTGCTTTCGTCGGCAAAGGGATTGAAGGTTGGCCCAATGCCTGCGGCCATGGCCGCCGCGTTGAAGCTGTTCATCAGGTCGATGGCCGGCTCGTCCACCGCCCGGGCAGCGAGCGCGCCGCGGATAAAACGGACATGAGCCAGTTCATCGGCGGCAATTTCCGCCGCGAAGGCGGCGATGGCCGGAGTCTTGAAGTTGACAGCGGCGCCCCCCGTCACGGTTCCCGGGTTGGCTCCCACGTCGGCGGCGGAGAGTCCCGCGCCGGTCGTGGCGCGCAGGTAATACTCGGCCTCAAGGTACTCGAGGTTCAAGGCGAAGTTGAAGATGTCGGCGTCGGTCATGCCGGAGGGAAGCGGGGGCGGCGTGGGAGTGCTGGTGTGGCTGGAACTGCCTCCGCACCCCGCGGCTGCCACCAGCGCCGCGGCTCCGGCGCCGGTTCCGACCCCCGCCAAAAACTTGCGGCGGGAGACCTTGTTTTTCAGAATTGTTGCGGCTGGATGATTATCCACGATGATCGCCTCTCCATAACCATGAAATGGGTAAAGCCCGGTACATGGTGAGTACGCGACGAGAGGGGATTTCAGATTTAGTGTTGAGGAAGAAAATTTCAGGCCTTCGGATTGCGCGGTGTCGCGCCACCCCGCCGGGCCTCAGGCGGCGTTGCGCGGCGAGGAGCCGGAGCCGCTATGCAGATGGCTTTGCAGCGTGCGCGCCTGGGTGAGCGCAATGTCGGCCAGATAGACCGGAACCGGGGTGGCCACCGCCACCAGCACCCACGAGACCAGCGAAACCAGCAGGCCGACCATCGCGCCCATTTGCAGGGTGAGCGCAACTTTGCGGCCATCCAGATGCATGACCAGCGCCCAGTCGCGTAGAGGCGAGATATGATGGATGAGCGCGAGGGCGACGAGGAATACGAAGATCGACAAACTGCTCAGGCTGATGAGCGCCACGTCGATCATGCGGTGCAGCCGCTGCCGGTTGCGGCAGCGCTCGCAGGTGTTCAGATGTTCTTCGTAGTCGGTGCGCATCTCCGGAGAGATCCCCGAGATGTCATAGCGCCAGCTCGAAAGAATATCGCCCACGACCTGGTCGGTACACATAGCCATTCGTTCAACCTTGTACTTCCCTGTGCCCGGAGGATGCCATGGAACTGGTGCGCTGAAGTTTAGACCTCGATCCAGAACTGAAAACAGGGGAAGGTAGTTCCACTATAAATCAGCACGGTCCTCAATCTTACAGAAGAATCGATTCCAGTGGCCGGTCCTGTGCCGCCAGCAGCAACTTGTTGGCCAGCAGGCTCATCCGCTCGCGCAGCGCGTGCTCGGCGGAGACCCGTGCCAACTCCGGCAGGTTATTGCTTTCTGACAGATGCGCCAGCACGATATAAGCCGCGCCGCCGTCATACTCGCTTTCCAGAAACTCCGCCGCCGCCAGGTTTGACAGGTGGCCCACACGCGACATCACTCTCTGTTTGACGCTCCACGGATAGGGTCCGTCACGCAGCATTTCGAGATCATGGTTCGACTCCAGCATCAGCACATCGCACTTGGTAAGATGCCGTTTAGCGTTGGGCGGCATATAGCCGAGGTCGGTGGCAAGGCCGACGCGGACGCCATCTGCTTCAAAAACAAAGCCCACCGGGTCGGCGGCGTCATGCGGAATGGTGAACGGAGTGACGGCGATGTCGCCGACGCAAAAAGCGGAGCCGGAGCAGAAGTATTCAATGGCGGCGAGCGCGCAAGGGTCCTTTTCCGGTTTGCCTTCTTCCTCCGCAGCCGAGAGCAAAACCGAATCCTGATCGCTGACCGCTGATCGCTGATCGCTCTCCTGAGCGCTGGTCCCTGGTCCCTGGTCCCTGTCTCCCCCAGCCCTCCGGGCGGCGAGCCAGTCGGCGTAGGTGACGCGCTTGCGGGGGTTCATCCAGCGAACCCAGGCGCGATGTGTGGGTTCAGTGAAGTAGACGGGGATGCCGAGCTTGCGGGCGGTGACGGCGAGTCCGTGCACGTGGTCCTGATGCTCATGCGTGATGAGGATGGCATCGAGCGTGCGAGGGTCTTCTCCGGCAGCGGCCATGCGCTTGAAAAGCTCGCGGCAGGAAAGGCCGGCGTCCACGAGAATGCGGGTGCGGGAAGAAGAGAGAACCGTGCTGTTGCCCTTGGACCCGCTGGCCAGCACCGTCATCTTCACCATAGGAATGAGGATACGCCGGATGAATGTGGAAGAGCGGGCGAATCCGCCGAGTTCGGACCAAATCATGCATTGCAAAAGCCGGCGTTGCTCGTCCGCATCGGGAGGATCCCGTTGACCAGCATCCTCCCGAAGCCTGGTTAATTTCCGACGGGAAGCTCGCCCGCGGTCTCGCCTTGGCGCTCCGGCAAATGCGCCGGCGAAAACACGCCAAAGGCCAGGAAAGCCAATCCGAGAAGCAGATGAAAGATGTGGTCTCCCTTGTTCAGCAGCATCGGACCAAAATGCCATGCCCAGTTGGAGGATGGATTCCCCAACAGGAATCCAAGCGCCGCGAGCGCCAGGTAGAAGACCCCCGACGCGAGACAGAAGCGTTTGGATGCGGCTGTGCCCAAAAAGCTGATGCCTACCGCCAAAGCGCCCCACGTCAGATGCATCAGGTTGTGGTATTTGTCCGCGTGACCGCCGCCAATGATGATGAGCACGCCCATCAGCACAAATACCGCGCCGAAGAGTCGGCAGGCCATCTTCGCGGTATCGGCGGATCTCCCTGCGCGACGAAAGTTATGCACCGTTGCCGCGACTCCAACAATATCGGTAAACAACAGCCCCCCGATCAGCATCAGCGATCCTAGGAAAATGCCCGCTGGAAAGTGGCCGACCTCGCCCGGATGGGTCAGCCGAAGCAGATTCTGCGGTATTCTCAAGAACCACCCGGCGGTAACCAGGAGCGCGATCAACGCGCCGATCATGGGCGCCCACAGCCAGCGCCGGAACCAGAAAATAATTCCCGCAGTGGCAATGAAGAACACCGGCCCCGGAGGAAACTTCGGATACGCCGGATCGCCGGAGAACCACTGGATCCAAATTGCGATCGTAAGCGAGACGAGCCCTGCGAGAGTCAGCTTCGTAAGCAATGTCATTTTCTGTTTCATCGAGTTCCTCCTTGTTTGCGGCCTTACCGGAAAAGTTTGCGGCCCTACCGGAAGCGGCTGTGAGCCGCGTCCGGAGAGTTGAGGCTGGAGCCGGCCCACCGGTCCATCCGCTCATGCCACCGCGTCTGCATCTCGTCTGCCTTCGCGCGTTGCTCCGGGGTCAGCACCGTGTTGTAAATCCTGGCTTTGAACTGTTCCTTTTCGACGAGAAGCTTCGCGATGGCCGTTCCTTGCCGCGATGCGATCTCCTCGACCTTGCTTTCGTTGACGTTGCCCTGAGCCGTGGCTGCATCCATCTCTTTGCTTTCGGCGGAAAACTGCCGCACCAACCCCAGGACCGTCGGCTTCTCAGCTCGCCACATCGACTGAATCTGCCTTTCCTGCGCATGGTTCAGGTTGAGTTCGTGCGCGATATGGCTCATTGGCCCAAAGTGCCCATGGTGGTTGGCGAAACATCCTTGCCAGCTACCGGCATCCGAGGCGCGGGCAATTGCCAAACCCGATCCAATCACCAGCACCGCCACGCTCGACCAAATCAAAATTCGCTTCATCTCTATTTCTCCTTCCTGCCACAACTTGATTCCAGCACTGGTCTGCCGCGAGTGCGATAAAGATTGGTGAAGGAACATAAAGTTTTGTAAAGCCGCCATCCACGCCGATTTCCGCGGGCTACCATGGAAGCAAGATGGATCGTGTGCTGATCATCGATGACGACGTGGAACTCTGCCGGCTGCTCATCGAGCGGCTCAGCAGCGAGGGATTCACACTCGATTCGGTATACGACGGCAAGCGCGGCCTGGAGCAGGCAATCTCCGGCGGACACGGCCTTGTCATCCTCGATCTGATGTTGCCCGGCATGGCCGGGCTCGAGGTTCTCCGCCGCCTGCGGGAGCGTTCCTCGGTTCCCGTCCTCATTCTCACCGCCCGTGGAGACGATGTGGACCGCATTCTCGGCCTGGAAATCGGCGCGGACGACTATCTGCCCAAGCCTTTCAATCCCCGCGAACTTGTTGCGCGCATCCGGGCCATCCTGCGCCGTGCTTCGCACAACGCCGCACCAAACGGACCCCTCACCGTCGGCGATATGTGTCTTGTCCCCTCAGCCCGGGAAGTCTGGCTGGGTGGTGCGCGACTCGAGTTAACAGCGGTTGAGTTCAATCTGCTCGAAGCTCTGCTGCGCGAAGCGGGACACGTGGTCACCCGCGAACAGCTCACGGAAACCGTGCTCGGACGCAAGCTCGGGCCATTGGATCGCGTCATCGACGTGCATATCAGCAACCTCCGCAAAAAACTGGGCCCATGCGCGGACGAGCGCATTAAAGCCGTGCGCGGAAGCGGATATATATTCGTGGTCCGGACCGAGTGAGAACGACCATGCGAAGCCTCTTTCTCAAAATCTTCCTGTGGTTCTGGGCCACGGCATTCGCGACCGGAGTCGCCCTGGCGTTGATGTGGATCGTCACTGACGGCAGCCGCCATCACGCGGGAACCAGCCACACACCGGCAAACCTCATTTTGAGGGTGATCATTGCATTCCTGATTTCCGGCTTCGTCTGTTACCTTCTGGCCCGCTATCTCACCGCCCCCATTCTGCGTCTTCGCCAGGCTTCCCGGCAGATCGCCTCCGGCGACCTCGCCGCCCGGGCGGCCTCCGGCATGGAGCGTCGTCGCGACGAAGTCGGCGGCCTCGTGCGCGACTTCAACGCCATGGCCTCCCGCATCGAACAGCTGGTTTCACGGCAGCGGCAGCTCATCTTCGACATTTCGCACGAACTCCGTTCACCCCTCGCCCGGCTCAATGTCGCCCTCGACCTCAGCCGGCAGAGAAAGGGTGATGACCCCGCGTTCGACCACATGGAGCGCGACCTCGAATGCCTGAACGACATGATCGGACGCCTGCTCAGCCTGGCGCGGCTCGACTCCTCCATCACGCCTGTCTCCATGACTCGTATCAACCTTGCCGAAATCGTTTCGCAAATTGTCGCCCGTGCGGCATTTGAGCTCGGAGAGCGCAGCAGCGCCATCCAGCTTTCATGCGGGGGGCAGTATTTTGTTCATGGCAATGCGGAGCTGCTGTACAGTGCGATCGAAAATGTCGTCCGTAATGCCATCCGCTATACCGCGCCCGGCACCTCTGTGGATGTGCATCTGGATTCCAGTGGAACGCCGCCCACAGTATGCATCCGGGTGCTCGACCATGGGCCGGGTGTTCCGGAATCTGAGCTCGACAAAATTTTTCAGCCTTTCTATCGCATCGATGATGCGCGCAACCGCGAATCGGGAGGCACCGGCCTCGGTCTGGCCATCTCCGCGGGCGTCCTGCGCATCCATAACGGCTCGATCCAGGCACGCAATACACAGTCGCGCGGGCTCGAAATGGAGATTCGTCTGCCGCTGGAGAGTGAAAATCCTCCCTCGCCCTGAGTTCTCTTCTTAGCCGTAGTTGTAGAACCCACGCCCACTCTTCCGCCCCAGCCAGCCCGCGTCCACCATCCGTATCAATAGAGGACAGGGGCGGTACTTTGGGTCGCCGAGGCCGTCTTGAAGCACGCGCATGATGTCCAGGCAGACGTCGAGTCCGATGAAGTCGGCGAGGGTGAGCGGACCCATGGGGTGGGCCATGCCGAGCTTGAAGACCTCATCGACGGCTTCGGCGGTGGCCACGCCTTCCATGACGGCGTACATCGCCTCGTTGAGCAGCGGCATGAGGACGCGGTTCGAGACGAAGCCTGGAGCATCGTTGACCTCGACGGAAGTTTTGCCCAGCCGCTCGGCGAGGGACTTTACCTGGTCATAGGTCGGCTGCGATGTTGCCAGTCCGCGAATGACTTCGACCAGCTTCATGACCGGAACGGGGTTGAAGAAGTGCATCCCGATGACGCGGTCGGGGCGGGCGGTTTGTGCGGCCAGCTTTGTAATGGAAATAGAGGATGTGTTGGAGGCCAGAATCACGCCTTCGGGCAGGATAGCGTCGAGTTCAGAGAAGATTTCACGTTTGATATCGAAGCGTTCCGTGGCCGCCTCAATGATCAGCCCGCAGTCGGTCAGGGAAGAGCGTTGCAGAGTTCCAGTGATGTGCGCCAGCGAGGCGTCCATTTCCTGCTGCGTGAGTTTGGATTTAGCGACCTCGCGGGCCATGTTTTTGCGGATAGTGTCGAGGCCGCGGTCGAGAAAGCGCTGCTCCACCTCGCACAGCCGGACGGAAAAGCCGCTGCGCGCGAAAACATGCGCGATGCCGTTGCCCATGGTTCCCGCGCCAATGACGCCCACTGTCTGAATCTCGCTCACAAGCACGCTCCTCGAAACAGAAAAGTGTAGCAGGCGATAAAGCGGCCAGCTAAAAAGCGGTCAGCGCCTCTGAGCGGTGGCGGCAACGTTCAACCTGAGGCGGGTCCGCTGGCCGCCTTATCGCTGGCCGATTCTTAGCTGGCCGCTTCTTAGCTGACCGCTTCTTCGCTGGCCGCTTTATCGCCACAATAAGTATGGGCTGGTCGCGAGGGAGCGGTGGTGAGTCCCAAGCGACCAGCCCAATGGACCCTGAAACGGGTCGAGGTGATATTCTGAGTGTACGCCCGTGAGCGGGCGAGTCAACAGATTTCCGAAGCTTGATTTTTGAGCGGTTTGGGCGCGGATTTCCGAGAGCCGAATCCCTCTTTTTTCAGGAGCAAAGGAGACGCGGGAAGGAGTGTATCCCGCTGGATTGACAGCCGAATTTCCGCTCTGTTACAAACAATCGTCCGCAAAGCAAACCAAGCATTTCCGCCCTAATTAACGGCAAACCCATGGCAGACGATCTGCTGCGCCAAATCGGTGATCTTGTGCTCGGCTCCGTGCCGACGATGATCATTTTTATTGTTCTGGTCATTGCGTATCGCTACATCCTTTATGGATCGCTGGTGAAGACGCTGTCGGACCGGCGCGAGCGGACCACCGGCGCGATTGAAGCGGCCAACGCCGCCATTGCCGAGGCCGATGCCCGAACCCAGGAATATGAGGCGAAGCTGAGAGCGGCGCGCGCGGAGATTTTTCATCATCGCGAGCAGCGTTTGCAGCAGTGGACGGCAGAGAAAGACAAGGCGCTGGCGTCGGCGCGGCTGGCTTCGCAGGAGCGCGTAGCACAGGCAAAGGCGGGCGTTGAGGCCGAAGCCGCCTCGGCCCGGCAGCGCATTGAACAAGCCGCGGGTCCGCTGGCGGCACAGGTGCTGCAGGCCGTGCTTCCTTCGCGCACAGAGGAGGTCCGTTGAAGCGCAGTTCCCAACTCGGCCTGGTCCTGCTTCTGGTTTTTGGATTGTCGTCGGCATCTCCCCGGCTTGTGGCGCAGACAACGCCGGCGCAGCCTTCCACGGCAGCGCAACCGGGAAGATCCGCTTTGCCTCCCCGCGCGGAGAAGGTGGATGCGCCCGAGTCCAACTCGGAGCTGGAGGCGTTTCGCCATTCACCCGCCGTGCAAAGCCTGGCGCATCGCCTGGGTCTCGACACGGAAACGATGGCCAAGATCTTTGAGGACCTGAACTCGGTCATCATGATCGGAGCGATTTTGTGGCTGGTCTTCCGGTTCATTCCAAGTATGTACCGCAAGCGCTCCGAGACGCTGGACAAGCAGATTTTTGATGCGACCATGGCGACTTCGCGCGCCAAAGAACGGCTGGCGGTGGTGGAGGAGCGGCTCTCGAAGCTGGATGTGGAAATCGCGTCGATTCGCGAACAGAGCGAGCGGGACAGCGCGGAGGACGAGCGGCGCGTGCATGAGTCGCTGGAAGCCGAGAAGCAGCGGCTGATGGCCGCAGTGGAGCAGGAAATTGAGTCCGCCGGAGCCAGCGCGCGGCGCGACCTGAGAAATTATGCGGCCAGCCTGGCCATTGAGCGCGCGGTATCGCAAATCCATTTGACCGAGGATGAGGACCGGGCGCTGATCCGCACGTTTGGGCATGAACTCCATACCGGCGGAAATGGGGAGCGTAACTGATGGCAGCTTTTACCGCGCGCTACGCGACCGCCCTTGCCGATGTGGTGTTTGAGCAGCACCTTGATCCGAAAGCCGTGCATTCGCAGTTGAATGAATTTGCCGCCGCGTGGCGCGAGAGCGCGGGGCTGCGGGAAGTGTTTCTGGACCCATCGTTTCCCGCCGCGCGCAAGGTCGCGATTGTGGACAAGATGAATGAGCGGCTGGGAATGTCGCCGCAGGTGAGGAACTTTATTGCCGTGCTCATCAACCACGACCGCATGGAAGCCTTTGAGGAGATTTTGAGTGAGTTCCGCCACGAAATGAATGCGCGGCTGAACATCGCCGAGGTAGTGGTGACCTCCGCCCGCAAGCTGGATGAGGGGGAACGTAAGTCGCTGGAGGAACAGGCTGGCCGGATTACGGGCAGCGCCATCAGCGCAAAGTTTCGCGAAGACCCCTCGTTGATTGGAGGCGTCATCCTAAAGGTAGGGAGCACCGTCTATGACGACTCCGTGCGCGGGCGCCTGACCCGGCTGAAAGAGGCGCTGGCGGTAAGTTGATCCTGAAAATTCACGGC
>Ga0134126_10013056_pt1 | contig 10489 bp, 6 predicted proteins | sample KB31752_FD_96881 | JGI IMG/M metagenome (GOLD analysis project Ga0134126, IMG submission 96881) | Terrestrial soil microbial communities with excess Nitrogen fertilizer from Kellogg Biological Station, Michigan, USA - KB3-175-2 | ecosystem: Environmental > Terrestrial > Soil > Unclassified ...
AGCAACCGCGTTGATCGTGAACGCCAGATCCGGGCGCCGCTCCGCTTCGTCAACCTTGTTATAGGCAGCGGCATTGATCACCACCTCCGGTCTGGCGGCGGCCAGTGCCGGCTCAATCGCGCCGGCATCCCCGAGATCCAGGATCGCGCGGTCGAACACCCGAATCGCCGGATCGCCCAGCGCCGCGAGGGCGGTGCCCAGTTGTCCGTTGCCGAGTACGACGATCCGCCCGTTATTCATTGAGCAAGCACCCTCTAACTCCTAGCTCGGCTGCCTCCAGCCACACACCCGGCCGCAGCCGGAATCGTTCCTTCCATCCGGCCTCAGCCAGAGGCTCTAGAGACCGAGCGGCCTAAAGGCCACGCTAGCAGAGCAAATGAGACTCCCCGGCCTGAAGGCCGGAGCTTCAAGATGGTACAACCTTACCAGCCCTCTATGGAGGATAGCGGAATCACCTCGACTATTGGAGGATGGCGCCCCAGCGCGGAGAGCCGGCGCTTGTTCCGGCGCCCATCAAGGTGATGCCGGCGCAGGGTCCGCTGCAAGTTACCGAAACCGCGGCAACTGCCCTCGCCGCGGCGCCCGCTGGGTTCGGTACGGCAACCGACAGCGAGGCTCCGGCCGTCATCTGATAGCTCTGCCCGAAATATGGTCCCTTGGATCCCAGCCCTTGCACACGAATGACCATGGGGCCGGAAGTAGGATTGAACACGCGCACCGCAAGCCCGCCCCGCGCGGTCAGACCCGCTCCGGTAATCTGCGTGGCGCCCGCCACGCCTAGCTCCTCGAAGCCAGGGTGAGCCCCAGTGCCCGCGGCGTCCCCTGGGCCACCGCCCACATATTGGGCTAACTCCGCTACCACGGGAGTCGATGACTGGATGGAGAGGGCATAGATGCCGTTTCCCACCCCGATCCCTCCCCGGACTCGGGCCAGAGGCAGGACCACTCGCCTGGCGCCCCCCACCGTGACCCTGGTCAACGCCACTCTTGCTCCATACGCGGTATAGGTGCTAATCACCACCCGAGCCCCACAGACCGGCGCGGTCACGGTCCTGGTTCCCTTCCGGGCTTTGACGCCGGCATGGTTTGCGGTCTTGGGCGGCGCGGGACAGGCCGTGGGATTCAGGAGGGCCAGCTCGGTGTGATCTCCGTGAGCGGTGGAGGCATAGGGGACGAATTGCTGGCGCATGAGCTGGCTCGTGCCGGGCGATAGGTCGTAGCCCGCCCCGTCCAACGAAGACCCGGTGGCGGTTCGGGCCGAGCGTGGAACCCCCCAGGTCAGAACGCGCGATGAGACAATTGGCACCGTGCTTTGGATCGCGATTCCCAGTCCCTCGACGCACCCAGTTTTCCCCGTGCCGCAGGTTGGAGACCGCGGAGTGAAGCGTCCCTGGCCAAATGGCGCCACGGTGAGGGTGTGTATGCTGCCGACCAGACCGGTGGCCGAGAACTCCCGCACTTGAACCCTGGCTGGTTCATCTTGTGGATTGAAGAACGACAACTCCTCCGCGTATGCTCCGCCGATCGTGCCCTCGGCAAAATACCAGCGCGTGGCGGGCCCATCCTCTCCGCTCACCCCCGGAGTCGATCCCACCTGGCCCACCGCGTTCGTGATCGTCGCGTCCTCCAGGAGCGGGCTGCCTCCCTTGGCGGGCGTGAACATGCGATTGGTGACCACGAGCGCCCGCACCTGGGCGGTGCCGGCAGCCGAGAGTGAGGTGAGGGAAGGCGCGGGGCAGCCATTGGCGTCGAGCGGTACCGAGGCCGGCTGAGCGCGTACTATGATCCCTACTACCTGATCCCCACCATCTTGTTGTACCTGGCGGGCGATCAGGGCGTGCGCGGCGAGATCGAAGGTGACGGTGCGCACGCTGATTCCTCCCGCCGAGGCATGGGTAAGGGGCGAGCCACTGCCTCGCGGGGCGCCCCCTACTAAGTAGGCTACGGTGATCGTCGCCGCTTGATCGCCCGTGTTGGTCAGCAGTAGTTGACCCTGCGCTTGTATTCGCCCACCCGAGGCTGGACGTGGAGCTTGAAAATACTGGACACTTCCGCCGCCCCCGTTCGCCGTCCCCTGGCAGATCGCCGGCGAACCACTGGGACCAGAAAACGTTGAAGCCGCGCCGGCGATGCCAAAGGCGGTGAGAGCCAGCCGACCACTGGTTTCCCCTCGGACCGCCAGCAGGTACCCGATAGCTGGCGGTCCGGCTCCGAGGGCGTTAAATGGATACGAGGCCGCGAATGAGCCCTGGGAGTCGGCGGCTACGGTGCGGAGGCTGCCCGGCAGGGCGGTAGGGGGACCGAGTTCTAGTGGTGATTGGTGGACGAACCCGCCTTGCTGTCCTCGTATATAGGTGGGGCCGGCGCCCCGCGCCAGGAACAGGTCCACGATCTCACCCGAGGCGAAACCGAGACCTTGCACGGTCAAGGTTTGTCCAGGCGTGGCGGCCAGCGGTGACACTCTCACGGAGGCTGACTGGTCGCTCACCGTCAAGACGACTGTCACCGTGGCGCCATCGGGCGCCGCTATCTGGAGGGTCGCCGGTCCCAAGGGCGTGGTCGTGGGGATCATGATCGGGACCGTGAAGGCGCCGCTTCCATCAGTCGCTACATTGATAACCGTGCTCCCCGTCGGCCCGGAGAGATTGAATCCCGCGCGCACGGTAAGGGTGCTATTGGCCAGAAACGCGGCCCCGGAGACCATCACCGCTTGCCCAGGCGCGGCCACGTACGGGGTGAGGACAACCGAGGGGGCGGGACGCACGGCCAAGCGCGCGCCGGCCACCAGCCCACTCGGCTCGCCGGTGGCGGTCACGGTAAAAGTCGCCGCTTGGGCCGCCGTGGACCCCAGGGTGGAGGGAAGGCTGGGATTCTGGCCGGAGATACTGAAGACGCCGCTATCGGACGTATGGGCGATGCCCAATTGGCTGATCACGCCGGAGGCATCGGTTTGGGTGACCGTTACCTGCTCACTGGCTCCGAAGCCGGTGCCGATGATAGTGAAAGGTTGGGAGGGCGTGCCTTCGGAGGGGAAGATCTCCAGCCGCGGTCCCGCCACCACGAGCGGCGCGACAGCCTGCGCCACCGTGCCGCTCGTGGTGGCGCCCTGAAGGATGGCGTCCAGCAAGGTACCGCCATTCCCTCCCAGCGAGAACCCGTTGGCGGGCGTAAGGCTTGGGCTGAAGGCATCGCCCGCCACCGCCTGCGCGCTGGGAATGACGAACATCCCGCGTACCTGGCCGGATCCATCGGTCACGAGCGAGACGCCCCCGGTTTGCGTGGCCTTGATGCCGTCTGCGTCGCTCAGGGCAAGCGTGACCGGCGCGCGCGGTGGGAGACCCGTGGCCGAGAACTGAACCGTCTCCCCAGCTACCGCTCGCGAAGGGTTCAGGATGAGCGCCGGGGGGGGAACACCAACTTCCGGCGGCGGCAAAATGACGAGCGGGGTGCCGACCACGTTGCCAGCGCCATCGACCGCGTTAATCACCGCCAAACCGCTGGTAGCGGTAAGGGGAATGGCCACGCTGATCGGGAGCAGGGCCCCGGTGGAGGTACTGGAGGCGCCAGTAATGGTGGTGATGACTGCCCCCGAGGCGTCAGTCAGTTCCCCCTGGATCGGAGTATTGGACTGAAACCCCGTGCCGTCGATCACGGTCGAGGTTCCGGCGGCGGCGGCGTTCGGCGTGGCGGTCAATCCACGATCGGCCGGGGTCACCACGAAGGGGCTGCCGGCTACCCCCACTGCCTGGGTCGCGGCACCCGGCGGCGCGGCCCATAAGGCGGAGATCAATCCCACTCCCCCGCGCGCGGCGGAGGCCGGAATGGTCAATTGCGAGGCTGGGAGCGTACCGTCTGAACCGGCAACCACGGCCGCCAGTACACTGAGCGGGGCAGCGGGGGCTTCGCTAAAGGTGAAGGTGACCGTGGCTCCCGGGGGATAGCCCTGCCCGGCGACCGTAACGGGAGTGAGCGGCGCGCCGGCCGCCGGAGTCACCGCCAGGGTGGGAGCAATTGGGCCGTCCGCGGCCACGGCGGCCCGCGGCGGGGCACACGCCAACCCAAGCGCCAGAATCGGCACGAGCCAGACAAACAGGCGCATGCCGCGCGGTTCGCCGGCTCTTCCTGGCGGAAGCGAGATTTTCGGTGCGACATGCCTACTCATGCCACTTTACTATCGCATATGACGCGCTACGCCGCGACCCCCGTATACCGATATTTGCCGGTACCATGGGAGCAGCCGCGCGGTAAGGATGTGCCCCCGATCGCTTGGGCTCAGGAAAAATGCGACGAGAGGCTTCGTCCAGGAAGGAACCTTGAGGATGTTCCACGCCGCCCCTAGGCGAGATGAGTCACGGCGCGTCCCCCGCCGAGCGCGCGTAGTCTACCAGGGTACGGTGCTTCCCGGGATCAGCTTGATCATCCGGTCGGAGGCAGTGGCGTTTTTCATCGTCCTGGCCGTGGCGCTGGAATTGCTGATCATGCCGTGGGCCCTGGATACCCACCCGTTGATTGCGATCAGGGGTATGCACGGCCGAATGCATAGCGAACACGTCACCCGCCATGCCGGCCCGCTGGTCCGCTATGCCGGAACCCTGGCCATCATTGCCGTAACCGTGGTGGCCACGCTTGCCCACGAGTTTGGCCACGCGCTGGCCTTGCGGTTGGCCGGCGCCACTGAGATCGCGATCACGGTCTATGGAGCCGGCGGGGCGTGCCGGGGGCAGGCGCGAGATACCTCTCCCCTGGCCCTGTTCTGGTACGCGGCCGCCGGGCCACTGGTGACCATTGGCCTGGTAATCCTGCTGGTCGCGGGGCGGATGGCGGTCCCCCTGCCGCATGTGGTGCACGCGATGCTCTGGCTTTGCGCGGCGATTCAGGCGGGAATCCTCACCTTGAATCTGGTTCCTCTCCTGCGCCGCTCCGATGGTGGCCACATGCTCGCGGCCTGGACGGCGCTGTTCCCTGGGCGACGCGCGGCGCGCCTGGTGGCTACGCTAGGCTTGTGTTCCATCATTGCCGCCTTGCTCGGCGCCTTGCAGGGGGACGCGCGATCGGCGCTCTTGTGTTGCGCGCTCGTCGTCCTTCTAGCCGCCTTGCTGGCCCGAGTGGCCTGGACGGCTGATCGTCGATCGTCCATTCAGGCTACCCTGGTCCGCCCCACCAATGCGGGACGGACGATCTCGCTCTGGTAAAGGAAGGGGAACATACATGGTCACGGCAGTCGCGCCTCCCAGTGACCCTCCATCCCGATGCTTATCTTGAGCGACGGTTGGTGCTGCCCAACGGCGAGACCGTCGCCATCCCGGCCCCGAGGCTATCCGATTTGCGGCGGGAGAACATCGAGATCATCGAGGAGGCCGGCCCGCCGATGCTGGTGGATGGCATGATCCTCGTCTCGGGCGAGGTCGCCCGCGTCTCCCCGTTTGAGACCGGATTCAGCATTCACCAGGCCAGACGCGGGGATCTGGGAGGCGGATCCGCTGATCATGGATGACCAACGCGCGATCATCAACGTACGTGACCAGGGATTGGTCGTGGTGACCGGCCGCGGCCACTCAGGGATCATCAATATCATCCCCAACGCCCAGGCTCTTACGGGCATCTATTCGGTATACGCGGTGGTTGGCGGCTTTCACCTCAGTGGGACGTTGTTCGAGTCGCGTATCCCCGCCACCGTGGCGGCCATGCGGGCCATTGGTCCCCGCTACCTCACGCCCGGCCATTGCACGGGCTGGATCGCCAGCCATCAACTGGCGCGCGCGCTGCCCGATGCCTACATCGCCAACAGCGTGGGGACGACTCTTATTCTGTGAGGGCGCTTACAGCGGAGCCGGCCGCCGTGCCATCCGGCTCCCCTGTTCCTCTGTTGCCGTCAGGGTAGGTCATACTCAAGTGTGAGCGTGTGGCCGCCATCGGGCAGCACGGTGATCTGGGCCTGGCCGCGCAGTCCGCGCAAGTCACCAGGGCCGGACTCTAGCAGCACGGTCCAGGTCGCGGCCTGCGTCTCACGAGTCATGGTCGCATTATGATGAAGCACGAAGCTTCCAGAGCGGCCATCCAGTGTGCCTACGATGCGCTCGAATCCGACGTAGGCAGCCGAACCCTCTTGGGCCTGGGCCATCAGCAATTCGGCCGTGCTCGTACCCACGATGTCCCCCTGGAACGTCTTGGTCACGCGCGTCCTCGTGAGCGTCGCGCCGTCCTGTTCGTCGTAGGGAGTTGGCTCCCAGGAGTCAATCACGAACGTGCTTGTCGCCCGGCCTGCCATGGCTAGCTTCTCCTCTTTATCAATCAGGGCTGCTACTTCGACCCGATCGTATAGGTATACGGAATGGCCAGCAACTCATCCCCGCTCGTGCTGTTGGGATCGAAGGTGTCGACGTAGAGGAAGCCCTGTACCACCGTGCCTGGAACTCCTCGCGGGGTAATCCGCACGCGAATGATCCCATCATGCCCAGGCGAGACAACCATTGGATGGTATTCGGTGGCGAACGGCGACCAGAGGTCGCCGGTGCTGCTGGCCACCGCGCGGTCGAACGGCTGCCCATAGGCCACCGCCCGCACCTCCACCGTACTGGGCGACGCTCCATTATGAGGGAAGGGGCCGATCTCCTCCGGCGAGGTGGACCACACCCCCGGCGTCACCTCGTCGGCATGGATGGAGATCGAAGCGGAGTATACACCAGTGGTTAGATTGAGGAGCGGCCCCGACGATTGATAGACCTCCGGCGCTCCGGTCCCGCCAAAGGGGCTGGCCCCATTGCCGGTTGAGACATCCATGCCAACCGGGGTGGGAGACTGGGCATTGAGATCCAGCTCGCTCACCTCGGGTGGGACGACGAATACTGGCAGTTGTTGCGAGGCCGTGATCGGGAGGGTTACGCTGTAGCTATAGGGGGCTTGCAGGGGGATCGGTCCCAAAGTGTTCAGCCGCGGATCAACGAAGAAGTTCTTCGTAGACAGCCCGAAGTTCCCGATCAGGATCTCCGCGTCCTTGCTTTTCCCAGCGGGGAGGAAGGTCTTGGGACTGCTCGGAAGATCCTGGGACTTTATCGTCACCTGGTTGAACCTGATGGTGGCGTGGAAGGTCTGCGAGGTCGCGGAGCCGCCAATCGTATCATTGATCAGCAAGGTGAACAGCCACCGGCCCGGCTGAGGATCGCGGCGGAAGAATTGCATCATCCCTGTATAGAAGTTGGGCAAGCCTCCGTCGGTGAGCGCTCCCACCATGGTCTGTACATCGATCGGCTGCCCGTTGGGATCGATCAGCACTCCTTCGAGATTCGTATCGGGATTGACGATAGAGAGTCCTAGATCCAGGTCATGGAGGCCGGCCGGCACGTCAAACTGATAGCTCAGGGTTTGGCCGGGCGCGCCGCCCCGCCCATTGCCGCCCAGAAGGATACCGGAAAACACGGCCCCGTTCCGTCCCAGACGAACCAACGAACGGAGGGTGATCGGGACGGCGCCCAGCAAACTGGTCCGTCCGCTCGGCGAGGGGAAGACCACCTCATAGTCGCGATCTCCTGGGCTTACCGGCGTATGGACCCGGATGGTGAACGTGCCGTAGTGGCCGGGGGCGATCACCAGGGCGCTGGGAGAGACCGTACCGGCGGAGACAAATGCCTGGCCATCCAGGCTCAGTTGTACCGCCCCATGATACGATGCCGTGGTCGCGCTTCCCTTGGTCCAGATGATGGCCCGCCACCGTCCGGGACTCGGATTGCGCACGCTGGCCTGGCCAAAGCCACTGCTGGTTGGGCCCGCGATCTGGGGCTGGGAGAAGGCGGTGAATCTTCCGGTGGGGTCGAAGAGATCCAGGCGAACCACCGAGCTGGGCTGCTCGCCCGCCAACCAGGCGATGGCGGCATGCAAGCGTTTGGTTCCCGCCGGCACGGAGAAGTCCTGCTCGACATAGGCGCGTTTTACCCCTGCCTGGTCGTAAAAGATATGGTAATCGCTGAGCGGATCGAGATAGAGCGTGGATGCCTTGGTGAAGAGCGATTTCCCCAGGGTTCGCACCCGTGGAGCCACCAATTGCCGTCCCGCCCCCATGTTGGCCACCGTAACCGAGAAGGTTTCCGGCGTGCCGGGTAACGCGGTGGCGCTAAAGGCAGTGGTCTGGTTGATCAGCAGCGAGGAGGTCCGCGGGGTAGGGTGGGCGGAGACATCGCGGAACGAGAGAGCGGCTTGCACGGCCCGGTAGCTGTTGATCAGGCCGGCCCCTTGCTCGGTGGCCGGAATGCCCAGATCGGTGGCCGTGCTCATAATGATCTGCTTGATCACGTCCGGGGTTGGATTGAGGCCGTGATGGGTGCTGCGATAGGCTTGAATCACCAGTGCCGCCTCGCCCGCGGTCAACGGCGCCGCCTCGCTGGTGCCGCCGGCCTCCTCGATCGGCGAGGGATTATTATTCTCGTCCGTGCAATCGGAGTAGGCCGGCGGATTGGAGTCAGTCGGGGTACAGAGCGCCCAGCTGAGATCGCCTGGGGCCACCACATCCACCGTCCGGGGGCCGATCTGCGAGAACCCGCCCGAACTCAGACCCGAGATATTATTATCCAGGTATCCTCCGTTCCCGAGCTGGAATCCGGAGGCGTCGGTCTGGCTATACCAGCGGAATTGCGTGGAGGCCCCTACCGCGATCACGTTCGGATCGGTGGCCGGCGAGCCAAGGGTGCTGGACACTCCCGCGTCGCCGCTGGACACGACCACCGTGACGCCGGCGGCCACGGCGGCGTCGTTGGCCAGGGAAATCGGATCGCCCGAGAGATCGGGGAATGGGTTTCCCCCGAACGACTCGTTGATCACATTCACGTGGTCCACATTCACCGCGTAATCAATAGCCTGGATGAAGGCGGAGTTGCTGGTGGCGTTCGTTTGGCCGAACACCTTCAGTCCCACCATCTCCGCTCCGGGGGCCATGCCGAGGATGCGGATATTGCAAGGGCGGTCCTTCGGCTGAATCAGAAATTGATTCACGTCGTACACCCGCCGCCCCTGAGCGCCGATCGAGCTGGCATCAATGAATGCCTCGCCTCCGCTCGTGGGAGCGGTGGCCCCGTCACCGCTGAAATCCTTGTAGTCCACGAAGACGCGGCCCGCCTTCCCATACGGCGAGTGGGCGGGGCGGATGAAGTCGGGATTGTTAATGTCGATGCCGTCGGCGATCCAGGCAACCTTAACCCCGCTGCCAGTGATCCGTTTGCCGGTGCCAGAGATCAGCCGTTGCGCCTGGGGAGCGGCGGGATTATTCGAGGCGGCATTGGTGAGTTGCAGCGCCTCGGGCTCCAGCGAGGGTTTCTGGCTACATGCCGACTGGCTGGGGTTGGATGAGGGCACGCGAATACTGGGCGCCGTGGTTGGCTGGACCGCTTGAGCGTGCCCTGGCCGGCCAAGCTGTATCACCTGATCGGGCACGACCGAGGCGACCAGGGGATTGGCCCGCAGGCGCGCTGCTTCCGCCGGCGACACCGTCGCGGCCACCGCGTTGATCAGGGCAAGGGACCGGAGGCTGGGGGCGCCCAGGCGGCGCAGTTCACTCAGGATCGAGGCGCGGGCGGTTGCTCCCTGGCCGCGGAGCAACACGATCATCCGCTGATTGGCTCCCCGGCTCAGGGCGCTGATTTGTTCTGAAGTCAAGGCCGCCGCATGTGGAGTGGTGAATGGTGCCAGAGACGCGGCGCGGGCCACCTCCTCGATGGCCTGGCTCGGCGCCATGAAGGATACGGACAGTATTCCCGCGATCAGCTTTCGGACTAGAGACTGCCGCACGTACGGCTCCTACTCTTCTTTTGCATGGCGCTTCCCGGCCTCGCGCGAACACGCGAGCATCCCGTTACGATACAGGGTTCAGCCCTCCGTTGGGGAGGGGTTGTTCACCCACTTTACCGGCGATCACCGCGCACGGGATACTACTGGTCATGGTTACAGAGCCTACCGCGCCCGATCTGGCCCTCGCGTTCTGCTCAGCGCAGTACGAGGACGCGGCGATAAACGAATTGGCGCGGCTGCTCGATGCCCGTCTTGACCGGCGACCGGCGCCGGGGGTACTGCTCCTGCGCGTACCGGGATCACCGGCTGAATCGCGGGCGCGCGTGGAAGCGGCGCCCCCGATCTTTACGCGCCAACTGGTGGTTGGGATCGTCAAGGGCGCGCTATCTGGACAGGCCGGCCCGGTCGGATCCGCGAACCAGAGCGGGGATTTGGTGATCCACGACCTGGAAGGACGTCTGGTACCTGTCTTGCCTTCCGCGGTTTTTGTCGAGGCGGTTTGTGCCCTGCCGGTGACCGGAGAGTCCACGCTCCCGGTTGTGGCGGTGATCGAGGCCGGCACGGTATACGTGGGCCGCGTTTTGCCGGGCGCGGGCCTGCCGGCGCCGTTCTGGCCGGGGGGACGTCCTCGGCTCCCGTACCAGCCCGATTTGGCCAGCCGCTCCGCGCTCAAACTGCTGGAGGGGTTGGCGGTGTTCGCCGTGCACCCGAGACC
>Ga0134126_10013057_pt1 | contig 10489 bp, 10 predicted proteins | sample KB31752_FD_96881 | JGI IMG/M metagenome (GOLD analysis project Ga0134126, IMG submission 96881) | Terrestrial soil microbial communities with excess Nitrogen fertilizer from Kellogg Biological Station, Michigan, USA - KB3-175-2 | ecosystem: Environmental > Terrestrial > Soil > Unclassified ...
ATTGAATGCGCCTGTGGGCCGGGTTTGGGGGGCTCTTACCGATAATGAACAGATGAAAAAATGGTATTTCAAGCTGGAATCGTTCAGGCCGGAGCTTGGGTTTGAGTTCAGGTTTGACGGTGGTCCGCCAGATATTGTTTACCACCATGTATGCAAGATAACGGAAGTTATTCCGGAAAAGAAAATTGCCTATACCTGGCGCTACGAAGGATATGAGGGCAACTCGCTGGTAAGTTTTGAGCTCTTTGCCGAAGGTGATAAAACAAGGCTAAAACTGACCCATATCGGCCTCGAAAGCTTCCCCGATAATCCTGATTTTGCCCGACATAATTTTGTGGAAGGCTGGACTGAGATTGTGGGCACATCATTGAAGGGATTTGTGGAGGGGGTGAGATAGAAAGTTCCCTTTGCATTAACCAAACTTCCCCGCTTTGGCTAAAAGCTGCGGCCGACAAAGCAATTTTCTCAATCTTTTCCCCTAATTTCGCGGGCTGAAATAATACAAATGAACAATATAACTCTCACGATCATCAAGCCTGACGCGGTAAAAGACGGCCATTCGGGTGCGATCCTCGAACAAATAGAAAAAGCGGGCTTTCGTATCAAGACACTAAAAATGAAGCACCTGAGCGAAAGGGAAGCAGGCGCCTTCTATGCCGTGCACAAAGAAAGGCCATTTTATGGCGAACTGGTGGCATACATGAGCTCCGGCCCTGTGATACCTGCCGTGCTTGAAAAAGCGAACGCGGTACAAGAATTCAGAAACCTTATCGGCGCTACCAACCCTGCCAATGCAGAAGATGGCACCATCCGCAAAAAATTCGGCAAATCTTTGCAGTCCAATGCCATTCACGGTTCAGACTCGGACGAAAATGCCAATATAGAAGCACATTTCTTTTTTTCTGACAGCGAGATGTATTAATAAAATTCTAAAGGGGAAGGATTAAGGACGAGGCTAAGTAATTAATCCGTATTTTTGGCGGCTTTAGCCGTGTAAACAATGGAAACTGAAAACCAGACGACACTAAACAATTTGCCGGGCCGCGACAAGCGCAAGGGCGGGAATGAAGCCATCATCATCCTGGTGATTATGTTGCTATTGGGCTCCATAACCATTAATGTATACCAATATAACAAGATAAAGCAAAAGGAAAAAGACTACACGGCCGAAATTTTCAGCAGCAATGAACTGAAAGCACAACTCAAAAACGAATTGGATACCGCGCATCTCCAGCTTGAAAAATACAAAGGGCTCAACGCGAACCTTGATTCGGCAGTGGCGAAAGATGAAAAAGAAATGGACGACCAGGCGGACCAGATCCGCAAGATGCTGGTAACAAACAAGATAAACTATAATAAGTACCTCGATGTCAAGTATAAACTTGACGAAATGACGTACATGAAGGAAAAGTACCTGAAGCAAGTAACTGAGCTGAATGAAAAAAACAAGCAGCTTGCCGCTGAAAACCAGGACCTGAAACACGAAGTAAACCTGGGCAAGCACACCATAAACAACCTCACTGATAAGGTAACAAGCCAAAAGAACAAGCTGGACCTGGCTGCCATGCTCAAAGCAGACAATATTTCGGTGATAGGGGTCTATTTCAAGAAAAGCGGCAAGGAGGTTGAAACAAGCAAATCAAAAAACATCCAGAAACTGAAATTTTGCTTTACCCTTGAAGAAAACAAGTTTGCAGAGGCAGGCAAACGCGATGTATTTGTGCAGGTTATTGATCCCAAAGGGCAAACCATAGCCATAGAATCGCTTGGGTCCGGCGTTACAATGGTTAATGCCACTCAATCCCAATACACCACAAAGCAGGAAATCGAGTACAAAAACGACCCACAGGATTATTGCGCCTATTGGGCAAAGGATACCCCTTTTGACCCCGGCATATACCATATTGTTTTAAGCACGGAAGGATATAAGCTGGGTGAAAAGGATTTGCATATTCGGTAGGGGCGAACCCGTGTGTTCGCCTGTTTGTGGCGGGCCTATGTTTTCCCAGGGTAAACGAAATATTTGGAATTGATAAAAGAAAATATAATTAAGACACACCATAAATGGCAACGATAGGAAAAATAAGACAAAGGTCAGGCCTGGTTATCGGCCTTATAGGGATTGCAATGCTCGGTTTTATTGCAACGGACCTTTTACGGAACAGGCTTTTTACCGGGGGGCCAACTGCCCCAAAAGGGATCGGGATGGTTTTCGGACAGGAAATAGACCCTCAGGTATTTAAAGACCGTTATGAAGAGGCCCTTAAAAACCAGAGGATGCAAAGTAAGGGCGCCGATATATCAGTGGACCAGCAGGAACAAATGAGCGACCAGATATGGCAGCAGCTCACCAATGAACTGGAAATAAACCACGAAGCTGACCTGCTCGGTTTAACCGTGACAGGGGAAGAAATCTATGACCTTTGCATTGGCCCAAACCCTGACCAGCTTGCATCACAATACCTTAGCGACCCTAAGACACACCAGATAGACCGGAAAAACGTGAAAAGCTTTATCGAGAACATCCAGGATATGAAGCCTGAACAACAAGAATTCTGGAGTTCGTTTGAAACTTACCTGGTGACCGAGAGGATAAAGAATAAATACAATACGATCGTAAAAGCCGCTTCTTATTATACAGACCTTGAAATGGAAGATGACTATGTAGGTAAAAACAAGACTTATAGCATCAAGTATGTTCCATTGATGTACGGTTCCATTGAAGACTCCACAGTGGCCGTTACCGATAAGGACATGAAAGATTATTACGATAAGCATAAGGAAGACTATAAACAGGAAAATACAAGGACTTTTGAATATGTGAGTTTTGATGACCGCCCATCTGCAAAAGATACGGCCGAAACGCTAAAGTCAATATTGGCGCTTAAAGAACCTTTTAAAAACACGAAAGACGATTCGTCTTTCGTGGTGATGAACGGTACCGGTAGTTTCTCCAACCAATACCAGCCGAGGGGAAGTTTTGACGACCCTAAAATTGAAGATTCTATTTTCAATTATAAGAAAGACAGTGATTTCATCGGGCCATATTATAAGGATAGCGCATATAACCTCGTGAAAATAATAGACCACAAGGAAGACAGCGTATATTATTTCCGTGCAAGCCATATCCTGATAAAACCCACCCCGGGCCCCGATAAAAAAGCAGATTCAATTGATGCTTACAACAAAGCACAAAAACTTTATGAAGATGCCCAGAAACCAGGTGCTGATTTTTCAAAAATGGCCATTGAAAACAGCCAGGATGAAGGCAGCGCGATGAAGGGCGGAGACCTCGGCTGGTTTAAGGACGGCGCTATGGTGAAGCCTTTTATGGATGTGGTAAGGACCGGGGAAAAAGGGCACGTATATATTGTGAGTTCACAGTTTGGGACGCATGTGATAAAGATAACCGGTGACAAAACCAATAAGCTGGTGAAGGTTGGGATGCTTATTAAACCTGTAATGGTTGGGGCAGAAACAAACGACAAAGCGTATGGGCTGGCCCTGGCTTTCAGGACAAAGGCGCATGACATAAATTCGTATGACGAAACGGCGAAGGCAATGCACCTTACCAAACGTCTCCTCGAAAAAATAAAACCAAACCAGCACTCCATCGGCGGGTTGATTCATCCGCGGGAACTGATCAGGTGGGCTTTTAAAGACGATACCAAGGAAGGCAGTATTTCAGACCCCATGCGCATTACCGACAGGTATGTGGTGGCAAAAATGGTAAAAGTGCTGCCGGAAGGGTATGCCTCTTTTGATGATGTAAAGGCAGACCTGAAAAAGCTTGTCCAGCTCGAAAAGAAAAAGCAAATGCTGGCTGATAAACTAAAAGCTGCTTATGATAAAAGCAAATCCCTTGATGATATTGCAAAGGATGTAAAGTCAACTGTAAATAACGCAGATGGCATTGTATTCGAAAATCCCAATGTACAAAACCTTGCTAACGAACCTGCATTGGTGGGTGCAGTTGCGGGTTCCAAAGCCAATGTGGTTTCTCAACCCGTAAAGGGGCAAAGCGGCGTTTTTGTCTTTGAAATAACAAACATTAATACCATAAAGCCACCTACTAATTATGATCGTGACCGTGTAGAGATGATGCGGCGGAACGGAGGCACTCTCACCGGTATGGCAGATGAAGCCCTGAGAAAACTTGCTGATATTAAAGATTTCAGGTACCTGTACTATTAAGAAGAGCGGAGAGCGAGAGCGAAGAGCGTAGTGCGATAGAGTGGAGAGTGAAAAACGCACTTCGTTCTCCGCACTTCGCACTTTTTTCACAAGGGACATGTTATTTATCTGGTATGGAAGAAATTGTTAACAGGATTGCAAAGAGCGGCATAATAACCGTTGACCTGGATTCATATTTTCCACATGGTCCTATTATCGAACTGGATATCAAAGACTGGCTTTGGCAGGGCCTGGTGCTCAAGGAAAAAGATTTCAGGGACAGGCTTGAAAATTTTGACGTGCAGCCCTTTGAAAACTCAGTTGTAACAGTTTTTTGCAGCGCCGACGCCATTGTTCCGTATTGGGCTTTTATGCTTCTCGCGGTAAAACTACAGCCCATCGCCAAAGAGGTGGTTTACGGCACACGGGAACAATTCCTTTCATTGCACTACGCGAAGGAACTAAGCAAATTGAACCCTCTAGATTTTAAGGACAAACGCGTGGTCATAAAAGGCTGTGGCGACAATCCCATCCCGATATCGGCCTACGTTGAAATTACCAGCCTGTTGCGGCCCTATGCTACTGCAATTATGTACGGCGAACCTTGTTCTACCGTTCCGGTTTATAAAAGAAAAACTGTTGTCGCCTAAAACAAAAAAGCCCCCAATAACCAGGAGGCCTTTTTATTTTAAATAATATTTATTACACGCCTATTCACCGGGTCCTGCAGCGCCGGCCTTTTGCATTCTTTTCTCTTTCATCTCCTCTTTCATAGCTTTATATTTCTGCTGCTGGTCCGGGTTCAGCAATGCAATTATCTGGTTGTTAGAATCTGAAGCGATAGCCCTCCTTTGGGTTTTCATTGCTTCCCGGTCAGCGCCTGAATTGTGCAAATCCATCATTTTTTGCTGGGCATTCATGAGTATCGGCGTTATTTGTGCCACCTGACCGTCCGTAAGGTTCAACTGGGTTTTCATCCTGTCAAGCCTCTTTTGAAGCCGCTGGTCAGGAGTCATTTTTTGCTGGGCATTCGCCAGGGTAATGCCGCTAAAAAATATTGCAACAGCCATTATTGCAACCTGGAAAAATTTTGATGCTTTCATTTCTTATTGTTTTAACATTAAGGTATTGGTCAGACAACAACAATGCCACAGGAAGTTAAAAATATGTTAATCTTAAAGTGCAGGCCCTTAAACGCCCCCCTTCACATACATGTTTTTAACTGTAGGGCTTTCTGAACCACCTTTTGGTTCCAGGGTTATAGCAAATGCAGTCGCTTCCATTATTTTTGTTTTCATTTGCTCCGGGCCCTTTTGTTTCCGCTCTTTGTATGGGGTAAGCAGTCCGGCATTGGTGGGCCTTCCGCTTGAATCTATAGCCCAGAGCTGGTATTGCATCCCGTCAGGCGGGGCAGGCAGGTGGTGCACATCCACAAATACATCATTGCTTTGGGTATTCCATACCACCATCACCTCGCTTCCGGGCGAAACAGGCATCCCCTTCATCATCACCATTTTATTGAGCGGGTCGGTAAATAATTTTAGCTCGGCGTCCGTTTTATCAAACTGCGTCTTCAGGGCTGTGTTATTGGCTGCCATGGCCTCGTTTGCTTCCTGCATGGCCATAAGCTGGCCCTGGGCGTCATTGATCTGGCTGTTCAGGTAAAGGTTCACAGACACGCTTATAATCAATAGCACAATACAGGCAGCTATGGCCAGCGGATACCTCCCATACAGCGGCCTGATTTTCACCACATCAGTCGTTTTCTGTTTCTCTTTCTGTGGCGTTAGCTCTTTCTCTTTCTGTGGCGTTATCTCTTTCTGTTTCTCTTTCTGTGGCAGTGCCGCAGTCTCTTTCTGTTTTTCTTTCTCTAACCTGGGCGCTTTGTTTTCCTCTTTCTGTTTTTCTTTCTCTTTCTCTTTCTCTTTCTGGATTGGGATAACGGGAGGGGCTATTACCGGGACAGGCTCTTCGGCTTTGCCTACATTCTGTACCTTAGTTAATATCCTATTATATAAGTCTTTACTGGTTTCAGGCGCGTACACTTCCGCATACTTTATAAGTCCCTCGGTTATCGCGTATAGCTCATCCTTTATGTGCGGGTATTGGGCGGCCATTTCTTCCACCTGCCGCATTTCTTCCGGCGGAAGCGCATCCAGTGCATACAGCTCCAGGAAACCTGATGTTATAAATTGTTCCTCATTCATGGCCTGTGCTCCTGAAATATGTTCTTAACTCTTTTATGGCCGTCCTTATCCTGGTTTTCACGGTTCCCAGCGGCATTCTTAATTTTTCGGCTGCCTCAGCCTGGGTATATCCGAAGAAATAGACCAGGTCTATCAGTTCCTTTTGCTCCGGTCTTAGTTTATCTGTCAGCGCTTTCACATCTATGGTATCCGGGTTGAAAACTTCCTGTTTGCTTTTATTGATGGTATCTACGGATTTTTCGAGGGTTTGGGTTTTGGCCGACTGCTTAAATTCGCTGCTGCGGGTTTTATCTATCGCCAGGTTGCGCGCGATATTCATCATCCAGGTATAAAGCCTGCCTTTTTTTTCATCATAAGATGAGGCGTTTACCCACACTTTTACGAAAGTTTCCTGGAGTATTTCTTCGGCAACTGCCTCGTTCTGAACAATCCGCGACACAAGCCCCAGCAGCGCCTTGCTATAATGATCGAACAGGTAGCGTATGGCCTTTTCGTTTTTATCGCGAAGCAAACTAACGATCTCTTCCTCAGAAATCACGGTGTTTTTGGAAGTATCCAAATTTAAAGGGTCTCTTTAAGATGCAAATTAAAGGGAAAATGTCGGATTGGGGAATTTTCTACAGGATAATTAAATAACATGTCCTTCCACCCAATGGCTTCGGCCATCAATATTCAATATAGGCGTAATCATTAAGGTGAAAGCCGTTTTTGTACATGTCCAGGTCCAGCCGCATCCAGCCATAACAGGTTTTGTTTCTTGCGCAGGCTCAAAATTCCAATTTGCAATCTTAATTCGTCAGTATCATCCTCTTTGTATCAATCATGTTGCCATCAACCACGAGGGAATACATTCTATATGTTCATTTTATTTACTACTATTGCGGGTATGCATCTGTATTGCTTTCATAGAAATGACCTCTTGATTTTAATTCCTTCATTAATCTGCCTGGCAACCAGTCTCTTATTATATTGCTTTAACAAAGGTAATAAATTCCTGCCCATGCTGTTCTTAGCTATTTCTTCGTTTGGGCTTCGGGTCTTTATGGCCCATCTGGATCCTTTTTTAGGGCAATGGGATGAGCGTTATCATGCGCTTGTGGCCAAAAACTTTCTGAGGCATCCGCTTACACCGACACTATATGATAATCCGGTTATATGGAATATTAATACATTATGTACCATCAGCCATATCTGGATGCATAAGCAGCCTTTGGCGTTATGGCAAATGGCTCTGAGCTTTTATTTTTTTGGGGTTAATCAATTTACGGCCCGGATTCCAATGGTTATAGAGGGAGCTTTAATGACCTTTCTTGTATACAGGATTTCATCAATTGCAATAAATAAACAGGCCGGATATCTTTCAGCATTGATATACACCGTAAGCTTTTATGCGCTTGACTTTATGACCGGCGGGCAATCGCTTGACGATGTGGATTATGCGCTTTTCTTCTATATTTCAGCATCATTATGGTCGTGGATGGAATTTAGTAAATCCGAAAAAAACGTTTGGCTTATTTTCATTGGAGTATTTTCCGGATTTGCATTTATGAGCAAGTGGTCTGGGGGCTTCTTATTTATCCAGCATGGGGTATTACTATCCTTGCTACTGCTACTCTGCGAAATAAAATCAGTTCATATATAAAAATTTCTATTTCATTTTTTATAAGTGCTTTGGTATTTATGCCATGGCAGGTCTATGCATACAGCCGTTTTCCGGCAGAATATAAATTTGAAATGGATTTCAATATAAAACATTTTCATTACCCAATGGAAGATCATTCAGGTACAATCTGGTATTACCTATCGCAGCTTGGTCCGAATTATGGTACTTTAACTCCTTATATCCTGATACCAGGTATAATAATATTGCTCCTGTATGTTAAAAGAAAAGAGCACAAAATTATTTTACTTTCGTTCTTGCTCATACCGTACATCTTGTTTTCGGTTTTTGTAGCTACCAAGATGCCTGCATTTTGCTATATTGCCTGTGTACCTGTTTTTATGGCCTTAGGGAGTTTTGTTTTATTCTTCCAGAAAGTCATCCAGATTGCATGGAAACCGTATTCCCGGATTATTATTTGCATCGCTTTATTCGTAACATACTTTTTCTCAATAAGTTTTAACAATATAGCCAAACAGCATACTTCCTGCGACCCTTTAAATTCCAAGAGAATAAATAGGGTACTTACTGTACAATATTTCAACCGTTTAAAAAGAACTGTGCCTGATGATTATGTTGTCTTTGGACTACCGAAAGATTGCGCTCCAGAAATGATGTTTTATACCGGAAACACTTGCTATAACAATCTCCCATCAAAGGCCGAATATGAGGATTTGAAGAAAAGAGACATTAAAATTGCCGTCATTTTACAAAAAGACATTCCTTTTTATTTATTGGCAGATAGTTCCGCTATTAAGTTGCAGTGGGTACAGTAATCCATCCAAAATCCCTAAAAAATATTTCTTTAACTTTCAATAAGTTACAAACTATTTTTGAGGTTCAGCCAGCCACTTGGGTAGTTCACTATATATATGTAGCAGGCGTTAGGCATTAGGCGTTAGCAAAAACTATTAGACAATCAGGCAATAAGACAATAAGGCAATTGGCTTGCGCACACTTATCGTTTAGGTAAAATCTGCGGAAATCTGTGAAATCTGCGGGAGAATCTATTGCAAAACCATTGCTAAATTTATTGCTTTTTTAGAATTAATATGTTTATTATGAATAGTTTAAATGGAGAAGAATTGGTTTTTATTTTTTGGACTGGCTTAATATGCTTAATGACAACCGAGAAAACTGTCATTAGGCCCCCTTTAGGACAATGTCATTAAGTTAAGGAAACATTTGCTGTGATTCCATGACTAAATCCCGTAGGGATGATATATTGGTAGAAATTAGGCCAGCAAATATTTTAGAATCCCATAGGGATGACATTTTTCTCCTGAACAAAAGAAATGTATCGTGCCTGCGGCACTATAAAGCGGCGGAACGCAATTTTCTACCAATATGTCGTCCCTATGGGACTAAAAATAAAAAATTGAGATGCTGTGAATTACATACTTAACTTAAGGGAATTGCCCTTGGGTGTCAGAGGATGGGCTGAGAAGAAAACCGCGTTTTTATGTATATTGGATTGATAAACCATTGTTATCTATTGATACCTGTCAATGAGTTACGAGTTAAGTAATTGAAAATGAAAACATTAAAAAATGAAAAATTTAAAATATTGTTATATCAATGGAAAAGCACCTCAAAATAGGTAAAAAAGCAGTTTTTGAAAAAATATCAATAGGAAAGCAATGGAAAGGCGAAAAGAGTGCGAAGAGCGAGAGCGGAGAGCGTGCTTCTATCATGTGCGGAGTCTTAATTCCGGCGGGATTGCGGGTCCTTGTCTGCGCAAGCAGGAAGCCCGCAAAGACGGCACTGATGGACATTTTGCCGCAATGGCGTACTCAGGCACACGGGCGCAAATCCCGCTTTCGCTAAGGCTACGGACGGGCGAGGCAATTTCCAAATTCTCAAATTCTCAAATTTCCAAATGGTTTTATTGCCCCATTGCCCAATTACCTCATTGCTCAATTGCCCCCTTTTCCCTATCTTTGCAACCCTTTTGCCAACTGGCATGTCATTAACAAATAATTGAATAACATTAGTGGAAGTACATATTAATAACCAGTCGGGGCTTGATGCCAATTTGTCTGTAAAAATCCAGGAATCTGATTATAGCGAGCAATTAGATAAAGCCCTGCGGGACTATGGCCGCAAAATGAATGTTCCGGGTTTCAGGCCGGGGAAAATCCCAACCGGGGTGATACGTAAAATGATCGGTAAAGATGCCAAACGCGAAACCGTGGAAAAACTGCTGCACAAAAGCATCAATGATTATATCGGGTCCGGCAATTTGAAACTGGTACTCAGCCCGATATCTACCTACCTGGATGAAGATATTGACTGGCAGCAGCCTGATTTTGAGTTTTCTTACGATATAGGGTTAAAGCCAGCGATCAACATAGACCTGAAGCCGCTGAACAAGCTTACCAAATATGTGGTGAACCCTACCCACGAGGAAGTGGAAGATGACGTACTTCAATACAGAAAGCAATCAGCC
>Ga0134126_10013059_pt1 | contig 10489 bp, 7 predicted proteins | sample KB31752_FD_96881 | JGI IMG/M metagenome (GOLD analysis project Ga0134126, IMG submission 96881) | Terrestrial soil microbial communities with excess Nitrogen fertilizer from Kellogg Biological Station, Michigan, USA - KB3-175-2 | ecosystem: Environmental > Terrestrial > Soil > Unclassified ...
AGCTTACGCAACCCCTTCGCCGAGTCGATCGTCACCGGCAAAGCGCGTTACACGCTCGATGTCCCAGTGGAGAACGCGCTGCATTTGAAGGTGCTGCGCTCGCCGCATGCGCATGCGCGCATCATTTCGATCAAGCGCGACAAGGCTCTCGCGGTGCCCGGCGTCGTCGCCGTGTTTACCCGGGAGGACGTGCCGCGCAAGCTCTACTCCACGGCGACGCACGAGGATCATCTGGTCGATCCCGACGACACCTACATGCTCGACAATATCGTTCGCTTCGTCGGTCAGCGGGTGGCCGCGGTCGTGGCAGAAACCGAGGGCGCTGCGGAAGAAGCCTGCCGACTGCTCGAGGTCGAGTACGAGCTTCTCCCCACGGTATTCGACCCGGAACTCGCCATGGAGCCTGGCGCGCCGATCCTGCATGAAAAGAAGAGCGTCGCCTTCAGCGACAATATCTATGTCGATATCCATGGCGAGCTCGGCAATGTCGAGCAAGGCTTCAAGGAAGCCGACGCCATTCACGAGATGACCTATCAGACCTCCAGGGTGCAGCATGTACATCTTGAGACGCATGGCTCGCTTGCCTGGCGCGGCGACGACGGCCGCCTGCACGTGCGCACGAGCTCCCAGGCGCCGTTCATCGCCAAACAAAAGCTTTGTTATCTGTTCGGCCTGTTCGACCGCGACGTGCACGTGTTCACCGAGCGCATCGGCGACGGCTGTGGCGGCAAGCAGGAGATGGTCACCGAGGATCTGTGCGCGCTTGCCACGCTCAAGCTCGGCCGCCCGGTGATGTGGGAGTACACGCGCCAAGAGCAGTTCACCGGCGCCACCACGCGCCACCCGATGACCACGCATGTGAAGCTCGGCGCCAAGAAGGACGGCACGCTGACCGCAATGCAGGTGCGCGTCGTGTCCAACACCGGAGCCTATGGAGGCCATGGCGGCGAGACGCTGGCCGCGGCGCTTGGCAGCCCGATCGCCGCCTATCGCTGCGTCAACAAGAAGGCCGACGGCTACGCCGTCTATACCAACATGGTTCCGGCCGGAGGGTTTCGCGGCTATGGAGCCTCGCAATCGACCTTCGCCATCGAATGCGCCATGGACGATCTCGCAAGGTTGCTGGGCTTGAGCCCCTTCGAGATCAGGCGCATCAACAAAGTGCGGGAAACCGACCGCATCGAGTCGATCTGGAAGGACCCCTCAGACGTCGAGTTCGGCAGCTACGGCATCAATCAATGCCTCGATCTTGTCGAGACGGCGCTGAAAAGCGGCCGGGGCCTGCCCAAGCCCGAAGGCGATGAGTGGCTGGCGGGCACCGGCGTTGCGCTTTCCATGCTCGATTCAGGTCCGCCGACCGAGCATCGGTCGGGCGCCGAGATACGCCTTTTGCCCGACGGCAGCTACCACCTCGCGGTCGGCTCCACCGAGATGGGCAACGGCTCGACCACGTCGCACCGCCAGATTGCAGCCTCAGTGCTCGGCACGCGCGCGAGCAACATCGCCATCATCAACGGCGACACCGATCAGACCCCCTACGACACCGGGACTTTCGCCAGCACCGGGACGGTCGTCGCCGGCCAGGCAGTCGAGAAGACTGCGCTCGCGCTCCGCGACGTGCTCATCGCCTTTGCCGCCCGTCATTTCGGCTGCGACCCTGCCGATTGCCAGTTGCAGGACGATGCGATCATTTGCGCCAACCGCAAGATGACGCTCGCCGAGCTCCATGCGGAGGGAGCCAAGGTCGGCGACCGCTTCGACGTGAGGCGCAAGGCGTATCTGTCGCCGCGCACGATAGGGTTCGACGTGCATGGCGTGCGCGTCGCCGTCCATCGCATCACCGGCGAGATCATGACCTTGCAGAGCGTGCACGCGTCGGATGTCGGCAGGCTCATGAATCCCATGCAGTGCCGCGGCCAGCTCGACGGCGCCATCGCCATGGGCTTCGGCTGGGCGCTTTACGAGAAGATGGTCTACGACGCGCACGGCGTGATGCTGAACCCGGCGCTCCGCGACTATCGCATTCCGGCCTTCGCCGATGTGCCGCGCAGTGAAATCTACTTCGCCGACACCTACGATAAGATCGGGCCGCTCGGCGCCAAGGCGCAAGGCGAATGCGCCATCAATTGTGTGGCGCCGGCGATCGTGAACGCCGTCGCCGACGCGACCGGCGTGCGCTTCACGAGCCTGCCGCTTTCTCCGGAGCGCATCTTCGATAGGCTCGGCTCATGAGCGCGCAGGACGGAAAGGCAGTGACCATCGTCACCCAGACGCGGGTCGAACCTGGCAAGGGCGAGGACTTTGCTAGATGGCAGCAGCGCGTCAGCGAGGCAGTCGCCGCGCAACCAGGCTTCGTCAAGGAAACGGTGATGCCGCCCTCGCCGCCCTCCCAGGTCGACTGGGTCATCCTGCAGCGCTTTGCCTCGCGCGGCGCGGCCGTCACCTGGCTGCGCTCGGCCGAGCGCCAGCGCCTGGTGGCGGAAGCGCAGCCCATACTGGTTGGCCAAGACGACATTCACCTCGTCAGCGACTCCCAGCCTGGCGTGCTGCCGGCGCCGGTCTCTGCCGTGATCTCGACGCGGATCAAGCCAGGACAGGAGGAGGCTTACTTGCAATGGGGGCGCCGGATCGCCGAGGCGCAAGCGAAGTCGCCCGGCTTTCAAGGCTATCGGCGCGAGCCTCCGGTCCCCGGCGTGCAGGAGGACTGGCTGACCATCCTGCGCTTCGATTCAGAGGCGAATTTGCAGACCTGGCTCGACTCTCCCGAGCGGAAGAAGCTGCTCGAAGAGTCGGAGGCCTTCACCGACGAGTGCCACACCAGGATCGTGCGCACGGGCTTCGACCAATGGTTCGAGGTTCCGGGCGCCGCGCCGCCAGCGTGGTGGAAGCAGAACATGGTCGTGCTGATGGTGCTCTATCCGCTGGTGTTCCTGCTCAACGAATGGCTGCAGAAGCCGATCCTGGTCGGCATCTTCCACCTGCCCTATTGGTTGTTTCTCTTCATCAACAATGCGGTCAGCGTCGTCCTGCTCAGCCTGATCCTGCCCAGGGTGAGCCGGCAGCTTGGCTGGTGGCTCAGCCCTGCCGATCGCGACGGCAAGCGCGACCTTGCCGGCGTGGCGCTGGTGATCTTCATCTATGCCCTGTGGCTGATCGCCTTCTGGCAATATCAAACGTGGTTCGGGCGCCCTTACTGAGGTTTGCGGCCACGATCCGTGCCACCGCTGCCTTCAGCGTTTCTGCGCTCAGCTGCAGGGCTTGCCGTTCTTCAGCGGACATCGCAGGCTCCAAGATTTGCACGACACCTGTCTGCCCAAGCACGCTCGGCATGGAGAGTGTGACGCCATATTTGGGGTGGTAAGAGCCAATCGGAATCACCCCTCGTTCGTCGCGCAACACCATCTCCGCAATTCGAGCCGACACCATGCCGATTCCGAACTGGCTGGCTTGATTGCCTTCGATGATGGTGATGTTGGCGTACCGGACGTCCTGTTCGATGCTGCGACGGATTTCCTCGCGGTCATGACCGGCCCGCCGCAGAGCCTCCAAAACCGGAACGCCTGCGACCTGCGCCAAAGACCACACGAAAACTTCCGACGTCCCGTGCTCGCCGAGGACGTCGGCTTCCACAGAGGCCGGAACGACATTCAGGTGCCGAGACACGTGAAACCGGAAGCGCAGGCTGTCGAGAAACGTCCCCGTGCTCAAGACTCGCGTGAATCCGAATGTGCGCACGAGGTCGGCAAGCGGGTCCGGTGGATCGGTCACGACCAGCATCACCGCTTCCGGTGCCGCCCTGTAGATCTCGGGAAGGATTTGCCTGTAGATATCAACGTTCGACTCGAGGAGCTTGAGCCGGCCTGCCGGATCGTTGCGATTTGTCGCCCCGCCGGCTTTTTCATTCATGCCGACGGTGATCATGACGAGCGCGGCACCGGTTAGGTCCGAGTAATCTCCGTCGCGGATCTGGACGACCGAAGAGAGCGCCGCGCCATACTGCAGATCGGTCACCACGGCCTTTGCCCGCTTTCGGTCTCGATTCACCACAACAATCTCGCGCGCGATGCCGCGCAGGATGCTGGACAGCAGACAGGCAGAACCGACGGCGCCGGCGCCGATGACTCCGATTTTCAAATGGCCCGTCCGCTCCAATCCGTTGGAGCGGGACAGGTTGTTCCGGCGCAGCGAGCCCGAGGACCGCATCAGAAAGTCTGCCCGCAAACGCGGGTGCAATAGAGGCGCCCGAGATCGCCAAACGAATAGTAATTGCAATGGCTCGGGCAACGATCGCCACCCGGGCGGTCAACGTCCTTCCGCTCTGTCTCAAGGCCGAACCCGCCCTGCTTTTGCAGATCTGATCCCGCCCCCCGCTCTGCCATGACGGGCGCCGCAAAGGTCATGAGGAAGGCGATGGCGAGAAGAAATAGCCTCATGGTGTTGTCTCCTTAAGTGTGTCGGTCTCACCCACATAGGGAGCGCTCTATTCGTCGACTTGGCCGATGTTGCTGCGGTTAGTTCATTTCCGTCGCATCGTGGGTCTCGCCATCCCCCCTCACAATTGGCGCATGCGCCTGCGATCGCCGGGCCTTCCGGCAAACCTGGCGCGAGTCGATTTGGCGCAAGGTCTACCCAACCGCAGCAACGGTGACAAAGCCGATCTCCACCTTGGTCCCCAAGTTCTCCCCTTAAGTTCCCGAGCCAATGATGCCTTCAATTTCGGTGCGGGAGCGACAAGGAGCAATCGATATGTCCCGGTTCATCATCGCCGCAATGCTGGCGGTCGCGCTCTGCCCGGTCTCGGCTCTCGCCCAGGTCGGCACGATCGGTGGAGCCCCCACCCCCTCTCCGCTCGGCCTGACCTCCCCGCTCGGCCTAGGTGCCGCTGCGCCGGTCGCCCCCACCGGAATCCCCTTAGGCGCCGCGGAGCTCGTCCCGCTGGGCACATCGCCCGGCGCGACAGCTGGTCTCGCGACCAGCGACATAGCCGTCTGTGCCGGCTTTGGCGGCTCAATTCCGGAAGCCTCCTTCGGCGCACCAACGACGAGCTCCGCCACGGGCTCGACGACTTCTTCCACCGGCTTGGCCACCGTCTTCGATGGCGGCACCACCGGAACCGCGTCAGGGACTTGCGCTCCGGGCGGTGCCACGACTTTGGCGAGGCCAACCGCATCGGCGTCGTCGCCCACCGGAATGTCTGCCGGCGCGCCAGTCGGCCGGGTGGGAATCCCCATGGGATCCACCGAGCTCGGCGCCGGCGGCCTCAGTCCTGCGCCGCTCGACGTGACCGGCACGCCTTCGGTTTCGTCGATGATTTCGACGTCCTCGATGGGGACGTCAACCTCCTCGCTTACGACAACCACCGGCTCATCGGCGCCCGCAGCGGCGTCAGCCGCAACAACAGCGAGCAATACCTCCTCCTCTTCGTCGTCCACAGGGACGAATTCGACGTCGAGTGGCGGACGTCAGGGGGGCAAACGCAGGTAAAGGCGCGCCGGCCCCGATTTCTTCGCGGCGCTACCGCGGCTTCGTCTCCCGCTGACCATCAAACTTCGGCACTCACTCGTTGCCGTACAGGGCGTTCAGACGGCCGTGCGCGAAAGCGAGGGCCGGTGGCATGTCCATACGTCCGCTGACGATCTCAATATATATTGGCGTAGCCAATCTCGGTGACGTCTTTGATCGTGATCGGACCCATGGCCACTCCTCCGCTCACAATGATTCCCGGCCCAAACCTAGGTATTAGGTCGCCTACACCAAGTCGGCCTTCAAACCAACCTAGGTAGAATGGCGGATCTCGTCACCCGCAACATATATTGAAAGTCAGCAACAACAACCAATGCACCGACTTCACCGTGGAGATTTCTCCCACATCAAGGAGGATGCAATGACCAGATATCAATTCCTGAATATCAAGACATTCCACTTGATCATAGCCGACGCCAAGGAGGCGGCTTGGCAACTCGGGCTCGATGAGGGGGCTGTTGTCGGTGCAACCCGAGATGTCAATTTTGGATCGCCCTCCACGATCCTCGTCGAAGACCGAATGTACGAGGTTCTGCCGCTTTTGAGCTAACCCAGAGCGTGCTGAACGATGTCCCAAGTAGGAGTTGAAGGCTGATGAGACGAATGGCTGCAGTTCTCGTTACCGCGGTTATAGTCGTCGTCGCGGCCGGAGGTGCTCTTGTGCTGACCAAGGGGCGCGCCCGGGAGACGTCGGCCACGCTGCCGCCGGCCCGCCTCGCCGTTCCCGTCATTGCCGGCGCCGTCAGCAGCGGCGACGTCCCGATCTATCTCCGCGGCATCGGAACCGTCATAGCCTACAACACCGTCGTCGTGCGCAGCCAGATCCAGGGGCAAATCACCAAGATCACCTTCACCGAAGGGCAGACTGTAAAGGCTGGCGACACGCTCGCCGAAATAGATCCGCGTCCTTATCAGGCGCAACTCGACCAGATCGTTGCAAACCGCGATCGCGATCAGGCGCAGCTCACCAATTCGCTCGCCAATCTCGACCGCTACAACCAATTGCTGGCCAAGGGCGACGCCACGATTCAATTGACCGACACGCAAAAAGCACAAGTCATCCAGCTGCAAAGCGCCATCAAATCCGACGAGGCGCTCATCGAAGCGGCCAAGGTGCAGCTCGAATACACGAAGCTTACCTCGCCGATCGCCGGCGTCACCGGTGTGCGGCAGATCGATATGGGCAACATCATCCACCCGACCGACCCTAACGGCCTCGTGGTGGTCACCCAGATCGAGCCGATCTCGGTGATCTTCACCCTGCCGGAGACCGATCTGCCTGAAATTCAGCAACAGATGGCCAAGGGACCGCTCACGGTCCTCGCCTATAGCCACGACGACAAGATCAAGCTCGACGAGGGCAAGCTCGCGCTCGTCAACAACGAGATCCTGCAAACCACCGGCACCATCCAGCTCAAGGCCGATTTTCCCAACACCGCGCATATGCTCTGGCCTGGCGAGCTGATCAACGCGAGGCTCCTGCTCGAGACCAGGCATAACGGGATCAGCATCGCGTCCTCGGCGGTGCAGCAGGGGCCGAACGGCGCCTATGTCTATGTCGTCGGGCCCGACCGCACGGTTCAGATGCGCCCGGTCACCGTGGCCCAGATCAGCGAGGGACAAGCGCTGATCAATTCAGGGCTCAAGCCCGAGGAGAACGTCGTGGTCGAGGGGCAGTATCGTCTCCAGCCCGGAAGTCTGGTGGAGGCGCTGCACGGCAAGGCCGCCGAGAGCGCCGACCTGCAAAGCGCCGTTGAGCAGGCCATTCCGTGAACCTCTCAGCCCCCTTCATTCGCCGGCCGATAGCCACAGCGCTGCTCATGGTGGGCCTGTTGTTGTGCGGGCTTGCGGCCTACCGCCTGATGCCGGTTTCCGCCCTTCCCAATGTCAACTACCCGACCATCGCCGTGACGGCGCAATTGCCAGGCGCCGATCCGCAGACCATGGCGTCATCCGTGGCCACGCCCCTCGAGCAGCAGTTCAGCCAAATTCCAGGGGTCACCCAGCTTATCTCAACGAGCGCGCTTGGCATCACCCAACTCACCGTCCAGTTCGACCTTGGCCGCGACGTCGACGGCGCGGCCGAGGATGTCCTGGCGGCGATCAATGCGGCGAGTCCTTATTTGCCCGTCGGTATCCCCTATCCGCCGACCATCAGGAAGGTGAATCCGGCCGACACGCCGATCCTAGTGCTTGCCCTCACCTCGGACTCGCTGCCGCTGACCACGGTCGACGCCTTCGCCGAAAGCATCCTCGTGCCGAAGCTCTCGCAGATCTCCGGCGTCGGCCTGATCGGCATCGGCGGACAGCAGAAGCCCGCGATCCGCGTGCAAGTCGACCCGCAGGCGCTTGCCAATCGCGGCATCGGCCTTGAAGACGTTCGCAACGTGCTCGGCCAGGCCAATGTCGATCTCCCCAAGGGTACGCTCAATGGTCCGCAACAAAGCTTCACGCTCAATACCAACGATCAACTGCTGAAGCCTGAGGCCTACAACAACCTGATCGTCGCCTACCGCAACGGCTCGCCCGTGCGTATCAGCGATGTCGGCAGGGCGATCGAGGGACCTGAGAATGACCTGATCGCCGGCTGGTACAACAAGCAACGCGCCATTATCCTGTCGATTCAGCGCGAGCCTGGCGCTAATGTGATCGATACGGTCGATCGCATCCAGGCGCTGTTGCCACAGCTCGAAGCATCGATCCCGCCGTCCATCAAGCTGAATGTCGTCTCCGATCGCACCCAGACCATCCGTGCCTCGGTCACGGATGTGGAGTTCACCTTGATGATGACGATCGTCCTCGTGGTTATGGTCATCTTCCTGTTTCTGCGCAATTTTTGGGCGACCGTAATACCGGCGATCACCATTCCCCTTTCCCTCATCGGCACCTTCGCGGTGCTGTATGAGTTGAATTACAGCCTCGACAACCTGTCTCTCATGGCGCTCTCCATCGCCGTCGGCTTCGTAGTTGACGATGCCGTCGTAGTGATCGAGAACACAGTCCGCCACCTCGAAGAGGGACTGAGCCCGATGGAGGCGGCGCTCAAGGGCGCGGGTGAGATCGGCTTCACCATCGTGTCGATCACGCTGTCGCTGATCGCGGTGTTCATCCCGCTGTTCCTGATGGGCGGCTATGTCGGCAAACTGTTCCAGGAATTCGCCGTCGCCGTCAGCGTGGCGCTCGTCCTCTCGCTAATAATCTCGCTCACGTTGACGCCGATGCTGTGCTCCCGCCTACTCAAGAGCGAAGGCGACAAGCAGCACGGATGGCTTTACCGGATGGTCGAAGGCGGTTTCGACGGCCTGGTTGGAGCCTATGAGCGCGGTCTGAAGGTCGCCTTGCGGCACCGCTTCATCACCTTGCTTGTCATGCTCGGGACCATCGGTCTTACTGGCTATCTCTATGTCGTCATACCCAAGGGGTTCTTTCCGCAGCAGGATACCGGACTAATTATCGGCCTTGCCGAGGGCGCGCAGGACATCTCCTACCCGGCTATGGCCGACCGCATGCAAGCAGTCCTCGACGTGGTGTCTAAAGACTCGGCCGTCGCATCGCTGGGTGCGAGCATGGGACCCGGCGGAGCGACCGCCACTCTGAACCAGGGACGCGTGTTCATCGCGCTGAAGCCGGAAAGCGAGCGCAACGCTAGCATCGACCAAGTCATCAACCGCTTGCAGTCGGCGCTCGCCAAGGTGCAGGGCATCACCCTCTATATGCAAGCGGCGCAGGACATCACCGTTGGCGGCCGCGTGGCCAAGACCCAGTATCAATACACGCTGACCGACGCCGACCAGAACGAGCTCAACCACTGGTCTGCGATCTTTCTCGACAAGCTCAGGGCGCTGCCGCAAATCACCGACGTCGCCTCTGACCAGGAGAATGGCGGACCGCGTCTCAGCGCCACGGTCAATCGCGATGTCGCATCGAGCTTCGGCATCTTGCCGTCGACGGTCGACAATACGCTCGGCGATGCCTTTGGCCAGCGCATCGTCTCGACGATCTACAGCCCGCTAAATCAGTACCACGTCGTGCTCGAGGTCGATCCGCGTTTCCAGCGCGGCCCGGAAGCGCTCAACGATATCTACCTGAATTCGTCAGGCGCGCAGGAGGTGCCGCTCAGCACGCTCGTCGACAGCAACATCACCGCGGCGCCGATCGTGATCAACCATCAGGGCCTGTTTCCGGCGACCACCATATCGTTCAATCTGAAACCAGGCGTGGCCCTTGGCGACGCTGTCAACGCCATCAGGCAGATCGAGCAGCAGAGCGGCAAGCCCCAGTCTCTGGTCACCACCTTCCAAGGCAACGCCAACGCCTTTCTCTCCTCGCTCGCCGGCGAGCCGCTCCTCATCGCCGCGGCACTCGTGACCATCTACATCATCCTCGGCGTGCTCTATGAGAGCACCATCCATCCGATCACCATCCTGTCGACGCTTCCCTCCGCCGGCATCGGCGCGCTGCTCATGCTGATGGCGGTCAACCTCGATCTCAGCGTAATCGCCATGCTCGGCATTCTGCTGCTCATTGGCATCGTCAAGAAGAACGGCATCCTGATGGTCGACTTCGCGTTGCAGCTGGAGCGCAACGAGGGGCGCGCCCGCGAGGACGCGATCTATCAGGCTTGCGTGCTGCGCTTCAGGCCGATCCTGATGACCACCATGGCGGCGTTGCTCGGAGCGGTGCCGCTGATGCTCGGGACCGGCGCCGGCTCGGAGATCCGCCAGCCGCTCGGCTACGCGATCGTGGGCGGCTTGCTGCTGTCGCAAATCCTCACTTTGTTCACCACCCCGGTCGTCTATCTCTATCTCGACCGCCTTAGCGGGTTCCTGCGCCGTGAGCGCGGCACCATTCCTTCCCGATCCTCCGGCACCAGCCGGGCTTAAGGCGGACGCGCTAAGGTTCGCTCAACCTTTGAGAAGGAAAATGGTGCCCAGGGGCGGACTACGCCAAGTAAATTAAATCAATG
>Ga0134126_10013060_pt1 | contig 10488 bp, 7 predicted proteins | sample KB31752_FD_96881 | JGI IMG/M metagenome (GOLD analysis project Ga0134126, IMG submission 96881) | Terrestrial soil microbial communities with excess Nitrogen fertilizer from Kellogg Biological Station, Michigan, USA - KB3-175-2 | ecosystem: Environmental > Terrestrial > Soil > Unclassified ...
CAAAGGTGATCAGCAGCAGCGGCGCGACGGTAAACCCACGCACGTCCTCGGCGATATCCAGCCGCACCCGCAGGCTCTCTTCCTTCCGTTCCAGCTGCAACGCCACATAATTGCGGATATACTGGATCTCTTTTTCGATCACGATCTTGTCCACATTGCATTCATACAGCTGGTATCGCAACAGCTCGGAGAAACTCAACAGCATGCTCCTGGCCTTCCCGTTCCTGCGGTCGATAGAGCCATAGATCGAATTGATCGAGTTGAAGAGAAAATGCGGATTGAATTGTGCCTTGAGAAAATCCAGCTCGTTGCGGATGCGCTGTTTTTCCATCGCATCGATGTACTGCCGGGCGGCGACCTTCTCCAGGACTTGTTGCACGGCAACCGTAAAGACCACCCAGATAAAGATGTTCAGAAACGAAAGACGGAATACCGTCGCCGCGTCCGGAGCCGCCGAACCGGGCCGGAAAAGATGGACCTGCAGCCAGATCGCCAACGGCGTCCTGATAAGCGCGCTCAGCGCGATGGCGGTGGGAAACAGCACGATAAAGGCCCAATAGCGTTTCCGGTGCAGCAGCCGGGGGATGGCGTAATAAAGCTGCAGATAGTAGTTCGCCGCCACGAACAGGAGATAGCAGAACTGGACGGTCAGCGTCCGGGTGATCGTGAACACGTGATCGTGAAAAAGCAGGATCCAGCAAGCGTAAAGGCCGCTCCAGAGCCCCATCGATATCCAGATTCGCTTGTGCTTCATGTTGGAATAATGTCTGGCCTTCGGCCACGTGCCTCCGGCCCGTCCTAAAGATACTCACTGCCCCGGCGAAACCGGCGGGATATTACATGAAATGCGGGAAAACCGTGACGACCCGATCTCATCACGACTTCCGCCCGGGTGGTGTAAAGGATTTGCCGCCCCCATCCCGCCAGCCCAATTTTGTGGGAAATCGTGAAATATGAAAAGAATCACTTCGTGGCTGCTCGACCCGCCCATATTCGGCCCCCGCGCCATCCTTTGGATCCGCCTGGTCACCGGCGGTATCTTTTTTTGGGAAGGATTGCTGAAATTCGTTTATCCCAACCAGGGCATAGGCCGGTTCAGCGCGCTGGGTTTTCCCCTGCCCGGGTTCACGGCATATTTCGTGGCGGTATCGGAGATCCTCGGCGGCCTGTTGCTGCTGCTCGGGTTATTCACCCGCATCACCGCGCTTTATTTTATCGCAGAGATGATCGTCGCCGTCCTCAGCACCAAGATCTCCATCTATCTCGGCACCTCTCCGCTCCCCCTGCCGCCTTCACCACCCAAAACGGGTTCCTGGGCCGTGTTGCATGAGGTCCGTGCCGACTATGCGCAGCTGCTCACCGGCGTTTTCCTGTTGCTGGAAGGTCCCGGCGTGTTCTCCTTAGATCGATTAAGACGCGGGAGATTCGCCCCATGGAAAAAAAGCGCATCTCCCGCGTTCCGCTAATGATTGTCCTGACGGACAGCGGCTGCCGCGGCATTTGCGTAAAAAAGGAATAATTTACACGCATGAAAGCCGCCTCCATTCAAGAGATCAAGCAGGAACTGCAAGCCCTTCCGCCCGCCCAACTCACCGAACTGTGTCTTCGTCTGGCACGGTTCAAGAAAGACAATAAAGAGCTGTTGACCTATCTGCTTTTCGAAGCGGCCGACGAGACCAGTTATGCCGGATCGATCAAGAAGGCGATCGACGAGGAATTCGAAGGGCTCCCAAAACCCAATCTCTATCTCACGAAGAAAAGCCTGCGCAAGGTGCTCCGGGTTACCGCCAAACAGATCCGTTATACCGGATCGGCCCAAACCCAGGTGGAAGTGCTTACCCATTTTCTCCGGAAGCTGCGGCAGTCCGGCATCCCCTACAAGGACAGCCCCGTACTGGTGAACCTGTACAAACAACAGCTCAAAAAGATCCGCACCGTGATCGACAGTCTGCACGAAGACCTGCAACACGATTATCTGAAAGCCCTGCAGGGACTGGAAGGATAAAAACCCTATCGGAATTGATCAAAAGATCATTTTATTCGCCTCCCGCATCTGCTTATCTTTACGCCTATGAAGACCCCCCTCGCACTGGCATTGCTGCTAACCTTTTTCATGGCCGCCGCACAGACCCCGGCCGACCGGCAAAAGGCCGAAACGCTTTTGCACCGAATGACGCTGGAAGAAAAGATAGGCCAGATGACCCAGGTGACCCTGGGCGTCGTCTGCACGCCGCAGGACGGTGTACTCGATCCCGCGGCGCTGAAAAAAGCGATCCAGGACTACAAGGTCGGCTCCATCCTCAACGTCACCAATCACGCGCTGTCGGTGGACCAATGGCACCGGGTCATCACGGATATCCAGGATGAGGCGAAAAAGACGCGGCTGCAGATCCCGGTGATCTATGGGCTGGATGGGATCCACGGGCAGACCTATACGTTGGACGCCACGCTGTTCCCGCAAAACATCGGTATGGCCGCTACGCGCAACCCGGAACTCGTCGCCGCCATCACCAAAGTAGCCGCAAAAGAGCTGCGAGCCTCCGGTGTCCGCTGGAATTTTGCGCCGGTGCTCGACTGCGGCCGGCAACCCCTCTGGTCCCGTTTCCCCGAGACCTATGGCGAGGACGTCTATATCGGGAAGACCATGGGCGTCACGGCGATCAAAGCCTATGAGGAAGATGGGTTGAAGCAGCCTACCGCCGTAGCCTCCTGCATGAAACATTATCTCGCCTATTCCGATTCCCGCACGGGTAAGGACCGGACGCCTATTTACCTCCCCGAGATCGAAATGCGCGAATACTATCTGCCGCAATTCCGCGCGGCGGTACAGGCGGGAGCTTCGACGCTGATGGTCAACTCCGCCGAGATCAATGGCACTCCGGTACATGCCAGTCATTACCTGCTCACCGATGTACTCCGGAAGGAGCTTGGATTCCAGGGTGTCGTGGTATCCGATTGGGAGGATATCATCCGGCTTCATACCCGTCATTTCGTTGCGGCCACACCCCGCGCTGCCGTGGCCATGGCCGTCAACGCCGGTGTCGATATGAGCATGGTGCCTTCCGATTTCTCTTTTTTCGTGCTGCTCAAAGAAGCGGTGGAGAAAGGCGAGGTGCCGATGAGCCGCATCGACGAAGCCGTTCGCAGGATACTGTTGCTAAAATTCAAGGTCGGTTTATTCGACAACCCCTACCCCGAACCGGCCGCTGCCGAGAATTTTGGCTTACCGGAGTACCAAACCCTTGCCCTGCAGGCAGCCCACGAAGCCATGACGCTTCTTAAAAATGATAACGCCGTTCTTCCACTGCATCACGATGTCCATCTCCTCGTCGCCGGTCCCGCTGCACGCAGCATCAGCGCGTTGAATGGCTGTTGGTCCTATACCTGGCAGGGCAACCAGGAGCAATGGTACCCCGCCGGCAGCAAGACCATCGTCGCCGCCCTGTCTGACAAACTAGGTGTCGACCATGTTACGACGACGGCCGTAGCCGGTTTCGACAATCCCGCGAACTACGATACCTCGGCCCTGAAGACCGCCGCGGCAGACGCAGATGTCATTGTCCTTTGTCTTGGCGAGAACGCGTATGCCGAAAGCCCGGGGAATATCCGCGACCTGGCCCTGCCGGAGAACCAGACCGCCCTCGTCCGCGCCGCGGCCGCTACCGGCAAACCCGTGATCCTGGTGCTTACGGAAGGCCGGCCACGCTTTATCACCGGCGTCGCCCCGCTGGCATCCGGAATCCTCATGGCCTATTGGAGCGGCCGAAAAACGGCAGAAGCTATTGCCGACGTGCTCACCGGCGATTACAACCCCGACGGCCGCCTCCCCTATAGCTATCCCCGTAGCATGGGCGAGATGGTGCTCTACGACCGGAAACCCACCGAAGACATCCGAGAGATCTTCAATTCGGATATGACCATGAACGGCTATGACCCCCTCTTCCCTTTTGGCTGGGGACTTAGCTATACGAGGTTCTCCTGCGATGGTCTTCGCCTCAGCACGAACCAGCTCCATGGCCAAGAGAAACTAACGGTGAGCATTACCGTACACAACACGGGCAACCGCGACGGCAAGCATACGGTCGAGCTGTATACGCACGAACACTACGCGAGCATCACCCCCAATATGAGGCGGCTACGCGCCTTCAAAAAGATCTTCCTGAAAGCAGGGGAATCACAAACGGTGAGCTTTACGCTGGATAAGAACGACCTGGCCTTCGTGAATGCGGAACTAAAGACCGTCACGGAGCCAGGAGATTTTGATGTGTATATCGAGGATCAGAAAGCGACGTTCTCCTATTCGGCGGGGGCTCAATAACCCCATTTCTTCATGATATCGTAATCCTGTTTACAGCAGTCGAAAGGGTCTTTGCCCTGGTAGGATTCCTGCTCGACGATGTAGTATTTCGTTCCACCCTTTCGGCCCTGATCGCAGACCTTTTTCGTGTCGACGATGCCCTCGCCGAGAACGGTGCTTTCATATTTCTCGTCGGCTGGTGGCGGCGTCTTTGTCGAAGGGATCTCGTCCTTGACATGCATCAGCTCGAACCTGTCCGGATATTGCATGATCACGGCGATGGCGATGGCGCCGCCATTGTAGAGATTTCCCATATCCAGCTGTTGGGCGACCAGCGCGGGATCGGTCTTCTGTAAGATGATATCGTACATCTTCTGCCCGTTGAGTACGGTATTGAACTCGAACCAGTGGTTATGATAACCGAACTTCATGCCGTGGGCCTTGCACAATTCACCGTTCTTGTTGAACAGTTCGAGGAACCGCACCAGGCCGTCATAGCTGGTGCGCAGGGATTCATCGATCCATGGGCTGATCACGAACTGCTGGCCGGCGGTGGCCGCATCCTCCACCGTATATTTCCAGGTGTCGGTGAAATCGTTCTTCGTAGCGTCCCAGGAGTCCGCGCCGAATTTAGTATGCCCGCTGCACATCTTCAGGCCGTTGCTGTCGAGCAGCGATTTGAAAGCCTTGGGATCATACCCATAGAATTTACGGTTCCCATAGCCCGCATGCTCGACATATTTGTATCCGCATTCAGCGACCTTCTTCAGGCTGCCTGCGGCATCCTTGCCCATCGCGTCCCGGACGCTGTAAAGCTGAAGCCCGAGATAATCTTTTTTGGTAGGAGCTAATAAAGTGCCTGCGGGAAGGACGCTGGTGGCGGCAGCGGCCAGGGCGCTGTTCCTGAGGAAAGTTCTGCGGGAGTGACTCATAACTAACGGAATGTTGTGAACGAATATAAGGTATTTATCCGATATTCGTTCCAGCACATCTATGGAAAAACCGATCAAAAAAGCTGTCTGGAAGAATATTTTCCGGCTCATCCTCCCGTACCGGAAAAAATTTTTGTGGGTAGTGGGTCTGGGCCTGTTGAGTACCGGCGTAAGTCTCATCGAACCCCTGATCTACCGGGTAGCGATCAATGACGTGGCGGGTCTCTTCGTCCGACAGGCCCGCGAAAATGCACAAAAAGACCTGGGGGTCGACCCCGATGAAGCACAAGGCATCCGGAACATGATCCGGGGTGAGGTCTCCGATTCCGCCGCCGTCAGACGCGACTCCGCCACTTCCGCCGCGATCACGACGCCCGTCCCGCATTCTCCGGGGCATGTGGCCGCCCGCTCGCCAAAACAAGCCTTGAATACATTGTTATGGGCCGTCGCCTGGCTGTTCGCGATCAATCTCGTCGCCACCCTCCTCTGGCGGCTGGGCGAGAACACCAATACGCGGCTTTCCTGTCTTATCGAACAAGGATTCATCCAAAGCACCTTTGCCCATGTCCTCCGGCTGCCGCTTTCCTTTTTCGGCCGGCGCAGCAGCGCAGCCATCGCCAAACAGATCGACCAGTCGGAAGAGGTCACCGGCGTTGTCAACGGCTTATCCCAGCAGGTGCTGCCCGAGCTGATCAGCCTGGCAGGCATCCTCGCCATCATGTTCTGGCAGAATGTCGCCCTCGCCTCGGTGGCGCTCATCACCATTCCCTTTTATGTCCTCATCGCCTGGCGTTCTGCCGGCCGTCTCGAATCGGGGCTATCGAACTACTATTCCCGCTGGGAGGAGGTCTCCTCCCGCATCCAGGATGGGCTTGCAGGCATCAAGACCGTAAAGCTCTCCGGCGCCGAGCAGCAGGAGGTCCAACAGCTGCAAACTGTCGCCGGCGAGGCCTATAAAGATTATATCAGCCGGGCAAGGCTCGCCAACAAATACGTGTTCTGGGAGACGATGCTTTCGCATCTGTCCACCGCGCTCGTCTTCGGCTATGGCGGCTATCTGACGCTCGAGAACAAGCTGACGCCCGGGGATGTCGTGATGTTCGTCGCCTATCTGGACCGCCTCTATGGTCCCGTGGATACCCTCGCCAGCCTGTGGGTGGAGCTCCAACAGAACGTGGCCTCGCTCGCACGCGCCTTTCGGCTGCTCGACAAGGGCGTCGAAGAAAAGGCCGGACCCGTCCTGCAACTCACGCAGGGCCGCATCGAATTCCGCGATGTCTGGTTCAAATATAACGAAGAGCGCGACGTGCTTAAGGGCCTTTCGTTCACGCTGGCCCCGGGCAGGTCTACCGCCCTCGTGGGTGGCTCCGGTGCCGGTAAGACCACGACCGCCGACTTGCTCATGAAATTATATGAACCTTCCGGCGGCAGCATCTGGATCGATGGTCAGGACCTGCGCATGCTGGATGCCGCATCGGTGCGCCGCCAGATCGGCATGGTGTCGACGGATGGAGCCGTATTCCGCGGGACCCTGGCCGATAATATCCGCTACAAACGCCCCGATGCCACCGACGAAGAGGTCCTGCAAGCCGCGATGGCCGCAGGCATGCATGCCACCCTGCAACGGCTGCCGCACGGGTTGCAGACACCGGTGGGTGAAAGCGGTATCGGCCTCTCCGTGGGCGAGCGGCAACGCATCCAGATCGCACGCGTGCTCGTCGCCAAACCCCGTATCCTCATCCTCGACGAGGCCACGGCCAACCTCGACTATGCCACCGAAGCCGAGATCCGCAAGACCATCGGGGACATCCGCCGCTCTACGACGATCCTCATCATCGCTCACCGTTTTTCTATGGTCCGCGACGCCGACCACGTGATCGTCCTCGACGAAGGACAGATCGCCGAAGAAGGCACCCCCGCCGAACTGCTGGAAAAAGACGGCTGGTTCGCACATTTTGCCGCCGCGGCCGAGGAAGAGGAGGAAGACAAAGAGGAGGAAGAAGACGCCGCCGCCGATGAGGAGGATGAGCCATAAAAATTTATGGATTTTCGTTTTTTCGGTATCTTATAGTCTAATACAACGCCCGTTCTCATGCAGAGATACCTCGTCCTCGCGCTGCTGCTCGCCACCCTCCAGCCCGCGCACGCCCAATCAGCCGGCACCGATACCATGCCCTGTATGCAAAAAGCACAACGGCTGCTCGACCAGGCACTGAGCTTCATGGAAAAGAACTACTACCGCAAGGACGAGGTGAACTGGCCGGAATTCGAATCCCGGGCTAAACAGCAGCTGATGGTCGCCGGCAATTGCGAGGACGCCTACGCCACGATCACGTGGTGCTTCAAACAGCTCAACGAACGGCACAGCTTTGTGATGTCCCCGGCCAAAGCCGCGAAATATATAGGTGATGACGAAGGCTCTGGTCCGGAGGTCCCGCTCTCCGAGCTCGTCGGCGACATCCACGGCGAATGGCTGCAGGACAGCATCGGGTATCTCACCGTACCCTGGGTGAGTACGGATGACTCGCTGATCTGCGAACGCATTGCGGACAGCCTCCAGCACGTGATCGCCCATCTGGACGCAAGGGGCGGCATTTCCCGCTGGATCATCGATCTGCGCAAGAACACCGGCGGCAACTGCTGGCCGATGCTCACCGGTATCGGCCCCCTGCTGGGCAACGGCGTCTGCGGGTATTTCGTATCCGGTGACCACCGCGTTCCCATCGCCTATGAGGACGGATCGGCCATCCAGGGACGGCATGTCCGCTGCCGTGTCAGCAACCAGGGATACCGGACCCTGCGACCTCAAAGATCAGTCGTGGTGCTCACCGGCCGCCGGACCGTAAGCGCCGGCGAGACCGTGGCCCTCGCCTTCAAAGGACGGGCTCAGACGCTGCTCATCGGCGAGCCCACGGCAGGCCTCACCACCGCCAACGCTACCTATTCCTTGTCGGATGGGTCGATGCTCGTGCTCACCTTCTGCCAGGAAGCCGATTGCAGCGGACACGTGTGTGACGGCAGCATCGTGCCCGACAAGCTCATCCCTGCGGCTCCCGCCGCCGGCGACGATCCCGCCAAAGAAGCCGCAGTGAGCTGGCTGACGAGCCGGTAAGGCGCTACCGCGTCTTTGGCGGGCCGCGTCTTTAAAAATACCTTACCTTGAGGCCCTCAAAAATCTTTTATGATCCCTACCACCCTTCGTAGTGGGTTGCTCTTCGTCGTCGTAGGCGGCGTCGTATGCGGCGCCATTGCCTGCCACTCCGGCAATACCCCGGCCGAAACTGCCGATACCAGCATGACCGCTTTCAACAAGGACACGCTGGCCGCCGATATCAAAGTGCTGGCCTCGGATTCCTTTCAGGGCCGCCGCCCCTTGACCCCGGGTGAGACCAAAACGATCGACTATCTCGTAAAAGCCTATTCCGGACTGGGTCTCGAACCGGGTAACGGCAACAGTTATACGCAGGACGTCCCCCTCGTGGAGATCAGTCCCGCCTCCACTCCCATCCTGGAAGTCCGCTCGCCCAAAGGTAGCATCGCGCTGAAAGATATGAACGACTTCGTCATCTGGACGGTGAAACCGGATAGCATCGACGCCATCGACAAAAGCGATATGGTCTTCGCCGGGTTCGGCATCGTAGCCCCCGAATATCACTGGAACGACTATGCGGGATTGGACGTCAAAGGCAAAACGGTCGTCGTCATGGTCAACGACCCCGGTTTCTACGACTCCACGCTCTTCAAAGGACATACGATGACCTATTATGGCCGGTGGACATATAAATACGAAGAGGCCGCACGGCAGGGCGCCAAAGCCTGCCTCATCATCCACAATACGGCGGCGGCCTCCTACCCCTTTTCGGTCGTGCAAAGCAGCAACGGCGGTGTGAAGCTCCACCTCGATACAAGGGACAACCCCGGTTACCAGCTCACACTCCAGGGTTGGATCACCGAAGAGACAGGCAAAAAATTACTGGCCGCGGCCGGCAAGGATAGCAGCGTGCTCAAAGCGGCACAGCATCCGGGATTCAAGCCGATCCCGCTGGACCTGCAGCTATCGGGCTCCGTGAAGGTGCGCGAAGTCTACAATATGTCGCACAACGTCGTCGCAAAGATCACCGGCACCAAATATCCAAATGAGTATGTGCTCTTCTCGGCCCACTGGGATCATCTGGGTATCGGCAAGCCCGATGCCAAAGGCGACTCCATTTATAATGGTGCGGCAGACAACGCCAGCGGCACGGCCGCGCTGCTGCAGATCGCGCGGGTCTTTAAAAGTCTGCCGGAGAAACCGGAACGGACCGTGATCTTCCTCTCCGTCACAGCGGAAGAACAAGGCCTGCTGGGCTCGGCTTATTATGCGCAGCATCCCATTTATCCGCTGAGCACCACGGTGGCCGACCTCAACATCGACGTGCTCAACACGTACGGACCCACCAAAGACATCACCTATAGCGGCAAAGGACAATCCACCCTCGAAGACATGCTCGCCGATGCGGCCAAGGCCCGAGGGCGCTATGTAGCGCCGGAAGATCATCCGGAGGCCGGTCATTACTTCCGCTCCGATCATTTCAATTTCGCTCGCGCCGGTGTGCCTTCGCTCACCGCCGATGGCGGCGTCGACGACCTCACCAGGGGCACGGCCTATGGCAAACAAAAACACGACGAGTACACGGCCGAGCGTTATCATCAGCCCGCCGATCAGTACGACTCCACGTGGGATCTCACCGGCGGTCTGCAGGATATCGGGCTGGTATATGCTATTGGAAAAAGACTGGCCTTCGGTCACGAATGGCCGGAATGGAAACTGGGTTCCGAATTCAAAGCCCTTCGCGATAAGTCGGCCGCCGATCGAAGCGCAGGCGATCAGACTAAATAAAGAATTATTTGTTTGCTCAGTTGCTAAACCTTTAAATTGCTGCTTTTAAGCATAAAACCCACAACCAGGATGGGAGACCTTCAGATCAAGAAACAAACTAAGAAATACGATGCCGTTATTGTAGGATCGGGCGCCGGCGGCGGGATGGCGGCTTATGTGCTGGCAAACGCCGGCCTCAAAGTCTGTCTGCTCGAAGCAGGTCCGATGTTCGATCCGAAAAAAGACAGTAACCAGCTCCTGAACCCGTGGGAGTCCGCACGTCGTGGCGCCAGTACCCGGTTCCGACCCTTCGGTGATTTCGACGGCTGTTATTGGGGCTGGGAGGTCGATGGTGAACCCTATACACAAACGGGTAACAAGGGTACCATCCCCTGGGAATG
>Ga0134126_10013062_pt1 | contig 10487 bp, 12 predicted proteins | sample KB31752_FD_96881 | JGI IMG/M metagenome (GOLD analysis project Ga0134126, IMG submission 96881) | Terrestrial soil microbial communities with excess Nitrogen fertilizer from Kellogg Biological Station, Michigan, USA - KB3-175-2 | ecosystem: Environmental > Terrestrial > Soil > Unclassified ...
TGCGTCGTCACCCATCCGATCCCGGCGTTCCTCGGGCTCATCGCGCTGCTCGACCAGCAGCCCTAAAGCTACAGGGCGAACTCGGCGCGGATCGCATCGCCGTGCTCGCCGATCCCGGGCACGCCGCGCGCTGCGACGTCGGCCTTGAGCGCAGGCGGCGCCGGCACCTCGACCATGCCCTCCGGCGTCGGCGTGGCGAGACGGCGCAGATGCGGGTGGCCGGCGAAATCGGCGACATCGTTGAGATTGCCGAAGGCGATATCGGCCGCTTTGAGCCGCCGGCCGAGCGCCGCGCGCGGGTCGCGCGCGAATACCTCCGCGACCAGCGCGTCGAGCGCGCCGCGGTTTGCGGCGCGCCTGACATTATCCGAGAAGCGCGGATCGCCGGCGAGTTCGGGCCGCCCCAGGATCGCCGCACAGAAGCGCTGCCACTCGCGCTCGTTCTGGATCGAGATGACGATCTCCTTGCCGTCCGCGGCGGCGTAGGCGCCGTAGGGCGCGATCGAGGGATGCTTGAGGCCGAGGCGCTGCGGCGCCTTGCCGCCATACTCGTGGTGCAGGAACGGCACCGCCATCCATTCCGCGGTGGCGTCGAACAGGGAGATCGAGAGCGTGGCGCCGTCGCCGCTGCGCTCCCTCGCATAGAGCGCCTCGAGGATCGCGGCATAGGCATCGAGGCCGGCGGCGATGTCCGAGACCGAGACGCCGACGCGGCCCGGCGCTTCCGGCGGTCCCGACAGATGCGCAAGCCCGGTCTCCGCCTGGATCAAGAGATCATAGGCCTTCATGTCGCGATAGGGCCCGCTCTCGCCGTAGCCGGTGATCGAGCACATGACGAGTCCCTTGTGGCGCGCGCGCAACGCGGCCGGGTCGAAGCCGGCGCGGGCGGCAGCGCCCGGCGCCAGGTTCTGGATGAACACGTCGGCGCGCGCGACCATGCGGCGGAGCAGCGCGCGATCGGCCTCATCCTTGATGTCGAGGGTGATCGATTCCTTGCCGCGGTTGAGCCAGACGAAATAGCTGCTCTGCCCGCGCGCCGCGCGGTCATAGCCGCGCGCGAAATCGCCCTCGGGCCGCTCGATCTTGATGACGCGCGCGCCGGCATCGGCGAGGCGGCAACTGCACAGCGGCGCCGCGACCGCCTGCTCCAGCGCGATCACCAGGAGTCCGTCGAGCGGCCGGCTCATGCGCGCTCCCTCTGGCCCGCCCAGGCGACCGCCTCGTCAAGCCGGTCGTTGCCCCAGAACAGCTCGCCCGCGATGACAAAGCTCGGCGCGCCGAAGATGCCGAGCGCCACCGCCGCCTCGTTCTGCGCCTTGAGCCGCTGCTTGATCGCGGGCGATGCGGCGCGGGCGAGTATCTCGCCGGCCGGCCGGCGCAGCGCGGTGAGGATGGCGCCTATCACCTCGGGCTGAGCGATATCGCGATCCTCGGCGAAATTGGCGCGGTAGACGGCGCGCGTGAACTCGCCGCACCAGCCTTCATCGGTGGCGATGAGGGCGACGCGCGCGGCCAAGAGGCTGTTGCGCGGGAAGGCACTCGGCCGGCGGAAGCCGAGACCGTCCCGCGCGCAGATGCGCTCGAGGTCGCGCCACATGTAGCGGCCTTTGGCCGGATAGAGGTTGAAGGGGGAATCCGTCCAGCCCTGGCCGGCAAAGATCGGCCCGAGCAGGAACGGTCGCCAGTCCACCGCAAGTCCCGCATCCGCGGCACGCGCCTCGATCCGCGCCGCCGCCGGATAGGAATAGGTGCTGGCAAACTCGTACCAGAAGGCAAGCGCCGCAGCCATCGCGGCCCCTCCGCTGCAGGGGACCATGCGGCCACCATAATCGACCGCGCCACCGGCCGGTAGCGTCGGTTAGTCGAGCGCTAGCCGCGGGCCGGCGCCGACGACGCCGGGCTGAGGGATGGATGGCGGCTCGTGGTCACGCCGGCAGCGGGCTCCGGCGCCCATGGCCCGTCTCGCCAGCGCCGGAAACTCACCACCCGCTTGCTCGCTTCGATGCGCCGGTTGAGCACCACGAGGCCCAGCAGCTCGCGCTCCTCGACCAGATCGTGCAGCGTCGAAGACCACGTCGTCCACTCGCCGTTCGGCTTCGACTCGATCCGCGCGATCAAGCGGTTGAGGCGGGATATCTCGACTTTCAGATCGTGGGTCGTACGGGTCATGAGCCGCTCCAGCGAGCGGTCGATAAACGCCGGGCACCGCATTTTGCTCCCAAAATGCGCGTTCCGCGTTCATCCGGGATCCGCGGCTCAGTACTCGCCGAAGAGGAAGGCGAGGAGCACGTAGCGCGTGCCGCGCACCACATGCATCGCCTCATGCAGCAGCGAGCAGGAGAAGACGATCGCCGCCCCCGTCTCCGGCCGGTAGCGCTGGTCGCCGAATTCGGGATAGCGCAGCTCGCCGCCCTCGTAATCCTCGGTATTGAGGTTGATCGACGTGGCGAAGCGGCGATGGGCACCGATCGGCTCGGAATCGTCGCGATGGCCATGCAGCTCGCCGCCGCGCGAGCCGGTGTAGCAGCCGATGCGCATCATCTCGCGCCGGGTGATGCGATATTGGAAGGCGCGGCGGATTTCGGGGAAGAGGCGCGTCTGCAGCCGGCCGTCGATGAAGGCATTGGTGTCGGCCTCGACCAGCCAGTGATCGATGCGGTCATTCCGGCCGTATTCCGGGATGCGCATCTTATAGTCGGTGGCCATCTTGTCGTCGCCATGCTTCGGCTCGACGAAGGTCTTGCCGCGCGTCTCGTAGATCCTGATGAGACGCCGGCAGTCGTCGCGGCTCAGCACGTCCGGCACGATCAGCACCGGCGGATGCGGCGCCATCAGTCCGGCTGGCCGCTCTGCGGCCAGCCGCTCGACGACGCCGAGCGCCGCGCTTGGCTGCGCGCCGGGCCCATCCTTGAGGATCGCGGCGACATGCTGGTTCGCACGCAGCACCACCGTGGTCGGCGCGTCGCGCTGATCGGCGTTCCAGGCACGGAACACGTCGCCGATGCGGTCGAGCAGCAGCGGAAAGGGCAGCTCTTGCGCGGCCGCGACCTTCGCCGGCTCGAGCGTGACCGCGACGAGCTTCGCGCCGGCCGCGACGAAAGCCGCTGCCGAGGCGCGCAGCGCGGCGATGGCTTCGGCGACGTCGGCGGTGAATCTCGGGCAGAACAGCACGACGATGATATTGCCCGCCATGGTGTCGCCGTTGAGCTCGACGGTCGTGCCGTCGACGGCGCGCAACACCACCTCGGGCGCGATATCGCCCACCGCGAGCGGCGTCTTGAGCATGGGTCGCGCAATCGGCGTGGAAGGCAGAGCCATGGATCGTCCGGTCGCGAATAACGCCTGCGTAGCTAACAGATCATGCTCCGCCCGGCAACGCCCGCCGGTTGCACCCTCGCGCGCCCGCGGCTAAAGACGCGACGGGCGCCGGCGGCGGCTTGGGAGATGGCACGACCATGATGCGCGTGGCGATCCTCGACGATTATCAGGGCGTGGCGCTCGGCCTCGCCGATTGGTCGAGCCTCCATCCACGGGCGCAGATGCAGGCCTTTGCCGATCATGTCGCCGACCTCGACACGCTGGCGCGCCGGCTCCACGTCTTCGATGCCGTCGTGCTGATGCGCGAGCGCACGCCCTTCCCGCGCGCGCTTTTCGACAAGCTGCCCAATCTGCGCCTCCTGATCACCGCCGGTATGCGCAACGCGTCGATCGATCTGGCTGCGGCGACCGAGCGGCGCGTCCAGGTCTGCGGCACCGACATGCTGCCCTACCCGACGGCGGAGCTGACCTGGGGATTGATACTGTCGCTGCTGCGCCACATCCCGCGCGAGGACCGTGCCACCCGCGAGGGACGCTGGCAGACGACGCTGGGCTTGGGCGCCAGGAGCAAGACGCTGGGCCTGCTCGGCCTCGGCCGGCTGGGCGGGCAGGTGGCCAAGATCGGCGCCGCTTTCGGCATGGTCCCGATCGCCTGGAGCCAGAACCTGACGGCGGCCCGCGCCGCCGAAGCAGGCGCCGCGCTGGTGACGAAAGAGGAGCTCTTTGCCCGCGCCGATATCCTCAGCGTCCATCTGGTGCTGAGCCCGCGCAGCAAGGGCCTCGTCGGCGCGGCGGATCTGGCGCGGATGAAACCGACCGCCTTCCTCGTCAATACGTCGCGCGGGCCAATCGTTGACGAGGCGGCGCTGGTCGCGGCACTCAAGGAGAAGCGCATCGCCGGCGCGGCGATCGACGTGTTCGAGCCCGAACCGATTGCCAAGAACCACCCGCTTCTCGGGCTCGGCAACACGGTGATCACGCCGCATCTGGGCTATGTCACGGAAGAGAACTACCGGCTGCTCTATAGCCAAGCGGTCGAGGACATCGCCGTCTTCCTCGACGGCAAGGTGCTGCGTGGGCTGAACCAGGTTGGCTAGGCTCAGCCGCCCGGCAGGATCAGCGAAGGAAGATCGGCGATCTGCGGCCAGCTCCCAGCGATGATGCCGTGGCTGGCGTAAATGACCACCAGACTGAGGATACCCAGGATGATGCCGAGCTCACGCGAGCGGCGGGGATCGCCGCCGCCACGCATCTCGGCGGCAAGCGCGGCGGAGAAGAACAGGAGGCTCAGGATAGAGCCCAGCAGAACAGCAACCATCGCGCGTCGCATCCCCCCCGGCGGCGGCAACTTTGCACTTCTATGAACCGCAGTCTAGTCCAACGGCAACGCCGTTGCACGGACCGCCCGCTGTCGAACAGCGGTTTTGCCGCTCCGCGCCCGCAATCGGCGGCTTCTATTGTTCGGTGCCTACGGAGGGCTTAGCCAGCAGTTTAGGCGTTAACGATTGTGCTGTGCGCCCGGAAGTGCCATGGTTAGGTGCCAGTTTCAGCTTCGGCGGCCTTGCCGATCGCCCGCCGGGCGTTGCTCCAAGCTCCCCCATGAGGCCGAGAACTGCGCGGTGTCTTGCCCGATCAAGCGAGATGCCGGTCCACCACTCGCTAAAGGAGACCGACTTTGGCTACCGGTACTGTCAAATGGTTCAACGCGCAGAAGGGCTACGGCTTCATCCAGCCCGACGGCGGCGGCAAGGACGTGTTCGTCCATATCTCGGCCGTGGAGCGTGCCGGCCTCAACTCGCTACGCGAGGGCCAGAAGATCAAGTACGACATCGTCACGGATCGCGGCAAGGATGCCGCGAGCAATCTCGCAACGATGGATTGAGCAGGCGGCGGCGGGCGACGCATCGCGTCGCCCGCGCCCTTGCTAGCCCGCCAGGGTGATCGAGATCGCCTCACGACCTTTCGGCGTCTCGACGATCCGCATCGACACCTGCTGGCCCTCGGCGAGGCCGGTAATCCCCGACCTGCCCAGCACCGAAATGTGGATGAAGACGTCCTTGCCGCCGGTTTCCGGGGCAATGAAGCCGAAACCCTTGTCGGTGTTGAACCATTTCACCGTGCCGGACATCTCGACCGCGTTCGCCTGATCGCGGGCGAAGTCGCGGCCGCGTGGCCCGCCACCGGGCCCGTCGCTGCGCGGGCGCCGCGGCGGCTCGGCACTGGCCGTGCTCTCGTCGACCTCGATGACGCGGGCGACCTGGCGCCCCTTGGGGCCCTGGGCGGTCGCCACCCGCATCTTGGAGCCGGGCAGGACCGACTGCCGGCCGGCTGCTTGCAGCACCGCGACATGCAGGAAGGCATCGCCGGTCCCATCGGCCAGCTCGACGAAGCCGAAGCCCTTTTGGCCGTTGAACCATTTGACGACGGCATCGGTCTCGGGCCCCTCCGCCAAGGGAGGCGGTGCGCTGAAGGGCCGCCGCGAGCCGAAATCGGGCATGTCTGCCAGGGGGAAGTCATCGTCGTTGAAACCGCGTCGTCTCGGGCCGCGGAAATCCCTACCTCTGCCCATAAGTCGTGCTCGCCTTCGCTTGTCGTTGATCAGGATATCCCCGCGCTCCAGGACGCGGATTCCCTCAACTTAGCACATCGGTAAAAAATTTCCGCGGCGTATTATCGCAAATTTGCCGGACCGAATTTCCCGCCCGGCCGCGCCATGATGAACGTCAAGGCGACTGGACAGGCTGGAAAGCTGAGGATTAGCCTTGCCGGCGGAGGGGAGCGATGACGGCGATGCGGACGCTGATCGACACGCTGAAGCGCCGCGCCGGCGACATGGCGCGGCCGTTCATCGACGCCGCCCGGCAGCCCGACGCCAGCGACAGCGCCCGCGCCTTCGGCGAGGCCGCCCAGCTCATCCTGCGCGACGCCGAGACCCGCGCGCAGCAGCTGCCGCGCGAGGAATTCGAGCAGCGCGTCAAGGCCTTCAAGGACTGGCACCGCCGCCACGCGGCGACCTTGCGGCGCGAGGTCGCCAAGCTCGCCGAGCGCGGCCCCGGCAGCGATCCGGACGACCGCCTCTCGCAGGTGCGGCGGCGCGCGACGGCCGAGCTCGACCACCGCGAGGCGGAATTCCACGATTGGGTCGAGAGCCACGCATTGGCCGCGTGGATCCGCGCCACCGAGGATCTGCTGACCCTCGATCGTCCCTCCGCCTTCGTCTCAACGCAGGAAAGCCCGGCGCGCCACTGAGGCAGGCGTCGGCTGCCTTGTGCCGCGAGGGCGAATGTCTATAGAGTGGCGCTCCGCTCCGATCTGCGCCGAAGCATGAGGAAAGAGGCGGCCAGTGATGCGTGGCCAGGGCAGCGAGCCAGTCGAACTCAGGCCGGGCATCGGCGCACGGGACGCGGCGCATTCGGCCGAGGTCGAGCAATGGGCGTGGCGGCGGGTGCGCTCGCTGCGCGGCTTCTACAGCCACCTCACCGCCTATGTGATCATCAATTTCGTGCTCTTCCTCATCGATTCCACCACGCCCGGGCCGGCCTGGTTCTATGCGCCGCTCATCGGCTGGGGCATGCTCGTCTGCCTGCACGGCCTGCACGCCTACGAGATGCTGCCCTGGACGACGCATGACTGGGAGCAGCGCAAGGTGCGTGACCTGATCGAGAGCCGCCGCCGCCACCACTGAGCGCGTGCGGCCCTCCGGCCAAGGGAGGACGCCATGAGCGACAAGCGCCTCAAATTCTATGGCTGGGGCAGCGAGGGCGAAGGCTTCACCGCCGAGGAGGACGGCTTCGCGCTGGCGCGCTATCGCGAGCACTTCGGCGTCGACCGTTTCGACGAAATGGCGCCGCCCAGGCTTGCCGACATCGTTTTGCGCGTGCCGCGCCTGGCGCCGCCGGCCGCCATCGCCGCATTCTGCTCGAGCGAGCCCTATGACCGCGCCCGGCATACTTACGGCAAGTCCTATCCCGACTATGTGCGCGGTCTCGCCGGCGACTACGCCGCGGCGCCCGACGTCGTGGCTTATCCCGGCAGCGAGTCCGAGGTCGCGGCGGTGCTCGACTGGGCCGGCGGCGCCGAGGCCGCCGTGACGCCGTTCGGCGGCGGCTCGAGCGTGGTGGGCGGCGTCGAGCCCAAGATCGATGGCGGGCGCTACAAGGCGGCGGTGACGCTCGATTTGAGGCGCATGGGCAAGGTCAAGGAGGTCGACCGCACCTCGCGGACGGCGCGCATCGAAGGCGGCGCCTTCGGCCCGGCGCTCGAGGCGCAGCTCAAGCCGCACGGCCTGACATTGCGTCACTTCCCGCAGAGCTTCGAGTACTCGACCCTGGGCGGCTGGATCGCGACGCGCTCGGGCGGCCATTTCGCCACGCTCATGACCCATATCGACGACCTCGTCGAGAGCCTGCGCGTGGTGACGCCTTCCGGCACGGTCGAGACGCGGCGCCTGCCCGGCTCGGGCGCCGGCCCCAGCCCCGATCGGCTGTTCATCGGCTCGGAAGGCATCCTCGGCCTCATCACCGAGGCATGGATGCGGCTTCAGGACAAGCCGCGCTTCCGCGCCGGCGGCGCCGTGCGCTTCAAGGATTTCTTCACCGCGGCGCGGGCGCTGCGCACGATCTCCCAGGCCGGGCTCTACCCGGCCAATTGCCGCATCCTCGATCCGGCGGAGGCCTACAACACCGGCGCCGGGGACGGCAGGGCGGCGATCATGGTGCTGGCCTTCGAATCAGGCGACCATGCCGTCGATCCCTGGATGAAGCGCGCGCTCGAGGCTTGCGCCGATCATGGCGGCACGCCGGAAAGCGCCGACCGGCCGGACGCCCATCGCGAGGGCGCCGCCGGCTTGTGGCGCAACGCCTTCATCCGCATGCCCTATGCCAGAGAGCGCATGGTGCCGCGCGCGATCATCGCCGACACCTTCGAGACAGCGATCACCTGGGAGCGCTTCGAGGCGTTCCACGACAAGGTCAAAGCCGCGACCGAGCAGGCGATCCGCGACGCCACCGGCAAGCCCGGCCAGGTCACCTGCCGGTTCACCCATGTCTATCCCGATGGCCCCGCGCCCTATTTCTCGTTCCACGCGCTGGGCCGCCACGGCCGCCTTATCGAGCAGTGGCAGGCGATCAAGAGCGCGGCGTCGGACGCGCTCATCGCCGCCGGCGGCACGATCACCCACCACCACGCGGTCGGGCGCGACCACCGGCCGTGGTACGACCGCCAGCGGCCGGAGCTCTTCGCCCAGGCGCTCAAGGCGGCCAAGCGCGCGCTCGACCCGCGCGGCATGCTCAATCCGGGCGTTCTGATCGATCCGTGAGGAGCGCCGCCGGCATGCTCGCCCATTCGCGCCATAGCGTCATCAGCGCCGCCATCACCGCGGGGCCGAGGAAGAGCCCCAACAGGCCGAAGCTCTCGACGCCGCCGAGCAAGCCCAGCAGCACCCAGAGGAACGGCAGCCGCACGGTGCCGCCGATCAGCGCCGGCCGCGCGAAATGGTCGGCGATGAAGGTGACGACGACGCCGTAGACCGCCAGCCCGACCGCCGCCGCGACGCTGGCCTCGGCCAGCAGGTAGAGCGCGCAGAGGCCGAAAATGAGCGGCGCGCCGAACGGGATCATCGCCAAGACGCAGGTGGCGGCGCCGAGCAGCGTCGCATGCGGCAGGCCGGCCACGGCATAGCCCATGCCGAGCAGCACGCCCTCGGCCAGCCCGACCAGCACCAGCCCGTCGACGGTGCCGCGCACCGCCGACACGACATGCCGGCCGAGCTCGACGCCGGCCGCGCCGAAGACGCGGCGCAGCAGCGCCGCCACCTGGCCGGCGAAGCCGCGCCCGTCGCGGTAGAGGAAGAACAGCGCCATCAGCGTGAACACCAGGATGGTCGAGCGGCCGACGAGCTGGACGCCGATGGTGCGCGTCCAGTCGAGGACGACGCTGCGGTCGATGCGGCCGAGCAGCTCCTTGGCGGCGGCGGGGTCGGCGAGATGGCTCTGCCACCACAGGCTCAAGCCGGCGCCGTAGGGCACATGCACGACCCAGTCCGGCACCGGCAGCCCGGTCTGCTCGATGCCGCGCGCCCAGCGCACCAGCACGAAGGCCTCGCGCCCGGCCTCGATGCCGAACAGCGTGAGCGGCAGCACGAAGACGACGCCGACCAGCAGGGTGAAGGCGAGCGGCGCCCACACCGACTGCGCGCCCCGCCCGGGCAGCCGCGCGAGGAAGCGCAGATAGAGCGGCCATGTCGCGATCGCCAGCACCGCCGCCCAGGCCAGCGCCGCCAGGAAATGGCGCAGGATCCAGGCCGCCAGCAGCACCAGCGCGGCGGTCAGGGCAAGCAAGGCGGCGCGCTGCAGTGTCATGCCCTCACCCGAGTGCCGGCGCAGGGTGGGCGGAGGGCGGCGCCGAGGCAAGCCGGCGGGCGGGCATCATTGCGGACCACAATCCGCGCCGGCGCAGGGCCCGGCCGGGCGGGCGCAGGCGCCGCCGCTGCCGGCGCAAGCGCGAAAAGCCGCGCGCCATGCGGCGAAGTGCGGCGCGGCGCGGCGCGGCGGACGCGGAATGTATCACGTGAAACCCAGATCTCCGCATTATCCGTGGCCCATTTTCGCCGCCCGCTGGACCATCTCCCGCACCAGCGCGCGCCCCCTTCAGCAACACCGCTGCCGCACGAAAGTCCATGCGCCACGCGTCGCGCACCGCGCGATCGCGTCCCTCGGCAAGCTCAGGAGGGCGGCGGCGGTCGCCCTTGCAACCGCGGGCGCCGGCACGGCCCAGGCAAAGACACCGTCGCCCGCTGCCGCGCGAATTATCCTGTGTCGATGCAACTTTCCGGTTGACTCCCCGCAAGCAACTCGGCGACCCTCGTTTGGGGTTATCAAGCACCCGAGCACACCACGCCACCCGACAGGTCCCGTCCGGCGGAAGGAGAAGCACATGCGTCGCAGCGCGCTGTTCCTCGGCATCCTCTGCCTCGCCCTGTCGTTGTTCTCCGCCAAGGAGGCGCAGGCCGGCTGGTTCGGCCTCAATGTCGGCGCCGGCTGCACCAGCACCACCGGCGGCCTCGCCGCGAGATGCCCGAGCGTCGCCGCGGCCTGCGAAAGCTTCGCCATATTCCGCAACTCGTCGGGGCCGCAAGTGGTCGGCGTCAATCCGGTCTACTCGCAAGGCAA
>Ga0134126_10013063_pt1 | contig 10487 bp, 19 predicted proteins | sample KB31752_FD_96881 | JGI IMG/M metagenome (GOLD analysis project Ga0134126, IMG submission 96881) | Terrestrial soil microbial communities with excess Nitrogen fertilizer from Kellogg Biological Station, Michigan, USA - KB3-175-2 | ecosystem: Environmental > Terrestrial > Soil > Unclassified ...
AGCACGCCGTCGATATGCACCGACTGCACCGCCGCGCCTTGCAGCGAGGACAGCAGAATGCGGCGCAGCGCATTGCCCAGCGTGACGCCGAAGCCGCGTTCGAGCGGCTCGGCAACCACGGTCGCGGTCCGCGCGGCGTCGCTGCCGGCGGCAACCTGGAGCTTGTTCGGCCTGATCAATTCCTGCCAATTTTTCTGGATCACGTCTTCACCTATTGAGCGGCGCGAGGCTTCCCCGCGCATCCCACCCGCCGTGTGGGGGAAAAGTTCGGCGGTAGCGGACGCGGCGCGTCCGCCCGATAGCAAAAATCAAACGCGACGACGTTTCCGCGGCCGACAACCGTTATGAGGGATCGTGGTCACGTCGCGGATCGAGGTGATCGTAAAGCCCTGTGCCTGCAGAGCACGCAGCGCCGATTCACGGCCCGAACCCGGACCCGAAACCTCGACCTCGAGCGTGCGCATGCCGTGTTCTTGCGCCTTCTTGGCGGCGTCTTCGGCGGCGACCTGCGCGGCGTAAGGCGTCGACTTGCGCGAGCCCTTGAACCCCATGGTTCCCGATGATGACCAGGCAATGGTGTTGCCCTGGGCGTCGGTGATGGTGATCATGGTGTTGTTGAACGAGGCCGCGACATGCGCGACGCCCGACGCGATGTTTTTGCGCTCGCGCCGGCGGACGCGGGTGGCTTCCTTACCCATTCTCGATCCCTTTGCAGCCCGCCGCCGTCAGGCGCGGGCAATTCCTGTCAATCACTGCGGTGTCGGTGTCTTTTTCTTGCCGGCAATGGTCTTGGCCGGTCCCTTGCGGGTGCGTGCATTTGTATGGGTGCGCTGGCCACGGACCGGCAACCCCTTGCGGTGGCGTAGGCCCCGGTAGCATCCGAGATCCATCAACCGCTTGATATTCATCGCCACTTCGCGGCGCAGGTCGCCTTCGACCATATAGTCGCGATCGATCATTTCGCGAATCTGCAACACTTCGGCGTCGGTCAATTGGGACACCCGCCGCTCCTGCGGCAGGTTAACCTTCTCCATGATTTCATGAGCCTTTTTCTGCCCAATGCCATGGATATACTGAAGCGCGATCACGACGCGCTTGTTGGTGGGTAGATTCACGCCCGCGATACGAGCCACGGATTGTCTCTCCTGTTATCGGCCGGCCGCGCGGAACGCGCCGAATTCTTCTGCCCCTGGAAGGGGATAGCCCAAAGCGTAACACGACGCCTGTCCCCGGTTTTCTGGGGCCCGGCATCGCGTCAAACTCCTGAATGAGCAGCTTATTAAGGGATTCATCGCACCTTCGTCAACCTCCGCCGGCTACGCGATTTGCGCTGCCCGGTCTTGTTTTTGGCGCGCCCCGAACGGCTCGGCTTGCGCCCAAATTTGCGGCCTTTGGAGGATCGCCCCTTGCCGGCACGCGCCTTGACCACCGGTTTTGCCTTGCGACGGGTGGGCTTGGTTTTGCCGGGGCCTAAAATGTGGTCGATGGCGGCGGTGACGGCGTCGATCGGCGCCATCCCATCCACGGTCCTGAGCATGCCTTTATCCGCGTAATAATTGGCCAGCGGTGCAGTCTGCGCCCGGTAGGCCGCAAGCCGGCCCTTGAGCACCTCCGGATTATCGTCGCTGCGCAGCTTCTCGCCGCGGGCGGTCATTTCCGCGACACGGTTCTCGATGCGTTTAATCAGGATATTCTCGTCGACCCTCAACTCGATCACGCCGTCAAGCCTGAGGCCGCGCTGAGCCAATAGCCGGTCAAGCGCCTGCGCCTGCGGCACCGTGCGCGGGAAACCGTCGAGCACGAAGCCGCGTTTGGCGTCGGGCTGATCGACGCGGTCGGCAATGATCGCCACCACCACCTCGTCGGGCACCAATTCGCCGCGATCCATGATGGCCTTGGCGCGCAAGCCGACCGGCGTGCCGGCGGCCACCGCGGCGCGCAGCATGTCGCCAGTGGAGAGTTGAACGACGTGGTATTTCTGGACCAGGCGTTGCGCTTGCGTGCCCTTCCCCGCCCCCGGCGGGCCGAGCAGGATCAATCTCATCGATTGCGCCCCCGCAACTTCGAACGCTTGATCAGGCCTTCATATTGGTGCGCCAGCAGATAGCCTTGGATTTGCGCCACCGTATCCATGGTGACGCTAACCACGATCAGCAACGACGTGCCGCCGAAATAGAACGGCACCGCGGCATAGGAGATCAGGATTTCGGGGATCAGGCAGACGATGGCGAGATAGAGGGCGCCGATCACGGTAATGCGCGACAATACATAATCGATATATTCCGCCGTCCGCTCGCCCGGCCTTATGCCGGGGATAAAGCCGCCGTGTTTCTTCAAGTTATCCGCGGTTTCGGTCGGATTGAACACGATCGCGGTATAGAAGAACGCGAAGAACACGATCAGTGCGATGTACAGCAACAAGAACAGCGGCCGCCCGTGTCCGAGCAACGTGGTGACGGTGGTGAGCCAGCCCGGGCCCTGGCCGGCGTTGAAATTGGCGACCGTGGTCGGCAGCAGCAGCAGCGACGACGCAAAGATCGGCGGGATCACGCCCGAGGTGTTGAGCTTGAGTGGCAGATGCGAGGATTGGCCCTCGAACATGCGGTTGCCGACCTGGCGTTTAGGATACTGAATTAGCAAGCGGCGCTGCGCGCGTTCCATGAACACGATGAAGGCGATGACCGCCACCGCCATCACGAGAACGGCGAGGATCAGGCCGGTGGACAAGGCGCCTTGGCGGCCGAGTTCCAGCGTGCCGGCGATCGCCGCCGGCAATTGCGCCACAATGCCGGACAAGATGATCAGCGAAATACCGTTACCGATGCCGCGCGAGGTGATCTGCTCGCCCAGCCACATCAGGAACATGGTGCCGCCGGTGAGTGTGATGACCGTCGAGATACGGAAGAAAAAGCCGGGATCGGCGACCACGCTGCCGGCGCCTTCCAGTCCGATCGAAATGCCATAGGCTTGGAACGCCGCCAGCACCACGGTGAGATACCGGGTGTACTGGTTCATGATCTTGCGGCCGGACTCGCCTTCTTTCTTGAGCGCTTCGAGCGTGGGCGAAACCGTCGTCATCAACTGGATAATGATCGAGGCCGAGATGTAGGGCATGATGTTGAGCGCGAAGATCGCCATCCGATGGATGCCGCCACCGGAAAACATGTTGAACATGCCGAGAATGCCGCCGGCCTGGGTGTTGAAAATCTGCTCCCAGGCGGTGGGATCGATGCCGGGCAACGGGATGTAAGTGCCCAGGCGATAGACCAGCAGTGCGCCGACCGTGAACCAGATGCGCTTCTTGAGCTCATCGGCCTTGGCGAGCGCCCCGAAGTTAAGATTGGCCGCCAGTTGTTCCGCTGCCGAAACCATTGCTCGCTCCTGCCGCCGCGCCCCGCTCTATCCCCGCTGTCGCGGGCCGTCTCAGAAGATAGGCACTGCTTTACAAACTTGTAGCCAACCGCCCGATCACTCGGCCGGTTTTGTCTCGGCCTCGGCGGCCTCCGCCTTAGGCTTTTCGGCCTTACTGCCGCCCTTCGGTTTATTGCCGCCCTTGGCCGCGTCCAGCGCCATGCGCTTGTTTTTGCCCTTCGGCTCGGCGTCTGCTTCCTTGGCCGGAGCAAGAATTTTCACGGTGCCGCCGGCTTTTTCGACCGCCGCGATGGCGGATTTCGAGGCCCGGTAAACCGCGAATTCGACCTTGCTCTTGAGTTCGCCGTCGCCAAGCAGCTTCACGCCGCCTTTGGCACGCCGCATCAGGCCGGCCTTGACCATGGCCGCGGCGTCAACCGGGCTTTTGCTGTCGATGAGGCCGGCGTCGATCGCCGCCTGCACCTTGCCGATATTGGTCTCGTTCAGCTTGATGGAGAACGAGGTATTGCGAAAGCCGCGCTTGGGAAGGCGCCGATGCAGCGGCATCTGGCCGCCTTCGAAGCCCTTAATGCGCACGCCCGAACGCGCGGTCTGGCCCTTGCCGCCGCGGCCGCCAGTCTTGCCCATGCCGGAGCCGATGCCACGGCCGATGCGCATGCGATTCTTGCGCGCGCCCGGATTGTCGGCGATCCCGTTGAGTTTCATAGTCTCATTCCTCTTAATTCGCGTCGCCGACCACGCGTACCAGATGCCGTAGCTTGCGGATCATACCGCGCGTCGACGGCGTGTCCGGCAAGTCGCGGGTGCGGCCGATCTTGTTTAGTCCGAGACCGATCAAGGTCTCGCGCTGGTCGTGATGACGGCGCAGCGGGCTGGCGATTTGCTCGACCTTGATAGTCTTTTGTGTCTGGGCCATTCGCGTGGTCCTTAATCGGCCGCCGGTTCGGCATCGCCTTCACGGCGGCGCGATTGCAGCGTGGAGACCTTGATATTGCGGCGGGCCGCGACCGAGCGCGGCGAGTCCTGGTGCTTGAGCGCATTGAACGTCGCGCGCACCACGTTGTACGGATTCGACGAACCGAGCGACTTTGCCACCACATCCTGGATGCCCAGCGTTTCGAACACCGCGCGCATGGGGCCGCCGGCGATGATGCCGGTTCCCGGGGGCGCCGCGCGCAGGAACACCTTGCCGGCGCCGTGGCGGCCAAGCACGTCGTGATGCAGCGTGCGGCCTTCGCGCAGCGGCACGCGCGTCAGGCTGCGCTTGGCGGCATCGGTCGCCTTGCGGATCGCTTCCGGCACTTCGCGCGCCTTGCCGTGACCGTAACCGGCGCGGCCTTTTTGGTCGCCGACGATCACCAGCGCGGCGAAGGCAAAGCGCCGGCCGCCCTTGACCACCTTGGCCACGCGATTGATGTGGACCAGCTTGTCGGTGAATTCGCTGTCGCGCTCTTCGCGACCGCCGCGTTCACGGTCTCGGCGCGGCTCTCGTCGGGGTTCATGTGCCATAAGCGTAAAGTCCGTTTCCTTTGCGCATCATCTTATCCGAAAAACCGGTTCCCGCTTTTCGGGATGATGCGCTCCGTTAAAAGTTGAGGCCGCCTTCGCGCGCGGCGTCGGCCAGCGCCTTGATGCGCCCGTGATAGAGATAGCCGCCGCGGTCGAACACGACGTCCTTGATGCCCTTTTCCTTGGCGCGCTCGGCAATCAGCTTGCCGACCGACTTCGCCGCATCGATATTGGCGCCGGTCTTGGCGCCTTCGCGCAGCGTCTTTTCGAGCGACGATGCCGTCACCAAAGTCTCGCCCTTTGCGTCGTCGATCAGTTGGGCGTAAATGTGCTTGGACGAGCGGAAGACCGACAGACGCGCGCGTCCGCGCACGCCTGCGGCGTACTTGACCTTGCGGCGCACCGACGCTGTCCGTCGCGCAGTCCGATCGCTTAATCTCGACATCGCGCGTCCCTCTACTTCTTCTTGCCTTCCTTGCGGAAGATGTATTCGCCGGCGTATTTCACGCCCTTGCCCTTGTACGGCTCCGGCGGGCGGTAGCCGCGGATTTCAGCGGCGACATGCCCGACTCTCTGCTTGTCGATGCCGGTCACCACGATTTCGGTCGGTTTCGGCGTCGCGATCGTGATGCCTTCCGGAATCGCGAAGTTCACGTCGTGAGAAAATCCGAGCTGCAGATTCAGGGACTTGCCCTGCACCGCGGCGCGGTAGCCGACGCCGTTGATCTCGAGGCGCTCCTCGAAGCCCTTGGTCACGCCCGCCACCAGATTGGCCACCAGCGTGCGCGAAGTTCCCCACATCGAGCGCGCGCGCTTGCTTTCGCCGCGCGGCTGAAGCGTGAGTACGGCCTTGTCCAATTTGGCCGAGACATCGTCGTGCAGCACGACCTGCATGGCGCCCTTCGGGCCTTTGATCTTGACGGTCTGGCCTTCCACGTTGGCGGTAACGCCGGAGGGGATCGAGACCGCTTTGTTGCCGATGCGTGACATCAGAACACCGTACAGATGATTTCGCCGCCGACATTGGCGTCGCGGGCGGCGTGATCGGCCATCACGCCCTTGGGCGTGGACAGGATCGAAATGCCGAGGCCATTATTGATGCGCGGCAGCGCCCTGACCGAGGCATAAACGCGCCGGCCCGGCTTGGAGACGCGCGAAATCTCGCGGATCACCGGCTCGCCATCGAAATATTTCAGCTCGATCTCGAGCTCGCTGCGGCCGTCGGCGTGCGCGACGCTGGCGTAGCCGCGGATATAGCCTTCGCTCTTGAGCACTTCGCAGACGCGCTCGCGTTGCTTGGAGCCCGGCATGGATACCTTCGATTTGGCTCGCATCTGCGCGTTGCGGATGCGGGCAATCATGTCGCCGATCGGATCGTTGACAGCCATTGCGATCCTCCTACCAGCTCGACTTCACGAGGCCGGGAATCAGCCCCTTGGAGCCGAGGTCGCGCAACGCGATGCGGCTGAGACGATGCTTGCGGTAATAAGCGCGCGGGCGCCCGGAGAGCTCGCAGCGATTGCGGATACGCGTTGCCGAGGAATTGCGCGGCAATTCGGCAAGCTTGAGGGTGGCGGCGAAACGCTCCTCCATAGGTAGCCTCTTGTCGTGGGCAATCGCTTTGAGCGCCTTGCGGCGATTGGAGAATTTCTTCGCCATCTTGCGCCGCCGGTTGTTCTTCTCGATCGAACTCTTCTTCGCCATACTTATCGCTCCTTACGGTTCCGCGTATGAGGGGACGAAATCGCCTCTCACTGCCGGAACGGGAAGTTGAATGCGGTGAGCAGAGCGCGCGCTTCGTCGTCGGAACGCGCGCTGGTGCATACGGTAATGTCGAGGCCCCAGGAGTCGGTCACCTTGTCGAAATCGATCTCCGGGAACACGATGTGTTCCTTGATGCCGAGGCTGTAGTTGCCGCGGCCGTCGAAGCTCTTCGGATTGAGCCCGCGGAAGTCGCGGATGCGCGGCAGGGCGATGTTCACCAGCCGGTCGATGAAGTCGTACATGCGCGTCTTGCGCAGCGTGACCTTGCAGCCGATGGCCTGGCCGTCGCGCAGCTTGTAGGTAGCGATCGACTTTCGCGACTTGGTGATCACGGCCTTCTGGCCAGCGATCATCGACAGGTCGGCAGCGGCATTGTCCACTTTCTTGCGATCGGCGACGCCCTCGCCAATGCCCATATTGAGCACCACTTTGGTGATCATCGGCACTTGCAGGCGATTGGTGTAGCCGAACTGCTTGCTCAGCTCGCCGCGAACCACCTGCTCGAAATGAGTTTTGAGCCGCGCCACGTAGTCCGAGCGCTCGCGCGGTTTCTTGACCTTCGGTGCGTCGCCTTTGGGCGCACCACCGTCCTTGGCGCCTTTCGGGGCGCCCTGGGGCGGCTTCTGAGCCGGCTTCTTGGTTTGGTTGTCGGCCTGCGTGTCAGCCATCGATCTCGACTCCGGAGCGCTTGGCGATGCGGATTTTCTTGCGATGTTCGCCTTCGCCGACGAATTTGAAACCGACGCGGGTCGGCTTGCCGTCCTTGGGGTCAGCCACCGCCAGGTTGGACAGGTGGATCGTGCTCTCCTTGGAGATGATCCCGCCTTCCTGCTGTGCGGTCTGGCGCTGGTGGCGCTTGACCATGTTGATGCCGCGCACCAGCGCGCGATTAGCGTCCGGACGCACCTCGATGACCTCGCCGGTGCGGCCTTTGTCGCGGCCGGTGAGCACGATCACCTTGTCGCCCTTGCGGATCTTGGCGGCCATCACAGCACCTCCGGCGCGAGCGAGATGATCTTCATGTGATTCTTGGCGCGCAGTTCGCGCGGCACCGGCCCGAAGATGCGGGTGCCCACCGGTTCCATCTGCGGCGTGATAAGTACCGCCGCATTACGGTCGAAGCGGATGACCGAGCCGTCCGGCCGCTTGATGTCCTTGGAGATGCGCACGACGACGGCCTTCATCACCTCGCCCTTCTTCACGCGGCCGCGCGGAATGGCTTCCTTCACCGAGACGACGATGACGTCGCCGATGGTGGCGTATTTGCGCTTGGACCCGCCCAGCACCTTGATGCACATGACGCGGCGCGCGCCGGAATTGTCGGCGACGTCGAGATTGGTTTGCATCTGGATCATGACGCGGCTCTCATTCTCTGTGGGCGCAGATTCTTCACGAACATGCGCTTATTGAACTTTCTGTTTCTTCTCGCCCCGGATCACTTCCCAGCACTTGAGCTTGGAGATCGGGCGGCGCTCCTCGATCCATACCGTGTCGCCGACGGCAAACTCGTTCTTCTCGTCGTGCGCGTGATATTTCTTCGAGCGACGCACGACCTTCTTCATCGTCGCGTGGGAAAACCGCCGGTCAACCCGCACGACCACGGTCTTGGCCTGCTTGTCGCTGACGACGACGCCCTGGAGCGTACGCTTCGGCATCTGTAACCCCTTACTTCGACTTCGTTGCCGCAGTCTTCTTCGCGCCGGCCTTGCGGCTCTTCGCGGACTGAGGCTTCTTCGTTTTCGGCTTCTCGGCCTTCGGCTTGGCAACCTTGGGCTTGGCTTCTGCTTTCGGCGCCGCGCTGATTTTGACGACCGGCTCCGGCGCGCCGGCGCGCTTTTGCGCCGCGATGGTCTTCAAGCGCGCGACGTCGCGGCGAATGACGCGCACGCGCGAAGTATTCTCGAGCTGACCGGTGGCGCGCTGGAAGCGCAGATTGAACTGCTCCTTCTTGAGCTTGAGCACCTCGTCGTCGATCTGGTCGAGCGTCATCGCTCTTACGTCTTGCGCTTTCATGGCTCTACTCGGCGATGCGTTCGATGAAACGGGTCTTGACCGGCAGCTTGGCGGCGGCGAGCGCCAGCGCTTCCTTGGCGACGCCGATCGGAATGCCGTCGACTTCGAACAAAATACGGCCGGGCTTGACGCGGCATACCCAAAACTCGGGCGTGCCCTTGCCTTTGCCCATGCGGATTTCGATCGGTTTCTTCGACACCGGCACGTCCGGATAAACGCGGATCCACACCCGGCCCGACCTTTTCATAAACCGGGTGAGCGCGCGGCGCGCAGCCTCGATCTGACGCGCGGTGACGCGCTCGGGCTCCAGCGCCTTGAGGCCATACTGGCCGAAGGCGAAGGTCGCGCCCGAGGTGGCGACACCGTGGATGCGGCCCTTGAACGCCTTGCGGAACTTGGTGCGAGTCGGTTGCAGCATGACTTAACTCTTGTTGTCCCCTTAGGCCGCGGTGTCGCGGCGCGGGCGGCCCTGATCGCCTTCGGCGAGCTTCTTGTCCTGCGCCATCGGATCGTGCTCGAGGATTTCGCCCTTGAAGATCCAGACCTTGACGCCGCAGGTGCCGTAAGTGGTGAACGCGGTGGCGACGCCGTAATCGACGTCGGCGCGCAATGTGTGCAGCGGCACGCGGCCTTCGCGGTACCACTCCATGCGCGCGATTTCGGCGCCGCCGAGACGGCCCGAGCAGTTGATGCGGATGCCCTCGGCGCCGAGACGCATGGCGGATTGCACCGCGCGCTTCATGGCGCGGCGGAACGCCACGCGGCGCTCGAGCTGCTGCGAGATCGATTCGGCGACCAGTTGCGCGTCGAGCTCGGGCTTGCGGATTTCGACGATGTTGATGACCACATCGCTGTCGGTGAGCTTGGCCACCGACCTGCGCAGTTTCTCGATGTCGGCGCCCTTCTTGCCGATCACCACGCCGGGACGCGCCGAGTGGATGGTGACGCGGCACTTCTTGTGCGGGCGCTCGATGATGATCTTCGACACTGCCGCCTGCTTGAGCTGCTTCATCAGCTCCTCGCGGATCTTGATGTCCTCGTGCAGCAGCGTGCCGTATTCGGCCTTGCCGGAGTACCAGCGCGAGTCCCAGGTACGGTTGATCCCGAGACGCAGCCCGATTGGATTGACTTTTTGACCCATGAACGAACCCTCAGGCTTTCGCTGCGGTTTGTGCGGCGACCTGACGCACGATGATGGTCAGGTGGGAGAACGGTTTCAAAATGCGTCCCATGCGGCCGCGGCCGCGCGGGCTGAAGCGCTTGATCACCAGCGCCTTTCCAACGTGAGCCTCGGCGACCACAAGATCGTCGACGTCGAGGTCGTGATTGTTTTCGGCATTGGCGATCGCCGATTCCAGACACTTGCGCACGTCGACGGCGATGCGCTTGCGCGAAAACTCCAGGTCCGCGAGCGCGCTCGCGACTTTCTTGCCGCGAATCATCTGCGCAACAAGATTGAGCTTCTGCGGGCTGACCCGGATCATCCGGGTCACCGCCTTGGCCTCATTATCGGGGAGGCTTCGCTCGCGTGCGCTCTTGCCCATGACGTCTCTCTCGATTCCTTAGCTTGCCGCCGGTGCGGCGGGAGTCGCGGCCGCAGCGCCCGGCGCCGCCGGCGCGGAGACCGCGCGCTTGGCTTTGCGATCCGAACTGTGACCGTAAAACATCCGACCCGGCGCGAATTCGCCGAACTTGTGACCGACCACTTCCTCGGTCACCATCACCGGGATGTGCTTCTGCCCGTTATAGACGCCGAAATTCAGGCCGACGAATTGCGGCAGAATGGTCGAGCGGCGGCTCCAGATCTTGATCATCTCGTGACGGCCGGA
>Ga0134126_10013066_pt1 | contig 10487 bp, 9 predicted proteins | sample KB31752_FD_96881 | JGI IMG/M metagenome (GOLD analysis project Ga0134126, IMG submission 96881) | Terrestrial soil microbial communities with excess Nitrogen fertilizer from Kellogg Biological Station, Michigan, USA - KB3-175-2 | ecosystem: Environmental > Terrestrial > Soil > Unclassified ...
AAGCGCAGTGCCGGCCGGCAAGACAACTCGCGCAATCTTGATCGGTGCGAACGCACAGATCCCCACCGCTGCCGCCGCAAGCAGAAGCAGAAGCACACGGGCGGCGTCCAGCCCGCCGGGGACGTGCTGGGGGATGCGGGTGAAGAAGTACAGCGTCAAGCGAGCGAAGACCGATGGCGAGGGCAGCTCTGGCTCGAGAAAGTGGCTGAAGAGAATGACGCTGACGAAGCTCAGCGTGAGGGTCGCCGCGGCCAAGGTCTCGGGCAATGGCCGCAGTCGCTGACCCGCAAGCAAGACGACAAGAGCAATCACAAGCGGCGGGAAGGCGTACATGCTGTAGCGCTCGATGATTGAGGGGTTGAACGCGGAGGAGTACATCCCGGCCTGCACGAGGAACCCGGCAACGGCAGCAGTTGCAGTGGCGACGAACGCCCTCTCCTCGCGTCGCGCAAAGCCGCGAGTCAGCCCAGTCAGCAGAAGCAGAACCAGAGCAAAGAACGGTGCGACGCCTAGAGCGAGGGCGGCCTCGCCTGCGTAACGAGCAGTCCAGACGAGGACGGCAGACAAGTCATAGTGTGTAGTCGCGACTGCGCGGTAAAAACCGATCGCGTGCCCTGGTGAGAACCCGCTGCGTGCCAGGTAGAAGAGCAGCGCCAATGCGAGTGCGCCGCCGAGCGGAGCAAGTCGCCAGAGGCGTCGTACGGGCTCACTGCGAGGCAATCCCGCGCGCAGATCGAGCACCGCGTCCAGCAGGAGAGCGGCGGGAAGGATTGCAACCAGCACAAGCCCCTGGGTGCGAACCGCGTAAGCGAGGATCAGCCCGACGAGCACAAACCCTTGCCGCGGAAGCGTCGGCTCTTCGACCGCGAGGCCGATCGCAAATAGCGCCAGCACGAAGACCGGCAGAGCGGCGTTCTCGCTCATCAGCATTCCCGAGAGGACGAATCCGGTCATCAGCAAGACGAGCCCGGCCGCCACGAGAGCCCAGGCCGGCGAAACCGTCCGGCGGGCCCATAAGTACACAGGGACCGCCGTCAGCGAGACGATCACCGCATTGATCGCCTTCGCGAGCCCAAAGACTGTCGACATGCGATGCGCGAGCCATGCGGGGGCAATCAGAAGCGGGTAGAAGAGGCTCCCTCCGCCCGTCGGCCCACCCCCGAACCCATTGCTCCCGAAACCGCTGCCGAACCCGAGGTTGCCGGTTGTTGCGAAGTGTCGAGCGATGTCTGCGTAGATGTACTCATCGCAGAGAAGCTGAGGCCCCTGGAACGAGCGGTTCGTCAAAACTCGAACGACCGCCGAACACGCCACGAGGCCGGTCAGCGCCAGGCCCGGCCAGTACCTACGTGGCAGGCCCATGCCTAGAGGCCGAGCTCGCGCATACTCGCAGCCACGTCGTCGAGCTCGCGGCTGCGCCCGTCGAGCCCGGTCTCGACGGCCGCTCGGGCGACATCGCCGTACACGGCACTCTGCACCTCTTCGCGACCAGCCGCCTCCTCCAAGGCGGCCACGTACCGGTCGACCACGTGGTCGAGAGCATGTTCACGAACGGCGAGCTCCCGCGCCGCGTTGCCCATCCGCTCGCGGAGGGCCGAATCCGAGACGAGCAGGTCGAGGAAGGCGCTCAGCGTCCCGACCTCACGGTCGTCGACCGGGACCTTTGCCGCAACAGCGTCCGGGAGCTCAGAGAACCAGCCCACGTCGCTCACGACAAGCGGTCGGCCCACCGCCAGCGTCCGCACGACGCTGCCCGACGTCTCGCCCATCGTGGGGAAACGGAGGCTGACGAGCACATCGCACGCCGCCAGCAAGGGCCAGATGTCGTTCTCCTCGACGTAGCCGAGGTGAAGCACGCTCTCGTCCAGGCGGAGTCCGCTTTCCGTGACGTGCAAGTCGAGCTCGTGACGACTCAAGATGCCGCCGGCGAGAACCAGCAGCGCTTCGGGATGCCGACTCCGAACGTCCGCAAAGGCGCGCAGAAGCTGCGGGAGCCGTTTCGCCGGGTTCAGGTTTCCGAAGCAGCCGATCACGACGTCCGCCTCCCTGGGAAGGCTGAGCGGCTCGATTTCCGGCGCAGGCCAGGTCGGCATCGGAACGCGCCAGACCGGGCGGTTGAAGCCGCGGGCTCGGAGCTCGTCCTCGACGTAGCGCGAATGAACGATCACGCCGTCGGCGTAATCGAGGACGCTGTGCACGAGCGGAAACTCGTGGGGCCGCGTTTCCCACACGGGCGGCAGCAGGCCGTCGACGACACCGTGCGCGATCAGCCGGCCGACAACGCCCGAGTCACGCTGCATCGCGTCGAGGTAGCCGTCCGTGTCGCCACGAGCGATGGTGAGACCGGCGATCAAGTGGTGGAGCACGAAGTCGTGCAGGACGACGACGCCGCGGTTGCGTCGCAGGGCGCGGATGATCCAGCCGTGGGCTTCTGCGTTGTTGCCGACGTGGTACAGCGCCACGTCCGTTCCCCGCGGCACTCGCCGCGCCCCGCGGCGGACGACCTGGACGTCGACCCGCTCTCCTAGCGCCGGCGCGAGCAAGCCGCTGTAGTCGGCGATACCCGTCCGCTCGGGCGGCATCGGCGAGAAGTAGGCGACCTTCACGCGCCGAGCAACCGGTCGATGACCGCGTCCCAGGTGACACGCTCCGCAAGCTCCTTGCCCGAGCGCGCCCAGGCCCTCGCCTCGTCCGAGTGCGCGCCGAGCCACGAGAGAGCTTCGGCGATCGCCGCCGGCTCGGGCTCGCAAACCAAGCCGGTCTTCCCGTCGCTCACGATCTCGAGCGGCCCGCCCGCGTCACGGGTGGTCACGACGGTCTTCTCGGAGAGGAACGCCTCGTACGGAACGAAGCCGAAGTCCTCGTCGACGGGCGCGTAGTAGACGGCCAGGCACGTCGCATACAGCCGCGCGAGCTCCTGGTCGTCGACGCGGCCGACGAACCGAACGCGACCGTCGAGCCCGAGCTCGCGCGCGAGGCCCTCGAGACGGCCGCGGTCGGCTCCGTCGCCCGCAACGACGACCTCGAACGACGTGTCCGCGGCGGCAGCTCGAAGCAGCAGGTCGACCCTCTTGGCCCGATCGAGGCGACCGACCGAGAGCACGAAGCGCCCGTTCTCCTCGAAGCGATAGTCCAGCTCCGGCGGCGGCGGCGCCAGCACCTCCGCCTCGAGCCCGTTGAAGGTCCGGAGTCGATTGGCGACGTTCTGCGAGATTGCGAAGAGCGCGCGCGCCTCGCCGAGCGCCGCATCGTCCAGGCGGTGGACCGCACGACGCGTGGCGCGATCAACGGGATCCGGCCCGAACTGTCCGAGCTCGGTCCCGTCCAGTTCATAAGCCTGGCGGAACTGGTGCACAAGCCAGACGACCTTGTTCGGATGCCGCACAGCGTACGAAGGGAACTTGGTCGCGATCACGCGCTCGATGGGTCGGCCGTCGGCCTCCCGGAGGTCGGCGAGCCGCCAGAGCAGCGCGCTGGTCAGGACACGCGTCCCGGGGTACCACTTGAGCGGCATCGTGACCAGGTCGACGTCGTGGTCACGACGGCGCAACTCGGCGGTGAGGTTCTCGGCGAGCAGCTCCGCTCCACCCCGTGCAAAGGGAACTTGCGGCGAGCAGACGACGATCCTCACGTCGTCGCGAGAACGGCGTAGTCTTGCGGCCCGAACACGACGTCATTCAGGCGGTTGACGTTCGCGTCGAGCGCGTCCTTCGCGGGTGCGAGGTCGCGGCCCTCGGGCAGCGGGACGAGCTTCAGCCGCTCGTCCTCCGCGGGCTCGCTCAGGAAGCGCAGCTCGACGTTGCGGAAACCTGCCTGCCGAGCGAGGAACGAGAGTGTTGCCGGGTGCAGCGGCCGATCGTGGGACAGGTCGGCGCTGAAGTTCGCCAGTGCAATGAGGCTCAGCGGGTTTGGAGTCTCCGCCGCGAACACACCCTCAGGCCGCAGTTTGGCGGCCGCCAGCTCGAGGAGCCGGAACAGCGCCCGCGGCGAGAGGTGCTCGAGCACGTGGGCGCAGAAGATCCCTCCGAGGGAGTCGTCCTCGAGCGAGCCGAGGTAAGCGATGGCGTCGGCCTGCTTGACTTCGAGTCCTTCCTCTCGGCAGTGCGTCACCATCTCCGGGTCGGCGTCGATTCCGCGGGCCTCGACTCCGGTCTCCCGGAGCAAGGTCAGGAACTCGCCGCGGCCGCATCCGATGTCGAGGACCGGCGCCGCTGTACGGAAGTCGCCGAGGTAGACGGACTGGCGCTCGCGGACCAACTCGGTCGAGCCGCGCATGCTCGACTCGAACGCAAAGTAGTCGGCCCCGTCCGACTCCACCGGGCTTGCCTGCGCCTGGTCGCCTTGAGCGGCAGGGGCTGCGGCCGGCGCCTGGCGAGTGCGGCGCTCGACCCGAACGAGTCGCTCGTCCATCCCGACCAGGTTCCGCTCGACGGGATCGATTCTGCGGCTCGCGCCGCCGACCTCCGTGGCGACGGCATCGACGCGCTCGCTTAGCTCGTCGAGCGCCTTTAGAACACTGGCGTTGAAGTCTCTCTGCTGGGCGAACGCGGGCTCGACGTACCAGCGCATCAGCCGTCGCAGCACGCCCTTCAATGGCACGAGCAGGAGTCCGCGGATGCGGCCCCAGGCACCCGGCTTGTAGAGGTACGGCCGGTCGGCCGTTACCGCCCAGAATCGGTCTGCCTGGTCCCGGGCCACGGACAGGGAGCCGTCGGCTCGCGAAGGGGCAAGCGCCATGGGCGACGTCTCGGCGGAGGGCCGTGCGCCTACCTCGCCTCGCAGCCGCTCGAAGACGGCCGCTATCTCGGCGTCGTCAGGCAGTGATGGCCGGTTTGCCATGGCGGACCATTCTAGGAACGGCAGGCACCGGGACCCGTCAGGGAACCGACGCGAAGTACACGGTCGCCCCGAGCTGCCGGGTGTCCGACTGCCCGAACTGCGATGGCGAAAACGTCGGTGCAATGTGCACCGAGACCGTGTAGGGACCCGCCGGCGCCGGCAGGAGCAGCTTCCGCGTCTTGCCGGAGTGGATCGTGAACGTGCGTGTCGCGATCGGCTTCCCTGGCGACGACCCGCGGCGCCGGGCGATGGTGACCTTGACGTGGCCGGGAACGTCCGGCCCCCGCCATGCGGCCCGGGAAAGGACGACCGCGACCTTCCCTCGACTCGGGCCCGAGAAGCTGGTGTACGTCGCATCCGAGCTCATCCAGCCGTCTCCAGCGATGCCCGAGCTCGAGCTCGCGATCCGAGGCGGCGGCACGGCCGCGTAGAAAGCGAGCGGCCCATTGACGTCACTCGTGGTGCTGGCGAGCTGTGTCGCCGGATCCGAGACGAATTCGCGAGTGGCGTTGAGCTCGCGCTGCACGGCGGGGTCAGTTGTGGTCAGCCTGCCGTTCACGGGGTTGACGCTCACGGCGGACTCTGGAAGTCCGACGGGCTCGGCCGTCCCGAAGGTGTAGACCCGGTCCAGTCGCCTGTTCCAGAACTCCGCCTCCCAGAGGGAGACGGCCTCGGTGAAGGTGTCCGACGCATTGCCATAGAGCACAGCGACGTCGCGGCCGTTCGCGCGGTTGTCGATCCACGTCGGGTCCGCGAGCACACCGGTGTTGCCGGCAAGGTTTCGGGCGTAGTCGCGGATCGCGCCGTGCACGCTGTACGAGGTCATGACGAGGAAGACGCCGACCACGGCGACGAGGACCGGAGCGGCGTACCGGCGCGGAGTGAAAGCGAACAGCAGGCCGCCGACGACACCACCTGCTATGAGGAGCTTCTTGACGAAGGGAGCGCCACCCGAGAGCTTCTCCGAGAGCCGAAGCAACGGGATCAAGCCGAACGTGTCGGAGTAGATCGAGGGGTTGAGCAGGCTGACGAGCGGGATCGTCACGAGCAACGCGGCCGGAAGCGCCAGTGCCACGGCCGTGATGAACAGCGGCCGCGGGGCTCCGCGGGCCAGCCAGAGGCAGAGCGCGAGCAGGAACAGCGGGGCCAGAGCGAACATGTTCCGCTCCTCGATCCGCAGCGAGTACTTGGAGGCGAAGGCGCCGACCTCGGGAACGAGCAGGATCGTCGCCGCGGCGGTCACGGCCAGGAACGAGCGCTCGGCGGCGGAGAACGTCTTCGCCCGCGTCAGGGCGAGGCCGATGAGGACGAGGAACGCGCAGGCCGGGATGTAGCCGAACGCAAGCGGCAGCTCCGCGAAGTGGTAGAGCATCCAGCGGGCGGCGGCGTGGATCGGATAGTTGCCGGTCACCACGCCCTGGTAGTTGCCGAGGCCGCTCCTCAGCCCGAGCCCTTGATGATGCTTGTAAGCCGCATAGGCGCCAGTCGCTACGACGGCGGTCACGGCAGTGGGCCAGAACGGGAGCAGCGCGTTCCGAGCGACACGCCGGCGCGAGCCCTCTTCGCGGCCAAGCAGGTCGAAGAGGAGCTTCACCAACAGCGCGGTCGGGAGGACAGCGAGCAGGACGATCCCCTGGAACCGGACTGCAACCGTCGCGAGCATGGCCGCGAGCATCAATCCCTGCCGGAAGAGCGTCGGCCGCTCCAGCGCCAGGGCAATCGCGAAGCAGCTCGTCACGAACGCCGGGAAGAAGGCGTTCTCGGTCATCAGCTCGCCGGTGTAGAAGAACGCTGGCAGGAGCAGGGTCAGTGCAACCGCCGCGAACACGTAGCGCCGCGGTGCGATGCGGATCCCCCACAGGTAGACCGGAATCGCGACGAGCGTCATCAGGACCGAGTTGATCGCCTTGGCGAGGCCATAGGTGGTTCGCATCGAGTCCGCCCACCACGCAGGCGAAATCAACGCCGGGTAGAGGTAGCTCACGATCGAGCTCGGTGCTCCGCGAATCCAGTAGTTCCCGTGAGCCGCGAAGCTCTTCGCCTGCTCGGAGTACAGAAACTCGTCGACGAGGATCCACGGCGTCTTCACCGCCCCTGCCAGCCAGACGCGGGCGAGCACGGACACGAGCATCATCACCGCCAGGGCGACCGGAGCCGCGGCGTTCGATCTTGCGAAGGCGGTGGCTCGAGCCGTTAGCGACGCTGAGGCCGGAGCGCTCTCAGTCGCCAAGCTCGACTCCGGAGGCGACCATCACCCTCGGGATCGTGTCTGTTCGAGCTCGTGCTCGAGCAGTGCGAGGCGCTGAGCCAGGGCCGTGTTCTGCTCCGACAGACGAGAGATCACGGTCGAGTAATGCAAGAGCACGACCAGGATGAAGAATGACGCGAGCACGAAGAGCGCCGACGGCGGATAGGCGATGCCTACTGTGTTCGCCGCCCAGCCGAGCAGGCTCCGCCAGACGGCGAGGACGAACACGACGAGGCCGGTCAGCAACCACAGCAGCGCGTAGCGCTCCTGCAGGCGGCGACTGCGCATCAACTCGAACACGACCGCCAGCAGGATCAGGGCCGCGATCGCCGCGAAGATCGAGACGCGAAACGGCGTCATCACTCCTCCTTCAATTCGTACGCGCTGCGCCGGAAGATGCCGACGAACACCGCGACCAGAACCTTGATCGAGTAGTAGATCGAGAGCGGCAACGTGAGCGACGACTGGCCCATGAGCCGTTGTCGCATCACGACGGGAACCTCCTTCAGCCTCAACCCACAGCGGGAAGCGATCACCGTGGCTTCCACGGACTCCACGAAGCCGTGCGGGTAGTCGCGCGAGAAGTAGGCGATGGCGCGGCGCCCGTAGGCCCGGAACGAGGAGCTCGTGTCCGTGAGCGGCTGGCCGACGACGCCGGAGATGATCGCCGCGAAGACGCGGATCCCGATCCGCCGCACAAATGGCGCCTTGTAGTTGCGCTCTCCGAGGAACCGGGACCCGACCACGACGTCGGCCTCCCCCGCGACGAGCGGGGCCAGAAGCTGCGGAAGCTGGGTCGGGTCGTGCTGGCCGTCTGCGTCGATCTGCACCGCAATGCTGAAGTCGTGGTCGCGTGCGTACTGGAGTCCGGTCTGCACGGCGCCGCCGATGCCGAGATTGAACGGCAGCCGAACGACGCGTGCGCCGGCGCTCTCGGCGCGCGCCGCCGTGCTGTCGGTTGAGCCGTCGTCGATCACGACCACGTCGAACTCGGGGTCGGCCGCTCGAATCTCGTCGATGACCGCCGCGATCGACCGCTCTTCGTTCAGCGCCGGCACGATCGCGATCTTGCGCAGACCCAGAGCGCCGCGCGCCTCACTCTCAGCCGTAGGAGAAACCAGTTGCTCCGCCATCCACGCGGAGAGTACCGAGCGAACTGGGCAAAAAGACCGGGCGATAACCTTTCGCTCACAATGAGAACGGTGATCCTGGCGGGAGGGCTCGGCACGCGACTGCGCCCGTATACGACGATCCTGCCCAAGCCGCTCGTGCCCGTGGGGGGCCGGCCGATCCTGGAGCACATCCTCCGTCGGCTGTACGCCTGCGGGGTGCGCGAGGTGGATCTCTGCGTCGGCCACCTCGGTGAGTTGATCCAGGTGTACTTCACCCAGGCCAACGCGTTGCCTGCCGACCTCGAACTGCGCTGGCACTGGGAGGACGAGCCGCTCGGCACCGCCGGCGCGATGCGCATCGTGCCGGGCCTGAGCGGGACGTTCATCGCGATGAACGGCGACATCCTGACAACGCTCGACTTCCGCGAGCTAGTCGATTTCCATCAGCAGGCCGGCGCGGCGCTCACGGTTGCAACGCACGCCAAGCGCGTCGACGTCGAGCTCGGCGTGATCGACACCGATGGCGACCGGATCACCGGCTTCCGCGAGAAGCCGCAGCTCCACTACGAGGCGAGCATGGGCATCTACGTGTACGACGAGCGCGCGCTGGCTCACTTGCCTTCCGAAGGTCCGTGCCAGTTCCCGGATCTGATCCAGCGGTTACTCGCAGCAGACGAGATAGTCGCGGCGTTCAGAAGCGACGCCGAGTGGTTCGACATCGGCACTGTCCCTGAGCACCAGCGCGCGGTCGAAGCGTTCGAGCAGGATCCCGAGGTCTTCGCGACATGACCGAGACCGAGCTCGACCGGATCCGCGCCGCGTACGAGGCGCGAGATGCTGCGGCGACGACGCCGTATCGCTGGGACAACCCCGGCTACGTGTCGTACATGCAGCTCGTCGAGCGCGAGCTCCTGAAGGCCTTCAGGGACGCCGACGTACAGCTCGACGGCGCGCGGGTGCTCGACGTCGGCGCGGGGAGCGGGTACTTCCTCCACAGACTGACTGACTACGGAGCCGCCGAAGGGCACGGCATCGACCTGATGCAAGACCGGGTGGCCGCAGGACAACGCCGCTACCCGACGCTGCATCTCCAGGTCGGCAGCGCCACCGAGCTCCCGTACGCGGACGGCGAGTTCGACCTGGTGACCCAGTTCACCTGCCTCTCCTCGATTCTGGACGACGACGTGCGGCTCGTGGTCGCACGGGAGATGCAACGCGTGGCGGCCGGCGGCTGGGTTCTCTCCTTCGACATGCGCGGGCTTCGCCGGCCTGGCTCCCGCCGCAAGGCCGCAGCGGACACGCCGACCGTTCCGATCGATGAAGCCGAGCTGCAAAGACTCTTCGGCGAGCCGGCGCTTCTCCGGAAAACAGCGCTGGCGTTCGAGCTCGCCCAGTTCGCAGGGCGGCACACGTTGCTCGCGACCGCGCTCGGGGCGCTGGCTCCGCTCCGCAGCCACCTGCTCGGCCTCTGGCGGATTCCGCGCTAGCCGTGCGTCAACGGTTCGGCGGGCACGCCTCCTACGACCGCTCCGTCGGGCACGGGCTCCCGGACGACCGCGCCCGCGGCGACGACCGCCTGCTCGCCAATCTCGCAGCCGACGAGCACGGTCGCGTTCGCGCCGATCCAGGCTCCCGCGCCCACTCTTGCCGGCCTCGCGGCGCGCGGATAGACATCGGCAAGCGGCCTGTCGCCGACGTCCGCGTGGGTGAGAATCGTCGCGCCCATCGACACAGTGGCGTCGTTTTCGATCACGAGGCGTTCGGCCAGGTCGAGCATGACAAGTGGCCCAACGTGCACGTTGTCGCCGATGGAGAGATTCCGGTAGTCCGGGTCCGCGTTGTGCACCACGAGTGGGCCGTGGAGGACGCAGCCCTCGCCGACCGAGGCGCCGAAGCGGGCAAGCAGCTCCTCACAGCGGGCGGCCGCAAGCAGGCGTCGGTTGATCGCGGCGATGCCGCCTCTGCGGTACTGCGCGGCAAGCCAAGCGCCGTGGACGGTCGCGCGAACTCCCACGGTGCACACCCTAGCCGCCGCCTGAGGCCGCTCCCGTGACGGCGGAAGGGTCGACACGGCCGCTCAGGCTCTTCTACATCGGCCCCTACAACTCGCCCCACCTTGAGGACCTGGCGGTCGCCATGCGAGACCGGGGCCACGTCGTCCGGGCATCGGGAGAGGTCTGGGGCGGCCTACCGCAGACGTCGCTTCCCGAGCGTGGCGTGCCCGTGAGCGAGATTGCGTTTCCCTACGTCCTCTCGTTTCGGCGGACCCTGCGTGAGTTCGGGCCAGA
>Ga0134126_10013067_pt1 | contig 10487 bp, 11 predicted proteins | sample KB31752_FD_96881 | JGI IMG/M metagenome (GOLD analysis project Ga0134126, IMG submission 96881) | Terrestrial soil microbial communities with excess Nitrogen fertilizer from Kellogg Biological Station, Michigan, USA - KB3-175-2 | ecosystem: Environmental > Terrestrial > Soil > Unclassified ...
ACGGGCGCCCGGCGGAGTGCGCTCGGGTGATGCATGGAATCCCCTCTCTTGGAACGCGCCGCCCCCTTGCGACGCTGTCCGGGCGACCCTAACCGCTGCTCCGGCGGGAGGTCAACCGCTCTCGGCCACGCGCGCCGGCGCCTCCCCCCAGAGCTGCTCGAGGCGATAGAACTCGCGCGCCTGCGGGGTGAAGATGTGCACCACGATGTCGATGTAGTCGATCAGGATCCAGCCTCCGTCGGGACTGCCCTCCACCCGGCGCGGCGACAGGCCGTGCTCGCGCTTGAGACCCTCGAGGATGCCGTCCTGGATCGCCTTGGCCTGACGGCCCGTGTTCCCGGTGCAGACCAGGAAGTAGTCGGTGTAGCCCACCACGCCGCGAAGATCGAGCTCCACGACGTCATGCGCCTTCTTGTCCGCCGCGAGCCGTGCGGCCTCGGCGACCAGCTGCTCGGAGGCGATCATCGCCGGGCCTCCACGCCGTAGAGCCCGGCGCGCTCGATGTACTCGCGCACCGCCGGCGCGAGCAGCCCCGCGGTGGACTCGCCCGCGGCGAGCCGCTCGCGGGCCAGCGTCGAGGACGCTTGCACCGGGGCCATCTCGAGAAACACGACGTCCCGATCGGCACCGCCGAGCGCTCCGATCGCGTCGAGGATCGACGCTCCGTCGCTCGGCGGCCCACCGGCGCGCCGTGCGATCGCGAGCCGGGCCAGCGACAGCACCTGCTCGGGGCTGCGCCAGCTCGGCAGCGTGAGCGCCGTGTCCGCTCCCACGACGAACGTCAGCTCGGCCTGCGGGTCGCTGGCATGGATCTCGCTCAAGGTATCGACCGTGTAGGACGTGCCCCCGCGGCGAACCTCGAGGTCACAGGCGCCGATGCGCTCCTCGCCGGCGCTCGCGAGACGGGCCATCTCGAGCCGGTGCTCGGGGCCCGGGTCCGGAGCGGCCGGCTTGTGCGGTGGCGTGTGCAGGGGCATCAGCCAGACCTCCCCCAGGCCGAGCTCGTCGCGCGCATGCCTCGCCAGCGCGAGATGCCCGGTGTGGGGCGGGTTGAAGGTGCCCCCGAGGATGCCGATCGCAGGCACGCGAGGCTCAAGCGCGGACGTGCCCGTCGCCTTCGACGAGGTACTTGAAGGTGCACAGCTCGCGCAGGCCGATCGGGCCCCGGGCGTGCAGCTTCTGCGTCGAGTTGCCGATCTCAGCGCCCATCCCGAACTCGCCGCCGTCGGTGGAGCGCGTCGACGCGTTCACGTACACGCACGCCGCGTCGACGCCGAGCTGGAACGCGCGCGCGGCTGCCGCGTCGAGCGTCACGATCGCCTCCGAGTGCCCGCTGCCGTAGCGCCCGACGTGCTCGATCGCCTCCTCGACCGAGGCGACGATGCCGACTGCCAGCGTCGGCCCCAGGTACTCCGTCGACCAGTCCTCCTCGGTGGCGGCCTCGGTCCTCTCCCGCGCCACCGGCGCGGCGAGCGCGTGGGCGCGGTCGTCGGCCCGCAGCGTCACGCCGGCTTCGGCGAGGGCGTCCGCCACCACCGGCACGAAGCGGTCGGCGATCGCCTCGTGGACCAGCAGCGTCTCCGCGGCGTTGCAGACCCCCGGCCGCTGCAGCTTGGCGTTCAGCACGATCGCCAGCGCCTGCCCGAGGTCGGCGGCCGCGTCGACGTAGACGTGGCAGTTGCCCGAGGCCGCGTAGATCACCGGCACGGTCGCGACGGCCTGCAGCGCCTCCTTCAGGCTCTCGCCGCCGCGCGGGATGATCAGGTCCACGTACTCGCGCTGCGTGGCCAGCTCGGCGAGCTCCTCGCGCCCGCCGCCGGCCACGAGGCTGACCGCGCCCTCGGGAAGTCCGGCTGCGACGGCCGCCTCGGCGGCGATCCGAGCGAGCGCCTGGTTGGAGTTGGCAGCGGTCGAGGAGCCGCGCAGGACGATCGCGTTGCCCGACTTCAGGCACAGAGCGGCGGCGTCGATCGTGACGTTCGGACGCGCCTCGTAGACGACCGCCACAACACCCAGCGGCACGCGAACCTTGCGCACGTCGAGCCCGTTCGGCAGGCGCCCGCCGTCGATCACCTCGCCGACCGGGTCCGCGAGCGTCGCGATCTGGCGCACGGCCGCGGCGATCGCGCGCACGCGGCCCTCGTCGAGCCTCAGCCGGTCGAGCAGCGCGTCGCCGATGTCGGCCTCGCGGCCCGCCTGCATGTCGCGCTCGTTGGCCTCGAGGATCTCCTCCAGGCGGTCCTCGAGAGCTTTGGCGATCGCCTCCAGCGCGCCGTCCTTGACGCCCGTCGGGGTGCGCGCGAGGACGCGCGAGGCGAGCCGCGCCTCCCGGCAGATCTGCTCGACTGACTTGACCGCTACGGCCATCACCTAAGAGTAGCCCCGCCTCACTCCAGCACGAGGTAGTCGCGGTGAACGGCCTCCTCGGTGGCGCGCGGAAGCAGCTCCCGCACCGCGCCCGACTTCATGCCGAGCACGCGGCGCAGCTCCGGCGCGGAGTAGTTGCAGATGCCCTTGGCGACCGCATGGGCGGCGCCGTCGCCACGTTCCATGATCTCCACCGCGTCACCGGCGTCGAACTCGCCCCGCACCTCGGTCACCCCCACCGGCAACAGGCTCGCGCTGCCTTCGCGCATCGCGCGGGCGGCCCCCGCGTCGACGATCAGCGTCCCGCGGGAGGGCTTGGCGTACTTCAGCCACAGCTTGAAGCTCGAGTAGCGGGCCTCGCCCGCCGCGAAGCGGGTCCCCTCCTGCTCGCCCGCGAGCACCGCCGTCAGCGTCCCGGGGCGCAGCCCGTTGCAGATCGTCGTCGGGATTCCGGCCGCGGTGGCCATCTCGGCGGCGACGACCTTCGAGCGCATCCCCCCCGAGCCGAGCGGCGAGGTCGTGTGGCCGATCTCGAGCTCGCGCAGCGCCGCGAAGCTGTCGACCTCCGCGACGATCCGGGCGTCCGGGTCGATCCGCGGGTCAGCGGTGTGCAAGCCGTCGATGTCCGTCATCAGCACCAGCTCGTCGGCCCCGACCAGCACAGCGACCTGCGCCGCGAGGAAGTCGTTGTCGCCGAAGGAGATCTCGTCGGTCGCGGTCGTGTCGTTCTCGTTGATGACCGGCAGAACGCGCCACGAGAGCAGCGTCGTGAGCGTCTGACGGGCGTTCAGGTAGTGGGTGCGCGCGCTCATGTCGAAGAAGGTCAGCAGCACCTGCGCGCTGGTCACGCCGCGCTCGCGCAGCAGCTCGTCGTAGACGCGGTAGAGCTTGCCCTGCCCGACGGCGCTCGCCGCCTGCAGCTCACCGATCGAGGTCGGGCGCCGGCCGAGATCCATCACGCGCATCCCGAGCGCGATCGCGCCGCTCGTCACCACGACGGCCTCGTCGCCCGCGCCGTGATGCGCGGCGAGCTGCTCGGCGATTCCGCCCAGCACGTCCATGCGCAGCGCGCCGTCGCTGTCGGCGACGACGCTCGAGCCGAGCTTGACGACGATCCGCCTCATGCCCGGAGCTTATTTGCGGCGCCGCGGGCGCGGCTCGGCCTCGGCCGGGTCGAGCTCGAAGGTGACGCCGCCGATCTCGATCTCGTCACCGGGCTCGAAGCCCGCTTCCTCGAGCGCCCGCAGCACGCCGATCCGCCGCAGCCGTCCCTCTAGGTAGTCCATCGCGTCCTCGTTCTCGATGTCGTGACGGGCGAGCAGCATCTCGATGCCGCGGCCGCGGACCGCGAACGTCCCCGGACCGGCGCGCTCGACACGGAAGCCGCCGTCGCCGGCGGGCCGGAAGACCATGTGCTCGAGCAGCTCCTCCTCCCCCTCGGCCGGCACGCCGGGCGCGTCCCCGGCCGCTTCCTCCTGCACCGGGACCGCGGCGAGCAGCGTCGCGGCGAGCTCCTCGATGCCGAGCCCGGTCGCGCTCGAGGTGACGATCACCGGCACGTCCCCGCCGAGCCGCTCGCGCCACTCGCGCTGCGCCTGCGCGCGGCGCTCGGCGCTCACGAGGTCGCCCTTCGACAGCGCGAGGATACGCGGCAGCGCCGCCAGGCGCGGGTCGTGCGCCGCCAGCTCGCGCTCGATCGTCGCATGGTTGGCGAGAGGGTCCGCATCGGCGCCCAGCGTCAGCTCCGGCGCGATGTCGAGGACGTGGACGAGCAGCCGCGTGCGCTCCACGTGCGCGAGGAAGTCGTGGCCGAGCCCCGCTCCCTCGCTCGCACCCTCGATCAGCCCGGGGATGTCGGCGACGATCAGCTGGCGGTCCGGGGAGTCGAGCACCCCCAGCACCGGCGACAGCGTCGTGAACGGGTAGTCCGCGACCTTCGGCGCCGCCCGCGTGAGGCGGGCGAGCAGCGAGGACTTGCCGGCGTTCGGCAGCCCCACGAGCCCGACGTCGGCGAGCAGCTTCAGGCGCAGCTCCAGCCAGCCCGACTCGCCCGGCAGCCCGCGCTCGGCGAAGCGTGGCGCCTGCCGCGTGGGAGTGGCGAAACGCTTGTTGCCCTTGCCGCCCGTGCCGCCGCGCGCGGCAAGCGAGCGCTGGCCGTCAGCCAGCAGCTCCCAGCGGCGCCCCGCCAGCTCGCCGCCGTCCTCGCCGGCCACGCCCTGCACCTGGGTGCCGGGCGGCACCCGGATCTCGAGCGTCGCGCCGGCGGCGCCGTGGCGCTGCGAGCCCTCGCCGTGCCCGCCGCGACCGGCGCGGAAGTGGCTGCGGCGGCGGAAGGCCTGCAGGTCGCGCAGCGAGCCGTCACAGACCAGCAGCACGTCCCCCCCGCGCCCGCCGTCGCCTCCGTCCGGGCCGCCGCGCGGGACGTGCGCTTCGCGACGGAAGCTCGTCGAGCCGTCGCCGCCGGCGCCGGCCTCGATCTGGATCCTCGCCCTGTCGTGCAGCATCGCCGAGCAATCGTGACAGCCCCGGCGACCGCCTCGGGCGCCGATGATGGTATGTCTGGCGTCGAGACCCCGACCGCGAGGAGCGAGCCAGATGAGCAGCGAACCCGATGACGTCACCGCGCCCGTCCTGCTGATCACCGGCGCCTCCACCGGGATCGGCGCCGCCACGGCCCGGCTGGCGCGGCAGCAGGGCTGGCGCCTCGTGCTCGCCGCGCGCTCCGCGGACAAGCTCGAAGCGCTCGCCGAGGAGCTCGGCGGCCCCGAGCACGCGCTCGCGGTCGAGTGCGACGTGACCGACTGGGACGCGCAGCAGCGCATGGTGCAGCGCGCGCTGGACGCCTTCGAAGGGCTCGACGCGGCGTTCGCCAACGCGGGCTTCGGCGGCGCACGCGGCTTCCTGAAGGACACCCCCGAGCGTTGGCGCGAGATGGTCCTCACGAACGTCTACGGCGCCGCGCTCACGATCCGCGCGACGATCCCCGCCCTGACCTCCTCCCAGGGCCATCTCGTGCTGACCTCGAGCGTGGCGGGGCGGCGGGTGCTGCCGGGCTCCTTCTACAGCGTCACCAAGCACGCCGTGACGGCGATGGGCGAGGCGGCGCGCCAGGACCTGCACGGCACCGGCATCCGCGTGACGCTGATCGAGCCGGGGATGGTCGACACGCCCTTCTTCGAGAACAAACCGACCGACGCCCTGGAGGGCGAGGACATCGCGCGCGCTGTCCTGTTCGCGCTGAGCCAGCCGGCGCACGTGGACGTCAACGAGATCCTCGTGCGGCCGACGGCGCAGCAGGGGTAGGCGGCAGCGTCAGTCTTCGTGCGCGAGCCGGTGCGAGAGCACCAGGCCCGCCAGCGCCGCGCCGCCGGCGATCGCGACGGTACCCGCGGCGGCGGCGGGCGGCAGCTCGTCACGCTCGATGATCGTCGCCAGCGCGTCGACGCCGTCGGCGAACGCACAGGCGAGCTGGACGCGCGGGCCGATGACGGGATCGTCGAGCGTCTGGATCGTCGCGAACGCGAGCCCCAGGTCGCGCGCCGCGAGGCCGCGCCCGAGCGCCTTCACCGCCCCCAGGCGCGCGTTCTCGGCGCCCAGCCACCGCGACATCGTCGCCTCGGGCGCCGCCAGGACGGCGGCCCCGATCACGGCGCGCCCGGCGGCAAGCAGCCAGGCGGCGCGCCGCGTGTCCACGGCTACTCGCCGTCGGGGAGGACGCTGACCACGCGGCCGCGGCGGCCGGTGGTGAAGCTGACGGTGCCGGCGGCGCGCGCGTAGAGCGTGTCGTCCTTGCCGATGCCGACGCCCGGACCCGGCTTGAAGCGGGTGCCGCGCTGGCGCACGATGATCTCGCCGCCGGTCACGGCCTGCCCCGCGAACGTCTTCACGCCGAGGCGCTGCGCGTTCGAGTCGCGCCCGTTGCGGCTCGAGCCGAGCCCCTTCTTATGAGCCATCTACGGTCTCCTCACTGGACTCGGCCGGCGGTTTCGCTTTAGCGGCCGGTTTGGCTTTCGCAGCCGGTTTCGCTTTGGCGGGCGCTTTCTCTTTCGCTGGAGCTTTCGCTTTCGGCGCGGCTTTCTCTTTCGCCGGAGCTTTCGCTTTCGGAGCCTCGGCGCCGTCGGCCTCGGCCGCTTTGGCTTTCGCCGCCGCTTTGGCTTTGCCGGCCGTGATCTGGGTGACCTCGATGCGCGTCAGCTCCTGGCGGTGGCCGTTGCGCTTCTTGTAGCCGCGCTTGGGCTTGAACTTGAACACGCGCAGCTTCTCGCCGCGCACGTGCGCCAGTACCTTCGCCTCGACCTTCACCTGCGCGAGGCCAGCCGCGTCGAGCACGGTCTCCTCGGAGCGGTACATCAGCGGTTCGAGGGCGACGCTCGTGCCCTCGTCCGCGGGCAGGCGCTCGACGAGCAGGGTCTGGCCCTGCTCGACGCGGTACTGCTTGCCGCCTGTCTTCACGATCGCGTACATGTGTCTCCGGTGAGGCCTTTACGAGGGGAAGCTACTCGGCTGCCTTCGCCTTTGCAGCGGAACGGCGTCGCCCGCCCCTGCGGCCACGACGCCGAGGTTTGGATTGTAGGCCATCCTCGTCCGCCGCACCCTCGGCAGCCGGCTTGGCGCCGTTGGCGCCGTTCTGGTCGGGCTCTTCCTCGATCGCCGCGCTCGACTCCGCCAGGCCGGCTTCGGTCCGCGCCTCGGAGTCCTCACGGTCGGCGGAGGCGCTCCGGCGGCGTCCTCGCCGGCTCGAGCGCTCGCCCGAGGGGCGTGACTCCTTCTGGGGGCGCTTCGCGGGGCGCGTGGGCGCGGCGACGACCTGGCCGTCCTCGTCGAGCAGCAGCGCGCTCGCCGCGGTGCGCCCCACCTGGTCGATGCGGATCATCCGGTTCTCGCCGACGTGGGCGGCGGCACCCGCGATCGAGATGATGTAGCCGTCGACCTTGGCGACGGCGTCGTCCACGTCGTACATGTGGGGCTCGACGATCTCGACGAGCACCTCGTCGCCCTGGCGGAACGGCAGCGCGCGCTCCTCGACCTCCTCACGGGTGCCCGTGAAGGTGATCGCGAAGTGGTCGAGCGCGAGCCCTTCGGAGCCCTCGAACAGGAACGACTTGCCGGACTCGGCCTCGAGCGCGTGCAGGACGCGCGAGCCGTTGCCCGTGAACTGCGTCGTGACGCGCGGGTTGGCCTGGACGAGGAACGCGTCGGCGTCGGGGTGCTCGGCGGCGACGTCGCGGAGCTTGCGCTCGAACTCGATCGCGATCGTCTCCTCGGAGCGGATCACGCCCTCGCCCTCGCAGGTCGGGCAGTGGCGGGTCATGATCTCGCGCACGCCCTCGGTGACGTTCTGGCGCGTCATCTCGACCAGCCCGAGCTTGGAGATCTCCGCCGTGAAGGTCTTGGTGCGGTCCTCGTCCAGCGTCTTGCGCAGCACCTTCATGACCGCGTCGCGGTTGCGCGCGCGGGCCATGTCGATGAAGTCGATGACGATGATGCCGCCGATGTCGCGCAGCCGCAGCTGGTTGACGACCTCCTCGGCCGCCTCGAGGTTCGTGCGCGTGATCGTGTCCTCGAGCCCGGCGCCCTTGCCACGGCCGATGAAGCTGCCGGAGTTGACGTCGATCACCGTCAGCGCCTCGGCGTAGTCGATGATCAGATAGCCGCCCGAGGGCAGGTCCACGCGGCGCGAGAGCACGCCTTCGATCGCCTTGTCGACCTCATAGGCCTCGAACAGCGGCTTCTCCTCCTTCCACAGCTCCACGCGCTCGACGAGCTCGGGGGCGGTGCGGGTGAAGAACGAGACGAGGCGGTGGTACTGCTGCTCGTCGTCGACGACCGCACGCTCGAAGTGGGCCGAGAAGATGTCGCGCACGACGCGCACGGAGAGATCGGCCTCCTGGAAGACGAGCCCCGGGGCGGGCGTGTCCTCGACGCGTTTCTCGAGCACCTCGTGGAGCTTGTGCAGGTACTTCAGCTCGCGTTCGAAGTCGGCGCGCTTGGCGCCGTGCGCGGCCGTGCGGATGATCACACCGCCGCCGCCGAGCTTGAGGTCCTTGGTCTGGCGGCGCAGGCGTTCGCGCTCCTTGTCCTCGAGGCGGCGCGAGACGCCGATGCCCTCGCCGGTGGGCGCGTAGACCATGTAGCGCCCGGCGATCGTCAGCTCCATCGACAGGCGCGCGCCCTTGGTCTTCAGCGGGTCCTTGACGACCTGCACGACGATCTCCTGCCCGGGTTTGAGCAGGTCGGTGATCTTGCGCCCGCTGCCGCCGCGGCCGCGGCGCACGGTCTCGACTCCCGGGAGCACGATCTCGTCGACGTGCAGGAAGCCGTTCTTCTCCAGCCCGATGTCGACGAAGGCGGCCTCCAGGCCGGGCAGGACGTTGTCGACCTTGCCCTTGTAGATGTTGCCGACGATCGAGCGCTGTCCGCGGCGCTCTACGTAGAGCTCAGCGACGCGGTAGGCAGCCTGCGAGCGGCCACCGCGTTTTTTCGCGGCGGCTCCCTTCGCGGAGCTGTTGCGGGAGGCAGCGGGAGCGCCGCTGCCCTCCAGTAGCGCGACGCGCGTCTCCGCGCGGTCGACGCTCACGAGTACTTGCTTTTTCAATGTGATCCAGTCTTTCGATGGTGGGATGCGCCGCCGAGGCTGTGTGCGCGATCGCCGGGCTGCCGCTCGACCGGCGCGTTGGCACCGGGCCGGTCGGATGAATTACGGAGCCACGATCGCCGCCTACGCGAGTCCCGAAGATGGGCTCACCCGCCGCCGTCACGCAAGCAGCCCTGGCGGGCCGCTGGTGTCTGGGGGGGTGCTCGGCGGGCATGGTCTTCTCAGTAGCGCGGGACACGACCCTTCAGCGCGGCTGAGGCGCGCGCCCTCACGTATATGGACTGCAACAGGCCTACCGCCAACAGCGTCGCGATGACCGACGATCCTCCGTAGCTCATCAACGGCAACGTCACGCCGGTGATCGGCATGATCCCGATCGTCATCCCAACGTTGACGAAGACCTGAAACATCAGCATAGCCGTTACCCCGGCGGCGATCAGGGTCCCGAACAGATCCTTCGACATCACGAGCACGCGCAGCGCTCTGGATATCAGCAACCCGTACAGCAGCAGCACGAGCCCGGCGCCGACGAACCCGTAGCGCTCGCCGAGCGCCGCGAAGATGAAATCGGTGTGCGCCTCGGGCACGAAGCCGCCCGTGGTCTGGTTGCTGCCTGCCCCCCGCCCCGTCTTCTGGCCCGAGCCGATCGCGATCTTGGACTCCTGCTGCTGGTAGCCCTGTTTCTGGGGGTTCGAGGTCGGGTGCAAGAAGGCCGTCAGGCGTTCCACCTGGTAGGGCTTCAGCACGTGCACGCCCGCCGCGGGAGCGGCGACCAGCACGAACGCGCCCGAGACCACGACGAGGGCGGCGAGCGCCGTGAGGTGGCGCCAGGAGGTGCCGGCGACGAACAGCAGCATGAAGGCGATCACCATGTAGACCATCCCCGAGCCGAGGTCGGGCTGGGCGATCACGAAGATCGCCGGCACGAGCGCCGCGATCATCACGCGGATCGTCGTGTCGCGCTCGCGCAGCCGCCGTGCCCTGTCCACGACCAGCGCCGAGAGCGCGAGGATCAGGAGGACCTTCCCGAGCTCGGAGGCCTGGAAGGAGAACAGCGGGAAGTTGATCGCGCGCTGGGCGCCTTTGGCGCTGTGCCCGAGGCCGAGCACCGCCAGGATGCTCACGAGCAGCGCGATGTAGATGCCGTTTTTGTAGCGCTGCAGCGCCCCGTAGTCGACCCGCGAGAGGATCACCATCCCGAGCAGCCCGACGCCGAGGTAGATCGCCTGGCGCTCGACGTAGTAGTGCGGGTTGCCGGGCACGAGGTTGCGCGTGGCGGCGCTGACCGTGACCAGCGAGCACGCCGCGAGACCGAGCACCGCGAGCGTCATCAGCGGATCGAACGGCAGCCGCAGCGTGCGCGGCAGCGCCGGCGGCGGCGCCTCGTCGGCGGCCTTGATCGGGCCTTGGATCGGGCTCAGCGCCATTAGAAGGTCTTCGAGCTCCCGGCCACGTACTTTTCCTTCACGCCGAACCAGCGCGAGGCCATCAGCCGCGCGATCGGCGCCGCCGTTTCCGCCCCGAA
>Ga0134126_10013068_pt1 | contig 10486 bp, 7 predicted proteins | sample KB31752_FD_96881 | JGI IMG/M metagenome (GOLD analysis project Ga0134126, IMG submission 96881) | Terrestrial soil microbial communities with excess Nitrogen fertilizer from Kellogg Biological Station, Michigan, USA - KB3-175-2 | ecosystem: Environmental > Terrestrial > Soil > Unclassified ...
CGACAGCAATGACGCCGGCAATTTGCCCGAACACCGCGAGATCACGGCCGAAGTATATGGCGGCGGCATGGAAATGCGTATCATGCAGGAGATCGTACTGGGTATCGGCGGTTGGCGATTGCTACAGGCATTGGGTATCTCACCGGAAGTTTGTCATCTGAACGAAGGTCATGCCGCTTTCGTAGTGCTCGAACGCGCCCTCGACCATATGCGGAAAACGGGGTGCAATTTCGAAACGGCGCTGACGATCACGCGCTCTGGCAATCTCTTCACCACACACACGGCCGTGGCGGCGGGCTTCGACCATTTCGACCCCTTGCTCATCGAAAAATATCTCGGCGACTATGCGGAGAAAGAGCTGGGTATCTCCCTCGATAATCTGCTGGCTTTGGGCCGGGCAGATCCGGGCAATCCATATGAAGGATTCAATATGGCCTATCTCGCCGTGCATGGCAGCAGCGGCATCAATGGCGTAAGAAAATTACACGGCGCAGTAAGCCGTCATCTTTTTGAACCGCTGTTCCAACGCTGGCCAACGGAAGAAGTACCGATCGCCCATATCACCAATGGCGTCCATATGCCCACCTGGGAGAGTGACAATGCAGACAAGCTTTGGACCGATGCCATAGCAACAGACCGCTGGAAATGGCCCACCGAGGACTTCAAACATGCCATCGAGAAATTGTCCGACGACAAGATCTGGGAAATGCGTAACGCCGCCCGTGCCAGCCTCGTCGACTTCATCCGGAAGGAGTCCGCGGGTCTGCTCGCCGCTTACGGCGCCCCACAGGACGCCATCGACAACGCACAGAAGCTCTTTGCACCCAACGTGCTTACTATAGGCTTTGCGCGCCGTTTCGTTGCTTATAAAAGGCCTGACCTGCTGTTGATGGATCAGGACAGGCTGGTTCGATTACTCACTAACTATGAGCAGCCGGTACAGCTGGTGATCGCCGGCAAGGCGCCGCCGGCCGATCAGAGCGGACGCGATCTGATCAAAGGATGGATCCGGTTCATCCAGCGCACGGGACTGACACAACATGTCATCTTTCTCAGCGATTACGATATGCTCATGGCGGCTCACCTGGTTGGCGGCATGGACGTCTGGCTGAATACGCCCCAACGCCCATGGGAAGCCAGCGGCACCAGCGGCATGAAGGTCCTGGTGAATGGCGGACTCAACCTGAGCGAGCTTGATGGCTGGTGGGTAGAAGCTTATAACCCCGAAGTAGGCTGGGCCCTCGGCGATGGGCAGGAGCATCCCAATGACCCGGGTCTGAACTGGCGGGAAGCCCAACAGCTTTTCGACACCCTCGAACACCAGGTCATCCCGGAATTCTATAACCGCCGTGCCGATGGCATGCCGGAGGCATGGGTAAAACGCGTGCGTAAAAGCATGGCCACGCTAACCCCATTTTTTTCATCGAACCGAACGGTGCGCGAATACGCCGAGAAATTCTATTTGACCGCGGCGACCGCCTATCTCAACCGGGCGGCCTATGACAATGCCGTGGGGAAAAAGATCGTCCAGTGGGAACATGAGGTGGATCAGCATTGGTCGAATCTGAAGTTTGGTGAATTCAAGGCAGATACCCGGCAGGACCAGCATTTTTTTGACCTCCAGGCATTTTTGGATGGGTGCAACCCCAATAGCATTCGCGTCCAGCTGGTCGCAGGATCACCGCTTGTCGCCATCGATATGCAACCGGGTGAGACCAGCAACGGATGGACACGATATACCGCTGCGGCGCCATCGGAGCGACCCGCCGGCGACTATACGGCCAGGATCATCGCCCGGAACAACCAGATCTCGATCCCGCTGGAATACCAGCGGATATTATGGCAGCATTAGGTTGGTGAAAATACGCTACTTGTCGGCGAGGAGATCGATGAGTGCGCCATCACCTTGCAGCGCGGCTTCCCGTATAGCTCCGGTCCCTTCGAACAGGATCTTGAGACTCACGATATCACCGATGGATATCGCATTGCCGGCACTGAACACCGGCTTGCCATTGAGTGTGATGGTGAGGAGATGATCTTTTCTGGTGCATACCAGCCGTTGCCACTGGCGAAAATCGCAGCCAAAGGCGCTGAGATCATGGTCTTTCCCGATGATCGACTTGCCATAACCAGGATACAGCTCGAGGCTGGAGATACATCCTTTGTCCGATAAAGGAATCACGATCACACCCTTTTTCCCCTGGAGTATGACGCGGATATGTCTGCAAAGACATTGCTCTACCGTAGAGGTATTGCGTAAAGATGTGGTCAGCGAGAAATGATCCCCGCTTATACCGGGAAAAGGCCGGACGTCGGCAAAGGTTACCCAGGTATCGCTGAAGATAGGGGAGCCGGTCTTTTCCTTCAGCGTGGCTGCGCTGACGGCCAGCATGCCCGAATCACCACGGGTCTCCTGCGCCGAAAGATACACCGGGTAAGGCTGATGGTCGACGATCGCCTTCCAGCCCTTGCTGGTGATATATACTTCCGATTCCCGGCAGATAACGCCGTCAACGACGAGCTTTGCGGTAAAATAACCCGGATAGTAGTAGATCGACGTATGTTGTTTTCCGTTAGGATCGACGATCTCGCGCCGCTTCGGGTCCCAGGACTGCTGGATCATCACTTCTTTGGGATGCATCGGCGTGGCGTCGTAATCGAAGACCACCGAGTTGGGAAGTTCGTCCGAAGTGCGGTGGCTCTCGAATTTGAGCAAGGGCGTGGACACGGGCGCATGGATAAACCGGGCGCTAAGCAAGGCCAGCAATCCGGCCAGGACGACGGTGCCGATGACGAGTGGCGTCAAAATGGGACGACGATGCGTGGAGGTGGGAGCAGGTGCCACGACCACAGTCTCGATCAAAGGTCGAGACTGTGATAAAAAATCTCTCCAGCTGTCGAAACCGGCATAACGGGCGAGGGCATTGAGCGTAGCCGTCGTAGGTGAGTGATCGTATTTTACCTTCCCCCAGATGCGTTTGAGCGTGGATATGCTAAGGCGCACCGATGTCTTTACGAAGATACGGTCGCTGAGCTCCGCAAAGTCCTCATTGGTCCAGGATGCGGCATCACCCCAGCCCAGTGACACTTCGATTCGGCGTATACATCGTTCCAGGTCAGCTTCATTGTGCATTATCTCAATTGCTTGGTATCGACCCGCGAGGGAGTGTCTTTTCCAGCTACGATGGAAGTCGAGCTCAGGGCGATCGACTTGATGATCCGGGCCATGTTGTTCATATCCAGGGTACCGATCTCATCGCCTTGCGTATGATAATATTTTTCTGAATCCATTTTTGAGGTAGAGATGGTATGCGCGGGTACCCCCTGCCGGGCAAGCGTGGCATTGTCCGACCGATAGAAAAGCTGCTGGCTGGGATAAGGGTCCGGATAAAAGGTAAAGCCGCTGCCCTTTAGATTCTTTTGCAGTATCTCACCCATGTCCGATCTTTCGAACCCGGTGATATAGGCGGAGTTGGGGCCCCATTTCGATTCCGTCCCGATCATTTCTATATTGAACATCGCCACCACGGTTGCCGGATCGAACTGTTCCGAAAAATATTGTGATCCAAACTCGCCGATCTCTTCGGCAGTAAAGGCGGCAAAGACCAGGGTTCGTGCATTGTTCTTCTTTTTGGCAAAATAGTCCGCCAGCATGATCACCGCTGTAGTGCCGCTGGCATCGTCGTTGGCGCCGTTATAGATGGAGTCGCCTTTGGCATCAGGCTTGCCAACTCCCAGGTGATCATAGTGGCCCGAGAAGATCACGATCTCGTCTTTCTTGCTGGTTCCCGGCAGGATGCCTACGACATTCGCCAACTTCGATTCCGTTACCTGCTGCCGCACATGGATCGAATAGTGGGTGGGAGTTGCCGACGTCAATACAAAGATGACGCTGCGGTCGGATTTGAACTGCTGACGGGTAAAACGGGCCAGCCGGGGAAAGCTCTTTGCAAAGGACGTATCCACCAATACGAGGGCATTCTTTTTTTCGTGTGCGTAGTGCAGGATCTCAGGGACAAAATCGCTACCGGCCTTCATCGTGTATACATTATACCCGCTGTTCTCATCGATGCTCAGATCGGGCAATGCACTGATGGCGACGATATGGTCTTCAGGCACCGGCTCCCCATCCACGCTGCCGGTGGCAGAAATAAGCGTGGCGCGGATCATCGTAAAAGGCTGCCGGTAGCTGTCGCTGCCGTTCCAGGTCTTGAGCCCGGCGGCTTTGAACCTGGATTCGATATAATCCGCGGCGCGTTCGATATCGGGCGTGAAAGTGGCGCGGCCGCGCATCTCGTCCGAAGACAAGACCCGTTCCGTCCGCTCTACCGCGGCGGCATTGATGATCTTATCTATATCCTGGGCAAAAAGACGCGGACCCAATAGCAGGGTAATGGCAATGGCAATAAATCTCATGTTTGGGAAAGATTTAAATTTAAAGACTCATCATCTCCTTGAACTTTACTGTCTGCCGACGACTGACCTCGATCTTTTCGCCACCCTTCATTTCCAACAAAAGGCCGCCGTTGAAGTAAGGTTCGATCTTTTCTATCAACCGGAGATTGACGATGTGTTTACGGTTAGCACGGAAAAAGACTTTCTCATCGAGCCGTTCTTCCAGGGCATTGAGCGATTTCAGGATGAGCGGTTTGTTAGGCCCGAAATACACCTTGGCATAATTCCCTACGCTTTCGAACAACCGGATATCCGAAAGCTTCACAAACCAGCAGCGTTCGCCGTCTTTTACAAAGACCTGATCGTGTTCGTTAAGGATGCTGCGGTTGACGGAGATCGTATGATCCGAGATGGGCTCTTTGTCTTCTTCGACCTGCAATTTTTGAAGCGCGTCGGCGAGCCGTTTCGGCTCCACGGGTTTCAGCAGATAATCCAGGGCATTGACCTCAAAGGCCTTGAGGGCATATTCATCATACGCGGTGGTGAAGATCACATTGGGCGCCCGCTCCAGCTCGGCGAGCATATCAAAGCCTGTTTTCCCGGGCATCTGAATATCCAAAAAAATAAGATCGGGATTCAGGCTGTCGATCTTTTCGACGCCTTCGGCGGCATTGGCGGCCTCGGCAATAACCTCGATTTCGGGGAAATCCAGCAGCAGTTTTTTGAGCTCGTTCCGGGCGAGACGCTCGTCGTCGATAATAATGGCTTTGATCATGGTTTGAGGGATGTTTTAGCGGCGGCGGTGTGCACGGGGATAAGCACCCTGGCCTGCACGGTATTTTCGGCCGTTTCGCGGATGTCGAAATTGGCTTTTTGTCCAAAAAGAAGCTGAAGCCTGTTCTTGGTGCTGGCCAAACCGAAGCCATCCGAATCGCGGTTGCCATTCAGGACACCCGTATTGAGGATCACCAGTTCGTGGTAATCTTCCCTGAAGTCGGAGACGATTCGCACCTTTCCCCCACCCACCTGCCTGCTAATGCCATGTTTTATAGCGTTCTCCACGAGGGTCTGTAACATCATTGGCGGGATGGGCTGATCGAGCGTATCCTCGTCGATCTCATATTCCACCTGGAGGCGGTCTTCAAAACGGATATGCTCCAGCGCGAGATAGTCTTTTACGATATTTAGCTCTTTTTCAAAGGTTACGGTTTCCAGTTTCTCTGCCTGCATGGAGCTTCGCAGGATATTACTCAGCTCGGTGATGGCCGTACGCGCACGCGGCGGATTTTCATCGATGAGCGCCCGGATGCTGTTGAGTGCATTGAAGATGAAGTGCGGGTTGATATGCGCCTTGATGGTCTTTAGCTCGAGCTCTTTTACCAACGCTTCCAGCTTTAGCGTATCCACCTGCTGGCGGCTGCTGATCAGCACATAGTGATAAAAATAGTAGATCAGCGTCCAGGGTATGATCATCAGTCCCGTATCGGCCGCAACCGTTAGCAGCCGGGCCATGAATTCGGTGTTTTTGTGGGAAACCAGGCCAAGCCGGTCCGCCAGCGTGATCCGGATAAGCGCGCTTGCAATACAGGTAAGGAGCATGCCGATGAGGAATTTCGGCAAGGCCTTTTCGACGGTCAAAAAAGCCCAGCCGGACCGCTTGATCACTTCCCTGAAGATATGGGTAACCAGGATCCCCGTGAGCACGGTGATCACCATGATATAGATCTGCTTATCCGTAATGTTCTGTTCGGAGATAGAAGAATTCAACACCAGGACCAAAGCCAGGGACCCCCAACCACCGATCTGGCACCACCAGTAATATTTGCTTCCGTTTTTGGTCATATGCATACAATAAAGCGTGGCAGATACCTGCCTCAGGGCTCAAAACTAGGGTTTTCCCCAGCCCCCCTACCCCTATTTTGTACTAATGGCTAATTTACGCTGGCCATCGGTTCAACGGCCTACGGATCGCCGATCCATGCTGCCTTTTAGCCCCCTTTACAGACCCCGTCCAGCCATTAAAATACGCTAAATCTACGGGAATAATCTGTATTTTTACAATATGGAAATCACCCCGGGGCCTCTCCTCCAAACGGTCAACTCTCCCGATGACCTCAAAAAATTGAGCAGAGAGCAGTTGCATCAGATAAGTGATGAGCTGCGTCAGTATATCATCGATACGGTGAGTGTCCATGGCGGACATTTTGCCGCCAGCCTGGGTGTGGTCGAGTTAACAGTAGCCCTTCACTATGTCTTCAACGCTCCCTATGATCAGGTCGTATGGGACGTTGGGCATCAAGCCTATGGGCACAAGATCCTCACCGGTCGCCGCGATACCTTCGCCACCAACCGCAAGTACAATGGCCTGAGCGGTTTCCCCAAACGAAGCGAAAGTCCTTACGATACCTTTGGAGTGGGCCATTCGTCCACCTCCATAAGTGCTGCCCTCGGCATGGCCATGGCCGCCAAATACAAAGGGGAGACCGATCGTAAAAGCGTGGCTATCATCGGTGACGGCGCCATGACAGCGGGACTCGCCTTCGAAGGAATGAACCATGCCGGCGTTGCGGATACCGACCTGCTCATCGTGCTGAACGACAACTGCATGAGCATCGACCCCAATGTAGGCGCCCTGAAAGAATATCTCACCGACATCACGACCTCCAAGACCTATAACCGGTTGAAAGATGATATCTGGAAGGCCCTGGGTAAATTACCTGGCAGTACCTTCAGCCGGGAGATGGCCAGCAAGATTGAACATAGCATCAAGGGTTTCGTAAGCCGCAGCAGCAATCTGTTCGAAGCGTTGAACCTGCGTTATTTCGGTCCCATTGACGGTCACAATATCACCAAACTTGTAGATACCCTCAACGACCTCAAACAGATGCCCGGCCCCAAGCTGTTGCATATCGTCACGGTAAAAGGCAAGGGCTACGCGCTGGCCGAAAAAGATCAAACCAAATGGCACGCTCCCGGGTTGTTCGACAAGATCACCGGCGAGATCTATAAAAAGCATTATCCTACGCCCCAGCCGCCCAAATACCAGGATGTATTTGGCCTGAGCCTCATCGATCTGGCCGAGCAAAACCCAAAGATCTTCGGCGTCACGCCGGCCATGCCCAGTGGTTCCTCGCTAAAGTTCATGATGGACAAAATGCCGGATCGCGCATTCGACGTGGGCATATGCGAACAGCACGCCGTGACGCTCAGCGCAGGGATGGCTACGCAGGGCATGCGTGTGTTCTGTAATATCTATTCTTCTTTTATGCAACGCGCCTATGACCAAGTGATCCATGACGTGGCCATTCAGAAACTGCCCGTGGTCTTTTGCCTGGACCGGGCGGGTCTCGTGGGTGAAGACGGCCCAACGCACCATGGCGCCTATGATATCGCCTATATGCGGTGCATACCCGGGATTGTCGTCAGCTCCCCCATGAACGAAAGTGAGCTCCGCAACCTCCTGTATACGGCGCAACTGGATAAGAATGAGCATCCCTTCGTGATCCGCTACCCCCGGGGGGAAGGCGTGATGCCGGAATGGCGAACCCCTTTCCAGGAGATCGAGATCGGCAAAGGTCGGAAGATCAAAGATGGCGAAGGTATCGCCATCCTCAGCTTTGGTCACCCCGGCAACTTCGTGACAACCGCAATACGGGAATTACGGACTACGGGGCTCAACCCCGCGCATTACGACATGCGTTTCGTCAAACCGCTTGATGAAGCTCTATTGCACGAAGTATTCAAGAAATACGATCGCATCCTCACGGTCGAAGATGGAACCGTTACGGGTGGCTTTGGTTCTGCCATCCTGGAATTCCAGGCGGCGAACGGTTATAAATCTTCCGTACGCATTATGGGCATCCCGGACAGGTTTGTTGAACACGGCACACCGAAAGAGCTACAGCACGAGAGCGGCTATGACGCACCGGCGATCGCCGCAGCCGTCCGCGAAATGATGGGGGAGACTGTTATTTTCAGCTAAGCAAACATCGGGACTTCGATAGCGAGCAGCTCGCTATCGGCGACTGCATGAATGGTGACCTCGCCGACTTGTGTCACGCCCAGGCCATCACGGCGTTGCAAGACATTTCCATCCGCCTCCACCTGTCCCTCCAATACAAGGATATAAATGCCATTGCCCGGGAATACGGCATAATAAGTAAGGCTGGCGCCGGCTTTCAGACGCGTCAGCGCCAGACGAGCGTCCTGGTTGATCTTCAGCGCCACGTCTTCCGGTCTTGGACTAACCACGACCTGCCATTGACCATCGCGGGCTGCCGGATCGAAACTCTGCTGGTCATGCCGCGGCTTGATGCCGGTGAGCTTCGGAAAGATCCAGATCTGTAACAGGGTCACCGGGTCGTAATGCGATGCGTTGTATTCGGAATGACGGATACCGCTACCTGCACTCATGATCTGCACGTCCTCTGTATAGATGATCCCTTCGGCGCCCGTGCTGTCTTTATGCGCTAGCGCGCCTTTTAAAGGGATGGTGATGATCTCCATGTTCTCGTGGGGATGCGTGTCGAACCCTTTACCGCCTTTGATGGTATCGTCGTTTAGCACGCGCAACGCGCCGAAATGAACTTTCTCGCGGTTATGCCAGTTCCCGAAGCTAAAGGAATGATGGCTTTCCAGCCAGCCGAAATTGACGTGCCCCCTTTGGGATGCAGGATAGAATGTGGTTATCATAGCAAGGTAAGTATCTCAAAATGGCCCGGGGGCACATTGCCCGAAGAGCCGTGATTTAATTTGCCGACGCATCCAGGAAACCGGGAAATAACCCGCCGCTATCTCCGCCAGGAAACCCGCCGTCATTATCATCCGCCGGTGCATCATCGTCTGACGGTCCATCGCCTGTGAGGGTTGCCTACTCTTCGCTATTCACTTCTTTTTCCGAATTGTATTCAACGATGAAATTATTCCGCCCTTCGCCGATGAGGATATTCATGTAGTTGAGCTGAACAAGCTCAAGCATCGACAGGAACATGAAAATGGCGTGCAGCCGGTCCGCGCAGACTTCGAACAACTTTTCGAAGGAGAGGTTCCGCTCCTGCCGGATCGCGGTGAGGATATGTTTGCGGCTTCCTTCCATTGTATAATTGTAGCGGACTACGGTATGCACCGGTCTGTTCTGCCGTTGCTGGATACGCTGCATCACCCGCTCGAAGGTCTTCATCAGCTTGAACAGCGTGATCGCCTGGATCTCGGTGCCTTCGCCCGCTTCTTCGCCGATGTTCGACAGCTCTTTTTGCAGATTGCCCCGCCGGACCATGAGATGGCGGATGGCCTCCATTTCCGCGAGGGTGACTGCAGCTTCTTTGTAGCGTTTGTACTCGAGCAGCTTGTCGATGAGCTCCTGGCGGGGATCGATCTCGTTGCCCTGGGCGTCGAGCTCTTTACGTGGCAGCAACATCTTGGCCTTGATCCGCATCAGGGTCGAGACGAAAAGGATGAACTCGCTCGACAGTTCGATATTGAGGCGTTCCTCGCCGTGGATATAGGTAAGAAAATCGGTGATGATCCGGTGAATAGGTATATTATAAATATCCAATTCGTCCCTTTCGATAAAGAACAGAAGGAGGTCGAAAGGGCCCTCGAATTGCGGTAATTTGATCTGATAACTCGTCATAGCCCTACGAAAATACCGCTTTCTAAAGTTGTGGGGCAAATGCGCAGCCGGAAAATAAGCACATTTGCCCCACATTCGCTAATGTCATTTTTGCTGCGTGGCCGATGGTGGCGTTGCCGGTACCGGAGTCGTCGCCGGCGGCGGAGGCGGCGGAATAGGTTTCCGGGCCTTCCTGGCGAATTTATACGCGAAACCGATGCCCATGGTCTCCTGGAGCTGTAACGCAGGTCCGCCCTTTGTACCGTCCGCTTTTACGGACGGGATATTGTTGTCATAGATCAGGTTCAACGAAAGAAGCATGCTGACAAGCGAGGTCACCTTGACGTTGAGGACGTTGGTCATATAGACCGCAACATCCTGCGGATTGCGGGTATAGTCGGAGAACAGGTCCAGCCTGCCGGTGTAATTGGCGGTTTTGCTGACATTGGTTTGGTAGTTGATCGTAACATATGCGCCAAA
>Ga0134126_10013071_pt1 | contig 10486 bp, 8 predicted proteins | sample KB31752_FD_96881 | JGI IMG/M metagenome (GOLD analysis project Ga0134126, IMG submission 96881) | Terrestrial soil microbial communities with excess Nitrogen fertilizer from Kellogg Biological Station, Michigan, USA - KB3-175-2 | ecosystem: Environmental > Terrestrial > Soil > Unclassified ...
GTGCCGCTCAAGGCCACCGCCTCCATCGTCCTCAGGTGCGGCATCGTCCACGGCCGATCCTACAACCTGCTGGCCCTCGTCAAGGGCAGCAAGCACCCCGACCAGGTGGTGATCTACAGCGCGCACTGGGATCACCTCGGCACGAGAGGCGGGCCGCGCGGCCACAAGGAGATCTTCCACGGAGCCATCGACAACGGCAGCGGGCTTTCCGCACTGCTCGAGATCGCCGACGCGTTCGCCCACCAGAAGACTCCTCCCGAGCGCAGTGTCCTTTTCCTCATGCCGACGCTCGAGGAGTCGGTGATGCTCGGCTCGCAGTACTACGCAGCCCATCCGGTGTTTCCGCTCGACAGAACGGTGGCGGATCTCAACGTGGACGCCTGGCCGATCATCGGCCGCGCCCGCGACATGACGGTGATCGGCGCGGGAGAATCGCAGCTGGAGGATGACCTCAAGCAGGTGCTGTCCCTGCAGGGACGGGTGTTGACTCCGGAAGCGACGCCGCAGTTCGGCTTCTATTTCCGCTCCGACCATTTCAGCTTCGCGAAGGCGGGCGTGCCGGCGCTGATCGTCGGACCCGGGCTCGATCTGATCGACGGCGGGCGCGCCGCGGGGCTCGCGGCCTCGGCCGACTACACCGCGCATCGCTACCACACTCCCAACGACGTATTCGATCCCAACTGGGAGCTCAGCGGCACGCTCGAGGACATCCAGACGCTCTATCTCCTCGGCCGCAACCTGGCCGATGGTGAGCAGTGGCCGGACTGGTATGCCGACAGTGAGTTCCGCGCGCGCCGCGATGCGATGATGGCCAAGGCGCAGCAGCCGGCCGCCGCCCGCAAGTCCGCGCGCACCGTCGGCGCGCGAAGCAGCAGGGCCCCCTGACCCTGTGGTTGCCTAGCCCGTGCTGCGCGAAGCGGCGATGTCGACGATTGTCTCGCCCGCCAGCGGGACGACCTCGCGCACGATGATCCGCGGCGCGACTTCCGCCCCGCGGGCCGCGCACACCGCGGCGAGATAGCCTGCGCGAGGCGCGAGCAGCCACAGCCGCCAGTGTTGCGGCGAGTCGCCGAGCCCGGCACGCATGTGCAGAGTCAGTCCCCCTTCGCCGGTGAGCTCGAAGCGAAAGGCGTCGAGGGCGATCGCGAGACCCATTCCCCGCGCCTTGATGTACGACTCCTTCAGGGTCCACAGCTCGAAGAAGCGCCGGCGCCGCTCGTGCGGCGCAAGCGAGAGCAGCGACGCGCTCTCCTCCGCTGCGAAGTAGCGGTCGAGTCCGCTGATGTCGGCATCGCGGGTCTCAAAGCTCTCGACGTCGATGCCCAGCGTTCTTCTCGATGTGACCCCCAACATCACGAGATCGGCCGAATGCGAAATGTTGAATTCCAGTGCGGTCGCGGCGCCGGGACCCGCGATGGCCGGACGTCCGTGCGCTCCGGCCGAGAACGTCCACTCCTCGGGCCGCACCGCGGCGTAACGTGACAGTACGGTGCGCACCAGCGCACGCGTCACCAGATAGCGCCGCTGATCCTTTGCAAACCGGAAGCGTGCCTGCCTGGCACGCTCATCCGCACCCAACAGCGCATCGTAACGCAGCCAGAGCGACTCGTCGCCGATCTCACTGATGTACGTACACCAGAGGTCGATCGTGCGGCTGTCGGAGCTGAGGTCCATGTTTGCGCTACCTGCCCGGCTCGCCCGCGGAGCGGATGTCCTGCGCCCTCCCCTTCCATCTGCCACCGCGTCCCGCCGCGTATTGGATCGCGGAGTGGACCGTGGCGGCCGCGTAGAAGAGCGCCACCGCGGGCAGAGTCAGCGCGTAGACGGTTGCAACCCGGTAGAACCGCACCATCGGCAGATAGGAGGCCGTCATCAGCAGCCACGCCGCAGCGCCGAGCCCGATCACGACGGGCTCGCGCGACAGAAGCAGCAACGGCGGTGCCAGATAGGTGACGGCGAGCCCGAGCAGAGTCGCGGCGAGCGCCGCATACGAATGCCGCAGCTGATTGAACGCGGTCCGCGAGATCATGGCGCCGATCTCCCCGAACGTGCCATATACCCGCAGACTGCGCGTCTGGCGCGCGAGACCCAGCCAGATCCGCCCGCCGCTCGATTTGATCGCGTGCGCCAGTGCGCAGTCGTCGATGATGCAGCCGCGGATCGCGGCAAGCCCGCCGGCGCGCGCGAGCGATGCCGGCCGCACCAGCATGCAGCCGCCTGCGGCGCCCGCCACGGCTGATCGCGCGGATGCGATCCAGGCCGGCGGGTAGAGCTTGAGGAAAAAGAAGACGAAAGCCGGGATCAGGCAGCGCTCCGCGAAGGTTGCCGTCGAGAGCCGCACCATGAGCGAGGCGAGGTCGAGATGCTCCGCCTGCGCCTTGTCGGCGAGCGCGGCGAGCTCGCCGGGCGCGTATTCGATGTCGGCATCGGTGAGCAGCAGGAAGTCAGGATGGCGCGCGCTCGCGGCGGCCACACCCTGCGACAGCGCCCAGAGCTTGCCCGTCCAGCCCGGCGCAGGCGGCGTGCCGGGCAGCACGGTCAGTCGCGCGCCGGCGCTCGCGCCGACAGCTTCGGCGGCTCTCCTTGCCTCCTCGGCGGTGCCGTCCGTGCTGCCGTCATCGACGACGATGATGTGGATCGGCACCTCCAGTGTCTGCGCAAGCAACGAGCACACTGCTTTGCCGATGCTCCCGACCTCGTCGCGTGCCGGGATGACCGCAACTACACGCCCGGCACGCCTGCCTGCGCCGACGTCGGGAAGGGAGGAGCGTTGCCGCTGCAAGGTCCGTGAGACTCGCCAGAATCCACCACGCGCCAGCAGCAGATAGAGCCAGATGGCGAGAGGAACCGCCGCCGCGGCCTGAGCGTGGGCCATCAGATCAACCGACGCCTGGACCACGACGCGGCACGAACATGCGGTCGCGCCCGTGAGGCCGATATAATCGGCGCACCTGTATCGTCCATACGGCCATGCTGGCTTCCTTCTGCAAAGTGAGGCCGCGGCTCAACGCCTGCGGAGAGCGTACTGATTGCCTCGAAAGACCACGCGCGGCTGCCGATGATCAAGCATAGCCCAAGGCGCTTCGCCCGTGCAGCGCTCGGACTGATCGCCGCGGCACCGCTTTGCCTCGCGGCTCGCGTCGCGGCCGCGCAGACCGCGGGGGCACCCGAGGCCGCGCCGTCTCCGCCGGCCACGACGCCCGCCAGGGGGCCAAAAGTGATCGGGCCGATCCCAGCGCCAAAGGCGAAACAGGCGGGCCCTCACCAGAAGGTCAACTGGCTGAATCCCGCGACCTGGCCGGTGCTGCCGGTGCCGCTGACGGCGGTCGACCCCAACAACGGCACCACGCTCGGTGTCATTCCGACCCGGCTGGTAACCAACGATCGCAGCGAGATCACGGCCATCATCGCGCCGGACTTCATGCACAACCCGTACTTCGGCTGGGGCGCGCACGGCCGCATACTCGCCTTCCCCTCGAAGAACACGCAGTGGTCGATCGTCGGCGGCGGGGAGGAGCGCATCGAGAGCACGCTCGATGCGGTCTTCCAGACCGGGCTCCTGCGCGAAAATCCGTTCTCCTTCACGGTCGAGGGACTCTATGACCGTAGCGGCACGCCGCGGTTCTACGGCATCGGCAACAACTCATTCAAGATCAACCAGTCCGTTTACACGGACCAGCAGCTCGGAGTGACCGCCACATTGGGCTGGAACCTGACGCACGCGCTGCAGCTCGCTTACACGTTCGCGGCGAAGAAGGTGAAGGTGCTGGCCGGGGACCTCCAGGGTATCCCGCCGATCACCGAGCGGTTTGCGGACATCATCGGCATCGGCACGACGCACGAGCTGCTGAACCGCATCGCACTCGTCTACGACACCCGCGATGACATCGTCATTCCCACACGCGGCATGGAGGTGGTCGTTTACGGCGGCGTGGCCAGCCGCAACGTCCAATTGGACGATTCCCTGTTCACCGAGGCCGGTGGCGACGGCCGGTTCTACTATTCGCCGTTCCCGTCACTGGTGGTGGCGACTCATGTGAGCCTGCGGTACGAGCCGACCGCCAATCGCGTTCCCTTCTGGGCGCTGAGCAGCATCGGCGGCGATCAGAGCTCCATCGGCGGCTCGCAGACGCTGCGCGGCTATGGCACTTCGCGCTTTTACGATCGCAACTCCTTCTCCGCCAACATCGAGCTGCGGGAGAACGTGTATTCGATGGACGCGTTCGGCACCCACGTCGATCTGCAGGTCGCGCCGTTCTTCGACACCGGCCGGGTCTTCCACAACACCGACACCTGGCCGATGAGGCACCTGCACAATGTATTCGGGGTGGGGCTGCGCGGGATCGCGGCGCCTTCCGTGGTCGGCTACGTCGACATCGGCAAGGGCCACGAGGGCATCGCCGTGTTCACCGGCATAGACTATCCTTTTTAGATGCCGCTTACTGACTTGCTTTTGAACGGTACTCCGTAGTCAGGTAACCCTGTTCCCTGAACCAACCCAGGGCGTCGGTGAACGCCTCGGATGGTGGGCGCCAGCGGTAGCCGAGGTCGTGAACGGCCTTGGCGCTGGAGAAGAACATCCGTTTGCGCGCCATGCGGACACCCTCAACCGTGACTCGGGTCGGCCGCCCCGTCAGTCTCGCGTAGAGCTCGCAGACGTAGGCCACCGGCAGCACCGCGCCATGAGGCAGCCGGATGCGCGGTGGGCTCCGGCCGGTCAGCTTCGCGATGAGTGTCAGAATCTGCCTCAGCGTCATATCCTCGCCGCCGAGGATGTAGCGCTCGCCGATGCGCCCGCGATGGAATGCGAGGAGGTGGCCGGCGGCGACGTCGTCCACGTGTACGACGTTGAGTCCCGTATCGACATAAGCGGGCGTGCGGCCGCGCGCGGCATCGAGCACGATCTGGCCGGTGGGTGTCGGCTTGACGTCGCCCGGTCCGATGGGTGTCGACGGGTTGACGATCACGACCGGCACGCCGCGGGCCGCCGCCTCGCGTGCCCGCTCCTCGGCGAGGAATTTCGAGCGCTTGTAGTGTCCGATCATATCGGCGAGGGTCGCCGGAGTGTCCTCGGCGCCCGGGCGGCCGTCGGCGGGTATTCCCACGGTTGCCACGCTGCTCGTGTACACGATGCGCCGGACTCCGGCGCGCCGGGCCGCATCGAGGAGATTGCCGGTTCCATCGACGTTGGTACGGTAGAGCTCCCGCGGCTGCGGCGCCCACAGCCGATAGTCGGCGGCCACGTGAAAAGCCGCCTCGCATCCCGCCAGCGCCGCCTCGAGGGAAGCCGCATCCGTCAGGTCACCGACGACCTGCGCGACCGGCAGCGAAGCGATGTTGCGCCGGTCCGATCCGCCGCGCACCAGCGCTCGAACCTCCCAGCCCTCGGCGAGAAGCGCGCGAGCCACGGCGGCACCGACGAATCCGGTCGCGCCGGTCACCAACGCTCTGCTACGGCTCATCCTGAGCCTCGCCCGTTACTCGGCCCGTCCTGGGCCTCGCCCCTTCGGGGCCGCCGATGAGCGCACGCCGCGATGCCGAGCCCGGACGGGCAACCGCAGCGAGCGCACGACTTGCGATACGGTAGCGCGCCGAAAGACGGATCAGCGCTCCAAGGTCACCCGGTGCGAGCAGGAGACCTGCCAGCAACCGTCCGACCCGCACTTGTCCGCCGCCGCTCGCAGCCAACACCGCCGCCGGCAACTCATCGGACGCCGTATCCACGATCACCCGCAGCGCGACGAATGGCAGCCCGGCCTGTCCGGCGACCTGCGCGATGGCGACGCTCTCCATGTCGACGGCGGCAGCGCCCGTCCTGCGCCACGCATCGCGCTTGGCGGTGGGACGCGCGATCGGCCGGTGACTCGAGGCGAGCCTGCCACCCCAGGCGATACAGGACGCGGGGAGCGCCGCGCGCAGCCGCTGACGCCACTGCGGCGAGGTCGCCGTGGCACCGGCTGCAGAGTTGACGTCATCGACGGGCACGACCTCCTCGGGCAACAGCACGGCGCCGCAGATCAGTGTCGGATCGAGACCACCGGCCATCCCGAAGCTGGCGAGGGCGGTGGCGCCCGCGAGCACCAGACGGCGCGCGGCGGCGGCCGCGGCGCCCCCACCCATGCCGCTCACCGCCAGCAGTGCGCCATCGGCGAGCTCGCGGAGCTCGGCTCCATGACGAGCCGCGGGCCCCAGAGTGCGCGCCTCGGCCGCCAGCGCCGAGACGATGCCGATGGGCTTCAAGACGGATGCTGCTCGGCGCGGCGTCGGTAGGAGGCGAGCGCCCAGAGCGGGAAGAAGGCGCAGTAGCCGTGGTACTTGAGATAGAACACCCGCGGAAACCCGGGAGAGGTGTAAGTCGGATGCGACCAGAGGCCATTGCTCTCCTGCGTGCGCAGGAGGAAGTCCACTCCGCGCCTCGTCGCGGCCGAGCCCTCCTCGCCGGCGGCAATGAGACCGAGCAATGCCCACGCCGTCTGATATGGCGTGCTGCCGAACCTTCGGTCGGGATACTTCTCGAGGTTATAGCTGTCGTTGCTCTCGCCCCAACCGCCGTCCGCGTTCTGGCACGAGAGAAGCCACTCCACTGCGCGGCGCACGGCGGAGTCATCGGCAGCGACGCCGGCCAGCTCCAGCGCCATGAGCACCGACCACGTGCCATAGATGTAGTTCGTGCCCCAGCGGCCGAACCAGGAACCATCAGCCTCCTGCTCCCGCCGCAGGTACTCGACGGCGCGCTTGAGAGCCGCGCGGTCCTGGGGCCGGCGCGCCCGCGCCAGCACTGCGACCACACGCGCCGTGACGTCGCTCGTCGGCGGATCGAGCAGTGCGCCGTGATCCGCGAAAGGAATGTAGTTGAGGTTGTAATGGGTGTTGTCGGCATCGAACGCGGCGAATCCGCCGTTCTCGCTCTGCATGCCCACCAGCCAGTCGAGCGCGCGATCGATGGACGCGGCGTAACGTTCCGGCAGCCGCGCCTGATGCATGCCCCAGGCGACCACGGCCGTATCGTCCAGGTCGGGATAATGGGCATTGCCGTACTGGAACGCCCAGCCGCCGCTCGCCACGCGCGGCCGGCACGCGCGCCAGTCACCAACCTCCTCCAGCACCTGAAGCGGCAGCAGCCAATCGAGCGCGCGCACCGCGGAGCGGGTCGCCTGACTGTCGTCCACCTCCTGCATCGCAAGCGCCGCGAGGGCGGTATCCCAGACTGGTGACACACAAGGCTGGCAGTACGCCCGCTCGCCGCGGTCCACCAGCAGCTTCTCGATCGCGCGCTTGGCGGTGACACGGCGCGGATCGTCCGCGGAATAACCGAGCAGCACCATCATCTCGAGCGCATTCACCATGGCGGGAAAGATGGCGCCGAGCCCATCCTCGCCGTTGAGGCGCTCGAGCACCCAGGCCTCGGCACGCCGAAGCGCGGCGTTGCGCATCACGGGCGGGATCAGCGGATCGATGCACCTCGCCATACGATCCAGGGCGAAGAAGACCCGGGCGAGGAGCTTTCCCTTGCCCGGCAATTGGAAGTAGTGATGCTCCTCTTCCGGCGGCTTGGTGAAGAGTTCCCGCACATGGACGCTTCGCGGGTTGCGCGCCACGGGTTTGAGCGTGCAGAGCACGAAGAGCGGCACCATGACCGTCCGCGACCAGTACGAGACCCTGTCGATGTGGAAGGGAAACCACTTCGGCATCAACATGATCTCGACGGGGATGTAGGGTACCGCCCGCCAGGGAATCTCGCCGAAGAGAGCGAGCGCGATCCGCGTGAAGACGTTCGCACGCGCAGCGCCGCCGCGCGCGAGGATCGCCTCGCGGGCGCGCCGCATGTGCGGTGCGTCCGGATCGTCCCCGGCGAGCTTCAACGCATAGTAGGACTTGACCGTGCAGCTGATATCGAGCTCCCCTCCATGATAGAGGGGCCAGCCGCCGTGGGCCGCCTGCTGCTCGCGCAGGTAGACAGCGAGCTTGCGCTCGAGTCCCCCGTCGATCTCATCCAGATAATGCATCATCAGGATGTATTCGGCGGGAATGGTGCAGTCGGCCTCGAGCTCGAAGAGCCAGTGTCCGTCGGGCCGCTGCAGCCCGATGAGCGCATCGCGCGCGGCCGCGATCGCCTGACCGAGACGCTCCAGCGGACGCGAGGCACGCGCGCGCGCCACGTCCGCGCCGGCCAGAGCGCCCGTAAAGTCGCGCGGGGCGGTCCCCGCCTGAGCGCCAGGGGTCACGGCAGTGACCCTCCGAGGCGCTTCGAGGCGCCGAGCTCATCGGGGACGGCGGCGGGACGCGCCGCTGCGGCGGCCTTCGCGGGGACCGGCGCATCGGCAAGCGGCAGGCCCCTGGCGGCGCGCTCGAAGAGCTGGCGGAGCACGCGGTCGTTGCGCACCGAGAGGCTGGTCAGGGTCCGGGTCATCATCACCGCCGATCGTGAGACTTTCACCTGTGCGCCGGCCGTGAAGCCGGGCGTCGTCTGGATCCTGCGCAGAGTCAGCGCCGCGAGGCCTAGCGCCCACAGGCAGAAGAGCCGGATGCCTGCCTCCTCGCCCGGAATGAGGAGCGTGAAGGCGAGCGCGTTGCGCAGATGCCGGTGCGCAACCCCGATGAGCTCCAGCATCCCCGCGTGAAAGCGCCCATCGCTGCGCTCCGGGGAAAGCTGGGCGAGGTCCACGCCGTAGCGGCTGAAGACCTCCTGCGGCAGCCAGCAGGCCCCGCGGCTGCGGTCCTCCCAGACATCCTTCAGGATGTTGGTCATCTGCAGGCCCTGTCCGAAGGATGGCGCAAGCTCGTAGAGGGCCGTGTAGTGACGCATGATCGCCGGCGAATAGGCGCAGAAGAGCTCCGTCAGCGTCTCACCCACGATCCCGGCCACGTAATAGCAGTAGGAGTCGAGGTCGCTCGAGCTGGCGAGACCGCGCAGGCTGGCCGTGCGCTGGAATTGATGCATGCCGCGGCTCATGACTTCGATGCAGCGGCGGATGGCGGCGCGCTGACGCTCATCGAACCGGCCCACCGCACGCATGACCCGATCCATGTTGGCAACCAGATCACGCTCCGCGGGCAGCGTGCGCTCGGAAAGCCGGGGCACGACATCGCGCGCGAGCGCCGCCGCGTCCTGCGTCCCCTTCACGACGGCGGTGAAGCGCTCCAGAAGGACGTACGTGTCGCTCGCCGACAGCGCAGGCTCGTCCTCGATGGTGTCGGCGATGCGGCAGAGAAGGTAGGCGCTCGTCACCGCGGTGCGCAGCGCGGCGGGAAGCTGCGGAATCGTCAGCGCGAAAGTGCGCGAGACGAGCGGCAGGATCTCGTCCTGGTAAGCCTCATCGGACATGCCGGAATCGGGTTCCACGACTTCGGGCCTCCGGTCAATTGCGCCTGGCCAGCAGCCAGTCCGTCACGCCGCGCAGCGCGTCCGCACGCTCCCCGAAGGGTGCGAGCGACTCCATGGCCTGTCCGTGCAGGCGACGGACCTGCTCCTGGGATGCGCTCACGCCCACGATGGCGGGGTAAGTCGGCTTGCCGCGCTCGCGATCGGCGCCCGCCGCCTTGCCGAGGGTGGCGGTATCCGAGAGCACATCGAGCAGATCGTCCTGGATCTGGAAGGCAAGCCCGATCGGGGTCGCGAAGCCCGCGAGCGCCTGCTCGAGCCGAGGCTCGAGCCGCGACACGCAGGCCGCGCCCATCATGACACTCGCCCGGATCAGGGCGCCGGTCTTCAGGGCATGCATTTCCTCGACCTGACCGATGGCGAGCTTGCGGCCTTCAGCCTCGAGGTCGATCGCCTGACCGCCCGCCATGCCGAGACTGCCTATGGCGCGGGCCAGCAACTCCACCAGACGCACGCGAATGGCCGGATCGGGCGGAAGCGCCGCGTCGCGGGCGAGAAGCTCGAAAGCCAGGGATTGCAGCGCATCGCCCACCAGCAGCGCCGTCGCCTCGTCATAGGCCTTGTGGCACGTGGGCCGGCCGCGGCGCAGATCATCGTCATCCATCGCAGGCAGATCGTCGTGGACCAGCGAATAGACGTGCACCAGTTCCAGAGCGCACGCAGCAGCCTCGACGTCGTCCTCCGCGAGCCCGAGCGCGCGCGCGGTCGCGAGGAGGAGGATCGGACGCACCCGCTTTCCTCCGCCCAGCACGCTGTAACGCATCGCTGCATGCAGCCGCTCGGGCGTCTGGTCGGCGCGCGGCAGCCGGGATGCCAGCGCGCCCTCCATCCGCACACGCCACGTCTCGAGCTGACCGGCGAACGCTTCAGACACGGTCGTCGGCACGCTGGATTTCCTCCTGGCGGCTCGCGCGCTTGATGGCAGCGACCGGGATGGCCGCCACGGGCCGGGGCCTGTCGCCCGAAGCCTCGGCGTAGGGCGACGGCTGATCTTCGTAGAGGAACGGCAGCTCCGGCGCCATGGGACCCTCGACGCGCGGGCCGCGCAGGGCCACCTTCAGCGCCTTGAGCGGATGAGCGAACGTATCGTCCACGGCGGTGCCA
>Ga0134126_10013072_pt1 | contig 10485 bp, 8 predicted proteins | sample KB31752_FD_96881 | JGI IMG/M metagenome (GOLD analysis project Ga0134126, IMG submission 96881) | Terrestrial soil microbial communities with excess Nitrogen fertilizer from Kellogg Biological Station, Michigan, USA - KB3-175-2 | ecosystem: Environmental > Terrestrial > Soil > Unclassified ...
CGCGATGGATCCGGGTATCCATCGCGGGGTCAGGCCCCGCCGGACGCGATGGATCCGGGTATCCATCGCTCCTGATCCTGGCGATGCCGTTCGCGTACCGGGCGATCGACGCCGGGTTGCGCGCGCTCGACCTCAAGACGCTGTTCGAGACGGCTGGCTCGCTCGGGGCCGGCTGGCTCACCGCGCTGCGGCGGGTCGTGCTGGCCGGCGAGTTCGTCGCGCTGCTTGGGCCGTCCGGGTGCGGCAAGACCACGGCGCTGCGCATCGTGGCCGGTTTCGAGACCGCGGACGCCGGCGCCGTGCTCGTGGACGGAAAGGACGTCGGCGCTCGACGCCAAGGTGCGGCTGCAGCTGCGCGAGCAGATCGAGGCGCTGCAGCAACGGCTCGGCATCACGACCCTGTTCGTGACCCACGATCAGGAGGAGGCGCTGTCGATGGCCGACCGGGTCGGCGTCATGAAGGACGGCCGGTTCGAGCAGGTCGCGGCTCCCGATCAGCTCTACGCCAAGCCGGCGACCGCGTTCGTGGCCGAATTTCGCTGGCACGATGAACCGGCTGCCCGGCCACGTCATAGACGGCGGCCTGGTCAAGGTGCTAGACACCGTGGTACCGGTTCGATCTGACGCTGGCAATCGCGACGAGGTACCTGACGGCGACGTGGACGTCCTGGTCAGGCCCGAGGGGCTGACAATCGAGGCGCGCGGTGAAGTTCCCGGGGGGTCGTCCCCCCGGGGGCAAGCACTGCGCCCGGCGGTAACGGCATCGTGACGGACCGGGCGTTCCTCGGCTCGATCAGCAGGATTGGGGTGCGGTTGTCTGGCGACGTGACCGTCAAAGTCGATCACCCAAGCACGCAGTCCGGCGACTTCGTGCCTGGCGCATCGGTCAGGGTCAGCTTGCTGCCCGGAGAGTCGGTGCTTGTCGCCTGGCGCCAGTGACGACTGGCGCCCGTGACGACGGCCCGATGACGACGACACAGCGCCGGTTTGTGCCCGGCGAGCCAGTGGCGGGCGGCTACCGGGCGCTGGTGGCTGCTGACGGTGAGTCCCATGTGGTGCGTGACGAGCTCGGGGACGGTCTTGTGCTTGGCTGGCGCCGTTCGGCGCGGCCGCTGCTAGTGATCGCCCACCTGTCGGACACGCACCTGATGGACCACCAGTCCCCCGCCAGAGCCGAACTGCTCGACCGGTACTCCGACCCAGATTCTCCGCACCGCGCGGCCGTCGGCATTATCGGCTGCTACCGGGCGCAGGAGCTATTCACCTACCAGGTGGCCGAGTCGATGGTGCGGGCGGTACGCGCGGTCGAGCGCGCGCCGGTCACTGCCGCGCCGATCGACTTCGCGATCGTGACCGGCGACGCGACCGACAATTGCCAGCGCAACGAACTGCGCGCCTACATCGACCTGCTTGACGGCCGCCAGGTGCTGCCTGACTCAGGGAACCTGGACCGCTACGAGGGAGTCACCAGCCCGCACGTCGAAGACGAGCGGTACTGGCACCCGGAAGGCGGTGTCGATGACCTGCCAAGGACCAGGTACGGGTTCCCTTCGATACCCGGCCTGCTCGCGGCCGCGCGTCGCCCGTTCCGCGCGGTCGGCATCGGCCTGCCCTGGTACGCGGTACATGGCAACCACGACAACATGATGCAGGGCACGGTACCGGCGACCGGCTGGCTGCGGAACTTCGGCGCGGGCAGGGTGAAATTCGTGACACCGCCCGATGACGTCGACGCCGGGCAAGCGCTGGCTGGTTTCGAGAGCGCCAACGCCGAAGCGCTCTACGAGCTGAGCCGCGGCCGGCGCTTGACGGTGACCGCCGACCCGGCGAGAATCCCGGTGACCAGGGACATCCACGTCAAAGAGCACTTTTCGACCACCGGCACACCGGTCGGGCACGGTTATTCGCAGCGCAACGCCGACGAAGGTACCGCCTACTACGCGTTCGACTGGGGCCAGGTCAGGTGCGTGGTGATGGACACCGTCAATCACCACGGCGGCTGGCAAGGCTCGCTTGATGAAACTCAGTTCGGCTGGCTGGCGGCCGAGCTCGACGGGTGCGCGGAGCGGCCGGTGATGCTGTTCAGCCACCATCCGCTCGAGACGCTGATCAATGACCAGCGCCCGCCGGGCGCCGACCGGCGGATTCTCGCCGATGAGCTACGTCACCTGCTGCTTTCGCACCCGTGCGTGGTCGCCTGGGTCAACGGCCACACGCACGTGCACGCCGTGACCGCCGTCCGGGCCGACGGTATGCCAGGTGGTTTCTGGCAGGTGACGACGGCGTCGCACATTGACTGGCCGCAGCAGGCGCGGATCATCGAGCTGGCGCAGACCAGCAACGGCCTGGCGCTGTGCTGCACGGTGCTCGACAGCGCCGCGCCGCCCGCGTTCACCGGCTCGGCGACTCCGGAAGACCTGGCCGCGCTCGGCCGGGAGCTAGCCGCCAACGACTGGCAGGTCCGCGAGCTGATCACCGCTGACGGCGTCGCCGGCGCGGGCACGGCTGCTGACCGCAACGTAATACTGCCGATCGACTGGCCGCGACGTCCCGTACCCGCCTCAGCCGCCAGAAAGCCGGTCGTCGGCTAGAGTCACCGCTTGTCAGCAGGCGCCGACGCCGACGCCGACTAGCGGGAGCAGGTCGGCGATGGACTCGATGATGTGCGGGGCGCCGGCCTGCTCAAGTTCGTCTCTGGTGCCCGAGCCGGTCAGGAATCCGGCGACCACGCCAGCCCCCGCGCGAAGGCCCGACTCGATATCGCTTGTCGTGTCGCCAACCACGGCGAGCTCGGCCACTGCCCCGCCGCGCAGCCTGAGCAGCGCGGTCAACGGCAGATCCGGCCATGGCCTTCCCCGGCCGGCGTCGGCCGGCGAAAGCGCCAGATCGATCAGCGGGCGCCAGCCAAGCGCGTCGAGCAGCGCGTCCCTCGTCGCCGGGGAGAACCCGGTGGCTAGGCAGATCTTGACACCTGAGGCTCGCAGCGCCAAAAGCGTCTCTGTTGCTCCGTAGATCGGGGTGACCGCGCCGGCCTTCACCGACGCCGCGTAGGAGATCTCGAACACGCCGACGATGCCGCCGCCTACCACCACCGTGTCCATGAATGCTGGCCTCCTCGCGCTCGCGATGCGTCAGCCAACCGCGTTCAGGTGACGAAACCATGAAACGTAGCAAGCTAGCTGAGCGAACTCGAGAACCACGATTCGTGCCGAGGTTAGCGCGGCGGCCAGGCCCGGCTGCTCGGCTGCCGACCTCGCAGCGTGCTGAGGAACATCAGCGTGGCTGGGATCAGGCAGGCGGCGAGCGGCCAGAACGCGATGGCCGGCCAGAGGATCATCGAGGTGTCAGCGCCAAGCACGGGAGGCGCGTGCAAGATCGTTCCCTGGCGGCTGGTCAGCAGCTGAGCGTTGAAGTGGGACAGCCCCAGGTTCTGGCCGACCCAGCGAGCCGCCCAACCAGCCACCACGCTGCCAGTGAGGAGCGCCGCCATCGGCATCGGGCCATACCTGCGCACGGCGAGCCGGTAGCTGGCGATGCCGATGATCAGCCCGCCGACCACGGCGATCAAGCAGTACCAGGCGTCGGCGGCTATGAAGGCCGTAGTCTCGGCGTTAACGACGTCAGCCGATCCCCTGCTGATGACGATGTAGGCAGCCCTGGGTGCGACGGCATTCCAGATCAGCCCGCCAAGCAGCCCGGCGATGGCGCTGCCGAGCAGGACGCCGCCCGCGGCGACCAGGACGCTCGCGCGCGACGGCGACGGCTGCGCACCAGGCATAAAGTGGCCCGGCTGATAGGGAAACGTGCTCTCACTTGTCTCTGACATGTCGCCGAACAGCGTACGTGACCTAGGGGCACGGCGAGCCGAAGGGCGCGCTATCGAGCACGCCTTGGTATGCGCGGCGCACATCGGCGAGATCCGCGGGCTCGTCGACTGAGGCGACCGCCAGCCGCTCGATCATCGCCGCCTGGCCGACCAGCAACTCGCGCTCATCCTCGGTCTGCGACCGCTGCATGATCTTGGCCAGCGCGTCGAGCTGGCGGATCATGATCGCCGGCATGCCCCTGGCCGCCTGCCTGACCTTCTCGAACGACCGCTGCACCAGCCGCTCGAAGGTTGGTTCTGTGGTAATGACCCGCACCTTGCCCCGGTTGTCACAGTAGACGTGCTGCGGCTCCCAGTTGCCTATCACCTTGTACAGGCTGTCGCCGATCCAGTCGACGCAGGTCATCGCCGTGAACGTGTCGTTGACCGCTGGTGACAGCGCGCGCAGCGCGATCTCGACGAGCTGATCGAGCCCGAACGATACGTCCTGCGCCAGCGTTCGGTACGGACCGGTCATATGCGACCTGGCTAGTTCGCGCGCCACGACGTTAGCCTGGTCGGCAGGCCAGACGGTGGCATACGGGTATCCGGAGACCAGGAAATGCCCTGGCCTGTGCATCATCCGGATTACCACGTCGGCGTCGGAGGCTATCCGCACCAGCGTGCGCCGGTCGATGAACTGCAGGTAGCCACTGCGCGGCGCGGCGACGGCGCCGCCCCCATCGCCGAGCGCCGCTAGGATCGCCGACGCGCTCGGCGCGGCCTTCGTCGCTGCCTCGTCTCCCGCGTGGGTATCGATCGCCTTCGCCAGATCCCTGGCAACGTCGGCGATGACCTGGGGTAGCTGGATCTGGGTCGCGATGTGGTGGATGAAATAGATCAGCACCCCAAGGTCGACGACGAGCAGGACGAGCGTCACGGTGATCGAGATGTGCGGCACGAAGTTGCCGCGGCTCTCCTGACCGATCGAGCCAAGCGCTAGCACGGAGTAAACGAAGGTGCCAACGAACGTGCCGAGCGTGATCTGGGTGCCGGGGTCGCGTATGAAGTTGCGCAGCATCCTCGGCCCGAACTGCGTTGACGTCAGCGTCAGCGCGACGATCACGATCGAGAAGACCACGCCGACGACTGTGATGATCGCGGCGGCAACCGTGGTCAGTATCTGCCGCGCCGCGTCAGCCGAGCCGCTGAGCGCCCAGGAAGGTACGCGAAACACGCCATCGAACGCGGCCCGGTCAAGTGCATACGTGACGGCGAAGAGCCCGACGGCGCCGACGACCTCAACGAGCGGAACGAGCCAGAGGTTGGTACGCAGTTCCTCGCGGAGTGACTCGGAGTCGAGCCTGCGCCAAGCCGGCATGGTGCTCCTAGCCGACGCAGGCCGCGCCGAGCAACTGCTTCAGGTCGGCGACCAGCGAAGGTGACGGCTTGACCCGATGTTTGTCACCCAGCTTTATGACCCGCGTGTGCTTGCCGGACTGCAGGCGGATATGCACCTCAGTGGCCCCTGGATGCGCACGGAAAACCTCTCTCATCTGGTCGATGGCGACCGCGACGCGAGATTCAAGCATCGAAATGACAAAAGGGCCCGATCCCTCTGTCGGCAAGTCAGCGGGCTTCACCTCCATGGCGACCAGCTTCGGCACTTCCTCGCGCCGATCGAGACGTCCCTTGACGATCACGATCGCGTCCTCGATTACCAGGTGCATGCACGTCTGGTAGGTCGCGGGGAAGAACAGCACTTCGATCGCGCCTTCCAGGTCCTCGAGCGTCGCCGCCGCCCAGGAAGCCCCTTGCCTGGTGACCTTGCGCTGCACTCCGGACAAGATGCCGCCGAGCGTGACCACCTGACCGTCGCCGCGATCACCGCGCGAGGTTCGTTCCGGCTCGTCATTGGCGGACAGTAGCTGGGCGACCGAACAATCGGTCTCCGCGGCGAGCGCGTGCTCAAGCCCGAGCAGCGGGTGGTCAGAGACGTACAGCCCGAGCATCTCGCGTTCGAAGCCGAGCAGGGTCTGCTTCTCCCACTCGCCATCTGGCACCGGGATGTCGAAGGCCACGTCGTCCTCTGGGTCATCGCCGAATAGCGAGTCCTGGCCGATCTCCTCGTTGCGCTTGACCCCGATCACCGCGTCGATCGCCTGCTCGTGGATCATCAGCAAGCCGCGCCGCGGGTGGCCGAGCGAGTCGAAGGCTCCGGCCTTGATCAACGACTCGATGACCCGCTTGTTGCAGACGTTCACGGGCACCTTGCGCAGGAAGTCAGAGAAGCTGGCGAACCGGCCCTTCGCCAGCCGCGCCGCGACGATCGACTCGACGACCGCCGCGCCGACGTTGCGAACCGCCGCCATGCCGAACCTGATGTCCGTGCCGACCGGGGTGAACAGCGCGGTCGACGCGTTGACGTCGGGCGGCAGGACCCTGATGCCCATCCGGCGGCACTCGCTCAGGTACAGCGCGGACTTGTCCTTGTCGCCCGCGACCGAGGTCAGCAGGGCAGCCATGTACTCGGAGGGGAATCTCGCCTTGAGGTAAGCCGTCCAGTAGGCGACCAGGCCGTAGCTGGCGGTATGCGCCTTGTTGAAGGCATAGTCGGAGAAGGGGACGAGAATGTCCCAGATTGCCTTGATGGCTCCCTCGGAGTAGCCGTTGGCCCGCATCCCGCCAGCGAACGGCTCGAACTCCTTGTCCAGGATCTCCTTCTTCTTCTTCCCCATTGCCTTGCGCAGCAGGTCCGCCTTGCCGACGGAGTACCCGGCCAGTTTCTGCGCGATGAGCAGCACTTGTTCCTGATAGACGATTACGCCGTAGGTGTCATCGAGTATGTCGGCCAAGGGTTCGGCCAGCTCCGGGTGGATCGGCATGACCGGCTTGCGTCCCGTCTTGCGGTCCGCGTAGTCGTTGTGCGCGTTCGCGCCCATCGGGCCGGGCCGGTACAGCGCGTTCACAGCCGAGATATCGTCGAACCGGTCCGGCCGCATGGACCGCAGCAGCGCCCGCATCGGTCCGCCTTCGAGCTGGAACACCCCCAGCGTGTCGCCCCTGGCCAGCAAGTCGTACGTCGGCTGATCATCAAGGGGGAGGTTCTCAAGGTCGACCGTAACGCCTTTGTTGGACTTGATGCCCACTAGCGCGTCGTCAAGCACGGTGAGGTTGCGCAGACCGAGGAAGTCCATCTTGAGCAGGCCGAGGTCTTCGCAGCTCGGATAGTCGAACTGGGTGATGATCGCACCGTCGGCGGCGCGCTTCCAAACCGGAATGTGGTCGAGCAGGGGCTCGCTGCTCATGATCACCCCAGCCGCGTGCACACCGGCCTGCCTGATCAGGCCCTCAAGTCCGCGCGCTGTTTCCAGCACCTGCTTGACCTCGGGCTCGGCCTCGTACAGCGCCCGGATTTCCCCAGCCTCGCCATACCTGGGCTTGTCGGGGTCGAACACGTCGGACAGCGAGATGTCCCGGCCGAGCACCATCGGCGGGAACGCCTTGGTGATCCGGTCCCCGAGCGCGTAGGGGAAGCCGAGCACCCGCGCCGAGTCCTTGACCGCTGCCTTGGCCTTGATCGTTCCGTAGGTGATGATCTGCGCGACCCGGTCATCGCCGTACTTCTCAGTGACGTACCTGATCACGTCACCCCGCCGACGTTCGTCGAAGTCGATGTCGATGTCCGGCATCGAGATCCGCTCGGGGTTCAGGAAACGCTCGAACATCAGGTCGAACCTGATCGGATCCAGATCAGTGATGCCCATCGCGTAGGAGACGATCGAGCCCGCCGCCGAGCCTCGGCCTGGCCCGACCCTGACTCCGTTCCGCTTGGCCCACATGATGAAGTCGGCGACGACGAGGAAGTAGCCGCAGAACCCCATCTGCTCGATGATGCTCATCTCGTACTCGGCGCGCTCCTTGCGGCCTTCGTCATAGCCTTCGGGGAAGCGGCGCTCCAGACCCGACCACACTTCCTTGCGGAACCACGAGACTTCGGTCTCGCCTTCTGGCAGCGGGAACTCGGGCATCAGGTTGGTCTTATTGAACTCGACGTCGACCCGCTCGGCCACCAGCAGCGTGTTGTCGCAGCCGGCCTGCCAGCCATCGTCATCGCTCATGGCTCGCATCTCGGCCGGGCTCTTGACGTAGTAGCCGTTGCCCTCGAGCTTAAACCTGGTCGGGTCGGCCATGTTCGTGCCGGTCTGGACGCAGAGCAGCACCTCGTGGGCCTTGGAGTCCTCGGGGCGCGAATAGTGCAGGTCGTTGGTCGCCAGGAACGGGATCGCGAGGTCCTTAGCGATCCGGCGGAGGCCATCGGCTGCCCGTCGTTCGATGTCGAGGCCGTGAACCATCAATTCGACGTAGAAATTATCCTTGCCGAAGATGTCTCGCATGCGAGCCGCGGCAGCCACTGCCTGGTCGTACTGCCCAAGCCGCAGCCGGGTCTGGACCTCACCGCTGGGGCAGCCAGTCGTCGCGATCAGGCCGCCGGAGTAGGCCGAGAGCAGTTCGTTGTCCATCCTCGGCTGGCGGAAATACCCCTCGATCGAGGCCAGCGAGGACAGCCTGAACAGGTTGTACATGCCCCGGGTGGTCTCGGCGAGCAGCGTCATATGGGTATAGGCGCCCGCTCCTGAAACGTCGTCGTCACGCTGACCTGGGTTGCCCCAGCGCACCGGCTGCTTGTGCTTGCGGTGCTCAGGCGCGACGTAGGCCTCGAGGCCGATGATCGGCTTGACCCCCGCCGCCTTGGCCTTCTTGAAGAAGTCGTAGGCGCCGTAGACGTTGCCGTGGTCGGTGATCGCGATCGCCGACATGCCAGTGTTGTTGCACGCCCGCAAGAGATCATCTAGCCGGGCGGCACCGTCCAGCATCGAGTACTCAGTGTGTACGTGAAGATGCGCGAATCCCCTGTCACCGCCAGCCACCCAAGGACGATAACTCAAGAAGCCGAAGCAGGCGCCATCAACTCACCGGACACATACGACTCGGCTATTACGACTCGGCCCTAAGCAGATCAAGCGATGCGCGCAGATCGGCTGGATGGTCGCTGGTGAACTCGACCCAGCGGCCGTCGTCCGGGTGGGCGAAGCCGAGCGCCTTCGCGTGCAGCCACTGCCTGCTGACGCCGAGCCTGGCGGCAAGCACCGGGTCGGCCCCGTACAGCCGGTCGCCAACGCACGGGTGCCTGACCGCGGCCATGTGCACCCGAATCTGATGGGTGCGGCCGGTCTCGAGCTTGACCTCGATGAGGCTCGCGGCCCGGAAGGCCTCGATGGTGTCGTAGTGCGTGACCGCCGGCCGGCCGTCGGCTACGACGGCGAACCTGCCGTCCCCCGACGGATGGCGCGCGATGGGCGCGTCGATCGTGCCGCGCAGCGGGTCGGGGTGCCCTTGCACGAGCGAGTGGTAGCGCTTGTCGACTTCTCGATCCCTGAACGCCTGCTTGAGCACGCTGTACGCGCGCTCGCTCTTCGCCACGACCATGAGCCCGGTGGTGTTGGCATCGAGTCGGTGCACGATGCCCTGGCGCTCGGCGGCGCCGCTTGTCGCGATCCGGTGGCCGCCGGCGAGCAGACCCTGCAAGACCGTCGGGCCGGTCCAGCCCGGCGTCGGATGGGCGGCGACGCCGGCCGGCTTGTCGATGACAATGACGTCGGCGTCCTCGTAGCGCACAACGAGCCCGGGCACTGGCTCGGGGACCGCCTGCGGCGCGGCGACGGCAGGAAGGGTGACATCGAGCCACTCGCCGGCCGGGACCCGGTCTGACTTGCCGGCCGGACGGCCATCGACGAGCACGGCGCCTTCTCCGATGAGCTCTGCCGCCCTGGTTCTCGACAGGCCGAACATCCGCGCGATCGCCGCGTCAAGCCGTTCGCCGTCCAGCCCGTCCGGTACGGGCACCCGGCGTGGCACTGAGTTGCTCACTGGCGTTCGCCGTCAGCTTTGATGCCCGCCTTCGAGCCGTCGACGTGGACGCCGCGCATCGCCAGCAACACGGCAAGCACTCCCCCGCAGACAATAGACGAGTCGGCGAGGTTGAACACCGGCCAGTGCGGCAGCATGATCCAGTCCACCACGTGGCCGCGCAGCGGCCCAGGAGAGCGCAGCAACCGGTCGGTGAGGTTGCCGGTCGCACCGCCGAGCAGGAGGCCGAGCGACACCGCCCACGGCAGGCTGCGAATGCGGCGCGACGTACGCAAAATGAGCACGATCACGCCGACGGCGATCGCGGTGAACACGACGGTCAGCGATGGCCCGATGCTGAACGCGGCCCCTGGGTTCCTCGACACGATCAGGGTGAGAAAGCCGCCGAGCATCCGGACGGGCGGCCGACTGGAGAGAGTGGCAACCACGATGGTCTTGCTGACGATATCGGCTGCGAGCACGGCGACCGCGACAGCAAGAAGCACGCCAACCCGGCGCCGCCCCCCGAGCTCCAGCCCCGTGGCGCTGGCGCTGCGATCAGCCGCCGACGGTTGGCCCTCGTCCTGAGTCCGCATGTCCGTGGCGGCTCCTTCTCCGGTCAGCGACGTTCCTCCCGCTGCTTGCAGCTCACGCACAGGGTCGCCCGCGGGAATGCTTGCAGCCTGGCCTTGCCGATCGCCTCGCCGCACGACTCGCAGGAGCCGTAGGTGCCAGAGTCAATTCTGGCGAGTGCCCGTTCAGCCTGCGCG
>Ga0134126_10013073_pt1 | contig 10485 bp, 6 predicted proteins | sample KB31752_FD_96881 | JGI IMG/M metagenome (GOLD analysis project Ga0134126, IMG submission 96881) | Terrestrial soil microbial communities with excess Nitrogen fertilizer from Kellogg Biological Station, Michigan, USA - KB3-175-2 | ecosystem: Environmental > Terrestrial > Soil > Unclassified ...
GATCATTTACGCCAAGGCAAAGGAACTGCTCGAGGCCGGCGCCATCGGCAAGCTGAACATGGTCACGGCTTACTGGGATCGCAACTCAGCCATCGGCGCGTGGGACTATACCGTTCCTTCGGACGCTTCACCGGAGACGTGCGACTGGCCGCGCTTTCTGGGCACCGCGCCGAAGATTCCATGGAACGCGGAGCACTTCTTCCAATGGCGCAAATGGAAGGCTTACGGCAGCGGCGTGGCGGGCGACTTGTTTGTGCACCTCTTCAGCGGGACGCACTTCATTACGGGGTCGCATGGGCCGACGCGCGCCATGGCTACCGGCGCCATCCGTTATTGGAAAGATGGCCGCGATGCCGATGACGTGATGCTCGGCCTGTTCGATTACCCCGAGGGCTTCAACCTGAGCCTGCGCGTCAACTTCGTCAACGGGGGCGAAGAGAGCGAAAGCCTCATTTTCACCGGGGACGAAGGCACGATCGAGATCGGCTGGACTGGCCTGACCGTGACGCGCGTGCCGCGCGAAACCGCGCCGGGCTACACGGTCCATACGTTCAGTGAAGCGATCCAGAAGCAGACCATCGCCGAATACGAAAAGAAGTATCCGGCGGGGGCGGCGAAGGAGTCGCTTGCGGGCGTCGAGCACTACACGGCGCCGAAGGGCTACTCCGACAGCGTGGACCACTTCAAGAACTTCTTCCATTCGGTGCGTACGAGGAAGGAGCCGGTGGAGGATGCCGTGTTCGGGTATCGCGCGGCGGGGGCGGCGCTGCTGTCGAATTTGAGCGTGGAAAAGGGGCAGGTGGTGCACTGGAATCCGGAGGAGATGAAGCTGGCGTAGCCACCTGCGGTGGGGCCAATTGCGGCTTCGCCGCCATTAGCAGAGTCTATTCTGGATGCGATGAAGCTGGTGATCGTGCGGGTCGGGAGACCTGCGCTACAGCCGGCCCGGAGACCGAAGCTAGTTTGTCGCGTCACCCGCTACACTAACCCCATGACCAGGCGCATCGGCGTCCATCTGGGCACCTCGGGCGGGGTGTCGAACGCGGCTTCGCGGGCGAAGGAGATCGGGGCGAACACGTTCCAGATTTTTTCGTCGAGCCCGCGCATGTGGCGCCCGACCCAGGTGGACCCGAAGCAGGCCGAACTTCTTCGCGAGCTCCGCGCCAAGCACGACATCGGCCCGATGGTCATCCACACCAGCTACCTGGTCAATCTCTGCAGTGTGACGGAAGAAGTGCGACGCAAGAGCGTGGAGTGCTTTCGCGGCGAGATGGAGCGCGCGCTCAAACTCGGCGCCGAATATCTTGTCCTGCATCCGGGTTCGTGGAAGGGCATGACGCGGCACGAAGGGCTAAAGCTGGCGGCTGAATCCATTGAGCGCGCCGTCGACGGGCTGCCCTGGCAGGGAACGCAGTTCAGCATCTTGATTGAGAACACTGCCGGTTCCGAATGCTCGCTGGGAGGCAGCTTTGACCAGGTAGCGGAACTGGTGATGCTGCTGCGCAATCACGCGCCCGTTGCCGTGTGCCTCGACACGTGCCACACCCATGTGGCCGGCTACGACATTGTGAGCGCGGAAGGGTACGAGGAGACGATGATCCAGATCGAGGCGACCGTGGGGTTCGATGCTGTGCGCGTTTGGCACTGCAATGACGCCAAAGCCGCGAGGGGATCGAAGCTCGACCGCCACCAGCATATTGGCAAGGGAACGATCGGGAAGGAGCCGTTTCGGCGGCTGCTGAAGGACGCGCGGTTTGCCCATGCGGCGTTCATTGCAGAAACACCGGTGGATGACAATGGCGATGAGGCGAGCAACGTGAGAGCGCTGAAGCGGCTGATACGCAGGACGATTGCATAAGCCCTTCCCCACATTGAGACGCGGGGTGGCGAACACGGTGCCTACGGCACTTCAGTCCCTATCAGGTCCTTCTTCCCCACGCTGAAGCGCGGGGCTAACGAACCCTGCGCCTGCGGCGCGGTGGAATGCCAATCTTTTTCAGCAACAAGACCTTCGTGCGATTGCCCTGTCCTGATACGGCCTGTCTCCGCGGCTTCTGCTGTCCTCCGTTTACACTAAAAGGTTATGGCGGAAGAGAAAGAACTTCGATACGACCCGGCTGCGATTGAGCCCAAATGGCAGCAGCGGTGGGCCGCGGACCCCACGCTTTACGCGGCCGACGCCGTTGACTCCGGCAAGCCGAAATATTACGTGCTTGAGATGCTGCCGTACCCCAGCGGCCAGCTTCACATGGGCCACGTGCGCAACTACTCCATTGGCGACGCGCTGGCGCGCCACATGTGGATGCGCGGCTATAACGTATTGCATCCGATGGGCTGGGACGCTTTCGGGCTGCCCGCCGAAAACGCGGCGCTCAAGAACAATACGCCGCCGCGGGAATGGACGCTGGGCAACATCGCCGCCATGAAGCGGCAGATGCAGCGCCTCGGCCTGGGCTACGACTGGGCCACCGAGGTGACCACCTGCCTGCCCGACTACTACAAGTGGAACCAGTGGTTTTTCCTGCGCATGTACGAGAAGGGGCTCGTTTATCGCAAGAAGAGCAAGGTGAACTGGTGCCCCGAGTGCGCGACCGTGCTCGCGAACGAGCAGGTGATCGATGGCCGCTGCTGGCGCCACGAAGACACGATTGTCGAACAGCGCGACCTGGAGCAGTGGTTCTTCCGCATCACTGCCTACGCCGAGGAATTGCTTGACGGCCTGGACAAGCTCGAGGGCTGGCCGGAAAAAGTGCGCACCATGCAGCGCAACTGGATTGGCCGCAGCGAGGGCACCGAGGTGGATTTCTTCCTTGCGGAAGACGCCCTCAAGACCCAGAACGACGACGGCACGCCCTGCGTCATTCCAGCGGGCCGCCGCATCCGCGTCTTTACCACGCGCATTGACACGATTTTCGGCGCTACCAGCATCCAGCTTGCGCCGGAGCATGCGTTGGTGAAGGAAATGGCCGCGCACGATGCCGGTCTCACGAAGCAGGTAGGCCAGCTTCTGGAAGAGCAGAAGAAGGCACGCGAAGCCGGTGACGTGGGCGCAATCGAAAAGCATGGCGTACCCACCGGCCACTTCGCTGTGAATCCTTATAACGGCGAGCAAATTCCCATCTGGGTGGCCAACTATATTCTCTCGGACTATGGCACGGGCGCCATCATGAGCGTGCCCGGCCACGACGCGCGTGACTTTGAATTTGCCAAAAAGTTCGCGATCCCGATCCGGCGCGTCATCGCTCCAGCCGATGCGGCCGGCGAAGAGCCCGAGCTCCCGTTCCTCAGTGAAGAGGGTGTGCTGGTCAACTCAGGCGAGTTCAACGGACTTACATGTCACGAGGCGCAGGAGCGGCTGGGCAAGATCGCCAAAGAAAAGGAAATCGGCGAGCCCACTGTCACCTTCCGCATCAAGGATTGGGGAGTAAGCCGGCAACGCTACTGGGGCACGCCGATTCCCATGATTCACTGCGAGCGCGACGGCATTGTGCCCGTGCCGGACGAGCAGTTGCCGGTTATCCTGCCGGAGCAGATCGCCATCACGCAGCAGGGTGGATCGCCGCTCTCGCGCGTGCCCGAGTTCGTCAACGTGACGTGCCCGAAATGCGGGGAGCCTGCGCGCCGCGAAACCGACACGATGGATACGTTCGTCGACTCGAGCTGGTACTTCTACCGCTACACCGACGCGAAGAATGCCTCCGCTCCATTCAACAGCGCCATCGCGCAGCACTGGTTTCCCATCGATCAGTACATTGGCGGCGTGGAGCACGCCATCCTGCACCTTATTTATTCGCGGTTCTGGACCAAGGTGATGCGCGACCTTGGACTGATCACGAACGGCGAGCCCGCGCGGCGCCTGTTCACGCAGGGCATGGTCATCAAAGACGGCGCGAAGATGTCGAAATCGAAGGGCAACGTGGTTTCGCCCGATGACATGATCGCCCGGTACGGCGCCGACGCCACGCGGATGTACGCGCTGTTCGCCGCGCCGCCCGACCGAGACCTCGACTGGCAGGAAGAAGGCGTTGCGGGGGTTAGCCGCTTTCTTGGGCGCGTCTACCGCCTGGTGATGAAACATGCCCTGGCAGCGCGCAGTGCGAACGGCGCAGCGACAACCGAGCCGAGCGGCGCAAGCCTCAAACTTCTGCGCAAGCTGCACCAGACCACCGCCAAGATCACCCAGGATTTTGAAGGCCGCTGGCACTTCAATACCTGCGTGGCCGCCATCATGGAACTGGTGAACGAGCTCACGGCCGCCGATGCGCAACTCGCTTCCGGTGAAGTGCCCGCGACTGTCATTCGCGAACTGCTTACCACGCTTGTGCTGCTGATCGCGCCGTTTGCGCCGTATCTCGCGGCGGAACTGTGGGAAGAACTTGGCGAAGACGGGGCCGTTCTGCGGGCGACGTGGCCCACGAGCGATCCCGGTCTGGCAAAAGAAGACGAGCTCGAGATACCCGTGCAGATCAATGGCAAGCTGGTCAATGTTGTTCGCGTGCCTGCCGGGTCAGCGTCTGAAGCGGTTCAGGCCGCGGCGCTTGCCGACGAAAAGGTTCAATCGCGCATCGCCGGCAAGACGGTGGCAAAAATCATCGTCGTTCCCAACAAAGCGGTGAACCTCGTTGTCCGATAGCATGGCAGCTCAACCCGTTCGCGCCACCCAGTCCATCGTCGGCCAGATGGGCTGGGTATTCCGGCGTCCCTCGCTCACGGCGCTTGAAGTGGCGTGGCGCTGGATCGTCGGCGTGCCGCTGCTCATTGTCTGTTATATCCAGGCGCAAAACATACTGGTAGCGCTGCCGCCCGATACGACCGGGCTCGATTCGCTGGACATCGCCAATCCGTGGATCTCCGCCATTAAACTTGCCGCAGCCTGGGACGTGTATCGCCCGCATGTCATGAGCGTGCTGCGCTGGCTTATACCGGTCGCCGCGGTGGCATGGATACTGGCTTCGGGCATCGGCCGAAACCTCGTGGTCATTCGCATGGAGCCTCGCGTGCGGTTTCGGCCCGTCGCCATGATTGCGCTGCAGACCGCTTGGGTGGGCGCGCTTGGGCTTGCCATCTGGGTCTGGTGGAGCGCGATCGGCTGGGCTGCGGCGCGTCACATCGGCATCGGCGCCGAGCCTGATCTCGTCGGCTACACCATGTGGGCGGTCTTCCTTTCGCTCGGCTTCTTCATGCTATGGGCGTTCCTCAGTTGGGCGGTGGCCATTGCGCCGATGCTCGTGCTGCTTGAGGGCCGGACGGCGGTATCGGCGTTCGGTGAAAGCCTGCGCCTTGGCCGCGCGTTCCGCAGCAAGCTGGTGGAGGTAAACCTGGTCATGGGCATCGTCAAGCTCGCGCTGATTGTCCTGGCGATGGTCTTTTCCGCCGTGCTTGTGCCGTTCAGCGATCAAGTGGGCGTGGCTGCGCTGCATGTGGAGTGGCTCATCGTCTCCGCGTTTTATTTCGTGGCCAGCGACTACTTCCATGTCGTCCGGCTCAAGGGGTTCGTCGAGTTCTGGCGAACGTATCGCGGATCGCAACACGCCTGATCGCGGCGCGCCAAATGCTATGCTTCGTGCCATGCGAAAGCATCGCCTCGTCTCTGCCCTGATTCTGCTGCTGGCCTTCGCTCCTGCGGTTCGCGCGCGCGTCACGCGGGTCGAAATCACCTCGCGCGCTGACGTTCTCAACGGCGAGTCATTCGACAATGTTGGCGCTTACGAGCGCATCACGGGCCGCGTGTACTACTCGCTCGCCGTGAGCAACTGGCACAACACGAGCATTGTCGATCTCGCCAACGCGGTGAATCTGAAGAACGGCGAAGTTGAATTTTCGTCGGACTTTATCCTCGTCCGCCCGAAAGACGCTGCGAAGTCCAACGGCTCGATGCTGCTTGAAGTGCCGAACCGCGGACACAGCCGTATCATCAGCCTGGTCGACGGCGGCGACTGGGACCTGGCCCACGATGCCGGCGACGCATGGCTGCTGCGCAACGGCTACACCATTGCCGCCGTGGGTTGGCAGTGGGATGCCGAAGGGCCTGGCGCGCTGCGCTTCTTCGCGCCCATCGCAAAGGATCACGGAAAGACGATTACCGGCCTGCTGCGCGGCGATTTCATGCTCTCGAAAGCCACCGAGGATGTGCCTCTCGGCCATCTGATGGGGGCCAATATCGGCGGGTCCGAGTATCCCGTCGCCAATGCTGACGACCCGCGCAATGTGCTTACGGTTCGCAACAGCCGCACGGATACGCGCACGACGATCCCGCGCTCGCAATGGAAGTTTGCCCACACGGTGGATGGAAAGCTCACGCCCAGCGATCGCTTCCTCCATCTCGATGGAGGGTTTCAGCCGGGCAAAATCTACGAATACGTCTATGCGGTCCAGGATCCCGTCGTAGCCGGCGGAGGATTCGCCGCCATTCGCGACTTTGCTTCGTGGTCGAAGTACGCGCCCGACGCACTCGCGCCGGTCAAGCGCGTTTACGGCGAAGGCATTTCGCAGAACGGCCGTTTCCTCCGCGACTACCTCTATCAGGCGTTCAATGGGGACGAGGATGGCCGCACGGCGCTCGATGGCGTGCTGGCACACGTGGCCGGAGCGGGCCGGGGGCACTTCAATTACCGATTTGCCCAGCCCTCGCGCGACGCGCAGCCCACTTCATCGGTTTTCTTTCCCACTGACATTTTTCCATTCACCGATTTGCCTGAAGCCGATACCGGCAGTGCCTACAAGAAAGTGAAAGCCGCCGGCCTTCTCGATCGCGAAACCGGGGAACGTGCACTGCCGAAGATTTTCTTCTCCAACACCTCCTACGAGTACTGGGGCCGCGCGGCCGCGCTGATCCATGTGATGCCGGATACGATGCGCGGAAGCGGCGTGATACACGCCTCAGTGGATGGGATGATCGACGCACCCGAGTCTCCCAACGTGCGCATCTATCACTTCACTGGCCTGCAGCACTTCTCCGGCCCATTCCCGCCGGCGAAGGGAAGCGGCGACCTGCTCGGCCAGCAGCCGCAATCGCCTCTGCCGGTGAAATATTTCTGGCGCGCCATGATTGCCGACATGGACGCATGGGTGCGTAGCGACGCCGAACCGCCGCCCAGCAGCTATCCGCGTATCGCGGACCATAACCTGGTTCCGCTCGCGCAGTATGCCTTCCCCAAGATCCGGGGCGTCAATCTCCCGCACGAGGCCAACGAAGCCTTTCGCCTGGATTTCGGCCCCGACTGGCGCAAGGGAATCCTTTCGCGCGAGCCTCCGATTGTGGGACGGCCGTTCGCTGTGCTGGTGCCGCAGATCGACGCCGACGGAAATGAACGCGATGGCGTTCGTCTTCCCGAGTACGCCGCGCCGCTTGCAACCTATGCGCCATGGAACCTGCGCGACCCTTCGATCGGCGCGCCCGATCAGCGCGTCTCGTTTGAGGGCTCGTGGATTCCGTTCGCTAAAACCGCCGCCGAACGCCAGCGCACCGGTGATCCGCGCCGGTCTGTTGAAGAGCGCTATAAAAGCCGCCAAGACTACATGCAGAAGTACACCGCCGCTCTCGACGACCTCATCAAGCAGCGCTGGATCCTGCCGGAAGATCGCGCGGCAATCCTTGAGCGGGGTGAGCAGGAATGGAATCTCGCAACGAAGTGAAGTGAATCCTGTGTAATCTTCACGGACTCTACCTTAGAGAACTGATCAGCGAAACTGCATCGAAGGAGACATTGTGGCACAGAATTGGGACCCGCAGGCGTATGGGCGCGAAGCCTCATTTGTTCACAAGCTGGCCGGAGGCGTTGTGGAGTGGCTGAATGCGCGGCCGGGGGAGAAGATTCTCGATCTTGGGTGCGGCGACGGGCAACTGACATTTCGGCTCGCGGAAACAGGCGCGGAGGTGGTGGGTGTCGATGCCTCACCTGCGATGGTGGAGGCGGCGCGGACGCGCGGCGTCGATGCGCAACAGGCCGCCGCAGAGAAACTTCCCTTCCCTGCCGGCACATTCGATGCTGTGTTTTCGAATGCGGCGCTGCACTGGGTTCGCGGGCAGGACGAGATGATGCGCGAAGTGCGCCGCGTGCTCCGGCGTGATGGACGGTTCGTGGCGGAGATGGGCGGGCACGGCAACATCGCGGCGATGCGGGTTGCTTTCACGGCCGCTCTCGAGCGGCACGGATTCGGCGATCGCAAGGGAGATGAGAACTACTATCCATCGCCGGAAGCCTATCGGCGCAGGCTTGAGGGGAATGGGTTTGCAGTCGAGCGCGTGGAACTGATTCCCCGGCCCACGGTACTGGGCGAAGGCGGCATGGCTGGGTGGCTGCGGATGTTTCGGCGAGGCGTGCTGGACGGACTGCCCGCCGAGATGCGCGAGGTGGTGGTGAGCGAAACCTGCGCGCTGCTTGAGCCGACGCTCAGAGACGAGGACGGCATCTGGGTGGCCGATTATGTGCGCCTGCGGTTTGTGGCGCGCGTTCCATAGCCATCCATCGCGCTGCTTGCGGTGAATAGACTGATCGCGGCGGCTGAGCCATAGGAAGTGGCGGGGCTATTGGCCCGTTGGAAGCCGCCGCGCTCAAAGCTTTAACCCCGGCGAGATAAAGTTGTTGCGGCCCTGTCGTGGCCATTTTTCCAGCTCATCTCAATCGCGAATGGATTGCTTTCCGGAAGGGGCGGAGTGCATCTAACTCAATAACCCGCCTGCGGTTCTTGGGGGCTTCCCTGCATGCATTTGCCTAAACTCGAGCGACGACCGGAACTCGATGCCCTGCGGGGGCTGTTTCTTGTGTGGATGACGGTTACGCATCTTCCCACACGGTTCAGCGATTTCGTGAACCAGCCGATCGGGTTCGTCACTTCGGCGGAGGGCTTCGTTTTTGTTTCGGCGCTGCTGCTTGGGCGACTTTACAGCCGTGAACTGGCGCAGGATCCGCGCACCGTTCGGACCAAGCTTTGGAAACGCTCGCTGAAGATTTATCAGTATCACCTGGTAATGCTGGGGCTGGCTTTCACGATCGGTGCGGAGATTGCGATTCACACGCACAAAGCCGGGCTGCTCAATCTGCTGGACTTCTACCTTGCGCATCCCTTTGTGGCCATTCTGGGGTCGGTGCTGCTGCTCTATTGCCCGCCTTTGCTCGACATCCTGCCCATGTACGTGACCTTCCTGTTCATGACGCCCATCGTGCTCACAGCGGCTGTGCGCGTCGGGTGGCGGTGGGTGCTGGCGGCAAGTTGGCTGATATGGGCGCTGGCACAGTTCGGGTTGCGCGATGTGGTGCATAACTGGATTGTCCACGTCACGCACCTGCCCATCCCGCTGCAGGAGACGGGAGCGTTCAACCTGTTCGCGTGGCAGCTTTTGTGGACGGTGGGAATGTGGCTGGGAGCCAAATCGGCAATTGACCGCGTTCCGCTCGACAAGGTGCCGGGATGGCTGGCCGGGTTGGCGGCGGCGGTTTGCGTCTTCTTCATTGGCGTGCGGTTTGGCTGGTTCGGTCCGCATCTGACGCCCCAGTCGCTGGGGGCCAAACTCGACAAGTGGCAAATTGGGCCGCTGCGCGTGCTCAACCTGGTGGCGTTTACCGTATTCGTCTACTGGGCGCGGCGCTTTGTGCTTCCAGTGTTTAACCGCGAGCCGTTTCTCACGCTGGGAATGGCATCGCTGCGGGTCTTCTGCGCGCACATTGTGTTTGTGTTTGCCGGATTGACCATGCTGTATGGCGATTTCAACTCCGATGGGCTGGATCAGTTGCACGGAATTCCAGCCATTGCATTGCTGGCGTGCACGTTTGCCTCGCTGATCTGGGTGGCTTCTCGCGAAGTGCGGCACAAGCGCCTGCAGAGCGAACGCCGCAGGCTGCATGCCATACGCGAACGGGAAGAGGCTCATTTGCCTCCCGAGATGGCCAAAACCGGCACGTAAACGCACCTGTCGGAATTCATCAAACGTTTGCAATTTATTTGCCTGAGTGCATTAATCTGAACTCGATTCCGTGCGGCCCTGAGTGACTCAATGGAACGGCCGCCGGCGAGGGCAGACCGTTTGAGCCAATCCGTATTTCTGCTGGAAGACGACGCCGATATCTCGCGGCTTGTGCAGCATCATCTGGAAGCAGCGGGCTTCAGCTTGCGCCCGTTCTTGACCCCCACGAATCTCATTCCAGACGCCGAACGGCAGCCGCCTGCGCTGTTTCTTCTCGACATCATGGTGCCGGGTGGGGATGGTCTGGACGTTTGCCGGCGGCTTCGAAGCAACGCGTCACTTTCCACCATCCCAATCATTTTTCTCACCGCCCGAGCGGGAGAAAACGATCGCGTGCTGGGCCTGGAGCTTGGGGCCGACGACTACATTACAAAGCCGTTCGCGCCGCGCGAGCTGGTGGCACGGGTCAAGGCTGTGCTGCGCCGGTTCGAGCGTCCCACCTCGCCATCGATGGTGCGCTTTGAGGATGTTGTGATCGATGCAGGCGCCATGCAACTGACCGTGCGCGGCCAGCTCACCAC
>Ga0134126_10013074_pt1 | contig 10485 bp, 14 predicted proteins | sample KB31752_FD_96881 | JGI IMG/M metagenome (GOLD analysis project Ga0134126, IMG submission 96881) | Terrestrial soil microbial communities with excess Nitrogen fertilizer from Kellogg Biological Station, Michigan, USA - KB3-175-2 | ecosystem: Environmental > Terrestrial > Soil > Unclassified ...
TGCTGACCGCGACGCGCCAGCAGCACGCGAAATTCGTTGTCGGGGATGTCGCGCGAGCCCACTTGCTCCTCGGCGCCACCCTCTTCTTTTTCCTTGACGCCGTAGAGCAATTTGCCGCGCGACAACAGCGCGACGATTACAAGATCAGGCGCGGCGAGGCCGCGCATTCGGGCGGCTACCGCCTCGTTAACCGTCTCGCCCTCGACAATGCCCTGTTCGCGCATGACCGCCATGCCCGGATGCTCGTTGAGCCAGTCCATGGAATCCGTGGAGACGAATGGTCGACATCGCAATTCGGGTGCGACGTGGCGAATGTCCAGCAACGCTTGCAACATCCAGAAACCCTCGACATTGACGGTGATGTCGGTGCGTGTGCTCTGATCCATTCGCTTCTCTCGGGTAGATGTTCTTCGTCTATCGCACGACGCGGCAGCACACCTGAATCGGTGTGCTGCCGCGCCCTGTGCTGATTGTCAGGCCCAGCTTGAGCCCACAGCGGAGTCGGTCGACGACATGTTGTTGCCTGCCGTCTGTACCTTCTGGCCGTGGGAGTTAGCCTGCTCGTAGATCACCTGGAAGTTCCGACCCAACTGGGTGATGAACTCCTGGCAAGCCACGGAACCCGAGCCACCCCAGAAGTCACCGGCGGCCAGGACATCGCGCACGATGGCCTGGTGCTCGGCTTCCAGCGAAGCGGCCTGGGCACGGATCAACGCGCCGTGGGCGTCGACATCACCGAACTGGTAGCTAATCGACATTTATCTGTCCTCCTGTGTGTGAAAGCTTACGCTGGTCAGCGAGCTAGCTGCTCAAGATCTGCTGAGAACCCTGCTCTTGGGCCTCGTAGTTGTTGGCGTCGCGGATCAAGCCGTCCCGGACACCGTGCAGCATGTTGACGATGTTGCGAAACGCGGTGTTCATCTGACCCATGGTGTCGTACGAGGTGGCCTGAGCAGTGCCGCTCCAGCCGGCGCCGGCGATGTTCTGGCTCGACGCCCACATCTTGCGGGCCTCGTCCTCAACGGTCTGCGCGTGCACGTCGAAACGGCCCGCCATCGCCCGCATCTCGTGCGGGTCGGTCATAAAACGCGTAGGCACTTAACTTTCTCCTTGCTTGAGTGGTGATTGACTGCGATAAACGTGGTAGTCGGACCGGTTACCGGAGGTAACCGCCGACTTGAAACACACGGCTGGTCCCCCCTTCCCCGCTTGCTGGCTGCCACCGTGTGTGGAGCCACAGTGGGATGGTCTTCATAGGTGGCACTCAGCCTGCGGCGGCTGCGTTGGCGGCCTCGGTGGCCGCGTAGGAACCGGCGCTGGTGCCCAACGTGTTGACGAACGCTTCGTGGATGGCCGCGGCCTGGGCGCTCACTGCCTGGTAGAGCTGTGCGTGAGCGGCGAATTGAGCGGCGGTCAGGGCCGAAACTTCGTCGGCTGCGGCGGGAACCACGCCCGTCGTCGGCGCCGCTGCAGCAGTGTTCTGGGCGTTGAGAGCTGAACCGATTCCCTGAAGGCTGGTGGCCGCAGCCGATAGTGCCTCCGGCTGTGTGGTCACGAACGACATTCCGGGATCCCTCCTGTGTCTAATCAAGCGATCTGTTCGTGGATGAGAATAGACGCGCGCAAAGCTCTGTGCTGGGGGCGACGCTGGGTGTTTGCAACTGTTCACCCGCTGGCAACAACTGTTCATCTGCGGTAACAGTGGGGTAACGAGCGCGCCTTCGCGAAGCCGGCTCAGTCCCCCCAGGGGTCCCTGAAGTGCTCAAATGCATTGCCCTCGCCCGGGCTCTGGTCGGCGCGCTTTGACGACGGCGCGGTCACGGTCGCAGAGTCGTGGCGGTCGCGACCTCCAGCCAGGCGAAAAAATCTAACCGCGGATAACGTCCGCACCTGCGCGCGGCGGCCGTGACCGGAAGTCACGCCGTTCGCCTGCCGGTGAGCGGCGTGGCTCAGCCGAGACGCAGCGGCAATTCCTTGAGCGCGAACGTCTTGCTGGGGAATTTGATTTCGGGCTCGTAGCCAGGCGCCAATGCGAATTCGGGAATTCTCTTGAGCCACTCGTCGACAATCACGGTCAGCTCCATGCGCGCCAGATGGGAACCCAGGCAGCGGTGCGGGCCGCCACCAAATCCCCAGTGCCGGTGCACCTTACCGTCCATGGTGAGTTCGTCGGTCGAGATCGCATCGCTGCCGTCCCGGTTGATCAAGGCCATGCACAAAAACACCGATGAGCCCGCGGGCAACGTCATGCCACCGACCACGACGGTCTCGGTCAGGACCCGAGGCGCCACCGGCGCCGACGGCTCCAGGCGCACGATCTCTTCGATGAAAACCCTGATCTGCCTGGGGTTATCGCGGAGCTGTTCGCGCAACTGCGGTCTGCGCGCCAACTCGAGCAGGGCAAAGCCGATCGCCGCAGTCACGGTGTCCAGCCCCGCCAGGATCAGAAGATGGCTCATACCCAGCAGTTCGATGTCGGTGAAGTGGCCGTCACTGTGCATCACGGTAGACAACATGTCCGAGCCCGGGTTCTCCCGGCGCTGTTGGATCGCGTCCATCAGGTATTGATACATCGCGTGCGCCGCCGCGGCGATGTCCGCCTGAGTGGCGTACGGGTCGTCGGAGAGCACTGCGTTTTTCCAGGCGATTATCCGGTCGCGGTCCTCCAACGGCAGACCGTACAGGTCCAGAAATACCTGGTAGGGATATGTCCTCGCCAGATCTCTCATCACCTCGCACTCGCCACCGCTGGCCATGGCGTCGATCATGTCGGCGGCGTGGCGAACCAGCACCGGTCGCGACTTAGCCAACCCGTGCGGGCTGAAAAACGGCTGCAGGATCTTCCGGTATCGAGTGTGCTCGGGCGGGTCGAATCCCAACGGGATCACCGGGATTGGGCTTCCCGGCGGTTGCAGCGCCAGTCGAGCGGAAAAAACGTTGGGACTGCGCAACGCTGCCAGCACGTCCTCACGGCGGGTGAGGTAGTAGTAGCCGTTCATGAAGACCACCGGTCCGGCGTCGCGCAGAACCTTCCACCCGGCGCCACGATCAACCGCCATCGGCAGGGAGTAGTAATCCAGCCGCGGAAGGTGAAAGCCGGTGCCGTACAGGCTTTCATCAATGGTGCTCATGCACGTGATCTTTCGTTGCAGGTTGGCTCGTCGTCGCCGGCGCCGTGGCGGACGGGCGACGGTAGACATGGTATGCGGCCCGCCGGAGTTCGGTGGTGTCGTCGCGGCGCTAGCGGGTGCCGAATGGAGCGACGACGGTCGACATGTCTTTAGAATCGGCATTGTGAAGGTTCGTGTCGAACAGTCGAGATGCGTTGGCCACGCCCAGTGCTACGCGGTCGACCCCGAAATTTTCCCGATCGATGATTCTGGCTACTCCATCCTCGAAGAACACGAGGTGGCGCCGGAGAACGCGCAGGTAACTCGCGACGGGGTGGCGTCCTGTCCCGAGATGGCACTGATCCTGGACGAGGACTGATTGGAAGCCGTCTAGTCGCGCTGGCTAACGACCGCCGTTTGGCGCGGACTGCGGGAAGCGCCCTTGCAACGCCCTCAGCAGACCGTCGACTTCGTCGAGCCGTGCGCGGATCTGCCTCAGCTCCCCAGACGGCCCGGAATCGTCACGTCCAACGCGGCGCGCAAGGTCCCGTAATTCGGCACACTCGGCTTGTAGCAGCCGCTCGAATACCCGCGCCTGCGCTATCTCGGCAGGCTGAGTGGGTCCGCGCGACAACACGTTTGATGCAATGAACGCTGGCGAGCCGGCAATTCTCCTCGGGAGCGTGCGGGCGGTGTCTCGGGGTTTCGATGACACGGCCAGCGGACCGGGTGCCTCGGCGTGTTTGGCCACGAATCCCTCCTGCCCTCGGCCCCGATTGTTCACCTTTCGGAAACCTGCGCCACCACGCCTCTCGCGTGCTTCCGAATACGCCCCAACTGTTCATGTTTGAGTCATGATTGCGACGTCCCCGATTCACCTCGCCCCGAGGGCGACGGGCGGGCCACGGTCTTATTGCTGTTTGTCGTCTGGTACCTCAACGAATGACCGAAGATGACGGCGAGTCTGGTGATCGGCTGCTCCGGCCTCACCGTCGGTATGTCGGCCCCGCGTGTAGTCGGCTTGCCACTGCACTGACTCTCCGGCGGCGACGGCCGCCGCCGCCTGGGCCTGCCCTTCCATGTCACGTGGGCGAAGGAAGGACTGATGCTTGCGATGCAGATCTTCGTCAGAGTCGATGCGCCTGAGTTCGGGTGCGAAGTCTTCAAGTTCGGCTCGGCGTTGCGGGACGATCATGCAGATAGGCTCGTCGACCTCGAATCGGACTGGCATCAGTTTGCGGGTGAATTTCCAGCTCATGCTGAAACTAGCGCTGGCCCAGTCGGTTTCGACTACGCCCTCTAATGGAGATACGGCGTCCTTCGGATAGTTCGCCGGCCCGCGGACCAACAGGTTATAGCCCGGCGGGGTGCGAAACAGTATCGGCAGGTGCCAGGTCAGGATGCCGTTACCGAAATGGCTGACCGGCAGGAACTGAGCGGTGTCGCGCTTATCGGGTACGACGCTCACGTCCACGCCATCTTCCTGACCGCTCCACGTGGCGGTGAATGCGCACCGATTGCGGAGCTCCCAGCCGCTTTGGTTGGCGATGAGCATCGGCAAACACCGATTTGGCCAACCTTTACGCGTCTCCGACATCTGTGACATCCATGCCCGGCTAATCGGAGCCGGGGCAATCTGCGGTGGATTATCACGGGTGACGAACCCGATCAGTGGGTGGGTCGGCCTCTTGGAGTTGTCACTCATCGGATCCTCGATTCGGTGGGAACCCTCGTTGCCGCAGGCCGATGGTAACTGTCGATGCTCGGCAGGTGGATGCCGCCCGATACACGGAAATTCGGGCCTTGCCTCCCAACACCACTTGGGGTGCCACGCCGAGACGTGACACCCCAAGTGGTGCAAAGCTATTCGGCTCTAGCCGCCGATCGGAGGCCGGCCCATCACGGTGGGTTTGAACCCGTAGCGCGGGCCCAAGCCGTTGCCGAAGCCGGCTCTTGTACCCGCTAGCGGCATGCCGCCCATCAGGTTCCCACCGCCGGCTGCGGCCTCCGGCGCAGCGCTGACGTTGCTAACCAGCTGCACTCCTGGTGCGGCCGCCTGCGGAGTCCCACCAATCCACGACGCCGGCACCGCCAGTTTGCCGACCGAACCGGCACCGCCCGAAACGGCGGACACTGCGTGCGCGCCCGCGCCGGCTGCACCACTGCCCAGCCCGGCACCGAGGCCGCCCAAGCCGTGGAGTGCTGGGGCTGCAGCAGCGGGGGCAGCGCCGCCCAGCATTCCCGCGCTCTTCGCCATCTGAATGCCGAAGTTGCCCATACCAACGCTGAAGTAAGGCAGACCCTCAGTGTTGTAGAACAAGCTGGCGTACGGCGAGTAGTCGGTGACCAATGCCGACATGTTCGTGGGCAAGACGGTCGTCCCGAAGATCAAGGCGAACAGATCTTGAAACGGCGTTGTCGTGGTGGCCGCCGAGGTGGCCGCCGGCGTCGCGAGGTTTTGCAGCGAACTCGGCGTCGCGGAGGTCAGTTGTGACAGCAGGCTCTGGGTGCTCGACGCCGCCGAGTTGCCGGTGGCCGCACTGACCGCGGCGCCTTGACCCGCCGTGCCGGCGGGGTTGGTGGTCGCGGCCGGCGTGGCAAACGGGGTCACCTTGGTGGCCGCCGCCGATTGGCCCGCATAGCCGTACATCGCCGCAGCGTCCTGCGCCCACATCTGTCCGTACTGCGCCTCGAGCTGTGCGATCAACGGGGTGTACTGCCCGAAGACGTTGGCCTGCGTCGCCGCTGCCGTCTCAGCACGATTGGCCGCGATGAGCGGCGGCGGTACCGTCGCGGCGAACGCCTGCTCGTATGCCGCGGCAGCGGTGCGGGCCTGGGTCGCAGCCTGCTCGGCCTGCGCGGCTGTCTCCTGCATCCAGGTCACGTATGGCTGAGCCGCACTGGTCATCGCCGCCGAGGCGGGGCCGTTCCACGTGTCGGTTGCGAGCTGCGTGATCACTGTCTCGTAGCCCTGGGCAGCCGACTGAAGCTCGGCGGCGATGCCGTTCCATGCCGATGCAGCAGTCTGCAACGACGACGACCCCGGACCCATGTACATCCGGGCCGAGTTGATCTCAGGTGGTAGCGCTCCGAAATCGACCATGGAAGCCTCCTAGCCGGCCGCAGCCGCGTTGGCGGCCTCGGTGGCTGCGTAGGAACCGGCGCTGGTGCCCAACGTGTTGACGAACATTTCGTGGATGGCCGCAGCCTGCTGGCTCACGGCCTGGTACAGCTGCGCGTGAGCGACGAACTGAGCCGCCGTCAGAGCCGAAACCTCATCGGCGGCAGCGGGAACCACTCCGGTGGTGGGCGCCGCCGCAGCGGCGTTCTGAGCGTTCAGTCCCGAGCCGATCCCCTGCAGACTTGTGGCCGCTGCCGAAAGTGCTTCCGGCTGTGTGGTCACGAACGACATCCGGTCTCCTCCTTAGTAACCGTGCGCATCTACGACCTTGGGCAAGGTCGTTCGGTTGAAAGAGTAGATGGTCACGCGCGAATAACGCCGCTGCCGAACTAACTGTTCACGCCTGGACGGCCAGTATTCACCCCCGGATATCGGCTGTTCATCTCGAGTTCGACAAACCTTTCACCTGCGGTAATGCAGCAATTTTGACCGGCAACTGGCGGGCGGTGTGGGCTCGGCCGCTCGATCGCCGTCTAGGCTGCCGCGCGACTAGGCCTGGTTGTCATGACGATCGCGCGAACGGGCTTCCGCCACAAGAACTTTCGATCCATCACGCGGGGAGTCCCCCTCTTCTCGGGTCGGAGGACGGCACGCGGCTCAAAGCGACATTGCGGTCCTGACTCAATCACGAGGAAATGCAATGCCTTTGGCGCCAGTATCGCGATCCCCGCAATCGGCGATGGGTGCACCCGTGAGTGTTTGGCCGCCGCCGCGTGGGGTCCGTAGCCCGTTATCCGCCTACCGGCGGTCTGGGCATCACAGAGTGCCGGACCCCGTATTTCACGGTGTAGCCGGCGCTGCGGCTTCCGCCTATCCCGGCGTTGCTTGCCATCGGAACACCGCCGAGCATTCCATTCGACTGCGGTGCGACAGGGCGTACCGCGCTGGCCAACCGGGCCTCTACCGTCTCCGAGGGCCCCGCCGCTTGCCAACTCGCGGGCACCGACAGCCGCCCGAGAGCGTTCGCCTCGCCCATACTGGCCGACACACTGCTGGCCGTAAACGGTGCGCCGCTTACGCCTGCAGTGCCGTTGCCTAGGGCGGCGCCCAGGCCGCCGAGTCCCGGACCGAAGGCACCAGTCGGGTTGAGCAGTGCCGTCAGCTGCTGGGAGGTCGCCAACTGCTGGCCATAGCCCCAGCCGAAGTTTCCGAGACCGACCGCGAAGTAGGCCTGGAGCATCTGCCGCATCGAGTTCAGGTTGGCGTTCGTCAGGCCCACGCCCCAGCCGCCTTGACCGAGGTTGGTGACGGTGTTTTGGTAAAGCTGCTCGAGCCAACCGACCAACGTATTCGGGGGGGCCGCCGCGGGCAGCGCGGTGCTCGCGGCCGTCTGAGCGGTGCTTGCGGCCGTCTGCGTGGTCGTGGTGGGCGTCGACGACAGCGCGTTCTGCGCCACCGTCGCGGCTTGGCCGGCCGGCTCAGCGGCAGCCTTGGCAACCGCGTCAGCCTGGCTGCTCGCCCCGTTATCGGTGGTCGTCTTCGGGGGTTCCACGAACGGCGTCACCTGCATGGCCGCCGCCGAGGAGCCCGCGTAGCCGTACATGGCAGCGGCGTCCTGTGCCCACATTTCGGCGTACATGGCTTCGGTCATCATGATCGCGGGGGTGTTCTGCCCAAAGAAGTTGGTAGCCACCAGAGCGGCCAACAGCGCGCGATTGGCCGCGATCGCCGGTGGCGGCACCGTCATCGCGAACGCCGCCTCGTATGCGGCGGCGGCCGCGCGAGCGTGGTTTGCGGTCTCCTCGGCTTGCGCACTGGTTGAGGTCAACCAGCTGATGTAGGGCGTGGCGGCGGACATCATCGCCACCGACGTCGGGCCTACCCAGGTGTTGCTCGTCAGCTCCGCTAGCGCGGCCCCATATCCAGTGGCCGCAAAGCCCAACTCCGCGGCCAGACCATCCCAGGCCTCAGATGCCGCCAACAGCGGCCCGGGTCCGGGACCCGAATACATCCGACCCGAATTGACCTCAGGCGGCAACAGGGCGAAATCAAGCACAAGAATCCTCCGTCAGCGAGCCAAGATTGCGTCTGCCCGTCATCCCCCGCACGGCAGCGGCGGCGTGCGGCATTGTCATGAACTGGTCAGCAATCGGCGGGTCCTGACCGACCGCCCGATCGATATCGATGTGCCGAACACGGTGTGTGGCCACAGTCGAAATGCGCTTTCTTTCCTCGGTAACCCTTAGCGTCAACAACATTGAGCGCCCGTGCTCATCACTGAACAGTCGCTGGCTGAGACATTAGATGGCCGCGCGGGCGATCCGCGACGACGACGCCGACAATTCATTACTCATCAAGCAGTGTTCATCCACGATCAACTGTTGTTCAGTTGATGTTCGGTTCCGCGCCACCCGGTGGCCGCTATCCGGCGGCCGGTGTGAACGGGATCACGGTCGGACGGAGCTCGAATCGGGTCGGTGTCTGGGCGCCCTGGCGTCCGCCCATCGCCGTAATCGGCATCAGCGGCGGCATCCCCGTGTGCGCTCCGGCCTGGACCGCCGAAACGGCGCCGGCCCCGCCGAACGGCGTTGCCGCGGGCGCCGCACCCGTCCACGCGGTCGGCACCGACAACGCGCCCGCGGTCGTCGCCTGGCCCATGCCGGCGGAGACAGCCGGCATGCTCTGGCCCAGCCCGCCCAAGCCCGACAACGTCAATGTGCCAGTGCCAGCACCGATTCCGGCGGACTGGGCAGCCCCCAGCTCGTTGGCGGCAGTCGTCGCGGCTTTCGCGGCGGTGGCCGTGCTGCCCGCCGTGAACAGTCTGGACAGCATGCTCATCGGCATCGTCGCCATCCGCAACGGCGTGCTGAGTTCGTTGAGCAGCGACATCGACGACGACGATGAGGATGACGTGTCGGTCGCGGTAGTCGCCAGGCCACTCAGAGCCTGCGGCGACGACAGGCTTTGCAGAGCCTGCGGCGTGCTGGAGATCAACTGCGGGCCCGACGACATGAGCGTCTCGACGTCGGTCCCGCTGGAGGTGCCCACCGATTGGGCCGCGGCCGCCACCTGGCCGGCCAGTCCGCCCGGGTTGGTGGTCTGAGGTGGTGAGGTGAACGGGCTGACCTGTGATGCGGTGGCCGAGGCGCCGGCGTATCCGTACATGGCGGAGGCATCCTGGGCCCACATCTCGGCGTAGACAGCCTCGGTGGACATGATGGCCGGCGTGTTCTGTCCCAGGATGTTGGTCGCGATAAGGGCCATCAGCAGGCTTCGATTTGCGGCGATCAATGGTGGTGGAACTGTTGCAGCGTAAGCGGTTTCGTACGCGGTGACGGCGGCCGCAGCCTGCGCGGCAGCCTGCTGCGCCTGGTCGCCGGTGGCGCTGAGCCATGTCACGTAGGGCGACGCGGCCGCGACCATCGACGCCGAGCTAGCACCCGTCCAGGGGCCACTGGTCAGCGTCGCGAGGATCGAACCATAGCTTGCGGCAACGGAATTCAGCTCCTCGGCCAGCGACTGCCAAGCCGTCGCGGCGGCCAGCATCGAGCCCGGGCCCGGACCGGTATACATTCGGCCGGAGTTGATCTCGGGCGGCAGAGCGGCGAAATCCAGCATCGTCTGCAGACCGCCTACCCGGCCGCGGCCGCGTTGGCGGCCTCGGTGGCCGCATACGAGCCGGCGCTGGCGCCCAGCGTGTTGACGAACATCTCGTGGATCGCCGCGGCCTGAGCGCTGATGGCCTGGTACATCTCGGCGTGGGTGGCGAACTGAGCCGCCGTGAGGGCCGAAACTTCGTCTGCCGCAGCGGGTATCACGCCGGTCGTCGGAGCTGCCGCCGCGGCGTTTTGCGCCGTCATGGTCGATCCGATGCCCTGCAGATTGTCCGCCGCGGCCGTCAACTCGGCCGGTTGCGTACTCACAAACGACATCTGGCACTCCCCTCGCCACAGACCCCACCTGTCACTGGTTAGAGACGTTAACCAGGAATGATGGGCCGCAGTCTTGGCGAAGCTATGCGCCGGCTATGAGATGTTTGGCAGCGATTCCCGCTCCCCCGCGCACGAAAAAGGTCCCCTCGCCCAGACGGGCGAGGGGACCTTTTTCGATCTGGCTATCGGCGCAGATCCGTGGCTGCGACCTGGACGAACACGCCGGTGTCCTCGGCCATCAGCAGACCACGACCGCGGGGCAGCGGGCCACCCTTCATCTTGCCGCGGATGAAGCCCTCGTCGGGGTCGGCGTCCATCACCA
>Ga0134126_10013076_pt1 | contig 10484 bp, 10 predicted proteins | sample KB31752_FD_96881 | JGI IMG/M metagenome (GOLD analysis project Ga0134126, IMG submission 96881) | Terrestrial soil microbial communities with excess Nitrogen fertilizer from Kellogg Biological Station, Michigan, USA - KB3-175-2 | ecosystem: Environmental > Terrestrial > Soil > Unclassified ...
CGGGCGCTCATACCGGCTGCTTCACTCCGGATGCCGCGCTTTCGTGCGCCGCCTTCTCGTGTGCGGCAACGCCGTCGCGCCATCCTCGGATGCGCCCGCGCGCAACGGCGGCGTGCAGGCGCGCCTCGGCCCAGCGGGCGCGCAGCAGCGAAAGTGTGGCGCCGGTCAGCGCGCGGGCGACGTGGTACGCGAGTTCGATCCTGCTGCGCTGATGCTTGGCCAGAACGTAGCCCATCGCCCGCCCGTAGCGGTGACCGCGCTCGAGAATTTTCTGCCGCGGCTGGCCCGGATTCCCCGGGTGATGGACCGCGAAACGCGGGTCATACCAGATGCGGGCGCCTCCGGCGACCGCGCGCAGCAGATAGTCGGTCTCTTCGGCTGCGGGCCACAGCGTGCCCGACCCGACGCCCAGCGCTTCGTCGAACGGGCCCACCAAGGCGACCAGCTGCCGGCGCAGAAATATCGCGCTCGACATCCCCTGCGTCCACGCGCGCGCCGCCGTCACCCATTGCGCGCCGCGCGCGAACCGGCCGCGCGGCGCGCCGCCGGCACCTGCAGCGCCGCCGCCGCTCAAGCCGTGCGTCGAAGGCTGCGCGGCGAAAAATTGCAAGACCCGGGCGACGATGTCGACGTCGTACCAGCAATCGTCATCCGGAAAGCCGATGACATTCCCGCGCGCCAGGCGCAGGCCGACATTGCGAGCGCGCGACAATCCCGGCGGCGCACGCACATGCCTCAGAGGGAATGGCAGCCGTTCGCGATTGAGCAGCGCGGCAACGCGATCGTCGGCGTTCTGATCGACGATGACGACCTCGAAGTCCCGGCTGGTCTGGGCGGCGAGGCTGCCCAGGCAGCGGGCGAGCTCGGCCTCCCGGCCCAGAGTGGCGACGATCAGCGAAAGCTGTGGGGACGATTGCATGCGGGAGCGGTTGACGCTTCGGCAGCGATTCTACGGCATCGTCGCCGCCGTGTACCGCGTCGGGTCGCAAAGACACCGGCGCTGAAGGTTCGATAGTGCGCGACCGGATGGAAGCGGCTAGACTTCGTGCCCATGGGCACGCCGGTCCTCCTGGTTCTCACCGCATTGCGCTGGGTCGGCGCGGCGCGGATGCCCCGCGCTCTGGCGCAGGCCGGGTTCGACGTGACGCTGCTGACGCCGCCGGGATCGCTGGCGGAAAAAAGCGGCTTCGTCGCCAAGATCGCCTATCTTCCGGAAAAGGCGACACCGGACGCGTGGGTGCACGCCTTTGCGGCGACCGCCAAGGCGACAGAGGCTCGGCTGGTCGTTCCTTGCGACGATAATGCCTTTACCTTGCTGCACCGGCTCGTAACATCGCCGCCCGAGGGCCTGCAGCCGGCGCTGCATCGGGAGCTCGCGACGTTGATCACGGACTCGCTCGGCGATCCCGCGCACTACGCGGCCACCGTTGATCCGACCTTGCTTCCGGCGGCCGCCGCGGCGCTCGGGCTCGGCGTCCCGACGCACGCGATCGTCACCGACTTTGCCGGCGCCCAGGCGTTCGGCGCCGCGCACGGCTATCCGCTCGTGCTCAAAAATCGCCGCTCGAGTGACGGCGTGACCGTCGGCAAGCACAGCGAGCTCGCCGGCGCGATCGCAGCACTTTCGCCGGTCGCGGCGAATGGTCGGGACGAGACGCGCGACGCGCTGCTGGTCCAGGCGCAGGTTCGCGGCCGGCTGCGGTCGTACCAGTCGGTGGCGTGGCGAGGCCAGCTCTTGGCCGGATTCGCCGGCGAGCGAATCCACGACGAGGCGACCCGCGGACGCCAGACCGGCGTCAACCGGTATTTTCGCGATGACGCGCTGCGCGAGACCGCGACCCGGGCCGCCCGCGGATTCGGCATCAGCGGCCTTTTTTCGCTGCAGGGTGTGGTTGCGGAAAGCGGAGACTTCCGTCTGCTCGAAATCAACCGCCGCCTGCTCGGCGGCGCTCATCGCGGCAGCGAGTTCGGCGTCGATCATTGCGCAGCGCTGCACGCGGCGATGCATGATCGGCCTTACGCAGGACGCACCGATCTCGACGAGGGCGAGGAGCACATCTGCGTTTCGTTTCCGCAGGAATGGCTGCGCGATCCGGAAAGCAAGTGGCTGCGCGACTATCCGGTCGACGTGCCATGGGACGAGCCTGAGCTATTCGAGGCGATGCTCGACTTGTATCCGACGTCCTAGGCAGCCGCGGATACCGCGGCGCACGATCACGGCGCCTGGACCGGCGCCGTCCCCGTCATCCTGTCGGCGCGCATGAAATCGAAATCGCAACCGGCATCCGCCTGCAGCACGTGCTCGACATAAAGACGGCCGTAACCGGTGGCGAAGCGGCTCAAGCCGGGCGGGCGCAACCGTGCCCGGCGCCGCTCGAGCTCGCCGGCGTCGACGCATAGCTCGAGCCGGCGCTGCCCGACATCGAGCTCGATCGTGTCGCCGGTTTCGACCAGCGCCAGCGGTCCGCCGGCGGCGGCTTCGGGCGTGACGTGCAACACGATCGTGCCGAACGCGGTGCCGCTCATCCGCGCATCCGAGATGCGCACCATGTCCTTGACACCCTGCCGGGCGAGCTTCAGCGGGATCGGGATGTAGCCTGCCTCCGGCATCCCCGGGGCGCCGCGCGGCCCCGCGTTGCGCAACACCAGCACGTCGTCGGCGGCGACGTCGAGCTCGGCGGCATCGATCCGCGCTGCGAGATCGTCGAGCGAGTCGAACACGACAGCGCGCCCGCGATGCGTAAGCAATGCCGTGGTCGCCGACGCATGCTTGATCACCGCGCCCCCGGGGGCAAGATTCCCCTTGAGCACCGCGATCGCTCCTCCCGGATGCACCGGATCATCGACCCTCCGAACGACTTGCTGCGCAGGGACAATCTCGGCGGCATCGATCACTTCGCCCAGTGTCTTGCCCGATACCGTCGGCGCGTCGAGATGCAGCAGCGGCTTTAGCTCGCGCAGCACCGCGCTCAAGCCACCGGCCTCGTGCAGGTGCTCCATGTAATGCAGCCCGGAGGGTTTCAGGTCGACCAGGACCGGGACCTTGCGCCCGAGCGCATCGAAGGCGTCGAGATCGATTTCGATGCCGCGTCGCGCCGCAACGGCGGTGAGATGGATCAGCGCATTGGTCGAGCCGCCGATCGCATGCAGCACGACCAGCGCGTTGCTGAACGCCTTGGCCGACAGGATCGCGTCGGGACGCGGGCCGCTGCGGGCCAGCGCCGCGGCGCACGTCCCGGAAGCCTCGGCGAGCCGCAGGCGCTCGGCATGAACCGCGGGTATCGTCGCCGCCATCGGCAGGCTCATCCCCATCGCTTCGGTGATGCACGCCATCGTGCTGGCCGTTCCCATCACCATGCAGGTGCCGGCGGTCGGCGCGAGCCGCGCGTTGACCGCATCGATCTCGTCCTGATCGATGTCGCCGGCGCGAAATCGCGCCCAGTAGCGGCGGCAGTCGGTGCAGGCGCCCAGGCGCTCGCCGTCGTGGGTCCGGGTCAGCATCGGTCCGGTCGGCACGACGATCGACGGAATGTTCGCCGACGCTGCCGCCATCAGCTGCGCCGGTATCGTCTTGTCGCAGCCGCCGATCAGCACGACCGCGTCGACCGGCTGGGCACGAATCATTTCCTCGGTGTCCAGCGCCATCAGGTTGCGCAGATACATGCTGGTCGGCCAGGCGAACGACTCGTGCAGCGAGATCGTCGGAAATTCCATCGGCAACCCGCCGGCCAGCATGACGCCGCGCTTGACGGCGGCAACGAGCTGCGGCACCGTCGCGTGACACGGATTGAAATCGCTGTAGGTGTTGGTGATACCGACGATCGGGCGCTCGAGAGCGTCGTCGGAATAGCCGAGCGCCTTGATGAAGGCCTTGCGCAGGAACAGCGAGAACTGCGCGTCGCCGTAGCTGGTCAAGCCGCGGCGAAGGCCGCGAGTCATGCGGCGGCCGCCGGCCTGTCCAGCGCGAAACCCAGTGCAGTTAGCGACGTCATCAGCGCATGTCTTGCTTCGTCCGGCAGCATCCGCAGCGGCGGCCGCACGACATTCCAGGCCGGCGCCTGGCGCAGCTCGGCGAGGATCGCCTTGTTCGCCGGCACCATCGGGAATTTCTGGATCGCCGCCCGCACGGCGGCGATCTCCTGCTGCAGTCGGTCGGCGGCGGGCGTGCGCCAGACCTGCAACAGACGGTGCATCGCCGCCACGTTGACGTTTGCCGTTGCGGAAATGCAACCCGCACCGCCCAGGCGCAGCGCGTCGAGCAGATAGGTCTCGCTGCCGGGAAAAACCTCGAACCCCGGAAAAGCTTCCAATAGGCCACGCGTGTTATTCCAGTCGCCGGAGCTGTCCTTGAGACCGACGACGATGCCGGGGTAGGCCTTCAGCAATCGCCCGATCACGTCGAATGAAAAACCGACGCTCGCCATCGGCGGAATGTGATAGAGGTACACGCGAAGGCGACGATCACCGACCCGCTCGATGACCTCGGCGATGCTCGCAAAGACCCCGTCGTCGCTGACGCCCTTGTAGTAGAAAGGCGGCAGCATCAGTACGCCGAAGCAGCCCTGCTCGACCGCGTGCCGGGTGAGCGCCACCGTATCCGGCAGCGCGCAACACCCGGTGCCTGGCATCAGCACACCGGGCGAGATGCCGCCGTCGATCAGCCTTTCGAGCAGTTGCCTGCGCTCGCCGGTGTCGAGCGAATTCGCCTCGCTGGTCGTGCCGAAGACAGCCAGGCCGTCGGCGCCTTCGGCGAGCAGCCAGCGGCAATGCGCGGCAAAGCGCTCGCCATCGACGGCAAGATCCGCTTGAAAGGGTGTCAGCGCGGGAACGAGCACGCCGCGCGGGAAATGATCGAGGCTGATGAGTCGGCTCCTGGGGCGATTGCGTCAACGTTGCGGACACGACCGCCGGCAGGCGTCGTGGCAGGCGCCTGCGATTATAAGCGCCTTTGGTCGGCTGCATCGCGTCGCCGGCGCGGCGACGGGAACTCCGTGCAGGGGCGCCGGTCTGTGCCGATAGAGGCTCCCGCCGGCATTGGCACCGGCCGCTTCCGATTGCCTCGGCGATGCGCCGGGCATAGGATGACATGTGTTCGTCTCAGGAGAGTCCTTCGATGCGCCTCCTTCCGATTGTGCTCGTTGCCTGCACCGCGGCGGTATCGCTGCTCTCCCCCGCCGCCGGTGCATTTACCTGCTACATGCTGTACGACCGCAATGACAATCTCGTCTATCGCGACACGATTTCGCCGGTGGACATGAGCGACCAGGGTGCGAGCGCGCGCGAATCGATGCGCGATCGCGGTGATTACCTGGTCGTGGCCGATGCCGATCGCTGCCCGCCCGTGACGTTCGTGTTCGGTGCCGCCGGCTCCAGTTCGCTGTCGGTCGATTCGATCGTCGGTGGCATGCCCGTCGGCGCGGGTTCCTCGGGCTTCGCCGTGTCGCGGTCGGCGTCGCGTCCGATACCTCGCATCGCGCCGCCGGCGGCGCGCGGCAGCGGCAGCAAATAAGCCGCAGCGCCGGCGCGGCGCTTCAGGCCAGCCGGCTGTACCAGAGCAGCGAAAGGGTTCCCGCCGCGAGTAGCAGGATGGCGGCGGCCGCGACCGCCAAGGCGCCGACTTCGGTCTCTTTTTTCTCCAGCACGTACCGCGCGTTCAGCTGCTGGTAGATCTTGGCGAGCTCCGTCGCGCTGGCCGCGTGGAAATATTCGCCCTTCGTGATCTCGGCGATCGACTTCAGCGTTTCTTCGTCGAACGCCATGTACATCGAATAGCCGTCCATGTCCGCGGTCCCGCCGCCGGGCATGCCGAAACCTACCGCATAGATGCGCACGCCGTGGTCGGCCGCCAGCCTCGCCGCATCGAGCGAGTCGGGCCCGGTGGTGCGACGGCCGTCGGTGAGCAGGATGATCGCGGCCGAGCCGTTCGATCCCGGCGGCACTGCCTTGAACGGTTTCTTCGCCGGCTCGGTGCTCCTCTCGATCGACTTTCCGAGCGGCTGCGCGCGGGGACCCATGGCGCCGAACAGCAGCGATTCCAGGTCGATGCCCTCATCCGGAAAGAGCGTGGCCAGCGACACAATGATGCCGCTGCCTATCGCCGTGTGCCGTTGCAGCTCGAAGCGGTCGATCGCCGCGATCAAGTCGTCGCGATTGTGCGTCGGAGGCTGCACGACAGAGGCCGTACCGGCGAAGGAAACGATCCCCACCAGCACATCGGCGGGCTGCTCCTGCACGAACGCCTTGGCCGCGGTCTGCGCGGCCTCCAGCCGGCTGGGTTTGATGTCGTTCGCCCGCATGCTGAGCGAGACGTCGATCGCCAGTATCGTCGTCCGCTGGTCGGACGGCAGGGTGACGACGGCGTTGGGCCGGGCGATGGCGAAGATCGTCGCCAGCAGCGCGATCAGGAAAAGCAGCGGCGGGACGTGGCGGCGAAAGCGCTGCCGGCGGCCGATGGCTTCCCGGACCAGGCCGACGCTGGCATAGCGCAGTGCGTGCTTGCGCCGCCTGGAAAGCAGCCAGATATAGATGCCGATCAGCACCGGGGCGAGCAGCAGCAGCCACAGCATCTGCGGCCAGACGAAAGTCATCTTTGTTGCCCGGGTCGGTTGCGGCGGCTGCGCATGATCGTATTTCGGCTTTCGCGCCGGCGCTACGGTCGCGGCGCATGCTACGACAAGTCTATGCCGTGTGATGGCGCAAAAGCAACCGGTCGATGGCGTGCAGAACCCCGAAAAATCCGGCAAAGTCGGCAAACAACTCGTCGTCGCCCGGCGCAGCCGCCGCGCATGCCGGCTCCGCGCGTACCCGCTCGAAGATCTGGCGGAAAGTGCGCTTGCCGTCGATGTGCCTGAGCACGTATTTGGCGAAGCGTCCCGGATCGACGCGCGTCGTGATGCCGCTGAAGCTGTGGTGCAGCACGAACGGCCGGTCGTGATGGCGGGTGATCAGGTCGTACAGCTCGGCGCCCGTCACCGGCTCGTGAAAGAAAAACGGCACATAATCGGGATCGCCGTACGGCGCCTTGGTCCCGGCGCCGGCGGTGGCATAGAAGACGTGCATCTTGATGCTCCCGCTCAGCAGCTCGGCGATCTCCTGTTGCCGGCGCAGCGGCAGCGCATCGACGTCGCGGCAGAGGGCGGACTCGCCGGGCGGCACGAGCAGCCGCGGCATATACGCCGCGGGTCCGCGGTTGACGTCGGTAAACTGGATCGACAGTCCGCACTTGTCCTCGAACCAGGCGTAGATCTCGGCCACCGTATAGGCCCGATCCTGCGAATGAAGCAGCATGTCGTACATGCCGGCATCGCCGCCGATCACGTGCTCGCGATAGAGGTCCTGGGCACGCGCGAACCAGTTGGTCCGCGGCAGGCAGGGCAGCAGTGCTTTCGCGTTGGCCAGCTTGCGATCGGGATCGTCGAGGCCTGCATTGATCAGCCGCAGCAGCGATTGCATCTGATAGATGCCGGTGCGCCCGTATTGCGCGTAGACCATGATGCCGAACGCCCCGCCCTCGGCGCGCAGCGGCAGCAGCGCGGACATCCCCGCTTCCGGATCCTCGAGGTGATGCAGAACGCCGCAGCAGTTGATGTAGTCGAAAACGCCCAGATCGCTTTGCGACAGGGAGAGCAGCGACCCGTTGATCCAGCGGATGTTGCGCAGCTGCCGGACCGCGGCGCGTTCCCTGGCGATTTCGTTGCTGCGGGCGCTGATGTCGACATGGACGATTTCGGCGTCGGTCTCGCGCAGCTGTTCGGCGAGATAGATCGTCCCGTCGCCGGTGCCGGCGCCCGCGACGAGGACGCGGAATCCGTGGTCGAAACGGCGCCGTCCGCCGAAACAGTACTGGTTGATCATCGGCAGATCGTCCAGCCAGGTGCGGATGATGCGCGTCTTCTCTTCCGCAGCTTCGCGCAGCGGGTAGGGAAAACGCTCGTACTGGTCCTTGACGGCAGGCAGCGTCGGTTCGGGGAGGCTCGCCTTCATTTCGCTCCTGGGTGGCCGGCGTCCGGAACGCCTCGGGTTTGGTCCCGAGCTGCGTGGGACAAGGCTAGGAGTTTAACGATTGATTCAGCGCCGCGCTCGCCGCGACGCCGGCGGTCCCGCCTGGTCGCGCTGCGGCCGCGACCCGTCTTGACCGAGGGCGCCGCCCCGGGCTACGCTCGATCCGCCGCTGCCCGTGCGATCGAATCGTTGCTGGCGCCGCCAGCCGCACCCGCCCCAAGGAGTAGGCATGAGAGGAATGCAATTGACGGTGGCCGCGTCGCTGCTGCTGGTCGGCCTCGGCGCGACCGGCGTGAGTGCGGCGGGTTCGATCAAAGGCTCGGTGATTCTCGGCGGCCCGGCGCCGGCACCGAAAAAACTCGAAGTCACGATCGACCAATACGTATGCGGCACCGAAAAGGATTCGGGGGACTTGCTGCTGTCTCCGCGCAAGGAGCTTAAAAACGCCGTCGTCTGGCTGGAGAATCCGCCGGCGGGTGCCGCTGCACCGGCGCCCGCCGCCAAGGTCGAGATGGACCAGAACGGCTGCGTGTTCATTCCGCGCGTCGTCGTCGTCCCTGCCGGCGGCACCGTCGATTTTCTCAACAGCGACCGCCTGCTGCACAACATCCACGCGACGCCGAAGCTCAACGTTTCGTTCAATCGCACCCAGCCGAAGGACCGGACGATCCCGGTGACTTTCGCCAAGCCGGAGATCGTGCGCATCAACTGCGACCTGCATTCGTGGATGGTCGGCTGGGTGGTCGTCGCCGCGCACCCTTACTACGCGATCACCGGCGCGGACGGGCAGTTCAGTTTCGACAATCTGCCGCCGGGCAAATACGATATCCGCATCTGGCACGAACGCCTGGGAACCGCCCAGGCGAGCGCGACCGTCAGCGACCAGCAGCCGGCGCGCGTCACCGTGGAGATGAAAGCGCGCTGAGCGGTACGCCTAGGGCCGTACCTCGATTTTTTTCGAAGTCTCCCACGCCGCCGAATGCGTCGGCTCTTCGACCGCGCGCAGTGACCCGCCCTCGTCCAGCGCGATGGTGAAGGTGACGATCGGCGCCGAGTAGACCGGGTGCAGGTAAGTGCGCGCGATCTCGACCGAATCCTTGTACAGCGCGACATAGCGGACGAAGTGCTCCTGCAGCGACGGATGCTGGCTCCCCTGGCCGACGCTGACCGTGACGTTGAACCACTCGCCTCGCTTGACCGAATCGGGAGCCACGAGCTTCGGCGAGTGCTTGGCGTCGAAGCCGGTGTGGATCTGGCGGAACTCCGGCGTGAATTGCTCGGCCTGCTCCTCTGCGGCGAAAACCGGGCCGGCGGCACCGAAAAGGAAAACCAGCAGCGCAACCGATGCGGCGCGCAGCGAAACTCGAGCGGCATTGTTCATGGGGTAACCTCCAGTGCGTGGGTCAAGCTTCCGGCAAGTACTGCCGGACCAGCGCCAACAGCTCGCGCGGGCTGTATGGCTTGGCGAGATAATTGTCGGCGCCGGCTACGGCGGCCTTTTCCCGGTCACCGCTGAGCGCGAACGACGTGATGACGATGATGGGTATGCCGCTGGTCCGCGGATCCGCCTTGAGCATCCGGGTCGCGTCCAATCCCGACATTTTGGGCAGCTGTACATCCATCAGGATGAGCTGCGGCACGAGCTGCTGCGCCAGCGCAACGCCGCTTTCTCCGTCGACCGCCTCGACCAGCTGGTAGGAGGTGCGACCGAGCAATTGGCGGACGATCTTGCGGTTGTATTCGTTGTCCTCGATGTAGAGAATGGTCCGCTCGCTCATTTTTCCTCACCTTTGGCCCGTACCGGGACCGCAAAATAGAAGCTGCAGCCCTTGCCGAATTCGCTCTCGACCCAGACCCGGCCGCCGTGCATTTCGACGAATCGCTTGGTGATGCTGAGGCCCAGGCCCGTGCCGCCGAATTCTCGGGTCACCGCGGTGTCCACCTGCCCGAACTCGGTGAACACTTTGTCGAGATCTTCCTTCGGGATACCGATCCCCGTATCGGAAACGCGGAAGACGAGCTCGCTTCCGACCAGCTCGACGCCGATCTCGACACGTCCCTGCCGGGTGAACTTTATGGCGTTGCCGGCGAGGTTCATCAGGCACTGCGTCAGCCGCCCATTATCGCCGTAGGCAACCGGGAGGCCTTCCGGCACGCTGGTCACGAACTCCAGTCCCTTCTCCACAGCCAGCGACCGCAGCGAGACCTGCACGATGTCGATGATCTCGCGCACCGAATACTCGTCCAAGGCAAGCTGCATGCGGCCGGCCTCGATCTTGGACAGATCCAGCACGTCGTTGATCAGGCGCAGCAGGTGTCGGCCGTTCAACTGAATGTCGGTCAGCGGCTCCTTCAACTCGGGCGGAATGTCGCCGTAGAGGCCGTCGATCAGCATCTCGATGAAGCCGAGGATCGCGTTCATCGGTGTCCGCAGTTCATGGCTCATGTTGGCGAGAAACTCGGACTTAGCCTTGCTCGCCTGC
>Ga0134126_10013078_pt1 | contig 10484 bp, 10 predicted proteins | sample KB31752_FD_96881 | JGI IMG/M metagenome (GOLD analysis project Ga0134126, IMG submission 96881) | Terrestrial soil microbial communities with excess Nitrogen fertilizer from Kellogg Biological Station, Michigan, USA - KB3-175-2 | ecosystem: Environmental > Terrestrial > Soil > Unclassified ...
AACGCATCCCGAAGGCGGCCGGCAAGATGGCGCTCTTGCTTCGCATGATCTTTTCGGACCTGCCTTCGCCCGCCGAAGCATCAAGCCACACCGATCGCTCGGTCCAAGGCTTCGCGCCGGCGGGAAACCACTACACACTTTTCCGGATTATGCGTTAGACGACGCTCCCCTCGCGGACGCCGGGCCTCCGTCGCGACCGGGCTCTTGCTCCGGCCGTCAGGCCGCGCGCGCCGCCATCTGCGGCACCGGTGCAACCCGAGGCGCCAGATCGGTCCAGGTGATGATCTCGAAGCGCCCGTCCTCATGCTCGGCGAGAGCGGTGCAGCTCTCGACCCAGTCGCCGCAATTCATGTAGCGGATGCCCTGCTGGTCGCGGATCACGGCACAGTGGATGTGGCCGCAGATCACACCGTCGGCGCCATGGCGACGCGCTTCGGCGGCGAGCGCCTCCTCGAATGCGCCGATGTAATTGACTGCGTTCTTGACCTTCTGCTTGGCCCATTGCGACAGCGACCAGTAGGGTACGCCGAACAGGCGGCGGAAGAAGTTGACCAGGCGATTCAACTGGATCGCGAAATCATAGGCCTTGTCGCCGAGATGGGCGAGCCAGCGCGCGTTCTGCACGACGAGGTCGAAGATGTCGCCGTGAATGACGAGGAAGCGCTTGCCGTCGACGCCGGTATGCAGGGCGTTCTCGACGACATCGATGCCGCCGAAATGCGTGCCGTAGTATTGGCGCAGGAACTCGTCGTGGTTGCCGGGGATGTAGATGACCTTGGCGCCCTTTCGCGCCTTGCGCAGCATCTTCTGCACGAAGTCGTTGTGCGATTGCGGCCAGTGCCAGTTGGACTTCAGCGCCCAGCCGTCGACAATGTCGCCCACCAGATAGATCGTGTCGGCGTCGTGGCTCCTGAGAAAGTCGAGCAGTTTGTCGGCCTGCGAGCCGCGGGCTCCGAGATGAACATCGGAGATAAACAAGGTGCGAAAATGCCGCTCAGGGCTTTCCTCTCCAACAGTATCACTTCCCATGCGCGCGCCCTTAACAGATTCCCGTGACAGAGCCGTGACGATCGGGTTTACCCGCATGGGAACCCGCTGACGTCTCGCCTTGCAGGCGCTCGAATCGGTTAACGCCTGCATTGAATCGCGATTAGCAGCGGCAAGCGACAATCAGGCGACCGCTTCGACAAAGATCGCGACTGCTTTTCAGCTTCCGCTGCGAGCCCAGAGCTGCGCTCTCAAGTCCCGCCGGATCAAAGGAGGGTTTGCCGGATCGCCGCCGCCGGAAGAAGGGCCGGCGTCGCAGGCGTTCGACCACGCCGCACACACCAACACCCTGATATTGCCCGTCACGACGCCGTCGGCATTGACAAGAATGATGTTGGTCACGCCGGGATTGAGCGGATCGATGACAAGCGAGCGATCATCGTCGATGCGCACGTCGACAACGAGGGGATCGCCGATGATCATGGTCTCGAAGGCGCGCTCGACGACCAGTCTTGTGGCTTTGCCGAGGGCGAGCGAGAGCGCTGAGTCCTCGGCGCTCGCGCCCGAAATCGCGACACAGAGCAGGACCGCACCAAGTAGGGCTCTTACAAGCCGCGCCATCATGCCCGGCCGTCCAGCGTCGGTGGATTGGATGCCGGGATTACCATGCGCTTGCGGCCAAAAGAACATCGTGCCTCACATGAACGACCGAAGGCATATCAATCGATTGCCGACGTTGATCCAAATCGCCTGGCGAGCGTGTGAGGTGCATCACTCCCTGCGCAAAATTTCTGTGCCGCAACGCGATCGGAACCCTTCGGCCAAGCGCGCGTTCCAACCTCCAAATCTCGACACATGAGTGCCGTGCAAGCGACAAGCCGGGATCGCTATTCCAGCGCAAACATGGCGGAAGGTTGCGGTTTGATTCTAAAACGACGGGGCAATCCGAGTATGGTAAGTGCAGACGAGAATATGCCGATTGCTGGCCAGATCAACGGGAAGGCAGAGTTTCCCGGCAAGAAGGCCGAGAAGCGGCGACGCAAACCAGGTCAAAAACCAAGTCAAATACCAAGTCAAAAATCGGCGACGGAGTCGAACGCTGTTCCCGATGTAGCGGAACCTCGGCTCGAAGCGCGGGAACAAGCGGATACGCCCGTGGCCTCGAGCGAGCCATCTCCGGCCGTTGCGCCCACAGGCGGCACCTTCCCGCCGGAGCCTGCGATGGCGGGACAGTCCGTGGCGGTCAGCGTTCAGGCCATCACGGATGCCTATGGCAGCTACGCGAAAAAGTCGTTCGAACAGACCGCGTCGTTCTTCGCGCAACTTGCTGGCACGCGTTCGTTCAGCCGCGCGCTCGAGCTTCAGGTCGACTTCGCACGAGCGGCCTTCGAAACGTTCGTGACGGAGTCGCGGAAGATCCGCGAACTGCATCGCGAACTTGCAAATCACAGGCTGAACAGCCTCGAAGGCTTTGTGATGGGACGGAACGCGACGCACTTGAGCTGAAACGCATCACCCCGCCGCGCTGAGAACGCGGCGGGGCTTCTTCCTACTTCCCCCTGCACGAGTTTTTCGGCACGGGTGGAATTTGATTAATCAGCAAAGATAAACAGACCGGAAAGCGATCACCGCGATTGCCAGGCATCGCGGTATCGATGCTGTCGTTTGTAACCCTGCCGCAAGCGAAGCAGCGGCTTTCTCGGGCGTTTCGAGCGCGCAAGGGTCATTGCCGTGGTGCGCGCGATCCCTCTTTCGCGAGCCTACACCCCTGGGGTAACGTCATTACGAAGCGGCCCGGGCCGGCCACGAACAAGGACGATCGCAGAATGCTCCGCCGCATCGCCTTCGCTATCGCAAGCGTGGCCGTCTGCCTGTCGGGCGCATCCGTGCACGCACAGGTGCCCGCGCCGAGCCTCGACGTGCCGCCGGCGCTGCTTGAGGATATCGTCGTCGGCGGCCGCATCCTGGCCGAATTCGGCGTGCTCGACGCCTTCGGCCATGTCAGCGCGCGCGATCCCAACAACCCCAACCACTTCCTGATGTCGCGGTCGCTGGCGCCCGCTCTTGTCACGGCCGATGACATCATGGAGTTCGATCTCGACGGCAACCCCATCGATGCGCGCGGACGCGCCGTCTTCATCGAGCGTTTCATCCACGCAGAGATCTACAAGGCCCGCCCGGACGTGATGAGCGTCGTGCACACGCATTCGCCGGGCGTAATTCCATTTTCCGTGAGCAAGACGCCGTTGCGGGCGCTGTTTCACAACGCCGCGTTCCTCGCGGGCGGCGTGCCGGTCTGGGACATCGCTCACGAGTTCGGCGCCACCGACATGCTGGTGCGCGACAGCGGTATCGGCAAGTCGCTGGCGCGGACGCTTGCCGGCAACCCGGTCGTACTGATGCGCGGACACGGCGATGTCACCGTCGGTCCCGACGTCAAGAGTGCGGTGTTCCGAGCCTACTACACCGATGTCGACGCGCGGCTGGAATCCCGGGCGATTGGCCTCGGCAGCGAGATCACCTATCTCAGCCCCGAGGAAGGACGAGAAGCCGACTCGATCAACCTCGCGGTCATCGACCGGGTCTGGAATCTGTGGAAGCAGAAGGTGCAGGCGGCGCAGGGCAAATAATGCCAGTCGCAACCGATCGAATCGATCGCGCCGCACTGCGCCTTGCACCGCGCGATCAGCTTTATTTGATCGATCGCAACTTGCGCCCGCGGCGCGGGTGGATTTTCCGGTTGCGGACGAAGCCGCCATGCCTTTCGGCGAAGCCGCGCGCTCCAGTCACCGGCCCGTTCGATCGTCCGACATGAAAACGATCCTGATCTCAGGCGCTGGAATAGCCGGCCCGACGCTCGCCTTCTGGCTGCGCGCAGCCGGGTTTGTGCCGACATTGATCGAGCGCGCTCCCGATATCCGCACCGGCGGCTACGTCATCGATTTCTGGGGCCTTGGCTACGACATCGCCGACAGAATGGGACTGATCGAGGACATCAACCGCGTCGGCTATCGCGTGACGGAAATGCGGATCGTGGATGACGCGGGTCGACGCCGCGCCGGGTTCGGAACGCGGGTTTTTCGCGAGTTGACCGGAGGACGCTATGTCACCCTGCCGCGCGGCGAGCTGTCCCGATTGCTGTTCGAGAGGATCAAGGGCTCTGTCGAGTGCATCTTCGGCAACGAGATCGCCTGGCTGCGGGAAGAGACGGACGGGATTTGGGTTCGTCTGAGACATGGCGGCGAACGCCGGTTCGATCTTGTGATCGGAGCCGACGGCCTGCATTCAGCGGTGCGCCAGCTCGCTTTCGGTCCGGCCGCGCAGTTCGAGAAAGATCTCGGCTACATGGTCGCGGCTTTCGAGACCGAGGGATATCGTCCCCGCGACGACGATGTGTACCTGATCTACGGCCAACCGGGCCGCATGATCGGGCGTTTCACTCTGCGCGGCGACCGCACGCTGTTTCTGTGCGTGTTTTCGGCCCTCGATGCCGTACAGCCTGCGACGCTCGCCGAGCAAAAGGCGCTCCTGCACGGGGTGTACGGCCATGATGGTTGGGAATGCCCCAAAATCCTCGCCGCCCTCGATCGAGCCGGCACGATCTACCTCGACCGGGTGAGCCAGATCAGGATGGGCGGATGGACGCGAGGCCGCGTTGCGCTGATCGGCGACGCGGCTTTCTGCGTCTCGCTATTGGCCGGACAGGGCTCGGCGCTCGCCATGATCGCGGCCTATGTCATGGCAGGAGAGCTGGCGGCTCCGAACGGGAGCTATGAGGAAGCGTTCAATCGATATGAACATCTGTTGCGCAGCTACATTGACGCCAAGCAGCAAGCGGCCGAGCGCTTTGCCGGCGCATTCGCGCCGAAGACGAGGCTCGGCTTGTTCGTCCGCAATCAGGTCATCCGGAGCTTCGCGCTTCCCGGCCTTGCGAGGTTCGCCATCGGCAGGGACATCGCCGACCGGCTGGAGCTCCCTGATTACCGCTGGCCGCAGCTTCATCAGGTCGCCTGATGATTGATCGGCAACTGGCGGCGAACGAGGTGGTCACGGTCACTAGGGCTCGCAAGATCTGCTGGTCAGCAACAGCGATGGCACCGTCACGTCAATAACCGGTGGAAGTGGTGGATCGGCCCGTGGCCGTGGCCGACGGTGAAATGATCGGCGGCAGCGATTGCGGCGCTGACAAAGGCCTTGGCGTTGCGGACGGCGGTCTCCAGCGCAGCCCCCTTTGCGAGCTCCGCCGCAATTGCAGAGGACAGTGAGCAGCCGCTGCCGTGGGTGTTCTCCGTCGCGATGCGCGGCGCCGGGAGCGCCAGCGTGCCGCCGGCGCGCACGAGGGTGTCGATGCTCTCGTTGCCCTGCCCGTGCCCGCCCTTGATCAGCACGGCAGGACAGCCGAACGCAAGGAGGCGCTTGCCTTGGGCCTCGATCGCAGCTTCGCCCTCGGCGAGCGGCTCGTTCAGAAGCGCGGCCGCCTCCGGCAGGTTGGGTGTGATGAGGCTCGCGAGCGGAATGAGCTTTGTCCGCAGCGCATCGATCGCATCTGGCGCCAGCAGCCGCTTTCCGGTGGTGGCAACCATCACGGGATCGAGCACGACATGCTTCGGCGACCAGTGTTGCAGCGCCTCCGCGATGGCCTCGATCGCTGCAAGCTGCCCCACCATGCCGATCTTGACCGCGCCGACGTCAAGGTCGGAGAACACCGCATCGATCTGCGCGCGCACGAAGTCCGCCGGCACGGCGTGAATTGCGGTTACCGCCCGGGTGTTCTGCGCGGTCAGCGCCGTGATCGCAGACGCGCCATAAACGCCGAGCGCGGCAAAGGTCTTCAGATCAGCCTGGATGCCGGCTCCGCCGGAGGAATCCGAGCCTGCGATGGTGAGCGCGACGGGCGTGGTCATGAGCTTTCCCTGAGGCCTGTCCTAGCGCGCCGTCCCAACCCCAGCAAGCCGGCTTGCCTTGCCGCGCCAAATTTGGCCTATTGGACCCCACTCGCGCTTTTCGGAGACGCCGTCGATGATCCCTTTCTTCGTCCAGATCAAATGCAAGCTTGGCCAGTCCTACACCGTCGCCAACGCGATTGCGGAAGCGGAGATCGCGTCCGAGATCTACTCCACCGCCGGCCATTATGATCTCCTGGTGAAGTTCTATGTCGACAAGGACACCGACATCGGCCATTTCGTGAACGAGAAGGTCCAGGTCGTTCCGGGCATCCAGGACACGTTGACCATCATCACCTTCAAGGCCTTTGGCGGACGCTAACGCATAATCCGGAAAAGTGTGCCGCGGTTTTCCCTCGCGACAAACGGTTCCGCGGCTAGTTTTCCTTCTTCTTCGGCGGCTTCGGGCCTTCGACCGGCGGCAGCGATTTCAGGTATTCGGCGATCGCGCTGCGATCGGCTGCACTGAGCCGCGAGGTGTTCTTGATCACGGGCACCATCGAGCCGCCGGCGCTGTCGCCATCGGGCGTCACGCCGTTATCCAGGTAATCGGCGATGTCCTGCTGGCTCCAGCCGCCGATACCTTTGGGCGTGATGTTCGATACCCAGCCCTCGCCGTCGGGATCGGGGCCGCCGGCAAAGCGCTGGCTGGTGATGATGCCCCCCAGGACGTTGCGCGGGCTGTGGCATTCGGCGCAATGGCCGAAGCTGTTGACCAGATAAGCGCCGCGATTCCATGACGGCGAGCGCGACTGGTCGGGGATGAACAGGTGATCGTCAAAGAACAGCAATTTCCAGATACCGATATTGCGGCGGATGTTGAAGGGAAATGGCAAATCGTGGTCGCGCACCTTGCCCGACACCTTTGGCAAGGTCTTCAGATAGGCGAAGAGGTCGCGCACATCCTGCGCCGTCGCGTGGGCATAGGAGGTGTAGGGAAAAGCCGGAAACAAATGCGTCCCGGCAGGCGAAATGCCCCGCTTCACCGCGTTGACGAAATCCGCTTCGCTCCAGCGCCCGATGCCGTCATCGGGATCGGGCGAGATATTCGGCGCGTAGAACGTGCCGAAGGGCGAGGGAATCGCAAGCCCGCCCCCCAGCCGCGTCCGGTCGGGCTGGCTCGGCACCGCGTGGCAGGAGGAACATCCGCCGGCATTGAAGATTACCTGCCCGTTCGCGGGGTTCGGCGTATAGGCCGTAAGCGTCAAGGGTGCGGGCACGGCGGTGAGCCAGCCGTATAGGGCTAGCCCGGCGAGGCCAGCGGCGATCAGCAATAGGAATATTCGTCGCAGCATGACCCAACCGTCATCGGCGCGCGTACCTTATGGGTAGTCCGCTCGCCGCTCCAGCCATAAGATGGCCGAAAGTCTTACAGCGAATGGGGCGATTTCGGGAATAAATCCGGAATCGTCGTGTTGATCGGGTGTCGTCGTCAGACCTCAACAGGGAGAGAGAGAGCCATGACCAAGATCGTTTTTGCAACCCTCGCATTGGCGGCTTCCGTCGCCCTGGCGGGCCCGGCCTTCGCAGACAAATACAAGGCGAGCCTGAATGCGAAGTCTGAAGTGCCGCCGAACGCCTCCGCCGCCACCGGCACCGCCAACATCAATTATGATCCCGCGACCAAGAAGCTGAGCTGGACGCTGACCTATTCCGGCCTCACCGGCCCCGCGACCGCAGCTCACTTCCACGGCCCTGCCGAGGCCGGCAAGAACGCCGGTGTCGCCGTCGCCATTCCGAACGCCGGCAAGAGCCCGGTGGAAGGCAGCGCGACGCTGACCGACGCCCAGGCCGCCGATCTCGTCGCCGGCAAGTACTACGTCAACGTGCATACCCAGGCCAATCCCGGCGGCGAAATCCGCGGGCAAGTGACCAAGTAAAGGCATACCTTCTCTTGAAATGAAACGGGGCGGATGCGCGATGCATCCGCCCTGTTCTTTTTCGCCGATATCAAGCCGTGCTTACGAGCTCACGCGAGCCACTATTTCAGCTTGAGCCGATAGGTCTCGTGGCAGCCGGTGCAGGCCTTGTTGAGCTTGTCGAACGCCACTTTCACGCTGGCCTGATCCTTGATCGTGCCTTTCAGGTCGGCAATGGTCTTGATCACGGTCGGCACCTTGGAATCGAAATCGGCCTTGTTCCGCCAGATCTTTTGCGACGCTCCATATGTCGCGTTGACGACCTGCTCCTTCGGATTGTCCTTGAACACGGTTGGTATCTTGGGAACGTCCGTCTCGAGCTTGGCCAACGCGGCATCGACCGCTGCCTGGTCATAAGGCAGCTCGCCCTTGCTCATTTTCAGCATGGTCACGTAGACGGCCTTGCCGATCCCTCGCATGAAATTGTCCTGCTCGACCGCGAGCTTCTGGTTGGCCATCACCGCGCTCGACCCCAACAGCAACGCTCCCGCGACAACAACCGCTCTTTTCATTGGCGAATTCTCCGTCTCGCTGCGTACGGCAACGCCGCGGTCCGTTTCACACAGCTACCGACCCCCTCTCTCCTATAAACCTCCGATCGTGGTTTATTCCCGGCATGGCTCTCAAAGGCTGTGCCGGCGCTGATGCTCGCGGATCGCGATCCAGACCCGCTCGGCGGTCGCAGGCATGTCGATGTGATCGATCTTGTACTCGCGCCACAGCCCTTCGATGATGGCGTTGACGACCGCCGGGCACGAGCCGATCGCGCCGGCCTCGCCCGCGCCCTTCACGCCCATCGGATTGGTCTTGCAGGGCACGTTGTGGGTCTCGAAATGAATTGACGAGACATCCGCCGCGCGCGGCAGCGCATAGTCCATGTAGGTCGCGGTCATGAGCTGACCGTCGTTCGGGCTATAGACCACCTGCTCCATCAGCGCCTGGCCGATGCCCTGCGTGACGCCGCCGTGGACCTGGCCCGCGAGCAGCGTCGGATTGAGCGTCACGCCGAAATCGTCGACGATCACATAGTTGACCATTCTGATGATGCCGGTCGACGGATCAATCTCGACTTCCGCGATGTGGGTGCCGTTCGGATAGGTGCCGTCGGCGCTATTGAAGGTCGCGGCGCCGCTGAGCTTGGAGGTGTCGCCGCCCGCGCGCTTGGCGACGTCTGCGAAGCTGATCGAACGGTCGGTGCCGGCAATGCGTACCACGCCGTTGTTGATCTCGAGGTCGCCGGCGCTGGTTTCCAGCGCTTCCGCGGCGAGCTCCTTCAGCTTCTTGCCGAGGTCCTGCGTGGCGCGCTGGACGCAGACGCCGCCGGTCGGGATCGACGCGGAGCCGCCGGTGCCGAGACCGGTCTTGATCTCGTCGGTGTCGCCCTGGTGGATGTGCACGCGCTCCGGCGGCAGCCCGAATTGCTCGGCCACGATCTGCGCATAGGCCGTGTGGTGGCCCTGCCCGGTCGACTGAGTGCCGATCAGGACGGTGACCTCGCCATTCGGATCGAGCCGCACATTGGCGGTCTCGTCGCCCATGGTGCCGCAGATCTCGACATAGCTCGACATGCCGATGCCGCGCACGAGGCCAGCCTTCTTCGCGAGCTTGGCGCGCTTGGGAAAGTCCTTCCAGTTCGCGACCTCCATCGCACGCTTCATGTGGGCGGCGAAATCACCGGAGTCATAGACCTTGCCGGTCGCGGTCTTGTAGGGCAGCGCTTTCGGCTGAATGAAATTCTTCTTGCGGATGGCATCCGGCGTCATCCCGAGCTTGCGCGCCGAGGCGTCGACCAGCCGCTCGACGACGTAAGCGGCTTCAGGCCGGCCCGCGCCGCGATAGGCATCGACCGGCACGGTGTGGGTGAACACCGTGCGGACGCGGCAGTGGAAGGCCTGGATGTCATAGAGGCCCGGCAGCATGCCGGCGCCGCCATGCGGGATGTAAGGCCCGAAGGTCGACAGATACGCGCCCATGTCGCCCATCAGATCGACGTCCATGCCGAGGAATTTGCCGTCCTCGGCGAGCGCCATGCGCGCGGTGGTGACGTTGTCGCGGCCTTGCGCGTCGCCCATGAAATGTTCGCTTCGATCGGCCGCCCAGCGTACCGTCTTCTTCAGCTTGCGGCTGGCGACCGCGAGCAGCGCGTATTCGCGGTACGGGAACAGCTTGGTGCCGAAGCCGCCACCGACATCGGGGCAGATCACCCGCATCTTCTCGACGGGGATCTTCAACACGTTCTGGCAGAGGACGTCGCGCAGCCGATGGCTGCCCTGGCTGCCGACAGTCAGCGTCAGATGATCGCGCTTGGGGTCATATTCGCAGTGCGCCGCGCGCGTCTCCATGAAGCTTGCGACCACGCGCGGATTGACGATGGAGATTTCGGCGACCGCATGGGCTTTCTTGAATGCCTCCTCGGTCGCCTTCTTGTCGCCGACCGGCACGTCGAACAGGATATTGCCGGGCTTGTCGGGCCAGACCTGCGGCGCCTCTTTTTTCACAGCATTGACAACCCCCGCGACCGCCGGCAACGGCGACCAGTTGACCTCGATCGCTTCGAGGGCGTCGCGCGCGTGTTCGATGGTGTCAGCGACGACAAAGGCGACCGCATCGCCGACGTGACGCACTTCGTCTTTCG
>Ga0134126_10013081_pt1 | contig 10483 bp, 8 predicted proteins | sample KB31752_FD_96881 | JGI IMG/M metagenome (GOLD analysis project Ga0134126, IMG submission 96881) | Terrestrial soil microbial communities with excess Nitrogen fertilizer from Kellogg Biological Station, Michigan, USA - KB3-175-2 | ecosystem: Environmental > Terrestrial > Soil > Unclassified ...
ACGCGGACCGCGGCGCTGAGCTGAGGGGCCTGGCCCGCTGCAGCGCGCCAGCGCGGACCTTACCCGGTCACTGGCCGGTGAAGACGGGCGGTCGCTTCTCGGTGGACGCGCTCTCACCCACCAGAAAATCCGCGGAGCGGAAGCACGCCTCGACCATCGCCTCGACCCGGGCGAGGTCGCGCTGCCCGGGCGGCAAGGTGGCCGCACGGATCGCCGCCTTGGCGGCGGCGACGGTCAGCGGGGCGTTGCGGCTAATGGCCTCCGCCAGGCCGAACACGGTCTGACGGAGGTCTCCCGCCGGGACTACCTGGTTGACCAGGCCCATCCGCAGCGCCTCGTCTGCAGGGAACCGGCGGGCGGAGAACAGGATCTCCGCGGTCTGGGCTGGCCCGATCAGGTTCATCAGGGTCGTCACGCCGGAAAAGCCATAGCCCAGCCCGAGGCGGGCCGCCGGGATGCCGAACTGGCTGTCGTCGGAGGCGATCCTGATATCCGCCTGCAGCGCGGTGACCAGCCCCCCGCCAAGGCAGAATCCCCTGATCATGGCGATGACCGGCTTATCCACGGCGGCCCAGGCTTGCGCGAGCGCGGCCTGGCCGCGGTCGTAGGCGGCCCGGTCGGCTGGATCGGTACGCCGCGCACCGAACTCGGAGATGTCCGCCCCCGAGGCGAACGCCGCCTCTCCGGCACCGGTTACCACGACGACGCGGACGTCATCGTCGGCGTTAAGCGCCGCCAGCACCGGCGGCAGCGCCTCGCGCATCGCCACCGACAGGGCGTTGCGCCGGGCCGGGTTGTTGAAGGTCACGATCGCGACGGAGCCGGCCACCTCGACGAGCAGTTTGTCCGTGCCCGTTCGCAAGTGCCTGACAGGAGTCGGTGACGTCATTGCAGTCCTTCCGGAGATAGTGCCTCAGATAGCGGCGGCGGCGCGCAGTTCTTCAATCTGAGCTGGAGAGTAACCAAGGCCGGCGAGGACCTCGACCGTGTGGTCGCCTGGATCCGGGCTCGGGGTCCGTACGGTGCCCGGCCCGCCGGTCATCCGCACCGCGTTGCGGATGAGGGCCAGTGGGCCGAGCGCCGGATGCGGCACGTCCTGGGTCATGGCCAGGTGCTGGACCTGCGGGTCGGCGAACACCTCGTCCATCCGGTACACCGGCCCGCACGGCACACCTGCGGCGGTCAGCGCGGACACCCACTCCGCCGTGGTCCGTTGGCGTAGCCGCTCGGCGACCAGCGCGTTCAGCTCCGCCCGGTTCGCCGAGCGCTTCTGGAGCGTGTCGAAGCGGGCGTCGTCCGGCAGCCCGGGCAGCCCGATCACCGCCGCGAAGGCGTGCAGCAGGCGCCCGTCCGCGGCACCGACGTTGAGGTGGCCGTCCGCGGTGGCGAAGCAGCCCATCGGGACGTTCGTCGGGTGATGGTTGCCCGCCTGGCCGGGAACGTCACGGTCGATGGTCCACCGGGCGGCCTGGAAGTCCATCATCGCGATCATCGACTCCAGCAGCGAGGTCTGCACCCAGCGCCCGGTTCCCGTCCGGTCCCGGTCGTGCAGGGCGACGAGCACGCCGATCGCGAGGTACAGGCCAGCCGCCAGGTCCGACACCGGGATCCCGGCGCGCGTCGGCCCGGTATCTGGCAAGCCGGTCACGCTCATCAGGCCGCCCATTCCCTGGGCGATCTGGTCCACCGCGCCCCGGTCGCCGTAGGGGCCGTCCTGGCCGAATCCCGATATGGAGCCGTAGACCAGCCGCGGATTGCGCGCGTGGACGGCCTCATAGCCGAACCCGAGGCGCTCCTTGACCGGCGGCCGCATGTTCTCAATCAGCACGTCGGCACCGTCCACCAGGCGCATCAGCACGTCCTGCCCCGCCGGTGACTTGAGGTTGAGGGTCAGGGACCGCTTGTTCCGGTGCAGTTGCTGGAAGTCGCTGCCGTGCCGGTCGCCCCCGAAGGAGTCCGCGGTGCCCGGCGGCTCGACGCGGATCACGTCCGCGCCCCAGTCCGCGAGCTGGCGAACGCAGGTGGGGCCCGCCCGCGCGATGGTCAGGTCGATGACGCGGATGTCGCTGAGCGGAAGGTCCATGATCATCACGCTCCCTCGCGCCTGCGGGAAAGGCAACAGCCAACGCCGCAGGTTCGCCAGTCCGGGTCTTCCGCTGTTCAAAGCCCCTTCCTTCTGGGTATCGGCCGTTTCGGGGGTGTCACATGCCACAAGACGCTGGGCGTGCGGCCGGCACGGGGATCGCGTGGAGCGATACCGCCGTGCCTTGGGCGCAGGCAAACGGCGAAACGGATGACTCGGCCCGCCGGTGGCTGATCCTTGGCGTTGTCTGCCTAGGGCAGCTGATGGTGGTGCTGGACGCCACGGTGGTGAACATCGCGCTGCCGGTGGCCCAGCATGACCTGGGGTTCTCCGACGCGGACCGGCAGTGGGTGGTGACCGCCTACTCGCTGGCTTTCGGGGGGCTGCTGCTGCTCGGCGGCCGGCTCTCGGATCTGATCGGCCGCAATCAGATGCTGATCATCGGCATGATCGGCTTCGCCGCGGCGTCGGCGCTTGGCGGCGCGGCCACCGGCTTCGGCATGCTGGTGATCGGCCGCGCGATCCAGGGCGCGTTCGGCGCGCTGCTCGCGCCGGCCGCGCTGTCCACGCTGACCGTGACGTTCACCAACCCGGCGGAGCGGGGCAAGGCGTTCGGCATCTTCGGTGCCATCGCCGGGGCCGGCGGGGCCATCGGGCTGCTGCTCGGCGGTGTGCTGACCGAGTACCTGTCGTGGCGGTGGTGCCTCTATGTCAACGTCATCTTCGCGGTGGTGGCGGTCATCGCCGCGGCGCGGCTGCTGCGCCGCGATCCACGTGACTCCGAGGCGCGCATCGACGTGCCAGGGGCAGTACTGGTCGTCGCCGGGCTGATCTGCGTTGTCTACGGGCTTTCCGAAGCCGACATCAAGGGGTGGGGAGCGCCGCTGACCATCAGCCTGCTGATAGTCGGGGTGGTGCTGCTGATCGCGTTCGTGCTGGTCGAACGCCGGGCGGCGCACCCGTTGCTGCCACTGCGGATCGTCCTCAACCGGTTCCGCGGCGGGTCCTACCTGGCCATCGGGCTGTCGGGCATCGGCATGTTCGCGATCTTCCTCTTCCTCACCTACTACCTGGAGGAGATCGTGCGTTACTCCCCGGTCGTCACCGGGTTGGCGTTCCTGCCGTTGATCGCCGCGCTGATAGCGTCGTCGACGACCTCAAGCGCGCTCCTCATGCCCCGGGTCGGCCCCCGCCTCCTTATCCCGCTCGGTTTGATCGTCGCCGCGGGCGGGCTGGTGATCATAGCGGCGAATCTCAGCCCGACCACCAGCTACGCGGCCGTCATCCTGCCTGGCCTGATCGTGATGGGCGGCGGTCTTGGCCTGGTGTTCGCCTCCGCGATGAACGCCGCGACCTACGGTGCCGACCGCGCCGACGCCGGAGTGGCCTCGGCCATGGTCAACACCTGCCAGCAGATCGGCGGGTCGATCGGCACCGCGCTGCTGAACACCATCGCCGCCAGCGCGCTGACCAGCTACCTCCTCAGCCACGGGCACAGCCCGGCCGCGACGGCGGAGGCAGCGGTACACAGTTACGTGGTCGCGTTCTGGGTGGCCGCCGCCATCTTCGCGGCCGCCGCGGTCGCCTGCGGGCTGGTGCTGCCGCGAGGCGTCCTCCGGGCTGCGGAGAGCGAGCGCGGGGCCCCTGCTCCCGTCGCCGCATGACAGAAGATCCCCCGAGGAGATGACAGACATGACCTCCGCGACTTCCGGACAGACCCGGCTGGTCACCGTGTCGGCTTCGTACGGTGCCGGCGGCAGCGTGGTCGCCCCGGCGCTGGCGGACCGGCTCGGCGTCCCCTTTCTGAACCGGGCAACGACCAAATCCGGCGGCATCGAAGGGCCTGAGCCGTGCGTTGAGCGGATGGCGCCTGGCGAGGCCGAGCTCACGCCGGTGCACCGCCTGCTCGCCTCGTTCACCCAGGCGATGCCGGTCGGCCCTACCCAGTCACCCCCTTCGCACCACCATCATGACCAGAACCTGCGCCACCACTGCGAGCGGGGCCTCCGCAGCCTGGCGGACGCCGGCGGGGGCGTGATCCTGGGCCGGGCCGCGGCGGTGGTGCTCGGCAAGGGACACGGGTTCCACGTAAGGCTTGACGGGCCGGCGGAGCTTCGCCTCGTCCAGGGAACCGCGGTCGAAGGCATCAGCCTCGAAGAGGCTCGCCGGCACATGAGCACGGCCGACCGGGCCCGCACGGCCTATGCCCGCCGCCTGTACCGCGCCGACCCGACCGACCCGCGTTACTACCACCTGGTGATCGACTCCACGGCAATACCCCTCGACGTCGTGACCGAGATCATCATGCGCGCGCTGTCATCGTTCCCTGCCGTGTCCGCGGCGAGGCCGGACGCCACGCCAGCGGGCCGGTGACCCGACGGGCGCTTCGGCTAGGCCCGAGCAGTTCGCAGGGCGCGCAACAGCGGAATCGCCGCGATCTTCTCGTCGGTTAGGTCGTCCCAGTCGACGCCCGCCGCTGCGCGCTTCCAGCGGCTGGACCCGGCACGGGCGTCGATCACCCGATCGGGCGTGACCACGAAGTCGACAGGCACGTCGTGTCCGGTCAGCGGGATCGCGCCGGCTGGCTTCACCTGAATCTCGTGGACGGTGGTGACGGTGACGGTGTGCGAGCCGATCAGGCCCGCAGCCGTAGCGAGCGCGTACTCCAGGTCAGCGAAGCCGCCGCCCTTGCCGAGCCGCGCGCCGTCTTCCCCCACGGCGACGCAGCCCATCACGACCAGGTCAACCGGTGCCACCTCGTCCAGCATGACCCGCCGCGCGGAGCGGGACGCGCCGCTGATGGTCGCCGCCTTGCGGGGCGACTGCTCCAGGTGATCCGGGTCCAAGGCGAAGAACGGTTCCCGTTCGGCTAGCCGCGGAACCGCCATGTAGACGGTCTTGCCGTCTTCGAGTGCGCGCTGGCGGACCGGCAGCTGCGCGGAGTCCGGGTTCGCCTTGACCGTCGTGGCGGCCTCCCACGCCGGCAGCGCGCGGAGCCGCTGCGCGGCCGCTTCGGCGCCGGTGAAGTTAGGGATGCGGCCGGCCGCGCCCGGGAAGCGGGCAACATGGGCGGCCCGCATCGCGGACCATACTTCTTCGCGGAGCGCGGCCTTGGCGGCGAGCACGTCGGCGGGTCCGCCGGCGTCCCGGTCATGCCGGGGTGCGGAACGGGGCATCTCACCATTCTCGTCCTAGGGGACGAAGACAGCGCACCGGCGGCTCATGCGGTGTGCAGGTCCTCCTCGACCTTGTGTCCGTACACTTTCCGGTAGTTCGCGTCTACCTGCCCGGTCAGCTGCACAGCAGCCGTCTTGATCGTGGCGGGGTCACCGTCCGGCGAATAGAAGCCGTTTGCGTTCGCCCGGCTCCCGAGCTGGATGGCGGCCGTCCGCGGGACCCGGATGCTGGCGTAGCGCTGCAGCGCCGAGCCGATGTCGCCAGTGCCTGCCAGCACCGGCTCTAGGCACTCGGCCAGGACATAACCGTCTTCGATCGCCTGGTTGGCACCCTGGCCGTACAGCGGAAGCATGGGGTGCGCGGCGTCGCCGAGCAAGGTCATGCGCTCACTGCTCCAGCCGGTTACCGGTTCACGGTCGACCAGTCCCCACCGGCCAGTGATCTCCATCCGCTCCAGCACCCGCACCAGTTCGTTGTCCCAGCCGGCGAAAGCGCCGATTACGGCGGCCCGGTGGTCATCCTGACGGGCGTTCCACTCATCCGACAACGACTGATCGCCGGGAAAGCTGGCCACTACATTAATAAGCTGGCCCGAGCGCACCGCGTAGCACAGTACGAACCGGCCAGGCCCGAGCCAGGCCCAGCTTTCGGTCAGCCCGGCGAACTGGGCACCGACGTCGGCGGCTGGGACCAGGCCCCGGATCACGTCCCACCCGGAGTAGATGGCCGATGGTTCGGTGACCCGCTGGCGGCGCAGCCGGGAGTGCAGCCCGTCCGCGGCGATCAGGACATCGGCCCGAATGGTGCTGCCATCCGCGAACTCCGCGGTGATCCCGTTGGCGTCTTCTTCGGCGGATACGCACTGCCGGCCGAAATGCAGTGCTTCCGGCGGCACGGCAGAAGCAAGTTCCTGACTCAGGTCGGCCCGGTGGACGGTGTAGGGACGGTCGGGCGGCGGTGCCTCTTGGCCGCCCGTCATGCCCACGGCGAGGACCCGGCCGTCTTCCCAGTAGCGCATCAGGGCCGCGGTCGATTCGACGCCGGATCGCTCCCGGAGGCTGCCATGGCCAAGCCGGTTCAGGACGCGGGCGGCATTGCCACCGATCGTGATCCCGGCCCCAGGCTGCCTGATCTCGTCGGCCTGCTCGAATACCGCGACCTTGGCTCCCTTCTGGGTAAGGGCTGCCGCCGCGGTAAGCCCGCCGATCCCCGCCCCGATGATGGCAATGTCCATCGTCGCCCTCCTGGCGTCACACGCACCCAGTCTCCGCGACTGGCCCGGCAGGCCCGCACCCGCGTCTTTGCCGAATGCCACTCGCAACAAGTATCCGGCGGGTCCTGATGGCCGTACAGCAGGCCGGCCCACCGCGGCTGGCGGCGCGCGGTGTAGGAAGATCTAGTCCCATGTCGGTACCTCTCGTCGCTCGCTGCGTCGCGGCGGCTTTCGGCGCGGCATTCATCCTGGGGGCCTGGGCCAGCGCCATCGGGACGCTCATCGTGCCGCGCCAGGTCGCCAGCCGGCTGACCCGCTGGGTCGAGCGGGTCGTAGTGACCGTCTACTGGTTCGTCACCCGGCGCATGACGGACTTCCGCCGCGTCGACCGGATACTCGCCACGCAGGTCGCGGCGATCCTGATCATCCAGCTCTTCACCTGGATGGCGCTCGCGTTCTGCGGCTTCACGCTGCTGCTGTGGCCGTGGGCTAAGCTCGGCATCGCCTCCGCGTTCAGCGACGCCGGATCGTCGATGTTCACCCTCGGGTACGACGAACCCGCCGGCGCGTGGCCGGCCGCGGTCGTCTTCGCTGCCGCCATGTACCTCGCGCTGTCGCCGAAGGCGGCACCCACCGTTCCGGCGCGGCTGTGCCTGCGCGGCGGGTTCGAGTGCCTCACCCGGATAGCACAGGCGATGGGCTGCGACGTGCCCTCGGTAGCCGCCCCCGCCGCGGGCATCACCGTGACCTACGAGGAGTTCCTGGAAGGCATCGAGCGGCTGCACGAGATCGGCTTCGAAATCGAGCGTGACCCTGCCGAGGCGTGGCCGGACTTTGTCGGCTGGCGGGTCAACTACGAGAAGGCCGCGTTCGCGATCGCCTTGGCCATCGACGCGGTTCCCGCCTACTGGTCCGGTCTCCGCCGCCACTCGGTTCAGCCCATCCCGCCTTACCGTCCGCCCGCCTGACAAGGAGCCGTGCCAGGGCTTCTCAAATGGGATAGCGGTGGGGGCCCTGGGCGTAAGTGCGGCCGCCCGGGGTTTGCCATTGATGCCAGCCCGGGATGGGCTGGGTGACGGTCCAGCCAGGTGATTGCTTGACAATGTGGCACTGCCGGCTTCTTGACCCGGCATTGCAGCCGCAGGTTCTGCCGCCCTGGTGGTAAGGAGTCGCGTGTTCGAAATCCGACTCGCGGGCATGGCGGGAGCACGTCGGGAACGTGCACTCGAAATCGCGGACCTGGACCAGGTGACGGAGCTTGCCGTTCGGCTGGTACGCGAAGGACTCCCGTTGATGGTCGCACTCGAAGGTGGGCACGGGTTCCAGCTTCGCGACGAGGCCGCGCGTACTGGGCAGCGTGAGCATCCAGGTGCCGTAGCCCCGTGGCGGGCCCGGATCGTCGCACCGCGTGAAAGTGCAGGTAGCTGGGGCCCGGGCGCCTGGTGGTCCTGATGTTGCGGTCAGCGCTGCCAACTGGGTGCTGGTGATGGTGAGGTTCACCCGCGCCGGGAGGGCCTGTCGGCCAAGGGGCGATCCGGTCAGGCGAGAAGAACCGGCACAGCCATGGCCGATGGCAACACCGTCATCGTTGGTGACTGTGATGCACCATTCGGTATAGGGGCTGCCCGCGGCGACGATCGCCAGGTCACGGCAGAGATCGGGGTCGAGCGGGCCTAGACCGTGACCCTCGCCAGGCCGCTCGGCCAGGCCAAGGAGCGTCATCAAGGGGAGCACGAGGTCCGACAAGCGTGGCTGGTTGCCTGGATCGGGTGAACCGTCGTCCGGGGCATCAGAGTCTGGTGCTACCGGGGCCGTGCGCCGAGCGTCACCGGCTGCGGGCCCGTCATTGGCCGCTTGGGCGGCCAGCGCCTCGGCCGCGGCAATGCGTTCGGCGGCCGAGATGTTGTTCAGCATGTTAAGGAACGCCATGGAGCGGAGTTGCTCCATTCGGATATCTGGGAAGGCGCCCGAAGCCTTGTATTGCTCTGCGCGGGCGCTGACGTTCGCGTCGGCGGAGAGGGCCTCATCGGTGGGCAGATCGCGACCGCACAGGGCGACGGCACCGGACGGCTCGCGTGACTTGGTCACCCGCGTCCTGGCCTGCTCGGCGTCCTTGCGCCGCAGGGTGCTTATTTCCGGGTTCACCGTGATGGCGGCCTGCTGGGAGATCTTGAGGACCTGGGCGAAGCTCTTGGGCGGCCCGTCATCGGCCAGCCTGGCGAGCACGAGTTGCTCGGCCTGCTCGATTTCCGCGTCGGTGAGCAGGTTCAGTTCGTCGTGCACCGCCTTGGCCTTGCCGTAGTTCAGCGTGCCGTCGGCGAGGAGGCGGCCAACGCCAGGCAGGCGGGCCTGCAGGTCCCAGGCCAGCCACATCATGTTCTCGGCACTCTGCGCCGACATGGCCAGCGCGAGCGCTACTTCGCGGGTCAGCGAGCTGGTCCACCCGTCCGGCAGGTCGCCGTGATGGCCACCGTGCGGAGGCAGGTCCTCTTCCCGCATCAGCGCGCGTAGGACGCCGAGCTTGGCCGCCGAGGCACGCGACTCCAGTGCCGCCCACTGCCGCAGCAGGCCGACCAGCTCCTCATGGGAGGCGCCAGCGCAGCGCCAGTCCTCGCCGGAAGCGCCTTCCAGAGCCGCAGCGAGGGACGTCGAAGGCGGGCACGTGTCCCACTCACCGCCAGGCGCGAATCCGGCCAGCCGCTCGTCACGCGGCGGCGAACCCGGGCCACAAGCGCCGTCCGGGGTGCCCGGCAGTCCAGGATTCGGGTCGGCACTACCGTCCGGCCCGCTCCCCCGCCCCGGCTGCCACCCCATCCGGCCCCCATTCGATCTTGATCTCGTTTACTCATTCATTACGAGACATTCAATCGAATACTATCACTATTTAATGATCGTTTATTCGATATAGCCAGCCCGTTTTCGTTTTCTTGGGAAATCAAAGACGGCTTTACCGGAATGTCCGGATATCTGCATTGGGTCGCTCGGGTGGAATGGCAGCGGTGGGTGGTCTGGAACCACGCCTCCGTTCTGGATGATGGTTCTGCTGTCGCGGGTCTTCGACGGTGGCTGCCGGACAGGGGCGATCGTGCAACGATGGTGCTGGAAGCTCGTGACGCGATTGGAAGGAGCAGAGGAATGAACACTACGCAGGTCGAGAAGGTCAGGGCCGGCCGTGGTTTCTTCGCTGCCCTCGACCAGAGCGGCGGCAGCACGCCCAAGGCGCTCGCGGACTACGGCATCGAGCGGGACCGCTACAGCTCCGACGCCGAGATGTTCGACTTGGTCCACGCCATGCGGACCCGCGTGGTTACCAGCCCGGCGTTCACCGGCGCGCGCGTCATCGCGGCGATCTTGTTCGAGCAGACCATGGAACGGGAAGTCGAGGGCGTCCCGACGGCCCGGTACTTGTGGGACGAGAAGAACGTGGTGCCGTTCTTGAAGGTCGACAAGGGGCTTGCCCCCGAGCAGGACGGCGTCCAGCTCATGAAGCCCATCGACACGCTCGATGACCTGCTTGAGCGCGCGCAGCGGAACCAGGTCTTCGGCACCAAGATGCGGTCGGTGATCAACGACGCCAGCGAGGCGGGGATCGCGGCGATCGTGGACCAGCAGTTCGACTACGCGCACAAGATCCTGGCGGCGGGCCTCGTGCCCATCCTCGAACCCGAGGTCAGCATCTCCAGCCCGCACAAGGAGTACGCCGAGTCGCTGCTGCGCGACGCCATCGCCAAGCACCTCGAGACGGTCCCCGAGGGCACCCAGGTCATGCTGAAGCTGACCATCCCGACTCAGCCTGGCCTGTACAGCGAACTGGCGTCCGACTCGCGCGTCCTGCGCATCGTCGCGCTGTCGGGCGGCTACAGCCGCGATGAGGCCTGCGCGCTGCTCGCCAAAGACCCCTCGCTCATCGCCAGCTTCTCGCGCGCGCTGCTAGAGGGGCTGACGGCGGGCCAGACGGACGAGGAGTTCAACGCGACCCTGGAGTCCTCGATCGAGGAGATCTACCAGGC
>Ga0134126_10013085_pt1 | contig 10480 bp, 8 predicted proteins | sample KB31752_FD_96881 | JGI IMG/M metagenome (GOLD analysis project Ga0134126, IMG submission 96881) | Terrestrial soil microbial communities with excess Nitrogen fertilizer from Kellogg Biological Station, Michigan, USA - KB3-175-2 | ecosystem: Environmental > Terrestrial > Soil > Unclassified ...
CAGGTCCCATGCGAAATGCACCCCTTCGACTGCAAGGCACCACCACCCCATCAGAAAGGTCACGCCGAGCAGCCAGGTGAACCGCGCCAAACCGGCGCGTGGCGCGAGATTCACGACCGGGGGGACCAGCGCGATTCCGGGAATCATCGCGACGACACCCCAAGAAGCCCCCAGCGCGAATGCCTGGACAGACGCCAAGGCGCCCGTATTACCGGTGAGCAGAGGCGGCAGTATCTCCTGCGTCGTCCACCATATGTCCAGGATCAGCGACAGCGCGAGCATGTAGCCGAACCCGTTATACAGGGCCCGGATGCGCTCGAAGTTCAGGAGCCTGTGGCCCGGCATCGCGACGACGGCGGTGTTCATGGCGAACCTCGCTGCTCCGGCCTCGCCCGACTGCCCCTGGGCAGTCACCGGCGCTCGCCACGGTGCAGTGTGCGCGATTCTAGTCAAATCGTCGGAGGCAAGTCATGCCTCGGTGCCCCGCGAACGGGGAAAACGGGGCCTCTGACGAGCTCCGCCGCGCCCCGATACTCGCATTCGATCCGATACCAACGCATTCGATCCGCGATTTCCGGCCTTCGTCGGAAAGTGACGGCGCCCTGCTCCCCGTTCGGTGATCGTGTGAGCTGGGCAAGGTTCGAGACCACCTTCCGAATGCCCAAAACGGGCCGATTCAATCAATCGACAAAATTGGAGCAACGATGAAAATCTCTACGAAGATGATGACGGCCGTCATCACGCTCGGAGGACTGACCCTCGCCGCCGGACAGGCCATGGCGGGATGCGGCACGACGGAGGCTCGCACGGCGGGCGCCAAGCCCATGGTCTACCGCAGCGATGGCAGTGGCGAATTGTTCCGGACCTCGTTCGGGCCGTTCAATACATCGGAGATCACGGGCCTCTGGAAGTTCGTCTTCACGGCCGAGGGTGACGTTGGGCCCGGTGCGCCCCCCAATGCGCTCCCGCTTCCGAACGGCACGCCGGTGGACGCCGGCTTCGTCACATGGCACGACGACGGGACCGAGCTCATGAACTCGGGTCGGACGCCCGCAAGCGGCAGCTTCTGCATGGGCGTGTGGAAGCAAGTCGGCCCGCATACCTACAGGCTCAATCATTGGGCGCTGTCATGGATTCCGGATTATCAGCCGGGCGTGACCAATTCCTGGTCCGAGATTTCCGGGGGCATCGATGAGATATTCCACGCCTTCGGGCCCACGAACATTCAGGAGACCATTACGCTGAATGGACGAGGTAACTCCTACACGGGCTCGTTCCGTATCACGCAATACGTCAACGACGGCACTAAATCCCCGATCAACGACACCGAAGGCGCACCCGTCGCATTCGTCATCGTCGGCAGCATAAGTGCCACCCGCGTCACGGTGGACTGAGGTCGTACCCGGCCGCCGCCGCGCTGCGGCGGCGGCCCGCGGGCAATTCGTCCGGCGGTTGCGGTTGTTCGCTACCCTGGATATAATAACAGTGAGCATAAAGCTCCTACCGCCAAGGGGGCGGGACGTAAAGCGCGTGGAGCGATCGTAAGACCGGCGGCGCATGGGTCGGAAAAACCCTAAAGCGCCACAAGGCTGTCGCGATGATAGTATCTGCAGGAGGACAGGACACCCGTCTCGGCCCGGCAAGGCTAGCCTGATAATTGCACACGAAAACGGCGACGGGGGGGTGATCATGCAACCAACCACAGCACTTTCGCAGGAAGTCGCCTCGGCAGCCCAGATCAAAAATACGATCATCGATCTGGGGATCCGGTTCGGCCCTCGCCTGCTCGTCGCGATTCTCATCCTGATCGTCGGCGCCGCGGTGAGCCGGTGGGTGAGCCGCTGGTTCACGCACGCCTTGCGGCAAGTCGACCTCGAGCCCGCCGTCCGCGTGCTGCTGGCACGCGCCGCATGGCTGCTCGCCTTTGCCCTGTTCGTGATCCTGGCGCTCGCGAATCTGGGTGTGGAGCTCCTCCCTCTCGTGGCCGGACTGAGCGTTGTCGGCGCCGGAGTAGCGCTCGCGACGCAAGGTGTCATCGGCAATCTGGTTGCGGGACTGTCGATTCTCCTGACGAAGCCGTTCCGAACCGGTCAGTACATTTCGATCGCGGGTGAGGAGGGAGGCGTCGACACGATCTCGCTCTTCAGCACGACCTTGCGCCACATCGATCATTCATTGGTGGTGATCCCCAACCGAAAGATCGTCGGCGAAATCCTCCACAACTTCGGCACCATTCGCCAGCTCAATATCGCCGTCGGCATTTCCTACGACGCCGATGTCGGCGTAGCCATGAACGCGGTACGGGAAGTCCTGGCCGCGAATCCTCACGTGCTGAAGGATCCCCCACCCGTGGTGCAGGCGAGTCTTCTCGGGGACTGGTCCATCGTCATCGGCGTGCGTCCTTGGGTTTCTATCGAGCATTTCGTCGCGGCGACAGGTGAGATCAACTGGGCGATCCTGGAGCAGTTTCGTGGCCGCGGGATTCCTCTTGCCGTGCCGCAGAGCGAGATACGCCTCGCGGCAAGTGCTGCCGAAATCAGCATTGCCGATCGCAGCCCGAGAATCGGAGCACCCCAGCGCGAGAAGGTCGCGCCAGAGGTGCCCTGAGCTTATAGCGTCCTCAACGCGACACCTGCGATCTTCCAAATACCGCCGGCGTTCTCGTAGTCGACCCTCAGCACACGGCGCTCGGTGCGGCGAATACTGCCGTGACCCTGGGCATGAGCCATCTGCGCCAGCGTGCATTCCGTGGCAAGCGGAATGTCCAACTCGACGGCACAATCGAAATGTCCGCGCGCGGTTCGGCCGTCCGCGCCGAATTCTATCTTGTCGGGTGCGCCGGCATGATCCGCGTTGATCGCGCGCACGGCCTCTTGGAGCAGCGCACCGCGCTCGCCGGCATTGACCTGCCGCAGCCATGACCGATGCAGCTCACGGATTGCGGCCTCGTCCTCCAGACGTTTGACGCGAGTCTTCAGCTCGTCGTCGGCAAGTGCCGTGACGGGAACGGCGGCGGCGGCGATGGGTGCGGCCAGAAGCGCGCCGCCTCTCAGGAACGACCGGCGCGTGTCGATCTTGTCCTTGGTCATCTCGTCCTGCCTCACGTCCTGATCTGGAAGTATCTGTCGACTTCGAACTTGCCCGCATGTCGGACCACGGCGCCGATCCGACTCATGTTGAGGCCGCCGCGTGCGCCGCAGTGATAGCCGATGCCCGCGTCATGCATGATGTTCAGATTGAGGAGGACCGTGCCCAGAGTCCCGTTGCAGGCCTCCTCCCGCCAGTTCATGAAATAGATGCCGTCGCGGATCTTCACGAAGTCGCCCGGGCCACTCCATTCCATGCCGCCGTGTCCGTCCGGCGTGAAGATGATCCAGGAGACCGTGTTGGGCGTGGAATACAGGTGCATGGACGTGAGTCCGGGCGCGTAGCTGTATGTGATGCAGCGGCCCAGCATTTCGGTCGTTCTGGCGTGGCGTCGGTACATCGGCGGCTGAATGCCGTCCATTTCCAACACCCCGAAGAGCGTGCGCGCCCCGGCCTCATTGGCGAAATACGACGTATTGAGAAAGCCGTTGTAGCAGGTCACCAGCCCCTGATGAAAGTCGGCTGCGATGATGTGTCCGTCGTGGTTGGGCGCACCTTCCAGCAGATGCCCGAACAGGAGGAGGCCCGGCGCGACTTCGTAAGCCTGGTAGCGCGCTTTGGTCCAGGCACCCTCGCCGTCCGTGCGCCAGTTGAGCTCGTCGGCGCTATCGACTTTGTATTCCATCGCCGGTCCGTGGTCGTAGCGCAGCGTGAAGGCCTTGCCTGCCAGAAAGTCGCTGGCGGGCAGCGCATTGACGCTACCCATGCCGGCGGCGCCGCCCGTTGTGGTACTCGGCGGGAAGGCCGTGGAATGCTGTTTGACGATTTGGGCCACTTGCTCGCGGCTCAGCTTCTCCATCGTCTTGATGGGCCGGTAAACCCGCCGTCCGCCCTTCACGGGCTTGCCGTCCTTGCCGTTTGGACCCGGAATTGGGTTGCCGGAATCGTCGCCGAATTTCTCGAAATGGGCGATCTGGCCCACGATGTCACCGTGGCCTCGGAAGAGGTAATAGTGCAGATCGTCGCCGTCATCGAAGCCGAGCCGCACGCCCATCTGCTGGGTGCGGTTCATGTCGATCACGTACGCGGTGAAGGTGCCCGAAAACTCGCATTCCGTGCGGGTGTAGAGACAAAAATCGTTGTCCAGCAGGACGTAATCCGACGGGGCCGAAAAACCGAGCTCTCCGCCGGTGCGCGACAGCTCCACGAAGTGTGAATATCCGGCGGACGGATAGTATTCCAGCGTCTCCATGCCGGTGTCCTGCCGCCAGTGATATCCCCGACCCTCGAGGCGGTCGGTGTAGTCGTGCCTCTTCTTCGGGACATCACCCCCGGAGTCGACATGGCCGAAGTAGATCTGACGCTGGACCTCGCGGTTGTCCTCGTATCCGCTGAACCACACCTCGATCACGGTGGCGAGCTTGCTGCGTCGGTCGACAACCACGGTATAGCCGCGCTGCGTGCCGGGGATCATGTGGCTGAAGAGGCAGATATTGTCCGTCTCCAGCGCGCCGAATCCGGCATGGGTCGCCTTGCCGCCGTTCTCCGCCACCGACAGCCTGGTGCTGCTCGCGAATTTGTAGGTCAGTTCGGGACCGTCATCGGTGACGATCCTCAGCGACTCGCCGGCGAAGTCCGTTGCGAACGTCGACGCGCTCGTCGGTCCGCGCTCGGCGACCGGGTGAAGCTTGGCGGCAATCTGCTCTTTGGTGAGCTGGGCGTACGCGATGCGGTGCATCGGTTTCTTGGGATACGGTGTTCCCACCATGCGTCTTCCCCTTTACCTCTGGATGTTCGGCTCCGACGAACCGCTAGGTTACGCCCGAGGGGCCCGGGTACGCCGCAGCCAATCTTTGCAGATCTTGAGACGTGAGGGCTACCGAAAACGCTTGAGCGTTTTCCTTGGTGTGTGCCGGAGAGCCGGATTCGGGAATTGCAATGATCTTCCCGCTCCGGATGACCCAGGCCAGTGCGACGGCGGCTGCGGAGGAGTGGTGCGCTTCGCCGATCTGCGCCAGCGTGCTGTCACGTACTACGAGATGACGGTCGCCGCCAAGCGGAGAATAGGCCATCACCGGCATATCGTGCTGTGCGCACCATGGCAGAAGGTCGCGCTCGATGTCGCGGTTGTGAAGACTGTAAACGACCTGATTGGTCGCGCAGCGATTCCCGTCCGGCACCCGGAACAGATCTTCCATCTGGCCGGTGTCGAAATTGGATACTCCCCAAGCGCGAATCTTCCTCGCGGCGCGCAGCTTTTCGAATTCCGCGACCACACCGGCGAATTGCGTGCTCGGGACCGGCGAGTGCAACAGATAGAGGTCGAGATAGTCGGTGCCGAGACGAGCCAGGCTTGCCGCGCATGCTCGGGGAATGCCATCTCCAGCAACTTCGTCGGCCTCCACCTTGGAGACCAGATATATGCGGTTGCGATCACCGGCGACGATGCGGCTCAGGAACTTCTCGGAGCGGCCATCGCCGTAATTACCCGACGTATCGATCAGCGTCATGCCGAGCGAGATACCCGTGCGCAGCGCCTCCTCTTCCACGGCAGGTGCATGCCTTCCCTGCCCGAGATGCCAGGCGCCCTGACCGAGCGCCGGAACGGTGATGCCGTCCGGGAACCTGACTGTATGCTTCGCGCCCGATGCAAAGCTGCTCGCGGCGAGAACGCGCGCACTCGCGGGCAGCGATAGGCCGAACGCCGCACAACGCGTACCGAATTGACGTCGCGTAAGTAAGGGCTTGCTCATGGCGTCGATCTCCTTGAGCGTACGCTCAAGCCTTTACGACCTTGTCGATGTCGCTCGCGTCGTGTCTTTCGGCGAGCTGGCTTTCGGACGGACCGAAGGTTCGATTGACCACTTGGCCGCGCTTGACGGCGCGCCTGCTTGCGACGAGGTCCACCCATCGATTGAGGTTTTTGTACTCGTGCGCTGATAGAAATTCCTGCGCGCTGTAGGCATTGCGTACCATCGCGCCATACCAGGGCCAGATTGCGATGTCCGCGATCGTGTACTCATCGCCAGCCATGTACTCGTTCTTCGCGAGATGGGTATCGAGCAGATGCAGGTGGCGCTTGGTCTCCATGGCGTATCGGTTGATCGCATACTCGATCTTGAAAGGCGCATAGGCGTAGAAATGCCCAAAGCCCCCTCCGACGAACGGGGCGGCTCCCATTTGCCACATGAGCCAGTTGATCGTTGCCGCGCGCTTGTAATGCTCGGTCGGTAGGAAGGCGTGGAACTTCTCGGCCAGATAAAGGAGCATCGAGCCGCTCTCGAACAGCCTGGTCGGTGGATCGGTCGAGCGGTCGAGCATCGCGGGAATCTTGGAATTGGGATTGATCGCGACGAACCCGCTCGAGAACTGCTCCCCATCGCCGATCCGGATCAGCCACGCGTCGTATTCCGCGCCCTCGTGGCCTGTCGCGAGCAGCTCCTCGAGCATGATCGTCACCTTCTGCCCATTCGGAGTGCCGAGCGAATAGAGCTGGAAGGGGTGTTTGCCGATCGGCAGTTCCTTCTGGTGTGTGGCGCCCGACACCGGCCGGTTGATCTTCGAGAACTGGCCCCCGTTCTCCTTATCCCAGACCCACACTTTGGGCGGAACGTAGTCGGCGGGCTGATTGGCGTTTACAGGAGCGTCATCTGGCATTTCGCTCTCCGAGCGATTCAGTGCACCGGATCGAGGAACAGAAGCTTCAAGGAACCCGCGGCGAATGGCATTCTAGTGGGGCGCTTGTGGGCCGCCAGCGCGGCCCGGAACTCCGCCATGGCAGCCGGATCCTCATCGGCCGCTGCGACGAAGAGCCGGCCGCTCTGCGGATCGATCCCCATCGTGCGTCCCGAGACCGCGGTCTTCACAGTGCCCACCGGCACGAAATCGTCGGCGCTCACCTCTCGTATGACCGTGATCGTTCCATCGACCCCGTTGGAGCTGAAAATGAGCTTCCGGCGCGGATCGAACGCCGCCGCATCCGTCCCCCGGCCGATCGGGAGGCTCGCCACTACGGCTCCCGTGTCCGTGTTCACGACGACGAGTTGACTGTTCACGCAGCTCGAGAAGAGGCGGTGAGTCGCCGTATCGATCGCGAGCCCGTGTGGGGACGCGCACTGCGGGATGGGCCAGGTAGCATCGACCTGATTCGTTGCAGTATCAACGCGGTAGATCACCCGCTTCTCTTCGCCATTGACGTATACCTTGCCCCCTTTTCCGGCGACCGCGTACTCCAGCTTGCTTCCCGCCGAGACGGTCGCAACCACGCTATTGCTCGTCGGATCGATGACGGTCAGGGTGCCGGGATCGCCATTGACGACAAACACATGACCGCTCGTCGGGTCGATCGTGACCGCGTCAGCGTCGTCCTGAGCCTTGAGCCGTTTGGCGATCTTCAGCGAACGCAAGCTGAATGCGGCAGCCTGCCCGGCGCGACCATCATCGGTATAGCCGAACCCCGACGCATGAGAGATCGCGATGCCGTGCGTACCCCCGGGCAGGCTCTCGACCTGCCCCACGATTCGCCCACTGTGCCCGTCGACCACGGTGACGCGATCCCCATGTGCGACGTAAACCCGGTGTGACGGCGCATCAAAGACCACGTAGTCCCACCGGTCGGGCGAGCCCAGTGGAACGGATTTCGTAACCTTGTAGTCGATTTCGGCGCCGCTCGCGGGAGCGATGCTCCCTGCGGAGAGGCCCAGCGCCAGAGTCATCGATAACACCAGGGTGCTGATCGCTTTCATGAGCTACCTCCGATCAGCGGAATCATAGCCGGAATGACTGACGACTTCCTGACTGGCCCTGCGAGAGGCGATAGGAATCCGCTACGACCCAGGCAGCGGCCGTCAGCGCCCATGAAATCAAGCCCTCGCTCCAGTCGGATGCGCTTCTCGGGCCGGACACGAGGATGGGCACCCACACCAGTAGAGTGAATAGGCCGATCTGCAATGCAGACAGAACGGCCGCCAGCCTTGCAAGCACTCGAAGGAGCACCGCAGCGCCCGCCGCAATATAGGCGCAGCCGGTGAAGTACGCCCAGGCCTCGTGCCACGGCAGCCAGGCGGGCACCAGAGACGCGGTTTGCTTCAAATAGACGAGATGAGCCAGTCCGAGGGGGATCAATGCGAGGCCGTAAATCACCCGGGCGAGGCGCACGCCGGAATCGCCGACTGCGAAACCGAGCCGCTGCCGGTCCCAATCGGACGCAAGCCACGCATACAAAACCCAGGCACCTGCCACGATCACGGCAGTCTCGCCGCAACCCTCCCATGAAACTTCGACGGTTGGCGCGCGAAGTGCGATGGAAATTCTGAACAGAAGGAGCCAAGCGAGCAGGCAGGCCAGCAGCGCGCGCGCAGCGGGAGCGGCGGTGCGCCGCCAGAGCAGTCCCGCGCCGGATGTCACGGACACGATGGCACTGACATAGACCAGCGCCTCGCGTGCAGGCACGGCCCTCGGTACCGGCTCCCATACGGGCGCGAAATCGCCGCTGATCAGGCCGATGATTCCGAGCGCGACGAAGGTTGCCGCAAACAGCACATGAGCGATATTCGGGGTGCGCATCATGCCGCGGGCGCTCACGAGCCGAGATGTGCCGCCACCCACTCGACGATGGCGCCGTAGTAGAGCTCCCGGTGTACCGGGTCTTGCGGCGAATGATGGGCCCCGGGAATGCCGATGAATTTCACCGGAACGTCCCGGCTGGCGAGGGCATGGTAAAGAGCGAACGATTCGGTGATCGGCACGGTCTTATCATCCGTGCCGGATACGATCAGAGTGGGCGTGACGATCTCCCCGGCATAGGTGATCGGCGATCCGGTGCGGTAAAGCTCCGCGCTCGCTTTGTCCCACGGACTGCCGCCGAGCGAATCACGCGTCCAGGCGAGATTACCCGCACCGGAGAGCTCGTATTCCTGCACCCAGTCGAGCGCGCCGTCTGCCACGACCGCGCAGCGCCAGAAATGCTGATGCGAGATCAACCACGCCGTCATGTAGCCACCGTACGAGTGACCCACGGCGGCAATGCGAGAGCTGTCGACGATCCCCTCCTTCTCCAACGTCCGGATCCCTGAGATCACGTCGCGATCCGGACCATCACCGGGGTCCCGGTATATCGCGTGCAGGTGTGAGTTTCCGAGATTGTCGCTGCCGCGGTAGTTGGGCTCGAACACCAGGTAACCGCGCGCCGCAAAGAGATGTCGAAGTGGACCGATTTCATCGGCGTCGAAGTGCTCGGCCGAGGCGGCCTCCGGCCCGCCGTGGCTGTAAACCACGAGGGGGTAGCGCCTTCCGGCCTGATATCCGTTCGGGTACGTCAGGATGCCGTCGTTGAGCTCACGGTCCGGCGCGCGCCACTTCATCTCGATGCTCCGCGGAAATGCGTAGGCGTCGAAACCGCGATTGAAGTCGGTCAGCCGCATCGGACGACTCTCTGCCGTGCGCAGCAGATAAAGCTCCGGAGGTTGCGTGGCGGTGTCGGCGACGACGGCCAGCGCGCCCCGGGCGGATACCGTGGCCTCCAGAGGATTGAGCTCACCGAGATCGAGCGCATGACCCTTGCCGTCGAGAGGCTGAATATAGAGTGCAGTGCGCACGCCGTCGTCGGCGAGTACTACAACGCCGCTGCCATCGGGCAGCCAGTCGAAGTTCCCGAGCAGATCGCGGTCGAGATCGGCGCTCACGTCCGCGGCCGCGCCCCCGGCCGATGGGACAACGAACAGATCCATGTTGCTGACCGGACCCGGTCCGTGTGGAAACAGGTACGCAATCGCGCTGCCCCGGTGCGCGAAGCGAGGAGTGTATTCGTAGCTCTCCCGCGAGGTGAGCGTGTGCTCCACCCCGCTCGGTGTATCGACCACCGCGATCCGCGTCCTATCGGAATCGCTGTCATCGGCATTGGCCTGACGGGTATAGGCGATCGAGTGCCCATCCGCCGACCACGATGGCTCGGAGACACTCCCGCCGAAGGGCGGATCAGCTTCGAGGACGCTCGTCGGGCCTCGAGTGAGCTCGCGCGCCTTGCCGGTGCTCACTGAGAGAAGCCAGATATGGAATGAAACGGGCGCCTTGTCGATGAGATAATCGTCGTGGCCGATCGTGAATAGATCGTGGTGCGTCCGAGTATCTTCCTTGCTCAACGGCGAATCGTCCGCGGTCACGTAGGCCACGGTGCTCCCGTCGGGGCTCCAGGCGAACTGCTCGACACCGTTCGGTGCATCCCCGAGCTCGGTCGGCGTGCCTCCTGCGGCCGGCACCGTATAGATCTGAGGCTTCCGATCCTCGACCGTCGCGATGAACGCGAGCGTGCGGCCGTCGGGCGACCAGCGTGGCATTTTCAAGTCGTTCATGCCACGCACTAGCACGCGCACGACGCCGCCGTTCGTGCCGATGA
>Ga0134126_10013086_pt1 | contig 10480 bp, 7 predicted proteins | sample KB31752_FD_96881 | JGI IMG/M metagenome (GOLD analysis project Ga0134126, IMG submission 96881) | Terrestrial soil microbial communities with excess Nitrogen fertilizer from Kellogg Biological Station, Michigan, USA - KB3-175-2 | ecosystem: Environmental > Terrestrial > Soil > Unclassified ...
CATACACAAATTACGGAATTGTTCTAACTCCGCCGGGCAGCAGAGCGGGCAGCCTGACCGTGCAGCTCGACCGATGGTTCATCAAGCAGAAGAATATCGTTATTTCAACGGACCCCCAACTCGTCGTCGACGGCATTCAACCTGGAGGTAGCTTCACCGCGGCGAACGGGCAACCGGGCATCTACTCGCTCTATATGAATGCCGCCGGGCAACGGGTCGATGGAACGGATTTGAATCTCGACTATCGCGTTCGTACCGGCAGTGCCGGATCGATCGATTTGAGCCTGGCGGGCACGTATCTGAACTCGTTCAAGGTCGACGCCTCGACAGGCATCGGGTTCGTGCAGTACGCCGGTGGTACGGCGTTGGCCGGTTCCCTGACCTCGCCGGCGGGATTGCCCAAAGTACGCGCTCTTTTCTCGGCGAATTGGGCGTATGGTGCGTTCAGCACGACCTACCTGTTTCACTACACCGGATCATATATCGACCCGACGATTCCGGGTGGTGTGCCGGTGGACAGCTACGTGACGCATGACATTCAGCTCAATATCGACTGCGGCAAATTGTGGGTGAACTCCTGGGCTTCTCCCGTTTCGGTCACGCTTGGCGTGAACGACCTCACGGACGCGAAGGTGCCCGTTTTCTACGGAGGGCAACCCGGCGGTTTCCAGGCCACCGGGTATGACACGTCCATAGTGAACCCCACGGGTCGCTTTTTTTATGCTGCCGTGCACGTCTCCCTCCCGCGGCATCGATAGGCACCGAGCGCGCCCGAGTGTCGACGAACAGGAGAATGGGATGAATGTCGTGAGGCGGCTAGGCCGATTGGCTGCTCTGATTTTATGTTTGGGCATATTGCCGAGTCATGCAGACCAGACATCAGCCCCGTCGCTACGGGCGGCCACCGTCATCGTCAACGCCCAGGTGGCGGATGGCACGGGTGCGTCCTTGAAGTCGGCCGACGTTCGCATCGTTGCGGACCGCATCGCAAGGATCGGCATATTCGAGCCGACAAAGGGCGATCGAGTGATTGATGCCAAGGGCTTGGTTCTGGCGCCCGGTTTCATCGACATTCACAATCATTCGGCGGAGGGTCTCCCCGGCGACCCGCTTGCCGAGACGCAGATCGCCCAGGGAATCACCACCGTGATCCTCGGACCCGACGGCTTCTCTCCGTGGCCCATCGGTGCGTGGTTGGCGGATCGCCGCAAAGAGCCGGCTGCGCTGAACCTGGCTCTCATGGTGGGGCATGCCACCGTGCGTAAGCAGGTCATGGGAGAGGACTATGAGCGCGCCGCCAGGCCCGGCGAAATCGACCAAATGGTGCGCCTGGTCGATGAGGCCATGCATGAAGGCGCGATCGGCCTGTCCAGCGGCCTTGAATACGAGGTCGCGAGCTACAGCACCACGGACGAAGTGGTGGCGTTGGCGGGTGCCGCTGCGCGCGATGGCGGCTTTTACATGACGCACATTCGCGATGAAGCCGACAAAAGCTTCGACGCCCTGGAGGAAGAGATCTCCATCGGCGAACGCGCGCACATTCCCATCGAGCATTCGCACATAAAGTTGGGCACCGTCAAGGTGTGGAATAAGGCGCCGCAGTTCATCCGCATCATCGAAGCGGCGCGCAAACGCGGCGTCGATTTTTTTGCCGATTGCTATCCCTATGATGCTTGGAACAGCACCATCAAGGTCCTCGTGCCCGACAAGCAATGGAAGAATCCCGGGAGTGTGGCGCAGGCGTTGGCCGATGTCGGCGGGGCCGGCCACGTGACGATATCCGAATTCGCGCCGAATCCCGGTTATGAACGGCACACCATCGAGGACCTGGCGCGAATGCGCGGCATCACGCCGGTCGAGATGTATATTCGCATCATCGGCGAAGGGGATGCGGCCACGACAGAGGCGGGTGTCATCGGGCAGTCCATGACTGAATCGGACATCAAAGCGTTCTACCAGCAACCTTGGGTTCTGGTCGCGAGCGACGGCGGCCTCGGCTCGGACCATCCGCGGGGCGCCGGCACGTTTCCGCGCGTTCTGGGGGTGTTCGTGCGGGAGAAGCACTGGCTGACGCTGGCCCAGGCCATTCGGAAAATGACATCGCTCCCGGCGCAGCGGCTCGGCTGGAAAGATCGCGGCATACTTCGTGAAGGCGCATTTGCCGATCTCGTACTGTTCGATCCAAAATCCGTGATCGACCGGTCGACGTTCGCCAATCCCGCCGAGCTGCCGGTCGGCATTGACAGGGTCTTCGTGAATGGCGTGATCGTCTGGCAGGACGGCAAACCAACCGGCTTGCGTCCCGGGCGTGTGCTGCCTAGGTGAATCGAGCGAGGGTGATAATGAACGACTACAGGGAGAAATCACTGATGACCATGATCAATCGCGTGAGAGCCGGCCTTTTGCTGTTGACTTTCCTGGCCGCCTTCGCCGGCGCAGCTCCCCGGCAGCCCGGCGACATCATGGCGCAGGTGGATGACGTCGTTCGCGCCGAAATGCAGCGACAGAAGGTTCCCGGCGTTGCCTTGGGGATCGTCAGCAAGGGAAAAGTAATCGCGGCCAAAGGCTACGGTTATGCCAATGTCGAGCTGAGTGTGCCCGTGACAGCGGAGACCATCTTCCAGTCAGGATCCGTGGGCAAGCAATTCACGGCCACCGCCGTCATGCTTCAGGTGGAAGACGGAAAGTTGGCGCTCGATGACTCCATCACCAAGTACTTCACCGATGCGCCGCCGAGCTGGCGCCCGATCACCGTGCGCAACCTGCTGACCCACACCTCGGGGATCCCCGACTACGAGACCGAAGCCGCGAATGTGGGCGGTGGCGTCCAGGTCGTCGACTATCGGCGCGACTACACGGAAGATGAGATGACGAAGATTGCTTATGGCATGCCGTTGAAGTTCGCACCCGGATCGCGTTGGAGCTACAGCAACACGGGATACGTGTTGCTCGGCATTCTCATCCACAAAGTGTCGGGCCGGTTCTATGGCGATGTGCTGAAGGATCGCGTATTCACGCCGCTGGGGATGAAGACAGCGAGAGTCATCAGTGAAGCAGACATCGTTCCCCACCGCGCGGCGGGCTATCGGCTGCTGAACGGGGAGCTCAAGAACCAGGAATGGGTCTCTCCGAGCCTGGACTCCACCGCGGACGGTTCGCTGTACCTTTCGATGCTCGATTTCATCGCGTGGGACCGTGGGTTGCGGGCACACGCGGTGCTGAAGGCACGGAGTTGGGCACAGATCTACACCCCGGTCACACTCACGAGCGGCAAGCCTTACCCCTACGGCTTTGCCTGGGACGTAGATGAGTCGCAGGGTCAGCCGTGGTATCACCACGGCGGCTCCTGGCAGGGCTTCAGAACTTACATTTCCCGCTATCTTGCGGATGACCTCACGATAGTCGTGTTGACTAATCTCGCCGATGCCGACCCGGATCGTTTCGTCGATGGCGTGGCGAGGGTTCTGGATCCCCGGCTGGCACAGATCGAGCCCTCAACGCCCATACCGGATTCGGAACCCTTGATCGCGTCCCGTGTTCGCGCGCTGCTCGCTGCGGCGAGCGGCGGCAAGCTCTCTGCGCAGGACCTGTCGTTCGCGCAAGGGGAAGCGGCGCAGCAGGCCAAGGAATTCGAGCAACTCCTGCATCCGCTCGGTGCGCTCAGGCGCCTCGACCTGCTGGATCGCCGGGTTTTGGGGGACGACCGGGCATCCACGTATGCGGCCGTCTACGCCGATCGAACCCTACGAGTGCAAATAGCGCTCGCGCCCGACGATCGGATCTCGGATTTCAGCGTGCAACCCGAATAGGAGCCTCGAGCATGACGATGGGGAGCGGTCTATGAACAGCAGCATGCGGGTGAGTCGCCGGCGATTTCTCACATTGGCGGGCAGCGGTGCCGGTGCCTTGGTCTGGGCCCGCTCGCCGGGCATGGCAGCGTGGGCACAGCAGCCGGTGGCCCAGGCGAATGACCCGGACCTGGTCGTCGTCAATGCCAGGATCTACACCGTGGATGAGCGCCTGCCGAGGGCGGAGGCATTCGCCGTCAAGGGAGGCCGATTCCAGGCAGTCGGCAGCAGCGCGGACATCCGCAATCTGGCCCGGCGCGATACGCCAATATTCGACGCGCAGCAAATGACGATCGTGCCGGGCTTCATCGACTGCCACAATCATGCGGAAGGAGAAGTACTGCTGTACGAGGTGCTGGTGGGAGACCCGTTCGAGGTGAAGTTCGTCACCATCGACAGCATCATCGGAAAGCTGCGGAAAAAGGCCGACGGGACCCCGCCCGGCACCTGGGTCGAAGGCTACTTCTTCGACGACACCAAGGTCTCGGACAAGCGCCAGCTCAACGTGCACGACCTCGACCAAGTCTCGAGGCGGCACCCCGTCGTGGTGCATCACCGAGGCGGACACACCGGCTTTTACAACAGCAAGGCGCTGCAGCTCGCGGGCATCACGAAGGACACTCCCAATCCTCCCGGTGGAACCTTCGACCGCGACAAGAACGGTGAGCTCAATGGCCGCGTCAGCGACAACGCCATGGAAGTGTTCGAGAAGGTTGGAGTGCGTCCGGTCTATACGCCTGCCGTCGAGGCGCAGCGCAGACGGGATGCCATGGCGTACATCTCGCGGCAATTCGTTCGCTATGGGCTAACGAGCGTGCATCACGACGACCCGGAGAACCTGCTCGCGCTGCAGCAAGTCAGGGCAAACGGGGATCTCAAACACCGTGTCACGTTCGAGGCGGGTGACAAGATTCTCGACGCGATGATCGCAGGCGGGATGGCTTCCGGTTTCGGGGATGAATGGCTGCGTTTTGGCGCCACGTCGGAACATACGGTTGACGGTTCGTTCTCCGAACGAACCATGGCGTTGAGCGTGCCCTATCCCGGACGGACCGATGGCTACCGGGGGAATGTCACGGAGCCTCAGGATCAGCTCAACGATTGGGTCGAGCGCATGCTCCGCGCCGACATTCGCCCGAATTGCCACGCCAACGGTGATGTCGCCATCGCCATGGTGCTCACCGCCTACGAGCGTGGGCTCAAGTTGCACCCCTCGAAGGATCTGCGCCCGAAAATCACCCACTGCACCCTCATCAACGATGACCTCGTGCGCCGGATCAGGGCCATAGACGCGGTACCCGCGCTGTTCTCAACCTACGCTTACTACAACAGCGATAAATTCCACTTCTACGGTGCCGAGCTGATGCAACGGTGCATGGCCTTCCGGTCTCTTCTCGATGCCGGGGTCCATGTGGCGGCGGGCTCGGATTTCGGCCCGGGACCGTTCGCTCCCTTGATGGGGATTCAGGGCATGGTCACACGCACGGGTTGGAGCGGAGAAACCTGGGGCGCCAATCAGCGCGTCACCGTGGATGAGGCGCTGCGAATCAACACCTGGAACGGCGCCTACAACTCTCGCGAGGAGTCGATCAAAGGTTCCATTACCACCGGCAAACTCGCGGACTTCGTCGTGCTCGCCGAAGACCCTCATCAAGTGGACCCAGGCAGGATACTGGATATCAAGATCTACCGGACCGTAACCGGCGGCGAGACCGTGTACCAGGCATGAGTCAGCCATCAAACCATGACTAGGGCCGCATCTCCAATCATTCTTGATGCCGCCCGCAGCTCGCCGCCACCTGAGGTTCCGACATGAAGATCTCCCCTTTTGCCGTCGAACAATGGATGAACGCCTATGAGACGAAATGCCGCTATAATCTGGCGGAGACCTGCGTTGAGTCATTGACCATCGCCGAACTGCTCGAGATCGCGGGACAGCGAGCCACGATCCTCGAGGAGCTGTTGCCGCTCAAGATGACCTACGGGGCTATTGAAGGCAGCGACAGACTGCGTGCCGCCATCGCCGGCCTCTACGTCTCTCAATCCATTGCAAACGTCTTGGTGACTCATGGTGCGATCGGCGCCAACGCACTGGTCTATCAGGCGTTGGTGGCTAATGGCGATCGGATCGTCACGATCGTACCGACCTACCAACAGCACTACTCGATTCCGGAAAGCCTGGGCGCCGACGTCCAGCGACTGCACCTCCATGCGGAGAACGGCTACCTTCCGGACATGGACGAATTGCGCCGCCTCGTCACGCCGGGAACCAAGCTCATTGCGTTCTCGAACCCCAATAACCCCACCGGCTCACTGATGGATCGAGCGCTGCTCGAAGAGGTGGTTCGCATCGCCGCCTCGGTCAACGCGTACATCCTGAGCGATGAGGTCTACCGGGGAACGGCACAGGAACATGACGCGCTGACTCCGTCCATAGCGGATCTCTACCCCAAGGGCATCAGTACGGGCAGCATGTCGAAGGCCTTCTCGCTGGCAGGATTCAGACTGGGCTGGATCTGCGGCCCATCGGAGATGTTGCGCGCTGCGGAGCTTCACAGAGACTACAACACGATCAGCGTGGGTATCCTTGACGACATATTCTCATCCATCGCGCTGGAGAGCCGCGACAAGATACTTGCGAGAAGCCGCCATCTCGTGAGAACGAACCTCGCAACGCTGGATCGCTGGGTGCAATCGGAAAGCGCATTTTCATACGTCAAGCCGCGAGCCGGCACCGTCACGTTGCTGAATTACGCCGTTGATATGCCGTCGCAGGAGTTCTGTACGCGGCTTTTGGAGGAAACGGGCGTCCTGTTCACGCCCGGGAGTGCCTTCGAGCTCGAGGGTTGCGTGCGAATCGGATACGCAAACGGTAGTGAAATTGTAGAGGAGGGGCTGCGGCGGACGTCGGGCTTTCTGCGACGTCATGTGTCATGGCGAATGGGCGTGAACAAATCCCGAAGGAGCCGACCGAAACGCCTGGCGCGTGGGGAGACATGATGACGAGATGGAGCCTTCTACTTGCGCTGCTGCCGATCGTCTCGACGGCATCGGGACAGCGACACTATGATGTGATCATCCGAAACGGCCACATCATCGATGGCACGGGCTCGCCATGGTATGGCGCAGACGTGGGCATCCGCGACGGCCGCATCGCCGCCATCGGAAGACTCGATGATGCCGTGGGCCGGCGGACCATCGATGCCAAGGAGATGATCGTGGCTCCTGGATTCATTGACATGCTGGGTCAATCCGAATTGACCATCCTGGTGAATCCGCATGTTCCATCCAAGATATTTCAGGGGATCACCACCGAGATCACGGGCGAGGGCGAGTCGGTCGCGCCTCTCACCGACGCATTGATTCAAGCTGATTCGCTGGAGTTTCAACATCTGCACATCACGCCGGACTGGCGAACGTTCGCTCAGTACTTTGCCCGTCTGGAAAAGCAGGGCATCGGCATCAACTTCGCGAGTTATATCGGTGCCGCGCAGACGCGACGCCTGATATTGGGCGATGCCGATGTTGCACCGACCCCGGCGCAATTGACGCAAATGCGGTCGCTGGTGCGCGAGGCGATGCTTCAGGGTGCGATGGGCGTCTCCACCGCGCTCGAGTACACACCCGCGCCCTATGCCGGTACCGAGGAACTCATAGCCCTGGCGGCGGAGGCGGCTAAATTTGGCGGGATTTATGCCTCCCACATGCGCGACGAAGGCGACAATGAGCCGGCGGCCCTCGATGAAGCCATTCGCATCGGCCGGGAGGCCCATATTCCGGTCGAGATTTTCCACCTCAAGGTGGCGGGCAAATCGAATTTCGGCAAGATGCCGGCGCTGGTCGCGAAAATCGAGGCCGCCCGAGCCTCGGGAGTGGATATCACCGCGGACACCTATGCCTATCCCGCGTGGTTCAACGGCCTGTCTGCGTTCATTCCTCCCTGGGCCCATGACGGTGGCGATGCCCGGCTGATCGAGCGCCTGCGCGATCCCGCCATACGCGCTCGGATCCGCAGGGAGATGGAGACGCCCGGCGGCCATTGGGACAATGAGTGGCAGGAGATCACCGGCCCCAAGGATATCCTGATCGGGGCGGTACAAAACCCTGCACTTCTGGCGCTACGGGGTAAGACGCTGGCGGAGGTAGCCCTCCTGTGGAAGGAGGACCCCGTGGATGCGGTGTTTGACCTGATCATCAAGGACGGGGCCTTCACCGAGGTCGCGGTATTCGCCGTATCGGAACCGGATATCACGCTTGCCCTGCAGCAGCCGTGGGTCTCGATCGACAACGATTCCGCGGGCACATCGCCCGATGGCCTGCTGGGAAGGGAACATCCTCATCCCCGCGCCTACGCCACTTTTCCGCGCATTTTGCGCAAGTACGTGCGAGAAGAGGCAAAGCTTTCGCTGCCGGATGCGATCCGCAAGTTCAGCGCGTTGGCCGCGCAGCGCATGGGCTTGGTGGATCGCGGCGTGCTGAAGGAAGGCATGTGGGCCGATATCGTGGTGTTCGCACCCGATGAAGTGCGAGACATGGCGACCTTCGAGAATCCAAACCAGCTCTCGCAGGGAATGCGCTATGTTTTGGTGAACGGCGTTCCGGTCATCGACGCCGGAAAGACTACCGACGCCCTCCCGGGCAAGGTGCTGCGAGGTCCTGGATTTCGGATGCCGCAACCCGTGGCGCACTGAGCGTGGAATGCGGCAACGAATAATTTCACCACTGGTACACTGACCCGCATGCGCTACAAAAGAATGCCCATTGAGGTCGAGTCACCAGAGGAATTCGGCTACGGAAAGATCCGGTTCAATCTCTCAGAGAGCTCAATCGCGGATCAATCTCTGAAGAGTCTCGGCCTCACGATTCCTGATCTGACACTTCTCTATGGAGAACATCGGGGAAGTGAGCGCCTCCGGAACATGATTGTCGATGGCACTGAGCTGACCGCGAACGACGTCTTGATTACCGGCGGAGCGGCCGGGGCCCTGTTCATCATTTCGACCGTATTGCTCAGTCCCGATGATCACTTGGTCGTGGTGCGGCCCAACTACGCCACCAATCTTGAAACACCACGCGCCATCGGTTGCAGCATCAGCTTCGTGGATCTGCCGTTCGAGCGCGGATTCGGGATCGATTTCGAAGAGCTTTCGGCGGCCGTTACTCCGCAGACGCGGATTATCAGCGTCACCTGTCCACACAATCCTACAGGCGTCATGTTCAGTGAGGCCGAACTGCGACGTCTCGCGGAGCTTGCCGCCAGGCGAGATTGTCTCTTGATGGTCGACGAGACTTACCGCGACCTGTCGCTGAGCGGATCGCTTCCGCTTGCCGCGACGCTCGGCAAGCATGTCGTCAGCGTCTCTTCACTGTCAAAGGCCTATGGTGTGCCTGGAATTCGTGTCGGGTGGATCATCAATTCCGATCCATCGCTGCAGGAGCTGTTTCTGGCGGCCAAGGAGCAGATCAGTATCTGCGGGAGCGTCGTAAATGAGTGGATCGGCGAGCAGATTCTCGCGCAACGCGAAACCTTCCTCGAACGCACGCTACCTGAATGGCGATCCAGGCTCGCCCACGTCGCGGATTGGATCGATCAAGAGCCACTTCTGGAGTGGGTGCGCCCGTCCGGCGGCGTGGTCTGCTTTCCGCGGATGCGAAGAGCGCCGGCGGGAGGAACCGATGCATTCTATCGGCGCCTGGTTGAGAAGTACGGCACCTACGTAGGCCCAGGCCACTGGTTCGAGATGCCGGATACACACTTTCGCATCGGCTATGGCTGGTCCGGTCGCCAGGAACTGGAGAGCGGTCTGCTGGCGATCTCCAAAGCACTGCGTGATTGACGCGCCTGTTTTTGGGGGCACCCCAAAGGCCAAGCCCGTCAATCACGTTGCGTGCAGGGCGAAGGCGTTCCATGCTTCTGTATATGTACTTGATTTTTCGGCCATATCACCATGGCTTCGCACCATTTGACTAATTCCGTACAGTACCGTACAGTTTTGGCCAGGTGACCTATGACTACTCCCGCGCGCAAAGGGGCTGAAGAAGCTCGCAACCAGCTCCCCGACCTTCTGACGGCGGCTGAGAGGGGTCGCTCCACGGTCATCACCAAGCATGGCCGGCCGGTCGCCGCCATTGTACCCATGGCCGATTTTACCGGAGGCGCCCGCCAACAGCCGCTGCTACCCGTCAAGGGATCGGGCTGCGGCCTGTGGAGTGAACACAGCAGCCGAGTTCTGCGCGACCTGCGTGACGAATGGAACCGTTAGACTTATCGGGGCTGCCTGAGCAACCCCTGTTGCTGCTCGACACGGCTCCGATCATCTATTGCCTGGAGGACAACGCTGAGTTCGGGCCACGCTTCCAGCCGCTCTTTGAGGCGCACCATAAGGGTGATTTACGTTTTGCCGTCACCACCATTACTCTTGCCGAAGTGCTGACGGGTCCGATTCAATCCAGCGACGAAGCACTAACCCGCCGCTATCGCGCCATCCTGGAATCTTGGCAGGTCGTCGACCTCGATGCCGATATCGCTGAGAGTGCGGCGCGGCTGCGTGCGTCTCTGCATCTCAAATTGCCCGATGCGGTGCAAGCCGCCGCCGCTCTTGCCATCAATGCCGACGCGCTCGTCACCCACG
>Ga0134126_10013087_pt1 | contig 10480 bp, 9 predicted proteins | sample KB31752_FD_96881 | JGI IMG/M metagenome (GOLD analysis project Ga0134126, IMG submission 96881) | Terrestrial soil microbial communities with excess Nitrogen fertilizer from Kellogg Biological Station, Michigan, USA - KB3-175-2 | ecosystem: Environmental > Terrestrial > Soil > Unclassified ...
CTTGAGCTTGCTGCCCTGGTCTTCGCCATCGGTAAGCAAAATCATGGCTTTGCGGCCCACTTCTTTGGACAACTCATCGTGGGAAGCGAGGTAAACAGCGTCATAAAGCAGCGTGCCCTGGGGCGTGGCGCTGCAAGGGAGCGGCCCGCCGCCCATTCCGGGAATACCACAGCTTGAAGTCGGCGCGTTGATGGTCGCGCTATTTAGGGCGGCACGCAGAGCGTGGTCCGAGTTGGTAAAGTCTTGGAGAAGATTCACGTCCACATCAAAGCTGATGACGAATGCTTCATCCTTGGGGCGCAGTATTTGCCGAAGAAAATTGGCTCCCACTTCTTTTTCCATGGGCAAAACCCGTTGCTGGCTGCCGCTGGAATCAATGAGAATCCCCAAGGTGAGTGGAAGATTGGATTCCGCTGAAAAGTATTTGATCGTCTGAGGCTTACCGTCTTCCAAGAGGTCGAAGTCGTTCTTGGTTAAATTTGGGATTAACCCGCCCTTTTTGTCTTTCACATTAAAAAACAGCTGCACCACGTCCACATTCACTTTTAGGGTTTCGGTCGAACGGTCAGAGGCAGCAGTATCGTCGGATTCCTGTCCCGGCGGATTAGACTGATCCTGACCCGCTAGCTGCGGGATGCGCTGCGCCTCGGCAGTGGCCAGAAAAGACCACAGCACAAGTACACTAACGAGTTGTGGCAGATAGGTTTTCATGCGCACAGGGTAATCTCAGTTTATCCCTTATCATGAATAGGTTCTCGATTTTCCGAGGTCTGTAAAAAGTTAGATGCACCGAGCGAACGCTGTAAGGCATCCTAAATGAGAACATTTTAAATTTTGGGCTTGGATTGATTCTATGAATGAGCAGAAGCGGCTGCTGAAAATCGGGTTTCTGATTGCGTTGCTGACGTTGATGTGCGCGGTCGTCCTTGGTCAGCAACAGCAGGGGCAGAACAAACATCAGGATATTCCGGATGCGCCTTCAGCCACCAAGCCGGACGAGCCTCCGCCGCTGCCGGCAGCGCCGGTTCCGGTGCCGGACGAATCTCCTGCCAAGCCTGCCGAAAACGTTCCGCCTATACCTGAAACAGCGCCTCCCCGAACAGGCGATATTCCAGCATCCGAACCGGAACCGGACTACCCGAAACCCCCGATCAACATCAAGACTGTGCCCGAAGGGAGCGCAACCAAGGGGGAAGCCGAGCAAAATCTGGATCCCGTATTCACGGTCAATGTTAACCAGGTGATTATTCCCGTCAGGGTTACGGATGACTCCGGGCGCATGACTCCCGGCTTGGTGGCCAAGGATTTTCAGGTTTTCGAGAACGGCGTTCAGCAAAAAATGAATTTCTTTACCAGCGATCCTTTCGCTCTGTCCGTGGCCGTCATTATTGACCTGGGCATGCCGGATTCCGAGCTGCAAAAGGTAAACAAGACTTTCTCTGCCTTGCAAGGCGCTTTCAGCCAATTCGATGAAGTGGGCGTTTACACCTATAGCAACGCGGTCGGCGAAGTCTCGGATTTCGGATCGGCCGGAAGAAGGTTGGGCGCGGTGCTCGACGATTTGGAAATTGTGCGCGGCCATAATAACGGCGTACCGGTCATGAGCGGGCCGCTCGGCCCTCAAGGCCCCACGATTAACGGTATGCCAGCCGACCCCAGCGCGCCACTGGTCAGGACGCCCCCAAAGGAGTCCCGCGTATTGAATGATGCGATGCTCAAGGCCGCGTTTGACCTGAGTAGGCGCGACAAATCACGGCGCAAGATCATTTTCGTTGTCAGCGATGGCCGCGAGTACCGCAGCCGCGCCAGCTACCGGGACGTGCTACGGGTGCTGCTGACCAACAATATTATGGTCTATGGCATTGGGACCGGTTCCAACGCCTTGCCGGGGGTCGGGACTGTCTCGCGGCTACATGTTCCACTGATGGGTTACAGCAACATTTTGCCGAAATACGCAGCCGCCACCGGAGGAGAAGTGGTGACTGAGTACTCGCGTTCGGCGATTGATGACGCCTATTCCCGCATTCTGGGAGACGCGAGAAACCAGTACACGCTGGGTTATTTGACGCATCCCGGAAACGCCTCCACCTACCGGCAGATTGAAGTCCGGGTGGACCGTCCGGATTGTTCGACCTACGCCTCACCATGCGTTAGGACGTATGCCAAGGCGGGGTACTATTCATTGCCCCAGGCACATGGAGCGCGCTGACTTCCGGCTTTAGGACGGGAGGATGTTGCTGTGTGTCTATTAGTAACGGCGGTAACCTGCCGGTAACGCAGCGGCGTGTGATATAAAACCAGAAGCACCAATCCAAATTTCATCACAGTGGCAGAGTTGTTTGCGGGTACTACGCGCCTGCCGAAGGGTTAAAGGAAAGTCTTTGAGTTTCATTAATTTCGCAGCCCGCGAGATCAACTGCAAGATCGTGTACTATGGCGCCGGACTGGGCGGCAAGACCACGAACTTGCAGCACATCTACCAGAAAACTGCTGAACAGCAGAAGGGTAAGATGATTTCGCTGGCAACAGAGACGGAACGTACTCTGTTCTTCGACTTTCTGCCTTTGGAACTCGGATCCGTGCGCGGCTTCAAGACCCGCATCCACCTCTATACCGTTCCTGGACAGGTATTTTATGACGCCAGCCGCAAGCTTATTCTGCGCGGCGTAGACGGCATCGTTTTCGTGGCTGACTCCCAGCAGGAGCGTATGGACGCCAACATTGAGGCGCTCGACAACCTGATGGACAACCTCAAAGAACACGGCTACGACTTCAACAAGATTCCCTACGTTCTGCAGCTGAACAAACGCGACCTGCCCAATATTCTTCCCGTGGATGCCCTCAGCAAGGAACTTCGCCGCAAGAACGAGCCGGTGCTGGAAGCAGTGGCATTTCAGGGCCAGGGTGTATTCGAGACTCTGAAAGAAATCGCGCGCCAGGTGTTGGTGGAGTTGAAACAAGGCGGGTAATTTCGCGCGGTCTGCGTCCCTCAGCGGCTAAAGCCGCGCCATTCTGAGATCCTTATCGGCACGACTGAAGTTGTGCCCTTCCCAAAACACAGTCCCTAGTTACCCGCGCTCCCGCAAATGAAATGTTCGATTGTGGTTTTTTAGCGGCGATTTTTTGAGCGATCTGGCGTTTTTGGACTTTCCGTCGCTTCGCCGGGCGCTGGCACCCGTTTCACGATCGGCGTATTCATTTTGTATTTCTTTTCCATCACCGCGCCAGTCTTGTCTTGCACGCGAATCGTAAATGTCGGAAGATTCCCTTCTTTGCCAAAATCTTCGTGAGAAACGGTCACGGGCAGCTCTCCGACTAGCCCACGCTCCCGGTAAGCGGTCTCATAGCGGTGCCGCTTCACGTTCCAGGAAAAAACTCGAATCTGGTTGAAGTCGTAAGGCATGCCATCTTTCGGCTCGGTGAGCAGCATGAGGTACTCGGTAACTTTCTTATCGCCGTCGGTGACTTCGTTGAGCGGAAAACAGGCAACTATGCGCTGACCTTCGGCGTATTGCGCGACATCGAGCGGCGCGTCCACGTCGAGCATGCGGCCCAGCACCCATCCGGTGCGTCCCTGCGCATCGCGAACCAACCACCAGTCTTCAAGGTCCACGGGCTTGCTGCCAGCGTCGGATTTCGATTTTTGCTGCTCCCCCGGCAGCAGTTTGGGAGTGGCGGCTCGCTTGAGTATGGAAACCCGGGCGCCTTCGGTGAGCTGGTAAAGGTGGTCCCCGTTGCGGTCCGGCGTAAGGTGAATATTCGTGTCATTGCGCGTGATGCCGGCGGCCTGGACGGGATCGTTTTGTGCGCTCTGCTTGAGTTTCTGAAAACCGTCATAAACCTGTTGCGTCACCAGATAACGCTGCTCCACCCAGCCTTCTACGCCGGATGAGGTGCGCACCTTCACATAGCGGCGGTCGCGGTCCAGCACTTCCACGCGCTCCGAATTTTTCACCACGCCCATTTTGTTGTAAACGGCCGCTACCTGGTCGCGCAGGATCGCCTGCGGCGCGGAAACGTAAGCGGCTTCGTGCGAATGTCCGTGATGGCGGCCACAGGCGGAGAAGGCGATGGTTGAGGCCAATACAAAGAATAACGAGAAGCGGAGAGCGAACATGCGGCGGAAAGCGCAGAACCGAATCACGAAATTAATATAGCAGCGCGCAAGCGCGGGGCGAACAATGTTCTGAGCAGTGTCCAATAACAGCAAACTTTGAGCAGATTGACTCTCTTCCATCAACACAGCGAGGGAACAATTCTTGACTTTGTTTATCGCGCTGTCATATTTTCAATCCTACCTCGGGGAGTTGAGGCCTACTTTATGAACTCAACATTCCGCTTTTGCAGTCCTTCATAAGTGTTGTGCCAATTCATAATTCCATTTTCTTAATTTGCCGGCGAAGCGGGCACTGGCTATTAGTGTCTGCGGTCCGGCAAGAGAGTGATTCATATCATGAGCATTCCTACCAATATTCCCACCCAAGCCGATGCAGCCGGGAAACCGGTTGCGACAATCACGCCGTCGTTCGCGCGGGATATTTTGCCGCTGTTTCGCGCCACCGACATCCAGCACATGAACACCTTCGGGGTTTATCTGGCAGACCATAGCTGGATGTCAAAACCCAGCAATGCCCGGAACGTTTTAAATCACTTGAGTGGAACAATGCCACCACGAATGCCTTTGGGCGGTCCTTATTGGACTGACGAACAATTGAAGGCCTTTAGAGAGTGGATGAGCGCTGGCTACCCGCCATAGCCAGCGAGGTCGCCAAAACAAATTCCGATGGCACGGGCCGTGTTGGCCAACTCGCCCCGGGGTTCGACCGTCTTGAGATGACCGATTGCCTCCGAGATGCACACGGATTCGATGCGGCTATTTTGCAGGCAAACCATTTTGCCGAAGTTGCCGCTGGCGATGAGTTCGACGGCAGCGACGCCAAAGCGCGTTGCCAGGATGCGGTCAAACGGCGTGGGAGAGCCTCCGCGTTGAATGTGCCCAAGGACGCTCACCCGAACTTCTTTTCCGGATTGCTTGGAGATTGCCTGACCGATCAGGTTGCCAACCGGGCTGTTCTGGCGGCGGTTTTCTTTTAACTCTGGAGGCAGCTTGATGCCCTCGGCAACCACGACGATGGTGAAGTGTTTGCCATCGCGTTCCCGCTGCGCAATGTAGTCGCAAATATTGTGGATGGTAAACGGAATTTCCGGGAGCAGAATAACGTGAGCACCCCCGGCCATTCCTGCGGAAAGGGCAATCCAGCCCGCATCACGTCCCATCACTTCGACAACCATCACGCGATGGTGCGCCTCTGCTGTGGTATGGATTTTGTCCACAGCGTCAGTGGCTGTGGCCAGCGCGGTATCAAAGCCAAAAGTCACTTCGGTGGCGGAAAGATCGTTGTCAATTGTTTTAGGAACGCCGACCAGCTTGAGGCCGCGCTGAAATAACTCCCAGGCAATTTTCTGTGAGCCATCGCCGCCGATGGCAATGACGGCATCAATGCCCAACTTGCGGGAGTTGGAGATGACCTCGTGGGCAATATCCCGCGTGACTTCCTTGCCATTCTCCGTTACACGGTACTCAAAAGGATTGCCCCGGTTTGTGGTACCCAGGATTGTGCCCCCGCGTGGCAGAATCGAGCTGACATGCTCGAGCGTAAGTTCGCGCGACTTCTCGGGCCAGATGAGGCCGTCAAAGCCGTCAGGGATGCCGATCACCTTCCACTTGTACTTGAGAATCGCGCACTTGACCGCAGCGCGGATGACCGCGTTAAGGCCGGGCGCGTCACCGCCTCCGGTGGAAATTCCAATGCAGCGGACTTTTGACATGGTGATGTGGGCGCGGGAAGAGCGAATACTGCGCCTGGCTTCCTCGACCTTCGTAGGAAGATCATCCGTTGAAAGCAGGCGGCTGGCAATATTACCTCTGGTCGTGACCAAAGCGGAGGTAATGTGTCACACACGGGTACAGCGCAACTTAGGTGCAGATTAGAATGCGGAGGCGCCTGCTACTGTACGGTCAAGGTGGCTGTCGCTCTCAATGTCGTGGTGCTATTGTAAGTCGCCGTAATTGTGACCACCTCAGGGCCCGCTGCCGTTACCGTCGCGGGAGATTGACCCTGCGTGATCTGTAAGTTGGTATCGCTTGTGGACCAGGTCACGGTTTTGGAAACGTCTATTGGCTGGCTTTGTCCTGAAACGGTGGCGAAGGCAGTGAACTGAGCGGTTCCACCATTCGCAGTAGCGGTCGCGGATGTGGGCGTGATTTTGATGGAAGTGACGTTCGCCAGCGCGACATTCACAGTCGCTGTGCCGCTGACGGTTCCGTCGTCAGCAGTTATGGTTGCCGTTCCAGCGGCGGCCCCACTTACCACGCCGGCGGTGCTCACGGGGGCAATTGTAGTATCAGAACTGCTCCAAACGACCCCGGAAGTAAGGGTTTTCGTGCTTCCATCATCAAAGTTGCCGGTGGCCGTCATTTGTTGCGTGGTGCCCTGCTGCAAGTTCAAATTCGAAGGGCCGACGGTCACGCTCTGCAGTACCGGATTTTGAAAAAATCCCCGGCATCCCAGGGTTACAGCGAGGAAAGAAAAAGTCACAAACACTGCAAGTTTTCGCTGAATTCGCGGCACATTCCGGACTGCCATCGCACGATCTCCTAACGCAAATAAGAAGAAAATTGTACCAGAGCGAGGTCACGCAGAGTCATTCGCATGTACCTTCGTGCATGCGCGGCGCAGCTCTTTGCGCTTGTTTCAGGAACGGACGAACGCTTCCTGCTTGCGTAAAGTTTTGCGAAGAATTGGTTGGCGGAATCGCGCTAATGCGATCGTTTCGCCTTGGCAATCCGCTCGTCAATGGGCTTGCGTCCGGCAAAACCTTCGCTGATCCCATGCCAGTGGGTGATGGAGTCCTCGCCCAGCTTCCAGCACAGCAGGATGGTGCGTCCGTCTACTTCGCAGGGAAAATCCAGCAGTCCAATGTCGAGATCTTTGACTTGAACGCCTGTGGCGTCAATTTCTGCCATAGCGTCTTTCACGCGTTGCATTGTTTTTTCGCGCTCGGCCTTTTTGCGGGCCAGTGGAACTATGTTGAGCGAGGTGCCGCCGTTGAGAAAGATGCGCTGAGTGACTTCCTGAAATTCCGCGTCCACTTCTTCAATGAGTTCCTTGCCGGTAATCGCGGCGCGCAAGAGAGACTCAAGGACGGGCAGGAGCATCTGGGCTTCTTCGAGCGTGAAAGTGCGGTCGGACATAGGTTATAGAGATATTTTACTGCATCGTGCCGGCGTTGGTCGTCGGCTGTTGGCCTTGAATCTATAGCGACCGAGACCATCATTTCGGAATATGAGCTTTTGCCAACGACTAACGGTGCCTCACCGTATCTCCAGCATCCGATCCAGCGCCACTTTCGCCCAGTACTTCACATCGTCTTTCACTTTGATCCGATTGACGACGTTGCCTTCCGCCAGGTTTTCCAGCACCCAGCACAAATGCTGCGGCGAGATGCGAAACATGGTCGTGCACAGGCATCCGGAATCATCGAGGGTGATCACTTTCTTCCCTTCGGCGGCAAACTCCTTGCCCATGCGGTTTACCAGGTGGATTTCCGTTCCCACGGCGAACATGCTGCCCGAAGGCGCCTCGCGGATCATCTTCAAAAGCCCCTCGGTTGAGCCGACGCCGTCCGCCTTCTGGCACACTTCCCATCGGCATTCGGGATGAACGATCACCTGAATGCCAGGATACTTAGCGCGGACATTGTCCACGTGCTCAGGAAGAAAACGCTGATGCACCGAGCAATGCCCCTTCCACAAAATGATTTTCGCGGCGCGGAGTTGTTCCGGAGTTGTTCCACCGTTGAGTTGATAGGGGTCCCAAACGACCATCTCGTTGAGCGGAATCCCCATTGCGTATCCGGTATTGCGGCCCAAATGCTGGTCGGGCAAAAAGAGAATTTTCTTTCCGTGCGGTGTGGACGCTCCCGCTCGCGCCTTGAATCCCCACTTCATGGCCGCGCCCGCGTTCGATGAGGTGCACACAACGCCGCCGCGTTCGCCGCAGAATGCTTTGATGGCGGCAGTTGAATTGATATAGGTCACCGGTGTTACGCCATCGCCGTCCTCGCTGCTGACGCCCGCCCTGACAAGTTGTTCCCAGCAAATTTCCACCTGCGTGATTTCCGCCATGTCGGCCATGGAGCATCCGGCGTTGAGGTCGGGAAGAATAGTGATTTGGCCGGGACGGCTGAGGACGTCGGCGCTTTCCGCCATGAAATGCACGCCGCAGAAAACGATGTACTTTCCCGCCGCCTTCGCAGCCTCCTGGGAAAGCTTGTAGGAATCGCCGCGGAAATCGGCGAAGCGGATGACTTCATCCCGTTGATAGTGGTGCCCAAGCACCACAACATCGCGGCCCAAGGCCTGCCGGGCTTCGCGAATACGTTCGTCCATCGTGTGATCGGGAAGGACGAGGTAATTCTCCAAACTGCAAACGGCCGAAACGGTTGCCATATTGTCCTGCTTTCAGCTCCGATGGCACTGCTCTCGCTCAAATTCGGCGATGCGCTTATGCCTAAAACGGAACGGGGATGTTGAAAGCCACTCAGCGACTTCAGCCGGCTCACTGCGCTTCATCTTTGTAACGTCTCAAACGGCGTCACGTTCGAATCAGCGCCCAGCCTGCGGGGATGTTGAAGCCACTTATTGCCTTACCAATTACTTGGATGCCCGTTGCCTGAAAAAGTATCGTCAATTAAAACTACGTACCGTCAATTTGGATTGTGTACTCCAAAATAACGCGTGGCACCGGATCCACAAGTATTGTGCACTGTTTGCGAGAGAAGACGCAACTCCCAGCTACTCTCCGCGTGCTGGCCGCGTTCCGCCAGGCGATTTGCAGACTCACAAATATCCAGCAAAGACAGGGATTTCGGTACATAATTGCGATGTGCGCACAAAGTTAATGCGAATGCGAGGAGTTCGCATGGTCCTCGCTGGGCTCGTGTTTCTGCTGCTGTCGCTCGCTCATTCTTCCGCGCAGCAGACGGCCAAACGGCTCATCCTGAAAGACGGTTCCTACCAGTCAGCCACCAAATGGGAAGTCCACGGAGACCGCGTGCGCTACTACAGTGCGGACAGAGCCGAATGGGAGGAAGTGCCAAATTCCATGGTGGACTGGGCGGCGACGAATAAGTATGAAAAAGATCGCCAGGCGGGAGCGGCTTCGCCAGAAGCCATTGCGCTGAATAAAGAACTTGAAGCGGACCGCGCGGCGCGAGACGCCAACGCGCCCCAGGTGGCGCCCGGACTTCGCCTGGACGATACGAACGCGGGCTACCTGCTGGATACGTTTCAGGGACAGCAACAGCTCGGGCGATTGAAGCAGGATGGCGGAACGGTCGAACACAGCATTCGGAAGACGATTTTCCACGGCAACGTCGCAGGTGGACCCAGCCAAATTTTTCTGGCGGGCGCGCACGCCAGCGCGCAAGCCCACGCGCCGCTGCCTTCTTTGTATGTAAACGCGGGAGCGACTCCGGACGCAGGACGATCTTCACATGGCGCCCAACCACCCTCATTGCCCTGGGACCGCTTTCGTATTGTGAGCCTTGATCTGAGGCCCGACAAACGGCTGGTGCCGAGCATCAAAAATCCTTCCAGCGGAGACGTGATTGAGCAGGAGAATCTCGTAAAAACCACCGACGAGCAACTCACAGGTGGATGGGTGAAGATAACGCCGGTAGCGCCGCTTTCGCAGGGAGAATACGCGCTGGTCGAGTTGCTGGGCGATGAAGGGATCAATTTATACGTTTGGGATTTCGCCATCAATCCAGATGCGCCTGCAAATCAAAACGCCGAGCAGGCCAGCCAGCCCGGAATGCCCGCTGCAATGGATCCGCCAAAGCTAAAGGGCCGCTAAATTACGACTGCAACCTTCCTGCTTCCTCCTGGATCCGCTTCCACGCCTGGGCAACGTGCCTGGCTTCGGTGTTTGTCTGCCCTACGCAGAAACGCAGCGTCATTTTGCCATTCAGTTTTGTGTGGGTCAGGTAGAGATCGCCACTGCGATTGAGCCGGTCCATGATTTGCTGATTGGCGGCGTGACCGCTTTTATGGCGGAAGCACACAAGATTCAAGGGAGCGGGCGCGCCTAGTTCGAAACGATTGTCTTCCTTCACCCATTGAACAAATTGTTGCGCCAGCTCGACGTGGCGACGTACGTGAAATTGCAAGCCCTCGATTCCGTAGTGGCGAATCACGAACCATAGTTTGAGCGCGCGAAAGCGGCGCCCAAGCGGAATGTGCCAGTCGCGGTAATCAATCACAGCGCCGGATTCGGTGGCCTGATTGCGCAGATACTCCGGCAAGACGCTAAGAGTTCGAACCAGTGCAGCGCGGTCGGCGATATGAAGGCAACTGCAATCGAAATTCGTAAACATCCATTTGTGAGGATTAAAACAGTAGCTGTCGGCGAATTCC
>Ga0134126_10013089_pt1 | contig 10479 bp, 8 predicted proteins | sample KB31752_FD_96881 | JGI IMG/M metagenome (GOLD analysis project Ga0134126, IMG submission 96881) | Terrestrial soil microbial communities with excess Nitrogen fertilizer from Kellogg Biological Station, Michigan, USA - KB3-175-2 | ecosystem: Environmental > Terrestrial > Soil > Unclassified ...
CCTTCGCTAGCGTGTCGGACGAGCCTTGGCCGCTGCAATGGATTGCCGATAGGCCGGCGTACAAAGCGCGGCCCACCGGTTCGACAAACTCGCTAATCGGCAGCAGCGCGACTTCGAGCGATGCCGAGAACAGACCGACGGCGCTGGTGTTCATCAACCGGCCGAGGATGAACGAGTCCGAACGCTCGCGGGTGAAGCCGGCGACGCTCGTGCCCCAGATCCATGACGACATGGCGAGCATCCGCCGCCAGTCAACCAGCGTCAGGCGCGGGCGGAACGGGTGCATCGCATAGCTGAGCACGACGCGCGTGACGCGCAGAACGACGATGCCGGCGACCAGCGACCAGTAGCTGCGGGTGGCGACGGCGGTGCCGATGGTCGCGACGACCGACGCGATACGCGGGACCACGAAGAGGATGAAATCGCGGTCGAAGCGGAAGTGACGGCGGAACTCGAGCGTGCCGACATTCTCGCAGCTCTCGAGCACGAGCAGCGGGCCGAGGATCAGCAGGATAAGGCTCAGTCGCTCGTCGCCGAAAAAGCGGCCGACGGGATAGGCAGCGGCGACAATAACGAGGCCTGCGATGCCAGTGCGGATAAGGCCGAGGGTGAAGCCGGTGCTGTAATAGGCGTCGTCGGGATGCTTCTCGCGCAGCATTACGTCCTGAATGCCGAGCGTGGCCATGGCGTCGATTGCGCGCGCGAAAGCGCCGGCCAGCGCAACCAGGCCGAAATCCATCGGCGACAGCAATCGCGCGAGCACGAAAGTGCTGAGTGCGCCGAGAGTGCGGGTGAGAAAACGCCAGGTCACCATCCAGCTGGCGCCGCGCACTGTCTTGGCGGCGAGCGAGCCGGTTGCGGCGGTGGTGGCGCTGCTGCCGCTGTCGCTATCGCTGTCCAGGGTGTTGACCATCGTGCGAGGAAAATTCCGTGCGCGCCACGGCGCGCGTCGCGGAAACCTTAAGGGACGGTGCGTAAATTTGGCGTTATTGGCCGCAGTTTGCTGCGCTGCGCATGGTTAATGCGCGCCGGCGATTCCGCCGCATTACGCCGCGAATACAGTCCGGCATCTTAGGGCTAATGAGCGGTTAAGGCCGAAACGTCAGCCCGAGCGATAGAGCGGCAGCTTCGTGCCGGCTGCCGTGCGCTCGACTATGACCGCGCGGCGGAAGCGGAACAGCTTCGCCGGCCGGCCGCCGGTCGCGGTCGCGACCTTGCCGGTCTCTTCAACCAGTCCCTGCTGTTCGATAAGACGGCGGAAGTTCTGCTTGTGCAGCCGCCGGCCGGCGAGAGCTTCAACCGCACGCTGCAGTTGGAACAGCGTGAAGCTCGCCGACATCAATTCGAAGACTACGGGCCGGTATTTGATCTTGGCGCGCAGCCGGGCGATGCCGGTAGCCAGGATGCGGCGATGATCGTGCATCATCGGAATCCCGGCGATCGCCTTGACCGTACCAGATTCGCAGCGTGCCTCGGGCACGATGCCGGCTTCCCAGAGGAGTTCATAACGCTGCAGTACGAGCTCCTCGTTCCAGCCGTGCGGCTTGGCGCCGAAAGCCACGTCGATGCGCTCGCGCCGTTCGCGCACCAGCGCCGGCGCCCCCTGCCGCGCCCATGGGCGCAGCCGCGGCAGGATCGTGCTGGCGATCATGGGCGGCACTCCGTGGCGACAATCTTCCCACGGAAAATATTGATACCAATTGTGCCATGTCGCGCCCGCGGCATCGCCGTCGCGGCGCTCGCGCGTCAGGCCGAGATAGCTGATGGATATCCGGCGGTCGACAGCCGCCTCGCGCGTACGCTCGCGGTCTGCGAAGGTGTAGAGCTGCTCGACATAGCCCAGCGCGTGGCCGGTCTGGTCCTCGACCCACGAGCGCACGCCGCTCTGCAAGGTGTGATGGCGCGATTGCAGCGGACCCGAGGGCAGGGCCTCGCCGTTGTGCAACGTGAGCACGCGCGGCTCGTCAGCCGTCACGGCGACGATCACGGCGGTCAGCTCGACCGCCAGCGTGCCGCGCGCCAATGACGGCGCGTGCTTGCTGCGGTTGTCGCCTCGGATTGTCGCGGTCACCCCTTATCCGCCTCGTCTTGACAGTCATTATAGTCAATCATAGCATAAGTCGGACTTTGGGCGCTTGTGCCCGTTTTCTTTGCGCCTAGAAATGCTCAAAGAGAGTATAATAATGCCCGACACGATGGCGCTGGAACAGCTTTACGAACGAGTTCGCCAGGTCATTCCGCCGATCGAATGGCCGGTTTTCGCCGACGATATTGCGGCGATCCTGGCGCTGAAGCGCGAACGCGACGCCGTGATCCTGGCGCACAATTACCAGACGCCCGAGATCTATCGCTGCGTCGCCGACATCACCGGCGACAGCTTGGTCTTGGCGCGCGAGGCGGCCAGGACGTCGGCGCGGGTGATCGTACTCGCCGGCGTGCATTTCATGGCCGAGACCGCCAAGCTCCTCAATCCCGACAAGACAGTGCTGATCCCTGATCGTCAGGCAGGTTGCTCATTGGCGGAATCGATTACGGCGGATGACGTGCGGTTGCTGCGCCAGCATTATCCCGGCGTGCCGGTGGTCAGCTACGTCAACACCTCGGCCGCGGTGAAGGCCGAGTCCGACATCTGCTGCACGTCGGGGAATGCCAAACGCGTCGTCGAATCTCTCGGCATGCCGCGCGTCATCATGCTGCCCGACGAATATCTGGCGCGCAATGTCGCGGCCGAGACCAAGGTCGAGATTGTCGCCTGGCACGGCCACTGCGAGGTACACGAGCGCTTCACGGCCGCCGAGGTCCATTCGCTGCGCGCCGAGCACCCCGACATCGTCGTGCTGGCGCATCCGGAATGTCCGCCGGACGTGGTCGCCGCCGCGGATTTTGCTGGCTCGACGGCGGCCATGTCCAATTATGTCGCGACCAGGCATCCGGCGCGTGTCGTGCTGCTGACCGAATGCTCGATGAGTGACAATGTCGCGCTCGAGCATCCAGAAACCGCGTTTGTGCGTCCGTGCAATCTGTGCCCGCACATGAAGCGCATCACCTTGTCCAACATTCGTCGCGCGCTCGAAAATCTGACGTACGAAGTGACCATCGATCCAGCCGTTACCGCGCCGGCCCGCCGCGCCGTCGAGCGCATGTTGGCGGTATAGCGCCAATGGCTGCAATCCCGCCGGCTGCCGCGGGCTGTCCGGTCGTCATCGGCGCCGGCATCGCCGGTCTGATGGCGGCGCTGCATCTCGCGCCCGAACCCGTCATCGTCTTGGCCATGGCACCGCTCGGCTCGGACTGCGCCAGCGCTTGGGCGCAAGGCGGTATCGCCGTCGCCGTCGGAGAGGACGATGATCCGGCGCGCCACGCGGCCGACACGATCGCTGCGGGTGACGGCCTGTGCGACGCCGATGTGGTCGAACGCATCACCGCGTCGGGTGCGGTGGCGTTGGCCGAACTGGCTCGCCACGGCACCGCATTCGATCGCGCGCCAGATGGACGCTACAGGCTCGGCCTCGAAGGCGGCCACGGTCGCCGCCGCATCGTACACGCCGCTGGCGATGGCACCGGCCGGGCGATCACGATGGCGCTGGTGGAAGCGGTCCGGCGAACGCCATCGATCACCGTACTCGAGGGTGTCGAGGCACGGCGGCTGATCATCGAGGACGGCGCCGTTGCCGGCGTGCTCGCGGCAGCCGATGATAAGCCACTTGTCCTGCCGACCGCGCGTGTCGTGATCGCTACTGGCGGTATCGGCGGCCTTTATCGTGAAACCACCAATCCGCTGACGGCGATTGGACAGGGTCTGGCGCTCGCCGCTCGGGCGGGCGCGACACTTGCCGACATGGAGTTCGTCCAGTTCCATCCGACGGCGCTGGCCGCTGGCCAGGATCCGATGCCGCTGGTCAGCGAAGCGGTGCGCGGCGAGGGCGCGCTCCTGGTCGACGCGGCTGGCCGCCGGATCATGGCCGATCATCCGCGCGCCGAGCTCGAGCCGCGCGACATCGTCGCGCGCGCGGTGCGGCGCGAAACCGCCGCCGGCCGTCGCGTGTTTCTGGATGCACGACGCGCGCTCGGCAGCCGGTTCGCCGAACGGTTTCCGGGCGTGGCGGTCGCGTGTCGGGCCGCCGGCATCGATCCGGCGGTCGATCTGATTCCGGTGCGCGCGGCGGCGCATTATCACATGGGCGGCATCGCGGTCGATGCGGCCGGACGCAGCTCGCTTGCCGGCCTCTGGGCGGTCGGCGAGGCCGCTGCCACCGGCCTGCACGGTGCGAACCGCCTTGCCAGCAATTCGCTGCTCGAAGCTTGCGTCGCCGGCCGAACGGTCGCGGAATCAGTCGGCGGCACAACGCAGCGGCCGACGCGGCCGGCTGTTGTCCCGCCGCTGCCGCCATCGTCGCGGCCTGACGGCGTTCGGGGAATTATGGCACAGCATGTTGGCGTATTGCGTGATCGCGACGGGCTGAACGCGGCGTTGGACGCGCTGATGCCGCTCGCGTTCGGCACCGACGCAGAGGCCGATCCGGCGCTCGTCGGCCTGTTCGTCGCGGCGGCGGCATTGCAGCGGCAGGAAAGCCGCGGCAGTCATTCTCGCACCGATTTTCCGGCCCATTCTTCCGCCGGCACTCGCCGCTCGCTGCTGCGGCTCGCCGATCTGAAATGCATGCTCGACGTCGACGACAAGCGCGTCGCGATCGGAGCCTAGACCATGACCGTGCCGTCGCTGCCGAAGATCATGATCGAGCCGCTGGTCCGCGCGGCGCTGCTGGAAGATCTCGGCCGTGCCGGTGATATCACGACGGATGCGATTGTGCCCGCTGACATGCGCGCAACGACGGCGCTCGTCGCGCGGAAAGCCGGCGTTGTTGCCGGATTCGACTGTACGGCGATCGCGTTTCGGCTGATCGAGCCCGCGCTCAAAATCGAAACTTTGCGGCCCGACGGCAGCGCCGTCACCGCCGGCGAAACCATCGCGACGATCACTGGTCCGACGCGCGGCATCCTGACGGCCGAGCGTGTCGCGCTCAACTTCCTGTGCCATCTGAGCGGCATTGCATCGGCCGCAGCGGCGATCGTGCAGTCGATCAAAGGTCACCGCGCGCGCCTGGTATGCACGCGCAAGACTATGCCGGGTTTGCGCGCCTTGCAGAAATATGCCGTGCGCGTTGGCGGCGGATTCAACCATCGCTTCGGTCTCGATGACGGCGTCCTCATTAAGGACAATCACATCGCCGCGGCCGGCAGTCTCACAGCGGCGGTGGCGCGCGCCCGCGCGGCCATCGGCCATTTGGTCAAGATCGAGCTTGAAGTCGATACACTGCAGCAGCTCGACGAGGCGCTGCGGCTCAAAGTCGACGCCGTGCTGCTCGACAATATGAGCCTCGATGATTTGCGCCGTGCCGTCGCCGTGATCGGCGGCCGGCTGATCACCGAAGCGTCTGGCCGCATCACGCCGGAGACGGCCGCCGCCGTTGCGGCCACAGGCGTCGATCTGCTGTCGAGCGGCTGGCTTACCCACAGCGTCACGGCGCTCGATATCGGACTCGACTGGCCCTAGGCCCGGCGCGGCCGGTGCCCGTTGGTAGTGCTTGCGGTACAACCGGTTTTCGCCGTTTGATCGCGGGCGATGACCGGTCTGGCGGGGTCGTACGACGTGCTGGTGGCGGGCGGCGGCAATGCCGCGCTGTGCGCCGCGATCGCCGCCCGCGAAGGCGGCGCTAGCGTCTTGCTGGTCGAGCATGCGCCGCGCGCGTTCCGCGGCGGCAACAGCCGGCACACGCGCAATTTCCGGGTCATGCACGCCGCGCCAACCGCGACGCTCACGGAGGCCTATGGCGAAGACGAATATTGGGACGATCTGCGGCGGGTCACCGGCGGCGAAACCGACGAGGCGCTGGCGCGCCTGACGATCCGTGAATCGGCGCTGGCGCTGGCGTGGATGGGCGGCCACGGTGTCCGCTTCCAGCCGTCACTGACGGGTACGCTCAGCCTGTCGCGAACCAACGCGTTCTTCCTCGGCGGCGGCAAGGCCTTGCTCAACGCCTATTACCGGGCGGCCGAGCGGCTCGGCGTTTCCATCCGTTACGACGCCGAAGTTCGGGATGTGCGCCTGCGCGACGGCGCGGTCGAATCGATCGAGGTTGAGTTGGCCGGCGAGAGCCTGATGTTGCTTGCCAAATCCGTCGTCGTGGCGGCGGGCGGCTTTCAGGCGAACATCGAATGGCTCAAGCAATATTGGGGCGCAGCGGCCGACAATTTCCTGATCCGCGGTACGCCCTATGCGCAAGGCCGGGTACTGCGCAACCTGCTCGACCAGGGCGTTATGCGGGTCGGCGATCCGACGCAGTGCCATGCGGTGGCGATCGACGCGCGCGCGCCGAAATTCGACGGTGGCATCGTCACCCGTCTCGACGCGATTCCGTTCAGCATTGTCGTCAACCGCGATGCGCGGCGTTTCTACGACGAGGGCGAGGATCTTTGGCCCAAGCGCTACGCCATCTGGGGCCGCCTGATCGCGCAGCAGCCAGGCCAGATCGCCTATGCGATCACCGACGCGAAAGCCCTGACGCTATTCATGCCGTCGATGTATCCGGCGATCATCGCGGCGACGATCGACGAACTCGCCGACAAGCTCACGCTCGATCGCGTGGCGCTGGGTAAAACCCTGCATGCCTATAACGCGGCAGTGCAGCCCGGCCGGTTCAACGACAAGATCCTCGACAATTGCCGCACCGCTGGGCTGGCGCCGGCCAAATCGCACTGGGCGCAGTGCATCGACACGCCGCCCTATGTCGCTTATCCACTGCGGCCGGGCATCACTTTCACCTATCTCGGGGTCAAGGTGGACGACCGGGCGCGCGTCGTCATGAACAACGGCGTTGGCGCACGCAATCTATTTGCTGCTGGCGAGATTATGGCGGGCAACATTCTCGGCCGTGGCTATCTCGCCGGCTTCGGCATGACCATCGGCACCGTGTTCGGGCGGATTGCCGGCGCGGCGGCAGCGCAGCATGCGCGCCACTGAGGCTGTCGCCGAAGCGCGGCGGGAAATGGAGATCTGCAACGCCTGCCGCTATTGCGAAGGCTATTGCGCGGTGTTTCCGGCGATGGAGCTGCGGCGCGAGTTTTCGAACGCCGACTTGAGCTATCTGGCCAATCTCTGCCACGATTGCCGCGGCTGTTTCTACGCCTGCCAATACGCGCCGCCGCACGAATTCAATCTCAACCTGCCGCGTGCCTTCGCGAAGCTGCGCGCCGAGACGTATCGCGAATATGCCTGGCCCGGCCCGTTTGCGGCGCTGTTCCGGCGGAACGGTGTGATCGTCTCGGTGGTCGTCGCCGTTGCGCTCGCAGCCGTGCTGCTGCTGACCACCGGATTGCAGCAGCCTTCGATCATATATAACGCGCACACCGGCGCCGGCGCGTTCTATGCGGTCATTCCCTTGGGCGTGATGATTGCGGTTGGCCTGGTCACGTTCGGCTATGCGTTGTTCGCGCTGGCAGTCGGTTATGTGCGGTTCTGGCGCGACACGGCTGGAGGGCTTCGCCATCCCGCTGGATTGCGGGCGTGGTGGCGCGCATTGGGCGATGCCGCCGCCTTGCGCAACCTCTCCGGCGGCGGTTACGGCTGCAACGACCGCGACGAGTCATTCTCGGGCGCGCGGCGCTGGCTTCATCACGCCATGTTCTACGGTTTCGTCTTATGCCTCGCCGCGACCTGCGTCGCGACGGTCTATCACCACATTCTGGGCTGGATCGCACCCTATCCGCTGTTCAGCGTTCCGGTCGTGCTCGGCACTCTTGGCGGCGCCGGCTTGCTGATCGGTACCATCGGCTTGTTGATCCTCAAGATTGTCCGCGATCCGGCGCCGGGCGCGAGAGAAATGCTCGGCGCCGATGTCGCGTTGCTGGTGCTGTTGGCGCTGATCGCAGCGACCGGATTGCTGCTATTGGGGCTGCGCGCGAACGCAGCGATGGGCATCCTGCTGGCGGTGCATCTCGGCCTCGTCCTCGCCTTGTTCCTGGTCTTGCCCTACGGCAAATTCGTGCACGGCGTTTATCGGCTCGGGGCCCTCGTACACTATGCTGCCGAGACGGCGTCAGCGCGCAGCGGCGAGCGAGCCATCGAGTAGGGGGCACTTTGGATCTGCAGCTGATAGGCCGTACCGCGCTGGTCACCGGCGCCAGCATGGGCATCGGCCGTGCCATCGCTGTCGGGCTCGCGGCGGAAGGCGTGCGGCTGGCGATCGCGGCGCGCCGCAAGGATTTGCTCGAACAAGTTGCCGCTGGAATCGAGAAGAGCGGCGGCGTCCGTCCGGCGATCGTCGTCGCCGACGTCATGCAACCGGACTCGCCGCAGCGCATCCGCGACGAGGCGTCGCGCGCTCTCGGCAAGATCGAGATTCTGATCAACAGCGCCGGCGGCAGCCGGCCACTGCCGGTGGACGCGCCTGACCGAAACTGGGACGAGGCGCTGACGCTCAATTTCACCCGGCTGCGTCAGCTGACGCATGCGATCCTGCCCGGAATGATCGCGCAGAAATGGGGCCGCATCATCAACATCACCGGCAAGTCGGAGCCCGAACGGATCAACGCCGCGTTTGCCGCCAAGGCAGCCGTGCATGCCTGGGCCAAGGGCCTGTCGCGCGAAGTCGGCAAGCACGGCATCACCGTGAATTCGATTGCGCCCGGTCGCATCATCACCGAACAGATTCTTCGCCTCTATCCCGAGGATGAGCGGCACAAGTTTGCCGAGCGCGAAATTCCGGTCGGCGAATACGGCCAACCGGAGGATCTTGCGGTGCTCGCGGTCTTTCTCGCGTCGCCGTTGGCGCGTTACATGACCGGCACGGTGATTCCGGTCGATGGCGGCCTGCGCCGTTACCAGTTTTAGGCGCCGAGATAGGCCTGGACGATGCTGCGCTCGGCAGTGAGCTCGGCGGGCGTGCCCGACAGCACGATGCGGCCTTCACGGATGATGTAGGCGCGGCTGGCGACCGACAGGCCGAAGGTCAGGCTTTGCTCGGCCAGCAGCACGCTCATGCCCTGATCCTGCAGCTTCGCCAAGGTCTGAAAGACCGAGAGCACGACTTTCGGAGCCAAGCCGGCCGACGGCTCGTCGAGCAGCAATAGCCGCGGATTGGTCATCAGTGCACGCGCGATCGCCACCATCTGCTGCTCGCCGCCTGACAGCGTGCCAGCAGCCTGACTGAGCCGTTCGGCGATTTCCGGAAACAGGCTCAGGACGCGCTGGCGCAAGGCTGCCCGCTGGTCGGGCGGACACAGGCGGCCGCCGAGATCGAGATGTGCGCTGACCGGCATGCGCGGAAACAACTCGCGACCGCTGGGCACGTGGCCGATGCCGGCGCGGGCGATAAGGTGCGGCGCCTGGCCGGCGATCTCCTTGCCGAACAGCGTGACGCTGCCGGCACGCGGCGTCACCAAGCCGGTGATGGCACGGAATAGCGTCGTCTTGCCGGCGCCGTTGGCGCCCAGCAGAACGGTCACCTTGCCGACTGGCACCGCCAGCGAGACATCGTGCAGGATGGTCAGATCGCCGAAGCCCGCGACCAGGTTTTCAACCCGGAGCGCGGCGGTCTCCGCGGAGGATGAAGCCGGCGCGCTCACGACACCTTGCCAAGATACGATTCGATAACGAGCGGGTCGCGCAGCACAGCGTCCGGTGTTCCCTCGGCGATCTTCTTGCCGCGATCAAGCACGATCATGCGGTCGGAAATGTCGGCGATCGCCGAGATGATGTGCTCGACGCCTGCGACCGCGGCCACGCCCAGAGCGCGGAAATGACGCAGTACGGCGCGGATTTCGCCCTGTTCGTCGCGCGTCATGCCGGCCATCACCTCATCGAGCAGGATCACCGTCGGATCGAGGGCGAGGGCGCGCGCCATTTCCAGCCGCCGTTGCTGGCCCGGGCTCAGCTTGTTCGGCAGCTCAAGCCATAGATTGTCGAGCTTCACGGTGTGCAGCGCCCAAGCCGCCTGATCGACGGCCGCCGCGGCGCGCTTGCCGTTGCGCGCGGCGAGCAGGGTGTTTTCCCACACCGTCATCGATTCCATAAGCCGCGGAATCTGGAACGTGCGGGCGATACCCTGCCGCGCCCGCTGATGCGACGGAATCGCGGAAACCGATTTGCCCTGATAGTAGACGCCGCCTTCGCTGGGTTTGACGAAGCCGGTTATGGCGTTGAACAGGGTCGTCTTGCCGGCGCCGTTGGCGCCGATGATGCTCACCATTTCGCCCCGCTTCACCGCGAGCGAAACGCTGTTGAGCGCGACCAGGCCGCCAAACCGCACCGTCAGATCGCGCACCTCGATGACAGCGTCGTTGCCGGCTGCCGCCGGCTGTGCCGGACGAGTGACGATCGGAAACGTCGCCGGTGCTGCGACTGGCCGGCGCCGCAGCCAGCCAAATTTGTTGGCGACGCCGACAATGCCGCCTGGAAAGGCAAGCACGACGGCGATGACC
>Ga0134126_10013090_pt1 | contig 10479 bp, 8 predicted proteins | sample KB31752_FD_96881 | JGI IMG/M metagenome (GOLD analysis project Ga0134126, IMG submission 96881) | Terrestrial soil microbial communities with excess Nitrogen fertilizer from Kellogg Biological Station, Michigan, USA - KB3-175-2 | ecosystem: Environmental > Terrestrial > Soil > Unclassified ...
AAGACTATCGCCGAACTGCTCGGGCACGAGGACCTCACGCAGGTTCAGCGATATGCGCACCTCTCGAAGAAGCATCTGCGCGACTCGGCGCTCAGGCTCAAGCCCGATCCCACGCCATGGAGAACTGACTCGACGACCGAAGATCACACACTACCGATAAACGAGAGTGAGAGCCCGACCCCTGAAGCGGCGCCAGTGCGTAGCCCTGAGTCTGAAAATCACTACGCCGGAAGTTGAACATTTCCAGCTCGCGCACACGAGAATGTTGATGATTGCGACGGCGGATCGACCCTATGAGTTCAGCCCGAGCCTTCTGGCTGCCCGTTGCACCCAGAGATAGACCACCGGAGTCGTCCCCATAGTGAGCAGCTGACTGAGCGCCAGTCCTCCCAAGACCACGATCCCTACCGGCTGACGCACCTCAGCGCCGATACCATAGCCCAGCGCGAACGGAAGCGAACCGAGCATCGCAGCGATAGTTGTCATCAAAATCGGCCTGAACCGAAGGACGCAGGCACGCTCAATAGCGCCTTCGGGCGAAAGTGACAGGCGTCTCTGCCCGTCGATGGCAAAGTCGACCAGCATGACTCCATTTTTCACGACGATGCCGATCAGCAGGATCAATCCGATCAAGGCTGAGATGGAGAGGTCCATCGACAAGGCCAGCAGCGCGAGGGCTGCGCCGAGCCCGGCAGCCGGTATAGTCGAAATAATCGTGAACGGATGCGCAATGCTCTCGTAGAGAAAGCCGAGAGTGCAGTACAGAGCTACGATGGCCGCCAAGATGAGCCATGGCATGGTCGATAAGGTCTGCTCGAAGGCTCCCGCACTTCCCGTGAATGCACTCGTGACGCCCGCCGGCACGCCCGAGCTACGCTCCGTCTCAACGATTGCCTTCAGCGCGGCGCCCAACGACACTCCGGGGGCTGTGTTGAAAGAGACGTTCACGGCGGGCATTCCCGCCGAGTGAGTCACGGCGACAGCGCCGATATCCGGCGGTTCGACATTGACGACCGACAGCAGCGGTACCAGAGTGTCAGACGTGCTTGATCGCACATAGAGGAAGGGCATCGCAGATGTGGGATCCAGGGTGTCATTCACCACCAATATGACGTGTCGCGTGTTTGTTTGAGTCTGATATTCGATGATCTGCCGCTGGCCAAACGCGTCATAGAGTGTTTGGTCGATATCATCGGTGCTGACGCCATGGCGAGCGGCGGCCGAACGATCTATGCGAATGCTGGCTACTCGCGCTCCCAATTGAAGATCGCTTGATACCTCACGCAGCTCCGCTCTTCTTTCGAGCGCGGCTATTAGCGTCGGCACATAGCTGTATAGGACGTGCGCGTCGCTGCAGCGCAGCGTGAAGAAATACTCAGACCTGACCCCGAACGCCGTGAGGCTGATATCTTGTGCAGCGCGCAGAAATGTTTGGATACCCGGCACCGCAGCCAGTTGGGGCTGGACGCGATCTATGAAGGCTGCAGCGGAATTTGCTGCTGAACGGTGCTCCTTCAGAGAGATGAACAGCTGGCCTTGCGAGAGCGTTCCTTCCTCGTCTCCGATTACGCTCGCATAGTGCTCGACGGCGGGGTCTCCCGCGATGATCTGGGCTACTCTCTGCTGCTTTTGCAGCATGTCGGGAAAGGAAATATCCGCCGCGGCCTGGGTGATTGCCGATACGAAACCGGTGTCTTGCCTCGGAAAGAAGCCGTTTGGCATTCGCGCATACAGGGCAATGCTTCCGGCCAGAAGCAGGCAGAATACACCGAGCACGAGTCCCGGATGTGCCATGCATTTGCGCAGCGCTGCTTCATAGTAGCGGCCGATTCCGTCTCCGAAACTGGAATTGGGCTTCAGGGTGCGCAGCCATCGCGCAGCCATTACCGGCACCAGCGTTGTGGAGACGAGCGCGGAAATGAGCACGGCGGCGCTGAGTGTGACAGCAAATTCCCTGAAGACGCGCCCGATGATTCCGCCCATGAACAGCAGCGGAGTGAACGCAGCTACCAGTGCAACGCTTATCGCGATCACGGTCCGGCTGACCTGATCAGATCCCTTGACAGTCGCTGCCAGACGGTCATTCCCCTCCTCCAGATGACGCTGAATGTTCTCCAGGACGACGATGCAGTCGTCGACGATGAAGCCGACGGAAAGAACGAGCGCCATCAGCGTCAGTGTGTTGAGGCTAAAGCCCAGCGGCCGCATGAGCGCAAGCGTGCCGAGCAGGGAAATCGTCAATGCGGCGGCAACCACAAACACTGCCACGAGCTGTCTGAGAAAGATCCCGCTCACCAGCATGGCGAGGACTATCGTCGCCGCGAGTGCGACCGCAACGTCGATGAGTGATCCACGTATGGTGCGGGTTCGATCCTCGATTTTTTCTACGTGGATACCGGCGGGAAGCTGGCTCACAAGTGCTGGCAATGCCCGCTCCACCGCATTAGCGACCTCGACGACGTTCGCGCCAGGTTGCCGGAATATCCCGAGTTGCAGTCCGCGCCGGCCGTCCTGCCAGGCGGCAACGTAACGATCATCGGTACTGGCAGTCGGACGGGCGACCTCGGACAGTTGAATCGGCCGGCCACTCCGATAAGCGACAACGAGTCGTCCGTACTCCTCGGGACTCACCAGCTGATCGTCCGTAGCAATCGTGGCCGTATACGAGTTTCCAAAGAGAATTCCTTTGGGCCCGTTGACGCTGGCGCGCAACAGGGTCTGTCTCAGATCCTCCAGGGTGAGTTCGTACGCGGCTAGTTTTTCCGGAGCCACCTCGATCCGCACGGCGGGCCGCTGTAGGCCATTTATGAAAACCTGGGCCACACCGGGCAGCTGCGCCAGAGGTCTGGCAAGCAGCGTCTCCGCCACGTCGCTGAGCGCAGGCAGCGTCATTCGGTCGGACTGGATGAGGAAATCGACCACTGGAATGTCGCTTGGAGCGACTTGTCGCCAGCTGGGGAGATTCGCCAGAGTCTTCGGCAAGTGCGGGACCGCGGCGTTGAGGGCCGCCTGAACTGCAATGCCGGCCGAGTCCATGTTGGACTCGAGACTAAACTGCAGAGAAATCGAGGTCGAGCCGAGCATGCTGCTCGAAGTCATTTCAATGACGCCCGGCACTCCCGCGAGCTGCGTCTCCAAAGGAGTCGCGACGGCAGAAGCCATCGTCTCAGGACTTGCGCCCGGGAGTGACGCGTCTATCTCAATACCGGGATACTCGTACCGGGGCAACGGTGCAATGGGTAACAACCAGTAAGCGACAGCGCCTGACAATGCGACGGATAGCGCCAGGAACAATACGCGAATGGGGTGCGACACGAACAATTGTGCGCTCGAAGGAGACGGATGCATGTCTTGCAGAACCCTGACTGTTCCTAATGAGCCGCAAGGGAGGTCTTCGTAGCAACGGCGACGCGGTCCCCGGGCTTCAGCTGCCACTGCCCGTCGGTGACGACGTCATCTCCCGGAAGCAGGCTCCCTGTCACTACCGCGGCTGCGCCGTTCTGATATCGCACTTCAACAGGCACGGCTTCGACCGCGCCCCGTCTTACGATGAAGACGAAGTCTCCTGCTTCTGCGCGCTGCACGGAGCGCCGGTCGACGACGAGGGCGTCCCGGTCTACACCAGTCAGCAACTGAACCGTGACCGCCTCGCCGGGCCACAGTTCGTTGTCCGTATTCGCAAACTGCCCTTTCAGCTGCAGCGTTCCGGTGGACGGCTCGATCTGATTGTCGAAACTGGAGAGTGCGCCCGCTTGCAGCCGATTTCCGGTCCGACGGTCAATCAGGTACACCGTGGCATGTGATAGATCCCCGAAAACTCCATGGAGATCGGCGAGCGCGGATTCCGGTATGGCGAAGATGACGGCAATGGGCTGCAGCTGCACGACAGTGAACAGCCCGAGGCGATCGTCAGAGCTGATGACGTTGCCTGCGTCGACGTGGCGTAGTCCGACCCGACCCGCCACCGGGGATTGAAGACGCGTATAGGACAGCTGAATCTCCGCGGTTTTCGTGACGGCGCTGTCGCTCTCCACGGTTGCTGTCAATTGCCGCACGAGGGCGCCTTGCTGTTCCGTTACCTGGCGCGACACTGTGTCGGCAGCGTGAATATCGCGGTCCAGATTGCGTTGTTCAATTTCCAGCTGCGCCTGATCCCGACGCATGGATGCGCGCGCCTGCTCGAGAGCTGCAGTCAGTGCCCGATCATCCATCACAGCAAGCAAATCGCCCGCGCGGACGATTTGGCCTTCGTGCGCGAGTACTTGCGTCAGCACGCCGTCTATTCGAGAGCGAACGACGACGCTACTGATCGGCTTCACCGTTCCGACTGACTCCAGTACCCGTGGCACGTCGGCCCGCCTGACGGGCGTTACCGAGACAGGGATACGTGTGTCGCTCGTCCTGTTTGCCGGAGTGCTGGAGGAGCCTCGGAGTACGCGTACGACCGGCCACAATAAGAGCGCAGACAGCAGTGCCCCGGCAATCCATCCATGGCTCCTGTGCGGTGTGATCCAAGGCATGTATGCGGTCGGAAACGGAGGTCGTGGCTGCCTGCGATCGTTGGATTCAAAATGCGTTGGGAGCGTTTTGTGCGCCGTCGACGCTGATGTTGGCGCCAGCGATCCAGTTACTGCTGGGCGAAAGCAGGTACACAACCGCGCTTGCGATTTCCTCCGGCGTTGCAAGTCGACCGAAAGGCAACTGTGACGAGATGAACGCCGAATACTCGCTGGGACTCTCTTCGGCGAAACGTGCCCACCGGCCGTCTGCGAAGTAGGTGGAGCCCGGACTCAATGTGTTCAAACGAATGCCATCGTGCGCCAACTCCCGTCCCAGGGCTTGCGCTGCGTAAATCAGGGAGGCCTTGGCCGCCCCATATTGCGCTCGACGGCTCACGGGTTTCGTACCGGAGACCGATGCCAACCATACGACTGACGGTGATTGCGCCGCCCGCAGATACTCATAAGCCGTGTAAAGCGCGTCGATTGCCGCGAACAGGTTGACCTCGAACGTCTGTCGCCAGTCGGTGGCCGAAGAGTCCGCGAAGCTCCCGCCCGATGACCCGCCAACGCAGTAGACCAAGCCATGGAGGCGGTGTCCAAACGTGGATATAGAAAGCTCGGCAAAAGCCCTGAGGTCCTTCGGTTTGGTCACATCTGCAACCGAAACCAGCGTCTGGAGACCTTCCCGACGCAACTCCTCGCCGAAACCGTCGACCTCCGCTGCCGTGCGGGCGCAGACCGCCGTCTTGCACGACTCGCGCGCTAGAGCAAGCGTGACTGCACGGCCGATGCCCCGTGTTCCTCCGAGAATCCAGATAACACGGTCCTTGAGATCGAGGTTCACGGTCGTTCTGAATCGTGCTGCGTTGAGATCAGGTCCCCATCGTATTCAACGGCGCGCCGTCGCAAGGTGGTGAGAAGAACGACGAGCCCTATCAGGGCGGCACAAGAGGCCACGATGAGAAAATAGGCGCGGCCGTAACCTGATACCCTGAGCGCCTCGTATCCACGCACTCCCCAGGCAGTACCGGCGGAATCTCCCGCCGCGGCTGCTACCGACATCAGTCCGAAGCCGGTCGCGAACTGTTGCCGTTTGGCAAGCCGGGCGCTGAGTCCATCTGTTCCCGGAAAGAATAGCATTTTGGCACATGAGAACGCGAGCACGCCGGTCGCCAACCCGACGATCCCGGTACCCACCGAGAGCAGCGCAAAAGCAGCCGCAAACGTCAGGAACGTTGCGGCGAAAAGCGGTCGGGCCGCCTGCGGAGTCAGGTGTCGGCTGATCCAGCGCTGCAGTGCGACTGTTGCGAGTGAGTCCACGGCGAACAACCAGGGCAAGCCGCTGGTACCGCCAAGGGTCCGCTCGGCGAACAGGGGCAGCGTCGAAAACAATTGGGAACACAAGAACCATCCGATCACGTACAGCGTGAGGAACTTGCGGTAGCTGGGCTGCCTGAGCTGCTCAGGAATGTTCTGTATCAGGTTTGCAGTGATACGGTGCGGTGTTTGTTGGAGGGGTGGTGGGGCCGGATCCAGCCAGCCGGCGACACAAAATAACGCCATATACAGCACACACAGAGAGAGATAGAGGGCGCCCGACCCATTGCGAAGCAGGAAGAACCCGTAAAAGGGAGCCAGAAGCGACATACAGCTCATTATCCAGTAGATAATGGAAAAGTCGGCGGCCAGCACCTTCCGTGCACTGGACTGAGCCGATCGAGCCGCGACGGCTTGAGTCAGCAACACGATCGAGGATATCGGAATCCCGGCGGCACAGAGCGCGACAACCTTCGTGACGAACAGACCTGGAACGCTCAGCAGCGCAAAACAAAGCGCGGCGGCCAGGGCTGCTATCTGCATGCCTCGCCGCAGGGAGATGCGGTCGATGAGCGGACCCAGCGGAACCTTGGAGAGACGGGCGGTCAGAACATAGCCCGCTAGAATAGAGCTCGACAGCGCTGCGGGCACTGAAAGCACATCATGCCAGTACGACATGAACGTACTCATCAGACAGTAGTAGGCGAAGGAAGACCCGGCGAACGACACCGGCAAGGCCGCGCTGCGAAGTATTGTCAAGCCCCGCGATCTCGCACGCATCAGGCTCGTCGTCTATGTCCTTCGCCAGGTTGATGCATCAGGTACCAGTCCATCATGTGGCAGTTCCACAAGTAGAGCGCCTCGGCAAACCGGTAGGCAAGCCTGATGGAATCCGCCACCGTCTCGAGCGGAAGCGGCGGACATAGTTCCGCAAAGGCGGCGAGCGAATTAAGGTGATCGTAATGATCGTCCGTTTCGGCATGCTTCACGAACGGTTCTACGACGGAGTAGTCAATGTGATGCGCTCTCGCCGCTTCGGCGAACAGTGTGCGTGTCTCCTGCGTTCGTCGGGCGGTTTTCTCGAGTACGCCTGCACAGCACTTGTAGGCAAACATGTGTTTGCGCGCTGCGTGCTGGAGGAGATTGCACAAGGAGCGAGTGCCAGCCAGCGGCAGCAGCTCGCCCGGGAGGTCCGGCAGGCCACGGCCGCGGCGTAGCCGCAGGGCAGACAGCCTGAACAGGTATGGATGGTCCCATTCCTCATTCATGTGAGCGAGGCATTTGTCGATTGTGGGCCGCTCCTCGGTGTGTCGAAGCACTTCGCCCAGGTGCCTGAGCACGCTATGCGTGTGATGGTGACTCTCCACTCCCCAGGCGTAGACGAGATTGAGGTCGCGCGCTTCCGTCGGCCTGAGGACCCGTTCCCAGAACCCATCGCAATACTGCGAGTCAGCCCAGTAATCCAGATCGCGATTGATTACAGAGGCCGCGTAGCGCGCGTCCACCGCGCCCGCGCCGTCCGGAAATTCATGGAAGCACCGATGTTCGTCGAGGAACGCGCGCAATTCACCACCGAGGCTGGTCCCGCAGCGCGCGTCGCTCAGTGCCTGATCGAGTTCGCGAGTTGTCTGCAATCCCTGACAGAACGCCTGCGAGATCTCAGGATGCTCTAGGTCCGCAGTGATGTGGTAGGTCGTGATCCGCAGCCGGTGCTCCAGCCGATACTCGATTCTGACACTTCTCTTTAGACGCATGGCGACTCCACCACTGCGATGTTCGAATGCCACTGTCCACAGTGGCGCCGTATCAGACTTCCAGCCAGTTTTCCCGCAAGTTTGGAAACTCCGACTCCTTTTCGACGTAGAACAGCTGAGCTCCCCGATAGAATAGATGCAACTGGTCACTGATCAGGGTCAATTGCTGCAAGCTGCGATCCACGTCGCGACGGAGCATTGGCCCCATTTGTCGGGCACAGGCCTCCCCGTAGCGCCCAGTATGTGGGAAGCCATACCGTTGCGTGGTCGGGACACTGGCAAATGAGACGAAATTCCCGAGCGTGCACCCGTGCCACTCCTGCAGATACGTGTTGGCCGGATCCTGGGGTTTCAGTGAACTCGTGAAGAACCGCATGACGGCGTCCGCGGACGCTTGGCTTCCCGGCGGTGCAAACAGATCTACGGCATAAGAAAACGCCAGCGGGTCCTCCCGTGCCAACTCTTCCAGAGACAAGTTAAGTAGGAGAGTGGATGTCAGCGGGTCGAGCTCGTCGACTTGGCGCCCCGATATCGCGGTCGCGATTTTGTCCCAGCTACTTGAAACGCGGTGAAAGTGGAAGGCGCACTTGATCAGCAGTTCCTGAACCGGTTTGGCCCCGCAGTACGCGGCGCACAGGGCCACTGTCTTTCCCAAGGAACGCATTACGTGGCACATCTCCACACAGAGCGCGCGCCTGTGACTCTCCAGCTCGTACCGACCGACGAGCGCTTCGCTGTCGAACCAGGCGAGCGTCGACTCGACAGCGGGTCGTAATACGTCATCAATCGACTCCGCTGAGAGGATCTCGAGGGGTTGCTCGCCAGCGCCCGGATCTGACCGAAGCAATACGGGTACGGACACGGGAGTGGTCAGCATGTGGTGGACTCCAACGGGAGTTCGGTGCGAGGACTCGCTAGTGGGACATCGACGATCCTGATCGGTCCGTAGCGGGTCAACCCCGAATAGAACTCGTAGATGTCCACGTGCCACAATGCGAACGTTTCCGCCAACTGCCGGCAGTACGAGAAAATGGTCGCAACCGTCGCGCTCGGCAATGTCGCTCGACCTTCGAGGAGCTGGTCGAAGATGTCGATGTGTTCGAAATCCGCGTCAGCACTGACGTGGCTGATGTGTTGGCGTGAAAATTCTTCTGGAAGACCGAGCCTTTCCGTGGCCACCCGGTAAAACTCGGTGACCGGAGGGTCGTTCTGGGTCGTTGCTTCCAGGATCGCTTCACACGCGTTGTATACGAGCGTTCCCTGCCGAGCGACCCGGCGCATGAAGGCGGTGACTACCTTCGTGCTGGCAAGTGGGCGCGAATTCTCCAGGAATTCGGCAGGGATGCCTGCGGCCACGCAGGCGTCCACAAAAAGGTAGTAGTGGTCCCATTCTTCGCTCAGGTGCTTGAACTGTGTCAGCTCATCGGCAACACCGCCGGCATAGCTGACTGCGACGGGCATATGCGCGGAAACCGAGCGTGTGTAGTGCATTTGCTCAATCGAGAGCCCGACGAGCACGCTTGCCGGCGCGGTTCCGTCGTACAGCCGAGACCACCAGGGCTGCGAGTACATGAAGTCGACCCAGATCGGCACCCACCGCTTGAACTCCTCACGAAAGACCTCAGTCGGAATTGTCTTGTAATCCGACTGAAGCCATAGGAACCCATTCGTCCTCAGGGACTCCAAGGTCTCCTGCACGGAATGCAAAGGCTCTCGTGCGGCCGTGGCAAGCTCGCTGATGGTTCGCGAACCGTCGCAGCCTTTGAGCAGGTCGGTGAACCGGTCCCATTGACCAGGATCCTCGATCGAAAGTGTGGTACCCGCACGCACGGCAGTTCCGCGCTCCAGGCGAACGCGCGGCAGCAGGAGCGGCTTGAGCTCAGCCATCTCTAACCTCCAGGAAACGCGCCTCTCGACCAGCCTCGCGCCCGCGAGTGCCGGGCGACGCTCACGCTTTTGCCTCTTATGCTAAAGGCGGGTTCCAAGGAGCACTTGGAACCCGCTTGCGGCTACTGCGGTGTCGCAGGTCGCGGGCCGATGTTGGACGGGTTACGTGATTTGAGGACCACAACTTTCATGGCGAAGCTCCTTATGCCAATCAAACAGGTCACCGGAGTTGATCCGGCTCGTCGACGTTAGCGGCAGGGTGTTTCAGGGTCAACTCGCCACAGGGCATGTCATGCGCCGCGACCAGGGCGAAGAAGGAATGTTCAAGTCCCTGCGGCTGGTTGGCGGCGAAAGTTATACTTCAAAGCAACCCTGGCACGGAGGTGTCGGAGATTGGAAATATGGGATTTCGTGCCGGACTGGGCGCTGCAGAGGCTCAGGATTGCATCGGATCATTGCCAGGCTCCCGCCCGAAAGGCCGCGGCGGCATCCAAAGCGGCATCCTTCGCAGCGGATCAAGCGATTTCGTGGTTGTACCGAGTGGTTTCCGCAAGGATCTCGACAGCGTCCAACGCGGCAAGCTCCTCGTCGGTGAGTTCCGACAGGTGAATTGCTCGGCGATCGAGACTTCGCAGACGTTGATACTCTTCGGCCGATAGCAGCACGACATTGTCCCGACCGTGGCTAGTCACGATCACGGCTTCGCGGCGGGCGACGGTGCGGAGGCGGCCGAACTGTCGCCGGAATTCGTACCATGGACCCGTTGCTCTCCATAGGGTGTTACCGACGGTGGTCACTAGGGCTAAGCACTCGGCCGTATAACGAAAAGTGCGGACGGTAACATGCTCGGTGTTACCGTGCTGATAAGATGTTAGGAAACGGCGCTACCGATAGAACACGAGTGCCGATGTACAACCGAGGTCGTTCGACGTCCCTGGTACCCAGCTGTACACGCGTTCGGATAACCGACACCCTGGCGCTCGGACTCGACCAGTTCCTCGAGAGCCGCGGGCAGCGAT
>Ga0134126_10013091_pt1 | contig 10479 bp, 9 predicted proteins | sample KB31752_FD_96881 | JGI IMG/M metagenome (GOLD analysis project Ga0134126, IMG submission 96881) | Terrestrial soil microbial communities with excess Nitrogen fertilizer from Kellogg Biological Station, Michigan, USA - KB3-175-2 | ecosystem: Environmental > Terrestrial > Soil > Unclassified ...
CAAACATCGAATTCTGTATGGCGAAAGGCCCGGAAAAAGATTTCTTCCGGCGACAGCGTCATGCAGGTCGCCTGCACGCCGTCGATTTGCACGGTGCCATCGACCAGCGCGCGGGTACGGTCATAAGCACCGACAGCGACGGAAAGATTCAGTTTGGGCATGGTTGCTTCCAATTCCAGCGGGGTTTCATAGGCGAAACGACGCGCCAAAGCAAAACGGCGGCTCAGCTCGGCAGCGCCTTGAGGAAGTCGCGGAAGCTTTTGGTCTCATAGCCCTTCTCGCGCACGTAGCGGAACAGCGTGAGGAAGTCCTCCGGCCGCATGTAGCCCGGCGCGCGCGCAACCTCACGCTTGGCCGGCGGCAGGGACTTCAGGCCGTCTGCCTTCTCCGGAAAGAACTGGAACGTGGGCGTGAAGCGCACGTTGTATTTCGCCGCCAATTCTTTCTCGGCCAACTCGGTGCCGTCGAAATCCGTGACCTTGAGCGAACCGATGATGTTGAGTTGCAGTATCTCGAAATTCGACCGGATGTAGTCGGAGATTCGCGCTTGCGCGAAATTAACGAAATGCGTCTCCTTGCAATACGGGCAACCCTTCAGCTCCCACATGATGGCGAAACGCTTGCCCTCCTTGTGGGCCGCCTCCAGGTCGTCGGAAAGATCGAGAAAGCTTTCAAGAAACCACGGCTCCCTGTAGAGACCGTCGGCGGTCAGCACCGGCTCGGCGCCAGCGCGCGCTGCGGCGAGCGCGCCGAAAGAGGCTGCGCCAATCAATAAATTTCGTCTATTCAGGCGTTTCATGGCGGTTATCTGCAAATTCCTAACCACGCCGCTGCTGGCTTCTCGCCGGTACGTGCGCCGGCCTTTATAGTCACGAATGTGTATAGCCCTCGCTAACAAGTAGGTGAAGGACATGGTCTTTAGCCATGCTCGCCGTGCAATTCAGCCCCTGGTCCGCAATACCCTTGCGGGCCTTGCGGCAGCGGCAATTCTAACGATCACGCTGCCGGGTTTCCCCGCCCGCGCCGATCAGCTCGCCGACTTCAATGCCGCGGTTGAAGCGGCCTCTGCGCATAATCGTGTCGCGCTCGGTTATCTGCGAACCGGCAACATCGACCTTGCATCCATCGAAATCGATCGTGCGCGCGCAGCGTGGCGCGCGTTCGTGGGCGGCGCCGCCGGGAAACGGCCTGCCGTCTTCAAGGACGCCACGCGCTATACCACCGTGCTGACCGATGTTAGCGCGCGTCTCGTCAGCGCCGACATGATGCTTAACGCGGGCAAGCCGGATATCGCCGCGCAATCGCTCGTTGCCATCCGGGTCGAGTTGGCGGGTTTGCGTCAATCGGCAGGTGTCGAAGTGCTGGCCGACTGCATCCTGAAATCCAATGGCGCGATGAGCGCGCTCTTGAAATATGATGAGCGCACGCTCGATCTCGGCAAGGAAAATATCCGCAATGGCCTGTCCGATAGCGCGAAGCGCTATGGCGCGTTGATCAGCCACTGCGACGATATCGCCGGCAAGGATATTCGCGCGAGCGGGGAATTTCGCCGCTTGATCGACGGAGCCAAAGCCGGCCTGGCGTTGATCCCCGTCGCCATCGCGGAAAGAGATTCAGGCCGTATTCGCCGCATTTTGAGCGAGCTGCGTTCGTTCGACACCCTGCTGGCGTTTCGCTTCGGTTAGGCAATGACGCAGGACTTTTACGCTTTAACAGGCGGGGTGATCGTTGTGACGGCGAAAAAGCGAGTCCAGCGCGCGGTTGTAAACTCTCGCGACGTGCTGGCCCAGCCTGCGCGCCACTGACGGCAAGCGGCGCGTCACCAAGCGCGCGGCCAATAACGGCAAGTCCATCAGCCCCGGCAAGGGATCGTCGGCGGCAAAAGCAGCAAAGACGATCGGCCGCCGGAACGACTTAAGATAAGCGGCCGGTGCCGTGCGTCCGATCGCCATTTCCTGGCACGCCGCGACGAAGTCGCGGGAAAAATGCATCCACGTCGCCCCCGGGCGGCCGCGCACCGACGTAACCGCCTCTCCCATCGCCACCTGCCAAAGCGCGTAAGGAAAATCGGCGCCGGCTGCGCTTCCAAGCCCGGTCCACGTCCATGCGCGGGCATTCACGTCGAGTATCTTGTAGCGGCGGTCACGGCTGTCGAATTTGAATTCGACTTCGGCAATGCCGTGATAATCGAGCGACTGCAAAAATTTTGCACCCGCTTCTTCGACCTCGGGGCAATCGACGCTTTGCACCAGCGTACTGGTGAATCCGAAATGGATCGGGTATTGCCGGGCCCGGCGCGCAACCAGCGACGCAACAGGCTTGCCGCGATCCCAAACGGCCGCATAGGAGAACTGGGTTTCGCCGCCGCCGGGGATCAATTCCTGCAACACGATGCCGTCCGCCCCGACCAGCGAGAAAGCCTGGTCGTAGCGCGCGATCAGCGCCGCGCGATTGTCGACCCGCCAGGCCTTGGCTTGCGTGAAGGCGTTGACGCCGCTGCGTGACGTTGGCTTGAGCACCGCCGGGAATTGGCAATCGAGCTGCGCAAGCTCGAGCCGGCTGCGCGGATAGAAGCTGCGCGGATAGCCAAGGCTGAGAGTTTCCGCGCGCCGATAAGTGAGTTGCTTGTCGAGCGCCCACTTGGCGGTCTCCCACGCCGGCGTGGTGACACGGAAGAACGCGGAGAAAGCGGCGTGATGCCTGGCGATCAGTTGAACTTCGGCATCGCCGCCGGGCATCAGCGCGCAGCCTTCGAGACGATGGTCGCGGCCGATCTTCAACAAATCTTCGGCGGCGTTCGGCTCTTCAGGGCCCGCCCATACGGCGCTCGCCGTGACGTAGCGCGAGAACGTCGTGATTCGGTTATCGTGCGTGAGAAAGAATACCGGAATGCCCCGGCGGCCGAGGCCGCGCGCCAGCGCCAGCCCGCCGTGCGCGCCGCCAACGATAAGCGCACCGTGTTCGCGATGTCGAGGCGCGCTCAATGCCGTTCCCGCTGCTTTCTTAAGGCCAGGGCCTCATCGCTGCGGCTGCATCGCCGGTTGCGCCGTGCCATGCGCAGCCGAGGACACCGCCCCCGCGCGCACCGCACGGGCCACGGCCCGCGCGCCTTAACCGCAACCGGCCACGAAGCGCGGCAGCGGACCGAAGCTGCCGACCGCCGGCGATCCAAGGAAGTGCAATCCCGGAACCGACGATTCGAATCCGCTCGACAGGACCGGGAAGTTTTCGCGCAGCGCGATGCGGCGCAGCAATTCGGGCGAGAGCACGCCGAGCTTCGCAATGTCGGTTTTGTAACCGGTCGCGAGCACAACATGATCGAACGTGCCAACACCGTTATCGAGATGCAGCGCGATACGGCCGCCGCTCGCGCGCGCTTCGCGCACGGTGCGGCCGACGTTGATGCGGACGCCATCGGCGCGAAGACGCAGCCACGCGCTCGCCGCCGCCCGCAGGCTGCGGCCGCTGAGCTTGTCGCGCCATTCCGCCGGGAGCGCATACAGCACGCTGGGCAAATCGACCGCCCAGTTGAACGGGAACGGGCCGATCGCCGAAGGCGCGGTCATCACGCTGTGCATCCACCATTTGACGATTTCGGGACGGCCCTGATGCGAGGATTCCGCGCCGAGCCAGCGCACGTCGCCACGGCAAATGAGTTCGACCTCGGCGCCGGCTTCATTCAGCAGCACCGCGGATTCGCAGGCGCTTTGCCCACGCCCGATCACCGCAACTTTTTTGCCGCGAAAATCGGCCGGATTGACGACTTCCGATGAATGGCTGACGAGATCGGGGCCCAGGCCATCGAACTGATCGGGCCGGAACGCCTGATTGGTAAGGCCCATCGCAATGACCACGCGCGCGGCATCGACGGTATCGCCATCGTCGAGGGTCACCCGAAAGCCCTTGTGACCGGCAGCGACCGCCTTGACCATGCGCTTGTCGACATCCGGCACCGCGCGGCGCTGGAACCATTCGCCGTAACGCACGAAATCCTTCAGCGGCAGATTTTCGACGGGCGCGATGTTGTGCGCCTGCGCGAAGGCATCGAGCGAATGCTCGCGCTGCGGATCGATGATATTGGATGCGCGCCATGGCGAGCGCAGCTTCATGCCGTTCGGCATGTTCTTGCGCCAGAATCCCATGGGATCGCCGAAAACCTTGTTGGAGACTTTGGCGGCCTTGAGATGGGTAGAGGTTGCTAGTCCGTAAGGACCGGCACCGACGATAGCGACTTCGCAAGCTTCGTGTGACATGGATCGATCCACTCCTTTTCCGGCGCCTCGCTAGAGCGCGCCGACAGTTCCTCTTGTTTGACCGAAGATGAAAATGTGCAGCCCGAGCCGGGCGCGCGTCACGAAAAACAGCGCGACCGACTCGAATATGATGGCCGACGAGGTAGCGATGGCCGCGCCGGTAACACCCATGCGCGGCACGAGCACGACGCAGCCGATAAGATTGACCGCGAACGCGCCGGCATAGACCAACGCGCACGCGCGCTGCTCGCCGAGCATGTTCAGCAGCCGCTCGGCCGGCCCGACCGATCCGCGCGCCAACGGCCCTATCGCGAGGATGAACATAAGCGGATAAGCGGCGGTGAATGACGGGCCAAACAGCCACAGCAGCGGCTTGCCGGCGGCGAGGATCACAACCGTCGCCGCGAGCGAGGGCCAGAAGGTCCAGCGCACCGTCTTCGCGACAAAAGCAGCAAGTCCATCGCGATCGCCGGAAAGATGATACGACGTAAAACGATGCGCGACCGCGGCGCCGATCGAAAAGTAGACAAAGGCCACGAGCAATAGCGTGCGCGCGGCGGCGTAGTAGAGCGCGACCTCCTCGGGCGGCCGGAATTGCTGCAACACCAGAATATCGGTGTAAGTCAGCAGCGTGTAGAAGCCGGAAACCAGAATAATCGGCACGGACGTGGCCAGCCAGGTCCGCCGCTCGTAGCGGCGCGGTCCCGTTTCGACGACGCCGGCAAGCCGCCTGTTGAACATGACGAGTTGAACAGCGGACATTGCCATCGCAGCGATAGCGACGGCCGTCATTGCCGTCGTCGCATCGGCGGGAAAACCGGCCCAATAGGCCGCGGCCATCAGGAATAGAACGACGACAGGCCGCCAGAGGAAGTGCGGCGCCAGTGCAATCCCGATCCAGTTGTAGCTACGCGCAAGACCGTCGAGCATGATCGAGAACGTAAAGAACGGCAGCGTGACGCAAGCGAGATAAAGCGGCACGATGTGAGAGGGATCAAACTGCCCTTCAAATATCCTGACCAGCGCCGCTCCCGCCAATCCGAGGGCCGAGGCAAACGCGAAACTCATGCCTTTCGTCCCGGCGACAAAGCCGCGCAGAAAATCTTGCCGGCCGGTGGCGCTGTATTCCGGAATGAAGCGCTGGGCTGCGAGCGGCAGGCCGAGATGAATGAGATCGCCGAGCAGCAGCACCCAGGTCCAGACATAGACGTAGACGCCGAATTGGTAGCTGCCCATCCAGCGCGCCAGCACGACCTGAGACAGATAGACGGCGGCGGCGCCCGACACACGGATGACGAAGGCAAACCCGGCGACCCGTTTCACCGGCGCGTGGTCGCGCCCTTCGCCGAGATTGGCCGCAAGCCAGTTTCTGGCGCGCGCCACCATCGGCGCAAAAGGGCGCAAGGCGAACGCCGACTGGATATCGATGGCAGCCATTCCGCACGTCCCAGGTGGGCTCATACCGGAATGTGTTTAGAGGCAATAAGTTAACGCGCCGCTGACCTAATCGCAGACTCCAGCGGCATAAAATCATACGCCATATCAAATGGTTACGAAGGGGCTCCGACGAGGTCCAAAGGACGCGCGGTTTAATCCTTATCGCGCTACCGTTTGTACTCGGCCCTTCAGGCCGGCGGGTCCTCCGGACGGCCGATGTCGACAGTGTAGTGGTAGGAATTCGGAAACGCCTGTCCGGCCACCGACAATGGTTTTTTGTCGACCACGCTGTACTTGAGGGTGCTCATCCCGTCCGGCTCGATGAAGGCCGCAAGGTTGAGGCGGCGCTGATCGAATACCTTATGGGTGTCACGGGCCTCATCGGTCCACCCGCCTCGCGGCAAAAAACCGTTGTCCTGGTGCGGTAGCCGTTCGTATGTGCCGTCGCGGCGGCCATAGCCGATGCCGCTGATCTTGCAGCGCTGGCCGAGCTCCAGATCTTCCGGACCCCAGCCCCAGTAACAATTGGGGAAGCCGTTGACCTTCTCGTAGGCGGCGTTGTCGAACAGAACGATTGCGCCGAAAAAGTTGCTCCAGTCCTCTTTGCGCGACAGGCCGTGCCAGATCAGCCGCACCGGTTGCGCGGACCAAGAATAGTCTGCCCAGATCGGCAAATAATCGACATCATGGATGACGACGTAGTCGCTGCTTTCGCGCGCCAGCATGAACCCGCTATTGGCAAGCCTGCCGCGATTGAACGGGTCGTTGCCCTTCTGCTCAACGATGTGAAAACTCACAGCGATCTGCTTGTCGAGCTTCTCCCGCTGAAAATAGGCCGTCATATGCGGCAGGAAGCGCGCGAGATGTTCGGCGCGGTCACGATAGGGAACGATGATGGCGAGCCTTTTGCCATAGCGAGACGCCATATCGGACGTGTCGAAGGTCAGCATTATCGCCCGCTTTTCAGGTCCCCAGTCCCGTCCCGAATAACCAAAGCGCGGCGATTCCACCAGCCGCGCCGGACGCCAAAATCTGCGAAACGACGCTGCCCCGACCGGAAAACTGCGGTTATCCGCCAAAAATCGACTTATGTCTCTTTTACCGGACTCTTAAGGGCACCTTGCTGCCACCTAGGATGAAAATCACGCGGCGTGGCGCAGGCACGGAAATTTTTTCTGCATTCGCGTTACCCGACGCATGCTTCATCATCCTTCTTCCAAAACCATTGCACAGCTTTCACTGATCGTCTCTAGTCTGTCCGCCAAACCAAAACGTTCCGGAACCCGGATGGACGTGCAGCAAATCGAAATTGGCGGCAGCCGCGCGCGCGATCTCGACCGCATGGTGGACAACGCCAAACGCGCGAGCAGCTTTCTCAAAGCGCTGGCGCACGAAAATCGGCTGATGATTTTGTGCATCCTTGCGGAAGGCGAGAAATCGGTAAGCGAGCTCGAGCAGATGCTGGCCTTGCGTCAACCGACAGTGTCGCAACAGCTCGCGCGGCTGCGCGCCGACAGGCTCGTGTCCCCGCGGCGCGAGGGCAAGGTCATCTACTACAGCCTCGCCAGCGCCGACGTGCGCACGGTCATCGGCGCAATGTACGACGTGTTCTGCCGCAAGACGCGCAAACGCTGAAACGGCGTCAAAAAAACGGTAGCCACCCTCCGATAATCGAGCGCAAAATCCCCTCAAACAGAATGCGGCCATTCCAGGCTGCGCGATCGGGGAATCGATGAGCGCCCATCAGACAAACAAAATCCCGCGCGCGGGCTTTGCAGCGTTGCTGCTGGCAGGAATAGTTGCAATCTTCGCGCAGCCTGCCGCCGCAGAATATCCCGATCACCCGATCCGCCTGATCGTGCCGCAAGCCGCCGGCAGCGCGACCGACACGCTCGCGCGGCTTGTCGCCGCGACCGCCGGCCCCGAACTTGGTCAGACCATTGTCGTCGACGACAGGCCGGGCGGCGCGCTTACGCTCGGCCTCGATCTGCTCGCGAAGTCGCCGCCCGACGGCTACACGATCGGCATGGGACCGATCGGCGCGCTCGCAATCACGCGCCACATGCTGGCGAAGCTCCCCTACAACATCGAGCGCGACTTCCAGCCGGTCTGCCTGGTCACGCGCGGTCATCTGATGCTGGCAATAACACCGTCGCTGCCGATACATTCGGTGAAAGAGCTTATCGCTTACGCCAAAGCGCACCCCGGCGAACTGAACAACGCGTCGTCGAGCATCGGCTCGCCCGGCCACGTCGGCGCCGAGCTGTTCAAATACATGACCGGCACGAAAATCACGCATGTGCCTTACAAAGGCGGCGCCGATGCCATCAAGGATCTGATCGGCGGCCGCGTACAGATCATGTTCGAGAGTCTCAATTCGATTTCGCCCTTCGCGCGCAATGGGCAAGTGCGCGCGCTTGGCGTAACCGGCGCGAAGCGTTCGGCGGCATTCCCTGACATACCGACGATCGCGGAAGCCGGCGTGCCCGGCTACGAAGCGGGTACATGGAGCGGTGTGATCGCGCCGGCGGGAATTCCGAAACCAGTCCTCGACAAGCTCAATGCCGCGATCAATCGCGGTCTCAGGTCGAAACTCTTCACGGACAAGCTTGCCGGTATCGGCGATGAAGCAGCCGGCGGGACACCGGAAGAATTCGCGCAAACGATTGCCAGGGATTCCGCGAAATGGCGTGAAGTCGTCACCCGGATCGGCTTGAAACTAGGCCAGTAAAGCCGCGCGGCTTCAATTGGGCTGCGCCAGGTCGACAAGCCGCATCTGCACGCGCTCGGCGCCTTGCCAGCGGTCGATGGCAAGAAAGCCGGCCGCGTGCATCTGACGGCCGCGACTTTCCAGAAGCGCCTTGCCGAGCGGTTGGCCCGCGGCCCGGAACGCAATCGCGTTTACGAATTTTCCGTCGCCCGAGCGAAAGCGCGCGCGGACGTGATTATCGCCGACCGGATCGACGTAAGCGAGCGTGTGCGACGGCAGCGCCAGCACCGGTTCGGGATTGCCGGCACCGAAGGGCCCTGCCCGCGCTATCGTTTCCACCAGGTCGACGCTCGCGCCGCCCGCGCTTACCGCGCCGTCGATCAGCAGCGACGTTTCGCGGCGCGCGACTTCCACGGCCGACGCCAGCGCGTTTTCGACGAACGCACGAAACGCACCAAGCGCATTCTTGCGCAGCGTAATTCCTGCTGCCATTGCGTGGCCGCCGCCTTTCAGGAGTATTCCTTCGCTGACGCCGCGCCGCACGACCTTGCCGAGATCGACGCCCGCAATCGAACGGCCTGACCCGGTGCCGGTACCGCCCGGTTCAAGTGCAATGGCAAAGGCCGGCCGGCCATAACGCTCTTTCAGGCGCGCCGCGATCAGACCGACCACGCCCGGATGCCAGCCCTCCTGCGCGGTGACGACGACTGCGCCTTTCTCTTCGAGGCCGAGCGCCGCAAGCGCTTCAGCTTCGGCCTGCTGGAGCATCGTGAGTTCAAGCGCCTGCCGTTCGCGGTTTAGCCGATCAAGCTCTCCGGCAATGCGTGCCGCTTCGCTGACATCCTCTTCCAGCAATAACCGAGCGCCGAGATCGGCGCGGCCGATGCGCCCGCCGGCATTGATGCGGGGGCCGAGCAGAAATCCGAGATGCCACGGCTCCGGCGGTCCTGACAGCCGCGCGGCGTCCATCAGCGCGGTCGTGCCGATATGCTCGCGCCGCCGCAGAGCGATCATGCCCTTGGCGACGAAGGCGCGATTGAGACCGACGAGCGGCACCACGTCGGCCACCGTGCCGAGCGCGACCAGATGCAGAAGCGACAGCAGGTCGGGTTCTTCGCGCGTCGCATTCCAAAAGTTGTGGCGGCGCAATTCCCGTGCGACAGCGACCAGCGTCACGAACACGAGGCCGACGGCGGCGAGATGGCCGAGGCCTGACAGGTCGTCGGCGCGGTTCGGATTGACGATCGCCAGCGCCGGTGGAAGCTGCTCATCGGCCTGGTGATGGTCGATTACGACGGTGTCGAGTCCGAGCTTCTTTGCTTCCGTCAACGGCTCGATGCTGGTGGTGCCGCAATCGACCGTGACCAGAAGCTTCACGTTCCGTTCGGCAAACGAGCGGATCGCGTCGACGTTCGGCCCATAGCCCTCGAAGATGCGGTCGGGAATGTGAATGATCGGATCGAGGCCGCAATAACGCAAGTAACGCGCAAGCAGCGCGGCAGACGTCGCACCATCGACATCGTAATCGCCGAAGATCGCAACGCTCTCGCCATTCATAGCTGCGCTTGCAATCCGCGCCGCCGCAACGGGCATCGCGGTCAACCCATGCGGATCTGGCAGCAGCCGCTTGATGGTCGGATCGAGATAGGCTTCGACCGCATCCGGCTCGACGCCACGGCCCGCGAGCACGCGCGCCAACAATTCGGAAATGCCGTGGCGCTGCGCAATCGCCACCGCGCGCGCCGAGCCGCGCTCGTCAAGCCGATCACGCCACGCCCGCCCGGTCGCGGATTGCGCGACGCCGAGGAAGAAGCGTTCTGGGGCGTTTGCCAGAGCCGGAACGGCCATCTTTATCTCCGCCCGCGATTCCCCCGCGGAATCGGACGCGATAAGAACCGGCAATTTTGAGGGAAACGCGGCGCCCGCACCAGCCACGCGGCTGGAGATATCCCCGTTCAATCCAGGTGGAATTTCTCGAATTGCCGGTGCTCGGCCTGCACGCGGCGCACGGTGCCAGTGACCGAGCGCATTACCACCGTTTCCGTCTCGATCACGCCCTTGCCGAACTTGACGCCGCTC
>Ga0134126_10013098_pt1 | contig 10475 bp, 10 predicted proteins | sample KB31752_FD_96881 | JGI IMG/M metagenome (GOLD analysis project Ga0134126, IMG submission 96881) | Terrestrial soil microbial communities with excess Nitrogen fertilizer from Kellogg Biological Station, Michigan, USA - KB3-175-2 | ecosystem: Environmental > Terrestrial > Soil > Unclassified ...
CGGCGTCGTACCACATGTTGAGCGCGCCGGAGGCGCCCGCACCGATCGCGATGCAGAGCAGCGCCGCAAATCCGATCACCGGATGCACGTGGCCGGGCGCGACGAGCAGCCCCACCAGCGCGGTGAACACCACCAGCGACATCACCCGTGGCTTCATCAGCGCGATGTAATCGCCGACTTCCGCCAGAGACGGCTCGGCATCGGCGCGAGCTGTCACAGCCGGCATCGGACCGCCGAAGTTTGCGCCTTCGCTGACGAGCGACATGATCGTTATGCCGAACCGGCTCCTACTTTATGCGAGGCAGCGTCTCGTACTGATGGAACGGCGGCGGCGAAGACAGCGTCCACTCGAGCGTGGTCGCGCCCGGGCCCCAGGGATTGTTGCCGGCCACCCGCTTCTTGATGAACGCTTCGGCTAGACCGATGAAGAACACCAGCGCGCCAAGGGCGGCGATGTAGGAGCCGTAAGACGAAATTTCGTTCCAGCCATGGAAGGCGTCCGGATAGTCGATCGTGCGGCGCGGCATGCCGGCCAGCCCGAGGAAGTGCTGCGGGAAGAAGACGATGTTGACGCCAATGAACATCAGCCAGAAGTGAATCTTACCGATTGTCTCATTGTACATGTAGCCGCTTATCTTCGGGAACCAGTAGTACCAGCCGCCGAAGATCGCGAACACCGCTGCCACGCCCATGACGTAGTGGAAGTGCGCGATGACGTAATAGGTGTCGTGCAGCACGCGGTCGACACCGGCATTGGCCAGCACAACGCCGGTAACGCCGCCGACCGTGAACAGAAAGATGAAACCAATCGCAAACAGCATGGGGGTCTTGAACTCGATCGAACCGCCCCACATCGTCGCGATCCAGGAGAATATCTTCACGCCGGTCGGCACCGCGATCACCATGGTCGCGGCGACGAAGTAAGCCTGCGCGCCGGTCGACAAGCCGACAGTGTACATGTGGTGCGCCCACACGACGAACCCGATGCCGCCGATCGCGACCATGGCGTAGGCCATGCCGAGATAGCCGAACACCGGCTTCTTCGAGAAGGTCGCGACGATCTGGCTGACCATGCCGAAGCCGGGCAGGATCAGGATGTAGACTTCCGGGTGGCCGAAGAACCAGAACAGGTGCTGGAACAGCAGCGGATCGCCGCCACCCTCGGGATTGAAGAACGTGGTGCCGAAATTGCGGTCGGTGAGCAGCATGGTGATGGCTCCGGCGAGAACCGGCAGCGCCAGCAACAGCAGAAACACTGTCACCAGGATCGACCACACGAACAGCGGCATCTTGTGCAGCGTCATGCCGGGCGCGCGCATGTTGAAGATGGTGGTGATGAAATTGATGGCACCGAGAATTGACGACGCGCCGGCCAAATGGATCGACAGGATGACGAAATCGACAGCCGGCCCGGGGTGGCCGCTGGTCGACAGCGGCGCATAGAGCGTCCAGCCGGTGCCGGCACCCAAAGAGCCCGGCTCGCCTTCGACAAACATCGAACTGAGCAGCAGCGCGTACGAGGCGGGCAGCAGCCAGAACGAGATGTTGTCCATGCGCGGGAACGCCATGTCGGGCGCGCCGATCATGAGCGGAACGAGCCAATTACCGAAGCCGCCGATCATCGCCGGCATCACCATAAAGAAGATCATGGTCAGGCCATGCGCGGTGGCGAACACATTGTATTCATGCGGACTCGAGAAAAACTGAATGCCCGGATTTTGCAGCTCCATGCGGATCGCGATCGACAGCGACGCGCCGATCACGCCCGCGACGATCGCGAACACCAGGTACATGGTCCCGATGTCTTTGTGATTCGTCGAATAGACGTAACGCCGCCATCCGGTCGGATGACCGTGCGCCTCGTGAGCTTCGTGTCCGCCGTGTGCTGTCGCCGTGCTAGCCATCGTCTTTATCCTTCGACCTTCTTACCGCCGCCCGTTTATCGGCCGCGCCAGAGCTACTTGACCGTCCCGATTGCCGCGATCGCGTTCGGGTCCGGACGCGTGTCGCCGCCTTCCGCATATTTCTTCTTCGCGTCGACGAGCCACGCGGAATAGTCCTTCTCGCTGACAACGCGTACCGCGATCGGCATGAACGCGTGATCGCGGCCGCAAAGCTGCGAACACTGGCCGTAATAAATGCCCTCGCGCTCGGCCTTGAACCAGGTTTCGTTCAAGCGGCCGGGGATAGCGTCGATCTTGATGCCGAACGACGGCACCGAGAAGGAATGAATGACGTCGGCGCCGGTGACCAGCACGTGCACGACCTTGCCGACCGGTACGACCATCTCGTTGTCGACCGCGAGCAGGCGCGGTTGATTGGCCTTACGCTCCTTGTCCTGGAGCATCAGCGAATCGAACTCGATCTTGGCGTCCGGATAACTGTAGCTCCAGAACCATTGCTTGCCTGTGACCTTCACGGTCATGTCGGCTTTCGGAACTTTCAACTCGTAAAACAGCAGCCGGAACGACGGCACGGCGATCGTCACCAGGATCAACACCGGCACCACGGTCCAGAGAACCTCGATGAAAGTGTTGTGCGTGGTACGCGACGGCACCGGGTTGGCGCGCGCGTTGAACCGCACGATCACGATCACCAGCAGCACCAGCACGAACACCGCGATCGCGGTCGTGATCCACATCAGGAAGTTATTGAACCAGGAGATGTCGTCCATCACCGGGCTGCCGGATTGCTGCAACCCGAATTCCCATGGAGTGGGCTGGCCTAAGCCTGCCTGCGCCAATCCGCCGCTTGCAAGAATGGCCGTGCCTGCGACCACGAAGGCGATCAACCGCTTGAGCATTTCGAATGCGCTCCTCGACGAAATTCTGCCGCGCCGGGCCTGCTTGCCGCACACCGCACGCGTGATGTTCGGCTCAACCCGCCATGCACGGCGTCTCTGCCACGGGCGTGGCATCTTGGCGGACGTGCGGCGGGACAAGGGGAAATCCCGGCTTCTCAAACCACAATTCCGCGCCTGCCGCAATGCGCCTTGTCGCGTAGCACCTGCGACAAACGGGTTACCCCCAATGTCGCATGGCGGTGTCGCAGGGCCCGGTTCCAGCCTTTATCGCCGTCACCCCACAATGGCCTTTTTTTGTTGTCGTTGCTTGACAGGAATATCCAAGCATGACCCAACCTGACCGAATAAAATGCGCAGCGGGCGGCGATTCGTCCTTGTTGCGGCAAGCAAAGGCCGGTGTGGGCGCATCCCAAGGGTCTGGACAATGAGCATATTCGGACATGGCAGGAGTGCGCGTCGGCTGCGCGCGGCGGCTCTTTGGGCTGCACTCGCCGTGACGTTCTCCGGCGGCAGCGCCTTCGCCCAGGGCGCGGTGAAATCGGTCCACCAGGACTGGCAGATTCGCTGCGACACTCCGCCCGGCGCCCATAGCGAGCAATGCGCGCTGATCCAGAGCGTCACCTCCGCCGACCGCGCCAATGTCGGCCTCACCGTGATCGTGTTGAAAACCGCCGACCAGAAAAGCCGCTTGATGCGCGTGGTTGCTCCGCTCGGCGTGCTGCTGCCGTCCGGCCTGGGACTTAAGATCGACAACGCCGACGTCGGCCGCGCCGGTTTCGTGCGCTGCCTGCCGAACGGCTGCATCGCCGAAGTCGTCATGGACGACGAGTTGATCAAGAAGTTGCGTAATGGGAAAACCGCGACCTTCATCATCTTCCAGACGCCGGAAGAAGGCATCGGCTTCCCAATGAGCCTGAAAGGCTTCGGCGAAGGCTACGACAAGCTGCCGTGACCGCCGCACGCGTGCTAGCTTCGCGCCAGCGCGTGGAGGGTTGTCGTGGAATTAGGTTTTGTCGGGCTGGGCGCCATGGGCCAGCTCATCGTTCCCCGCCTGATGGCGGCCGGACATATCGTCACTGGATGGAATCGGGCGCGCTCAAAAGCCGAGCCGCTGATCGCCGCCGGAATGTGTTGGGGTGAAACCCCGCGCGCCGTCGCCAGACAATCTGAAATCGTCTTTTCCATCGTTACCGATGCCGCGGCGGTGAAATCCGTTGCGCTCGGCGATGACGGCGTCGTCTCCGGCCTGCGCAAAGGCGGCATCTACATCGACATGAGCACGATCGATCCCGACGCCAGCCGCGCCATCGCCGCGGAATTCGCCAAGGCCGGCTCGATCATGCTCGATGGCCCGCTATCCGGCAGCCCCGTGACGGTCAAACAAGGCAACGCGTCGGTCATGATCGGCGGCGACGAAGCCGCCTTCGAGCGTGCGAAGCCGGTGTTGCTGGCGATCGGGCCGAAGGTCACGCGGATCGGCGGCAACGGTCTTGCTTGCCAGATGAAGATTGCGATCAACCTGCTGCTGATGGTGGAAGTGATCGCTTTCGGCGAAGCGGTCGCGCTCGCGGAAAAAGGCGGTGTGCGCCGCGAGGTCGCGCTCGATGCGATCCTCAAAAGCGTCGCCGCCTCGCCGGTGCTCGGCTATCGCGGCCAGTTCATTCTCGACGGCCAGATGCCAGATACGCCGCTTGCCGACGTGACGTTGCAGCAGAAGGACATGCTGCTTGCGCTCACTCTCGGCCGCAATCTCGGCAGCCCGGTGCCGCTCGCCGCCGCAGCGAACGAGATGATGAATGCCTGCCGCGGCCTCGGCATCGACCACAAGGATTTCGTCGCTGCGCACGAGGTCTATCGCCGACTTGGAGGTCAAACATGACGTCAAATGCCGAAAAATTCGGCGCTGCGCTTGGCAAAGCGGTGAAAAAAACCGCCGAGAAAATGGCGGCCGAGCGCCCCGCGACGAAAATGTACCGGACGAACTTGCGCGACGTGCCCAAAGTCGAAGGCTTGAAGCGTGACGACGGCTGGGTCGACATGCAGGTGCAATTCCTGATCGACAAGAAATCCGCAGGCGTCGACAACGTCGTCGGCTGGACGGTGCTCAAGCCCGGCGCGCGACACGAGAACCACCGTCATCATAATTGCGACGAGTTCTTCATCGTGCTGAAGGGCAAGGGCCACATCTATACGGACAACGGCGAAGAGCCTTCAGCCGAAGGCGATGTCGTCTATTCGCCACGCGACTGCTGGCACGGCTTCAACAACACATCGGACGAAGACGTCGTCCTGATCTGGGGCTGGATGGGCGCGGGTTCGATCGAGGATTCCGGCTACGAAAATCACCCGGACAGCCGCACGTGACGAACGCGTGGGACGATCCGCGCATCGCGAAAGGAATGCCGGCGCAACTCGCCACGCGCCGCGCGCGCATCGCCGCCGGTGAGAAACCGCTCGGCTGGAAAGTGGGGCTGGGCGCGCAGGCCGCGATGCAAAAGCTCGGCCTCAAGGCTCCCGTGGTCGGCTTCCTCATGCAGCGCGCTCTGCTGCTTTCGGGCAGCGAAGTGTCGTTCGCCGGCTGGACCAAGCCGGTAGCGGAATGCGAGATTGCCGTTCGCATGGCGCAGGATCTGCCGGGCGACGCGAGCGCCGAGGACGCACGCGCGGCGGTCAAGGAAATCTTCCCGGCGATTGAGCTTGCCGATTTCGATCCGCCGCCGACGCCGGACAATCTCGATGCGGTGATTGCCGCGGACGTTTATCAGCGCCATGTGTTGCTGGCCGGCGTGACGCGGCCCGGTGCAAGCGTCGCCGGCCTCACCTCATGCCTGATCCGCCGCGGCGCCGAAGCCGCCAGCACCACCGATCCCGAAGCGTTGACCGGCAAGCTGGTCGACATCGTCGCGCACGTCGCCAACACGCTTGCGGCCTACGGCGAGCGGCTCAAGTCGGGCGACGTCGTCATTATCGGCTCGATCACGCCGCCGATCGTGCTGGATGCGGACGAAACCAGCCTGGACCACACGCTCGATCCGATCGGTAATGTTTCCGTGCGGTTTCAGTGGTAATCCTGCCCTCGCAGAATTGCCACATCGCGCATATCTGATGGTCTGACGGAGCCCGCCATGGACAAAACAACATCTTCCCTCCTCGACCGCGCCGAACTCGACCGCGACGGCGTGGCGAAGCTCATCAAGCATGGATTGGAGGGCGCCGACGATGGCGAACTGTTCCTCGAATACAGCCAGTCCGAGGGGCTGATGTTCGACAACGGCCGCCTGAAGCAGGCGACCTACGACACGGCGCAAGGTTTCGGCCTCCGTGCGGTCAAGGACGAAGCGGTCGGTTATGCTCACGCTTCCAACGTTTCGGAAGCGGCTATCGCCCGCGCCGCGGAGGCGGTGCGCGCGGTGAAGGGCGGCCACACCGGCACCTACGCGGACGCACCTGCCCGCACCAATCGCAAACTGTACGGCGACGAAAATCCGCTCGGCGCGCCGGCGTTCGAAGCCAAGGTCAAATTGCTTGAGACGATCGACGCTTACGCACGCGCCAAGGACCCGCGCGTGCGGCAGGTTTCGGCCAGCGTCGGCGCAAGCTGGCAGGTCGTGGAAATCGTGCGCGCCGACGGCCAGAGCTATCGCGACGTGCGTCCATTGGTGCGGCTGAACGTGTCGGTGGTCGTCGGCGACGGCAGCAAACAGGAAACCGGCAGCCACGGTTTCGGCGGCCGCGAAGGCTTCCAACGCTTCATCGAGACGACATCGTGGCAAGGCGCGGTAGATGAGGCCGTGCGCCAGGCGCTGGTCAATCTCGACGCCGTCGCGGCACCTGCCGGCGAAATGGACGTCGTGCTCGGCTCCGGCTGGCCGGGCGTGATGCTGCACGAGGCGGTCGGCCACGGCCTCGAAGGCGATTTCAACCGCAAGAAAACATCCGCGTTCGCCGGGCTGATGGGCCAGCAGGTCGCGGCCAAAGGCGTCACCGTCGTCGACGACGGCACTATGCAACAGCGCCGCGGCTCGCTCTCCATCGACGACGAAGGCACGCCGACCAATCGCACCGTGTTGATCGAGGATGGCATCCTCGTTGGCTACATGCAGGATCGCCAGAATGCGCGGTTGATGAATATGAAGCCGACCGGTAACGGCCGGCGCGAAAGCCATGCGCATGTGCCGATGCCGCGCATGACCAACACCTACATGCTCGCAGGATCGCACGATCCGAAAGAAATCATCGCTTCGGTGAAGAACGGTCTTTACGCCGTAAACTTCGGCGGCGGCCAGGTCGACATTACGTCGGGTAAATACGTGTTCCAGTGCACCGAGGCCTACAAGATCGAGAACGGCAAGGTTACTGCGCCGGTGAAAGGCGCGATGCTGATCGGCAACGGCCCGACCGACTTGCATCGCATCAGCATGATCGGCAACGACTTTGCGCTCGATCCCGGCATCGGCACCTGCGGCAAGAACGGCCAGGGCGTGCCGGTCGGCGTCGGCCAGCCGAGCCTGCGCATGGATCGCATCACCGTTGGAGGCACGGCTTGAAAAACGCGGAGAAAAATATGACGACCACGAGGTCCGGCGTTTTCAGCTTGATCAAAAGCGTCGTCGATATCGCCGTCATCGTGCTGGTCGTGATCGCGGCGAAGACCGCCATCGCTGAACCCTATTACGTTCCGTCCGGTTCGATGGAACCGACGCTGCAAATCGGCGACGAATTATTGGCGACGAAATATCCGTACGGCTACGGCTCGGCGTCGCTGCCGAATTTCATCGTGTTGCCGAACACGCCGCACATTCTTGGCGCGTTGCCGAAGCGCGGCGACGTGGTCGTGTTCCGTTGGCCCGGCGATCGCTCGCAAATCTGGGTGAAGCGTGTCATCGGCCTGCCGGGCGACCACATCTCGCTGCAGGACGGTCGCGTGTCGATCAACGGCACGCCCGTCGGCATTCGTCCGGACGGCACGGGTAAAGCGGAAAACGAAGGCGGCGGGCTGATGCCGGCCGCGCGTTTCGTCGAGACGCTGCCCGGCGGCCGCGAACATACAATCTTCAAGCTCTCCAGCCTCGATCCGCTGGACAACGTGCCCGAAACAGTCGTGCCGCCCGGCCATCTGTTCGTCATGGGCGACAATCGCGACAACTCCGCGGACAGCCGCGTCCCTGTCAGAGCCGGGGGCGTCGGGATGCTGCCGGTAGAAAATCTTGTCGGCCGCGTGGATGCGATTGTCGGCTCATGGGACCTTGGGATGAAGAGCAAACCGATCTGGACGTGGCCGTCGGGATTGCGACTTGCACGTTTCTTCACCGCGGTCCACTGATCTCACAGAATTCCGGTTTCGTGAAACAGGTCCCGGATTTCATCGACAATCCGGTGAAATCGCGGATCGCGCCTCACTTCCGGTGAGCGTGGATGATCGAGCCCGATCGGCAGGCGACGAAGGATGCGTCCGGGGCGCGGGCTCATCACCACCACCTCATCGGACAACAGCACGGCTTCCTCGATATCGTGGGTAATGAACATCACCGTCTTGAGGTCGTCCGCCCACAATTTCATGAGGTCGGTTTGCATGCGCTCGCGCGTGAGCGCGTCCAATGCGCCGAACGGCTCATCCATCAGCAACACCGAAGGCTCGTGCAGCAGCGCGCGGCAGAGCGAAGCGCGCTGGCGCATTCCGCCCGACAATTCGCTGGGATAATGTATCTCGAATCCGCCGAGTCCTACCCTTTCGAGCAATTGGTGCGCCCGTGCGCGCGCAGGCTCACGCGGCAATCGCTTCACCGCGGCGGGAAGCAGGACATTGTCGAGAACGGTGAGCCAGGGCAGCAGCACGTCGGTCTGGAAAACGATGCCGGCATTTGGATAGCAACCGGTCAGCGGCTGCCCGTCGAGCGCGATCCGGCCTCGGGTCGGCGAGTAGAGACCGGCGACCAGCATCAGCAGCGTGCTCTTGCCGCATCCGCTGGGGCCGAGGATGTAGCAGAAACGCCCGGCCGGGATATCGAGCGTCACGTCGTCGAGCGCGTGCACCGCCCGCCCCTCGCGCTCGAACAGCATGCCGATATTCGATGCAGCGATCGATACGCCGCGTGCGCCGGGCGCACCCATAGCGAGAGACGCCGTCACAGCGTGGAGCCTCCCTCGATCCGGTTCTGCCGCAGCGGGCGCGGCAGCACGACGAACTCGACCAGACCGACCAGATAGAACAGCGCGATGCCCATCACCGAGAGCGCCACCAGCGTGCCGAACAATAGATCGGTCTGAAAATTATTGTCGGCGACAAGCTGCATGTAGCCGAGACCGCTATTAGCGGCGATGAATTCACCGACGATCGCGCCGACGACGGCAAACGCCGCCGCGACCTTGACGCCGGCGAAGATATAGGGCGCCGCTGAAGGCAATCGCACCCGCAACAGGATTTGTAGAGGCGAGGCGCCCAGCGACCGCATCAGATGGATCATTTCCGGCGGCGTCCGCGACATGCCGACGACCGTGTTCACGACGATGGGGAAGAAGGCGATGAAAAAGGCGATCAGCACCTTGGGCAGCAGGCCGAAGCCGAACCACACGACGAAAATCGGCGCCAGGGCGACCTTGGGAATCGCCTGGCTCGCGACCAGAAACGGATAAACGACCTGCTCGACCCAGCGCGAATAGACGATGACGATTCCGAGCGGAACGCTGACGACGATGCTCAGACCGAAACCAAGGCCCGATTCCTGGAGCGTAACCAGGCTGTTCTGAAGCAGCGGACGCCACTCCTTGATCATGACGGCGGCGATCGCCGAGGGCGAGGGCAACGTGTAATTCGGGATATGAAAGACCGCCGTGGCCGCCTGCCATGCCACCAGGATAATCGCAAGCCCAATCGCGATCCGAATTCCTGCGCTGAGACGGGTTTGAAACATCAGGGCTCAATCGCTCCGGTCGCAGGCACGCGGCCGCGGCGACCGCAGCCGGTCGGCAGGGTCCGCGGGCTTTGCTCCCGCGGCAGGCAGCCTACTTCGGCACGAACTGATTGGTATAATAGGCGCTCGCCGGCTTTTGCTCGGAAATGACGCCGGAATCCTTGAGCAAGGCAATTGTCTTCGACCAGGAGTCGTCGCTGCCGAGAAAAAGCTGGCGCGGTTCGCCAAGCTTCATGAAATCGACCAGCTCCTTCACCTGTCCCTTTGTCACGCCTTCCTGCAACTGCTGCGGATACGCCTTGGCGGCAATCTCGGAAGCCTTGTCCGGGTTGTCCATCGTGAACTGGAAACCCTTAGCCGCCGCCGCATTGAATCGTTTCACGAGATCCACTTTCTGCTTGATCACGCGATTGCTGGCGACCAGCGTATAGCCGATCAAAGGAAACCCATAGTCGCCGATCTTCAGCGTGTTGAGTTTTTGGCCCTTAGTCAGCAGAACCGGATACTCGTTGGTCATGAAGATGTCCGCAAGGATATCGACCTTGCCGCTGAGCAGCAGGTTAAAGCGCGCGCCCGGTGCAACACGCACCACGTTCACCTTGCTGACATCGATCTTGTTCTTGCGCGCGAATGCATCCCATATCTGGCTGAATGTCGACGCGGCGGAAATTTCGACCGAACGGCCTTGCAGGTCCGACGGCGACGAGAGCGGAATTTTGGCGGTCGATACCATTCCCATCGAATCGACTTTGACCACAGTC
>Ga0134126_10013099_pt1 | contig 10475 bp, 6 predicted proteins | sample KB31752_FD_96881 | JGI IMG/M metagenome (GOLD analysis project Ga0134126, IMG submission 96881) | Terrestrial soil microbial communities with excess Nitrogen fertilizer from Kellogg Biological Station, Michigan, USA - KB3-175-2 | ecosystem: Environmental > Terrestrial > Soil > Unclassified ...
ACGGCCAGCACGACCGAGGGTTTGCCGTCATAGGTCGATGCGGTCTGCGTGTTGGAGACGGAGTCGATGACGTTGGCGACGTCGCCGAGACGCACCGGCTTGCCATTCGGCGCCGCGATGATGAGCTGCCTGAAAGCGGCGGCGTTGGATTGCTGAGTGTCGGACTCGATCGCGATCTGCTGCGAATTGTTGGAAATCGTCCCGACCGGGGCGATGGAGTTGCCGCTGCCGACGGCCGTCGTCAACTGGTCCAGACCGATGCCACGAGCGGTGAGGGCCGCCGGATTGGCCTCGACACGCACGGCATATTGCTTTTGACCGAAGACGAGGACCTGACCGACACCGTTGACGGTCGATAGCTGCGGCGAGATGACGTCCTCGCCGTACTGGTCGAGCTGTGTCAGCGTCTGCGCGTCACTCTGCAGCGACAGCAGCATGATCGGCGCGTCGGCCGGATTGACCTTACGATAGCTCGGCGGGTCGGTCATGTTGGGCGGCAGGCGCCGCAGGGTGCGGGCGATCGCCGCCTCGACGTCGGCGGCCGCCTGGTCGATGTTGCGGCTCAGGTCGAACTGGATGACGATCGAGGTCGACCCTTGCGAACTCCTCGCCGTCATCGTGTCGATGGCCGGAATGGTCGAGAACTGCTTGATGAGCGGGGTCGCGACCGAGGTCGCCATCGTATCCGGCGACGCACCGGGCAATTGCGCCGAAACCGCAACGACCGGGAAATCGACGTCGGGCAGCGCCGCGACGGGCAGAAGTTGATAGGCGAACGCCCCCGCTGCGACCATCGCGATTGCGAGAAGGATGGTGGCGACCGGCCGGCGGATGAAAATGGAAGAGATATTCATCGCTCGGTCGTCCTCAGGAATTGCCCGATGCGCCGCTGCCGCCGGCTGCTCCAGAGGAGCCGCCGCCCGAGCCGCGGCCCGATGCCGAAGCGCCGGCAGGGGAGGCCGCGCCCGGCGCGGCGGACATAGCGCTATTGCTGCCGCCCGCGGCGGTTGCTGCCTGGGCCGCGGCTCCGGCAGCGGCCGGCTGTGCGGGGGCGATCGTCTGCTTGACCGACATCCCGTTGGCGAGGCGCAACTGGCCTTCGGTAACGACATGATCGCCCGGTTTGATGGCGTTGCCGACGATGGCGTCATTGCCGATGGAGGCCACGACCTGCACCGGCGTCCGCATCGACTTGCCGTCGGCGCCGATCTTCCAGACATAGGGTCCCTGGTCCGATTCCTGGATCGCGACCAGCGGAACGGTGGTGACGTTGTCGTAGGAGCCCAACTGCGTGGTCGCCGTCACATACTGACCGGGCCAGAGCTTGTTGTCCTTGTTGTCGATATCGGCCTTGAGCACGATGGTGCCGGAGCTGGTATCGACGCTCGAATCGATGAAGGACAGCGTCCCCTTGGCGCGATCGGCGGTGTCGTCCGGCGCGCGGATCGCAACCGGCACCGCCTTGCCGCCGGCAAGCGCCTGCCGGAAGCTGTCGAGATCGCTCTCGGCAACCGTGAACGAAACGCGCAGCGGATTAAGCGGGGTGATGGTCAGCAGGCCACCGGCCGAGCTGTCGGTCGACTGCACCACGTTGCCGATCGACGTGTTGACGGTTCCGACCCGGCCGGCGATCGGGGCGGTGATGGTCATGTAGCCGAGCGTGATCTGGTCGGACTTGAGCTGCGCCTGGTCGACGGTCACGGTGGCCTTGGCGGCGTCCGACGCAGCAATGTCGGCATCTAGGGTCGATTGCGGGATGACCGATTTCTTGATCAGGTCCTGATCGCGCTCGAGCGTGGCCTGGGCGGATTTGGCGTTGGCCTGGTCCTTGGCGATCTGGGCCTGGTCCTTGGCGATCGTCGCCTGTTCGGCCGAGTCATCGAGCTTGAACAGCACGTCCCCAGCCTTGACCATCTGGCCTTCGACGACATTTACCGCCGTCACCGTGCCGGTGGCGCGTGCGCGCAGGACGACGGTCTGCACCGGCTCGACAAAGCCGACGGCGCTCTTGGTGATCGGCAGGGTCTGCTTCTGGGCAACGGCCGCGACGACCGAGATGGTGAAGCCGCCGCCCTTGCCGCCGCGCGCCGGGGCGCTCTGCTGCGCATCCGCCACCTCTGTCTTACCGGCAAGGCGCGGATAGGCGTAAACGTAGAATGCCGCCGCCACGGCCAGCAGGACGATGAGGTAGGCCACGCGCTTCATCAAGGACTCGTCGGTTCGTTGGGCCACCTAAAATGCCATGTTGAACATGGCGGCCAGATTGAGCATCGATTACAACTTGGTCATCTTTGCCAAACCGGCTCCCGCCCGCTCGGACGCCGCCGGCCCCGGAATGCCCGGACGCGCGACATCGCCCTGTTATGCAACGGCAATTCTCTTGTACCACGCCGCCAAGCAGCTATAAGTCTGAATCGTCGGTTCGGCGGGGCGGCCGAGTTCACTTTTGCGAGGAGTCACTCATGTTGCTTCGTCTCACAATATTGGCCGGGATCGCCGTCGCCGGCGTGCTGGCCGTTTCGCCCGCGCAGGCGCTGTCCATGCAGGACTGCAGCGTCAAGTACAAGGCGGCGCAGCAGGCCGGCACGCTCAACGGCATGAAATGGAATGATTTCCGCAAGGCCAATTGCGGCGCCGACGCTAGTCCGGCAGCGTCGACCACGACTTCGACTGCCAGCGACACTGCCCAGGAGCCGACGACGGCCAACACGACCAACGCCAAGGAGCCGGCGGCACCGACCATCGTCGCCCCGAAGGGCGTGGTCTTCCCGCGCGCCGTGGACCCGAAATATTCAACCTTGTCGGCTGGCAAGGCACGCATGAAGACCTGCCTCGACCAATACCACGCCAACAAGGCGAACAACGCCCTGGGCGGTCTGAAGTGGATTCAGAAAGGCGGCGGCTATTACAGCCTCTGCAACGCCCGCCTCAAGAACGGCTGAGCAGCGATCCGGCCGGGCCACCGGCTTTCCGTCTGGCAAGGATAGCCTGACGGACCCGGCCCGGTTATCATGATCGAGGCGCGGGGCCGGCGGCGTTCTCATCGCCTCTCCGCGTCGGTAAAGGGCGGGGCGCGGCTACGCCGGCCCGCCGCGGAGCTGTATCGAGGAGGATGAATTGAGCATTTTCGGCAGTCTGGGCGGCATGTTCGAGAATCTCGCCGCAGAGCACCAGGCAGATCTGGCCAATATATTTCAGCAGGGACTAGCGAGCGCCGGCGGCTACCAGGGTGTGCTGGACAAGCTGAATCAGGCCGGCCTCGGCACCCAGGTACAATCCTGGCTCAACACCAACGGCAAGAACCTGCCGGTCAGCCCGGCCCAGATCGAAGCGGCGCTCGGCAATCAGCAGTTGCAGCAGCTCGCCGCCTCGTTCGGCGTGCCGCTGGATCAGATATCCAACCTGCTTTCGACGCATCTGCCCGCGGCCGTCGACCAGGCGAGCCCGACCGGGACGCTGCAAAAGTAGCAGGTAGCCGAGGCGCGCAGGCTCGCAAAAGGGCCGCGGCCGATATCGACCAGGAACAGCGTTCGGCAGAGCAATAAAAGGGGGCTGAGGGGCAACCGACCCCGCTTGCGGTCCCCCGGCTGCTCAGGGATCGTTATTCCGGTCCGGGCGATGCCCGGCTCAGACCAGCTTGAGATGCACCCGGTTGGCCTGACGCACGCTCGGCCGGACCAACGGGACGGGCTGCGGATTAGGCCCGAACAGGGCCTCCCGCTCGGTTTCCGTGGAGCGGAAAAACGGATAGCGTTCCAGAAGATCGTCGTACATGACCGCGATCTGGCAGGCGTAAAGCACGATCGGAAAAGCCAGCCCGTGGTAGTGGCGCGCTTCGCTCATCACGTAGGAGCGAAACACGCGCCGATAAAACGCGCCATGCTCCGGCCGGACGGCATTGAGAACATAGTCCGCAGAAAAATGCTGCACCGCCATGGTGGCGATCCTGAGGGTCAGGAACGGCAGCGCCGGAAAGCTGAGGCTCGCCTCGTAGTCGGTGGTGAACCGGCCCGGATCAAGGATCACCTTCCCCTCGTCGAGGAGCGGGTCGAGAACGTCACTGAAGATAGAATAGCTCAGCGAATGGCGAAGCTTATCCGTCAGCAAATGAAATCGTACCGAACTGACCAGCCGATCGTCGATATAGATGCCGTAGCAATAGACGTTCGGCAGGTCGTCGAACTCGTCGTGGACCACATGTCGGGCATTTTCGGGGACGGATTCTTCGCGGCGATAGGCCTCGTAGCGCAGCCGATAAACCGGATCCATCTGATCTTCGGCGATAACCCGCCGATATTCGACCCGATCCATCAGGTCGATGAGCGTTAAGGCAAACTTTGAAATTGGCGCTTGGTCAACAGAGCTGGCCGCATTGATCATTTTCACACCGCACCCTAATGGTGTGAACTTAACCTTTCGTTAGCCATCATTGAACAGCGAAGTTTGCAGGGCTGCTTCGCGGAACCGTCGTCCGGCCTCCGTTCGGGCGAGATCACATTGTCGCCACAATAATTTAGCGCTGGTTAACCATGCTGCCGCTTTTTGGGCGGCGTCGATGCGCCGGCGGCGTTGGCCGACATCCGGACGATGAGTTCGAACACATCGCGCCGCGGCAGGGGCACGCCGAACAGGTAGCCCTGGATCTGGTCGACGTCGCTATGCGCGCTGATCAGCGCCAGCTGCTCCTCGGTCTCGACGCCCTCGACCGTGACGGTGAGGCCGATGTCCTTGCCAAGGCGCGCGACATTGGTGAGCAGCTTCAGGGCGCGCTCGTTGTTGACTACATCGATGACGAAGGAGCGATCGATCTTGAGCTTGGTGAAGGGCAAGGCCTGCAGATAGCTCAGCGACGAGTAGCCCGTGCCGAAATCGTCGAGGGCGATGCCGATCCCCTGCGCGGCAAGCGTGCGGAAGATCAGGTTGGCCGCCTCGCGTTCCTCGATGACGGCGGTCTCGGTGACCTCGATCTCGAGGCGATGCGGCGGCAGGCCGGAGCTTGCGAGCGCGGTGCCGACCATCTGGGCGACGTCGCCGGAGCGGAGGTCCTTGGCGGAGATGTTGACCGCGACGCGCACGTCGTCGGGCCAGTTCTGGCATTCGGCAGTTGCCGTCATCAGCACCCAGCGGCTGATGTCCGACACCAGACCGCTTTCCTCGGCGATGGGAATGAAAACCGAAGGCGGAATGGTGCCGAGCTCCGGATGGTGCCAGCGGGCCAGCGCTTCGCAGCCGACGACGCGCCGTGTCTTGAGATCGATCACGGGCTGGTAAGCAAGCGACAGGGCACCCTCGGCGACGGCCTGGCGAAGTTCGGCCTTGAGACGCTGGCGGTAGTGATATTCGACGTCCATGTCCTCGTGGAAAAGCTGGCTCTGCGCCTTGCCCTGGGCCTTGGCCTTGTAGAGGGCAAGGTCGGCCTTGGTCATGAGGATGCTGAGGTCGTCCTCGTGCTGCTCCGTGCTGACGGCGCCGATGCTGACCGAGACGCCGACATGCTCGCCCAGCAGATCGAAGGGCGCACGGAAGGCAGCCAGCACGGTCTGGGCGTCGTTGACGACCTGCTCAGCCGTCTCGGCGTCGCCGCGATAGGCAATGAACTCGTCGCCCCCGAGGCGGGCGATAATGCTGCGCGAACCGAGCGCCTGGCGGATGCGTACGGCGGCTTCGATCAGCAGCCGGTCCCCGACAAGGTGGCCCTGGGTGTCGTTGACGTGCTTGAAATCGTCGAGATCGATGATCATCAGCGTCGTCAGCAGGCCTCCCCCGCCGTGCCGGCCACGCTCGAGATCGGCCTCGACCTGCTCGGTGAAATAGCCGCGATTGGGCAGGCCCGTCAGGGCATCGTAGCGCGCCATGAAGGTGATGCGCTCGGCGGCCTTGATGCGCTCGGTGATGTCCTCGAAGAGCAGCACCGTGCGGCTCTGGCGCCAGCTGACGGTGATCTCGCAATAGCGCTCGTCGGGCAACTGCATCAACACCTTGCCGCCTTCCTGGCGGGTTACGGCGCGCAACAACTCGTCGGCCGCCCCCACCGGCATGCGGCCGCCGGCGGCCGCGGCCGAGACCAGCTCGGAAAACGGCCGGCCGAGCCATTTGCCCGGCGCCAGGTCGGTGAAGGTGGCGATGGCGCGATCGTTGATCACGCTGATCGTGTCCGTTGCGTCGAGCATGCAAAGGGCGTGCTGCATGGTATCGAGCGCGGCGTCGAGCTCTTCGGCCAGGCGCGAGGCCTCAACGCGGCCATGGACCGCCGACAGCAGAATGGCGCGAACGTCGGCGGCAAGGAACCGGTACGACACCAGCATGGGCAGCATGAAGCCGGCAAGTACCCAGTGGTAGGGATCGTCGCGCAGCAGCAGTCCGGCGGCGATAAACAGCGCGACAATCGCCAGCTGGATCGTCAGCATCCGGTCGAGGCCGAAATTCCGGGCGACGATACCAACGAGGCATCCGATGGTCGCCACCATGGAAATGATTTCGGTCGACGGATCGCGGGCGATGGCGAAGCTGGTGAAACACCAGAATCCCGCCAGAGTAGCCCAGGCGGCGGCGCCATACGTCGCGCGCAGTTCCCAGCGGGAGGCGGTATCGACGTCGGTCGGCTCGATCACGACGCGCTGGAACAGCGTCATGTCGATGTAGCGGTAGATCGTGAGGAGCACGAAGCCGAGAGTGGTGGCCCAGAACAGAGGAGAATCCGTCCGCACCGCACAGGCAAGCGAGCCGGCAATGCATACCACGGCGCCCATGAGCATGGCGCGCCGGTTATCGTACGCGGAGCGCACGATCGACACGTAGTCGATGGCGGGCATGGACTTCCGCGCGGGGGTGAACATCAGCCGGCTCTCGTTACAACCGCCGGACTGTCGCCCGAAGGCGGTTAAGAGCCTCTTGCCTTGCGGAGCGCTACGGAGGCGAACAGCAAAAATCCTCGGGAAACATGAACGAGGCGTTAAGAGCGGCGTTCACGATGCTGTCAGGCTCGAAGAATTCCGGGCCGACCGGAGGAAATCGAGACGCCGCCCCAGAAATTCGAATCGGCGTCGAGAGCGGAGAGAGAAGCGAAAAATGGCTGAAAAGCTCGATGACAGCGCATTGATGCAGGCGCTCAAGGAATTGCCTCACTGGCAACACGACAAGGCGGCGGGTGCGATCCGGCGGAGCTTCGCTTTCGCCGATTTCGTGGAAGCCTTCGGCTTCATGACGCGAGTGGCGCTCAAGGCGCAGGCGGCGGGCCATCATCCCGACTGGTCCAACGGCTACAACAAGGTCGAGATCGCGCTTTCGACGCATGACGCCGGCGGGATTACGCGGAACGACATCGATCTCGCCAAGGCAATCGACGCGCTGGCGGAGCGAACGGCTGCAAAGCCGACCGGCTGACCGCACCGAGGTTCGTGCGGCGGCGCTCCGGCTCAGTGGAAATTGCGGCCGCGCGGCATGGCCGCGCGGGCTTGCCGCTCCAGCGCCTCGCGGCGCCGGAGTTCGGCAACGTCGCGGCCGTCATGCGGACCGCTGCGGCCCTCATCGGCACGCGCCAGAACCGCATCGCCCAGTTCGTGGCCATTGGCCAGCGCCGTCAGATGCGGGGTCAGGTCGGTAAAGGCCTGGGCGACGAGATGGATCACCCTGCCCTCGCGTTGCAATTCGCCTCGGACGGCCAGGAGGCGCGAGGCGAGAACCGCCCGCCGGTTCTTCTGGAAGACGCGGTCCCAGATGATGATGTTGGCGATGCCCGTTTCGTCCTCGAGGGTGGCGAAGATGACGTTATTGGCCGTGCCCGGCCGCTGCCGTACGAGCACCAGCCCGGCGGTTTCGAGCACCGCACCGGGACGTAAGGCAGGATCCGCAAGATGTTCCGCCTTGAGCATGCCGCGCTCGGCCAGCATGGTGCGCAGGAAGCTCACCGGATGGGCCTTCAGCGAAAAAGTCAGCGCCCGGTAGTCATGGATCACGGCCTCGCCCGGGGTCAGCTGCGGCAGCGCCTCCACCAGATCCGGCCGCGAGGGCGGCCGACCGGCGCCGGCGAAGAGCGGCAAGACCTCGGCGCCGTCGCTGGCAACGAGTCCGCGCACTGCCCAAAGCGCCTCGCGCCGGGCGAGGCCGAGCGAATTGAAGGCATCGGCTGCAGCGAGCTTTTCCAGCGCTGCTTGCTTGAGGCCGGTTTTCAGCCAGAGGTCGCGGATCGAGCGGTAGCCATCGCCGCGACGGGCAATAAGGAGATCGACATCATTCTCCGACAGGCCCTTCACCTCCTTCAGCCCGAGCCGCAGCGCCTTGGTGGAATGGATATCATCCTTCATTTCGGCATGTCGCGGGTGGAGGCGGGTCACCGCAGGCGTTCCGTCTTCGAGGATGTTTTCGAGATCGGAGAGATTGACGTCGACAGGCAGAACTTCGACGCCATGCTCGATGGCGTCGCGAATGATCTGCGCCGGCGCATAAAAACCCATCGGCTGGCTGTTGAGCAGCGCGCAGGCAAAAACGTCAGGGTAATGGCATTTCAGCCAGCAGGAAGCATAGACCAGGATGGCGAAAGAAGCGGCATGGCTTTCCGGGAAGCCGTAGTCGCCGAAACCTTCGATCTGCTTGAAGCAGCGCTTGGCAAAATCCTCCGAATAACCGTTCGAAATCATGCCGTTGATGAAGTCGTCGCGGAGCGTGCCGATAGTCCCGTTGCGCCGGAACGTCGCCATGGCGCGGCGGAGCTTGTCGGCCTTGGCAGGTGAAAAGCCGGCGCCGACCACGGCGATCTGCATCGCCTGTTCCTGGAACAGGGGAATACCGAGCGTTCTTTCCAGCACGGCTTGAAGTTGGGGGGACGGATAAGTCGGCTTTTCGATGCCAAGCCGGCGCTTCAGATAGGGATGTACCATGCCCCCCTGGATCGGGCCGGGGCGGACGATCGCCACCTCGATGACGAAGTCATAGAATTTTTCGGGTTTCAGCCGCGGCAGCATGGACATCTGCGCCCGGCTCTCGATCTGGAAGACGCCGATCGTGTCGGCCCGGTGCGTCATGCGGTAGATCGGCCAGCTCCGGCGGAGCGAGCCGGGAAGTTTTTCTTCCTCGTCCCTGCCTTCCTCGTTGTGCAGGAATTCGAGCGACACGTCCTGCTTGTAATGGACGTGCATCAGCTCGAAGGCGCGACGGATGCAGGAGAGCATGCCCAGCGCCAGCACATCGACCTTGAGGATTTTCAGCGCGTCGAGATCGTCCTTGTCCCACTCGACCACTGTCCTGTCTGCCATCGCGGCATTGGCGATGGGAACGTAGGTATCGAGCCGGTCGCGGGTGAGGACGAAGCCTCCAACGTGCTGGGAAAGATGCCGCGGAAAACCGATCAGATCCTGGGCGAGCGTCAGAACCTTGGATAGCACGGGATCGTTCGGATCGAGGCCGAGCTCCTTCACCCGCTCGGGTTTCAGATCGCGGCTGTACCAGCTCCAGCTCAGCTCGTTGAGGGCGGCCACCATGTCGTCGGAAATGCCGAAGACCTTTGCCACCTCGCGAATGGCGCCTTTGGAGCGATAACAGACGACGGTCGCGGTGAGACCGGCGCGGTCGCGGCCATATTTGTTATAGAGGTACTGGATCACCTCCTCGCGCCGCTCATGCTCGAAATCGACATCGATATCGGGCGGTTCGTCGCGTTCGGTCGAGAGAAAGCGGCCGAACACAAGATTGGCGGTCGCCGGATTAACCTCGGTAATGCCGAGGCAATAACAGACGGAAGAATTGGCCGCCGAGCCGCGTCCCTGACACAGGATTTTCAGGTCGCCACGCGCCTTGCGCACGATGTCGTGCACCGTCAGGAAATAAGCCGAATAGTTCTTGTCGGCGATAAGACGCAGCTCGTCCCCGAGTCCGTCTCTGACTTTGGCGGGAATACCGTTCGGAAAGCGTTCGGCCGCCCCCTCCCAGGTCAGCCGCTCCAGCGTTTTCTGCGCCGTTTCGCCATTGCCGGTAGTTTCCTCCGGATAGGAATAGGCGAGCTGCTCGAGGCTGAAGCCGATGCGGGCGATGACGTTCTGGGTTTCCGCGATCGCCTCCGGATGCTCGCGGAAAAGTCGCGCCATTTCCAGGGGGCTTTTGATGTGCCGTTCGGCGTTGGGCTCAAGCCGCCGGCCGGCATCGAAGATGGTGACGTGCTCGCGAATGCAGGTCACCACGTCCTGCAACAGGCGCCGTTCGGGGATGTGGTAAAGCACGTCGTTGGTGGCGAGGAGCGGCACGCCCACCTCGCGCGCCAACGCCGCCAGCCGGTTGAGCCGCTCGCGGTCGCTGCCAGCAAAGGTGCAATAGGCAGCCAGCCACACACGGTCGTGCACACGGTCGTGTGCCATTTTTTTCAATCCGATGAGCGTGACGCGAGATTTCTGCCAGTCGGTCTCATCGGCGACGAGGATGAAAAGCTGGCCCTCGGCGAAAGGCGCGAGATCGGCAAAATTCAACGTGCAAACGCCCTTTTCGGC